>Ga0209607_1000194_pt1 | contig 53915 bp, 52 predicted proteins | sample AD_UKC117_MetaG_FD_184413 | JGI IMG/M metagenome (GOLD analysis project Ga0209607, IMG submission 184413) | Active sludge microbial communities of municipal wastewater-treating anaerobic digesters from Hong Kong - AD_UKC117_MetaG (SPAdes)... | ecosystem: Engineered > Bioreactor > Anaerobic >... | reverse complement strand
ACCCGCAACCGGAAAGCCAACCTGTACCCACTATTGGCAGCCTGGCCCGCATCTATCCCCAGACCCAAGCTATGTCATTGCCTAGGGGGTTGCAGATATCAACAAGTATTGATGGCAGCCAGTGGAGCCCATGGGCGGATGTGGACTTTTCCGAAGCTGTAACAGTACCTTTCCCGGGCTTTATCAAATTCAGGGCCTATCAAAAAGCCAATGTGCAGGTCTTAAACTACAAATCACCAGATGAAGCCGACTCGCTGGTTGGCCTGACGGTGGTTCTGGGCCAATACGGGGTGGTGTGACATGAAAGATACTATCAGCCTTAAATCAGAATGGTACTTGGAATATGGGGACGGCAAAGTTATCGGCCCTTTAAAAAACTATGTTACCAGCGCAGGTTTAAATATTGCCGCCCAGAAGCTGGCCGGACTCTCCAGCCCCTATCTCGTTATTGGTGATGATACGACCGAAGGGGATACCTTATCCGAAGTTTACCGCAAGGCGGTATCGGTGGTGACCCAATCCGGCAACATGATCCGCTTAAGGACGGTACTCTTGGCTGGAGAAGGCAACGGGCAGCACCAAAAGACATGTATCTTTACTGACGCCAGCGATGCCCCCGGTTCAGGCATTATGTTTAACCTCTTAAAAGTACCCTGGGGCAAGGAAAACCAGATGATTTTGACAGTGGAATGCAGGCTTACTCTGCAGTAGGGGGTGATTTTTGTGTTGTTTGCAGCTGAAAGCGGCCGAACCGTAATCGATGAGAACCTGGCTAATGCTGCGATGATGATGCAGGAATTCTCGCATATTTATGAAGGCACCGCTTTTGGTGGCAAAACCGGAGCGGGCATTGCTGAATTTGACTGTGCCGGTTATGACCATGCGGTGCGGTTTAAAGCCGATGCCGCTGCCGCTATCGCGAGAGTGACCTTTGAAATTATCAGGCATGGTCAGGGGGCTGATCTCTTGGTCGAACTGCGGGACGGCTTTAATCCGGACGGTTCAACAGCGGGTTCGTTGCTCAGATTCATGGTGCTGCCCAAAGAGTTTATTCCCACCAGCAAGGGATATTTCAGCATCCCTATAGATATATCTGACTTGGTGAGCGGCGCTTACTACTGGCTGATCATTAAAAAAGCCGGGGATGCCGATAACCACTTTCACCTGCATGGTGAAACCATACAAGACTCCTTATACCCCACTTACAAAAGAGCGGGAAACAGCGGAGCCTGGACAGCAGAGAACGCCATCCACTTCGGGGTATATAACGGGGAAACGGGGAACCTTTTGCATGGCATCTATGGCTACAATGCTATTACCTGGCTTATATGGGAGGGGGATCTAATCACCAGAGCCTACCGGTACCTGCCCCCTGCTTCCGGTTTTTCCGGCGGGGTCAGGCAGATCAAGACCTACCAGTGGTCAGGCGAGATATTGAAACGGGGGGTGGTGTAATGTTTGGCTCAGAAGAGATACTGGCTTTTATCCGCAGGCAGATCGGAGTCAGGACCGATACTGATGATTCGGCGGGCAGCCTGCATGCCAAAATCGGCAACCTAAAGGAAGTTATGCAAAATTATATAAAGAACTACACCATCATGCAATTAAGCACTATATCGTCAAACACCAGCAGCTGGAACAGTACTGAACAAAGTGTAACCATTTCCTATAATGGCGCAGGTATTTTGCAGAACATATATATACAAGCCAGTGGTTCGTCCTCATGGACCAGTAGATGCCGGGCTACAGTCACGATTGACGGAATGGCCCTACCTTCCTTTGGTTCTGTGAATGGTAGTGTAGCCTGGGGAGCATCTGATGTTTTTTTGTTTGCTGATTCAACGGGAAAACTCAACGTAATTGACAGCAGAGCCAATTTAGCTATCCCCTTTCGATCTTCCCTATCTGTCACCATATATTTTTCTGTTTCCAGCGGGGGCGGCGGATCTATGGTAGGCAAGCTGGAAATCTACAGATATTAACGAAGGGAGGCAGCGTTTAATGTTTTTGGTATATAACAAGAATGACGGTTTAGTAGTACACGCATCTGAGAATGAACCGGTGCTGGCTCCGGGACAGGACTATGTCTTTGCCCATGACCCTGAACTTAATTTATCAAACTATGAAGTTATTCGGGTTATTGCTAAAGAAGGCTGTCATTTGGAGCTAAAACCTACTGCCGAATGGCTGGGCAGAGTAAATGGCAGTAGTAATATCCCGCTGGATGAAAAAGTTGCCAGGTTGGAACATTATAACCTGGTACTGATGGAGGCTGTAGCTAAACTTTCGGAGGCAAATCCCGGCACGGTCAGCACTGAATTGATGGCTGAATTGGTGCTGGCAGGAAGGAGAACCATTGATCAGGTGCCAACTGATATACAAAAGGAAGTGTCAGGCAGGATTGCATCAGCTTGAGAATTATAGGCATTAAGTATTTTTCAGCATGAGCCTTGGGGCTCTTTTTTTATTGCCAATTTTAAGGAGGACTAACAATGAAAAGCTCATTTCAAATCGCCTTAACAGCCTTTGGCGGCTGGCTGGGCTGGGTCTTGGGAGGCTGGGACGGCTTTTTATACGCGCTGATTACCTTTGTGGTTATCGATTACCTGACCGGCGTCATGTTGGCCATACTGGAAAAACGCCTGTCCAGCGAGGTCGGTGCCAGGGGCATCTTTAAGAAGGTGCTGATTTTTGCCATGGTGGCAGTGGGACACATTATAGATGCCCAGGTTATAACAAACGGCAGCGCTGTCCGTACCGCGGTCATCTTCTTCTATTTATCCAACGAAGGAATCAGTATTCTGGAAAACGCAGCCAAGATCGGCCTGCCTATTCCGGAGAAACTCAAACTGGTTTTGGACCAGCTAAATAAGGAGGAAACGATTAATGGCTAGATTATGTTTCGACTACGGTCATGGCGGCAATGACCCGGGCGCAGTATATAAAGGAAGGAAAGAAGCTGATGATGTGCTGAGCCTAGGTCGGGCCGTAGCAGCAGTGTTGAGACGCCATGGAGTAATCGTCGATGAGACCAGGACGTCTGATGTTAGTGTAAGCCTGAAAGCTAGATGTGATTTTGAAAACATGGGCAGCTTTGATTACTTCATATCCTTTCACCGTAATGCTTTTAAGCCGGAAACGGCTGCTGGTGTAGAAACTTACACTTATTTAAATCCGGGAGCCAAGTCAAAGGGGCTGGCCGAAAAAATTCAAAGCTCCCTGGTGGGGGTCGGTTTTGCAAACCGGGGGGTGAAAACTGCTAATTATCAAGTCTTAAGAGAAACAAAGGCCCCTGCAGTACTAATCGAAATCGGCTTTATTGATAACAGCCAGGACAATGCACTGTTTGATGCCAAGAGAGATGAAATTGTCAAAGCAGTTGCTGGCGCTATCCTTTCCCAACTGGGGTTAGCATACATAGAAGAAAGCAAGAATGGTCTGGAAGGAGTTTTGGAGGTGTTAGTAAGAAACGGTATACTTAAATCCCCCGAATATTGGCTGGAAAATGCCCGGCCGGGTAAAACCATTAAGGGAGAATATGCCGAACTACTTATTGAACGAATGGCTGAATATATTTCGTCTCAACAACATTGAATAATATTATTCTGAAGCAACCGCCCGTGGAGTAAATCATCCTGCTCTGCGGGCTTTTTCTTTTTGTTGGGGTTCGACTCCCGCTAGTTTTTCGCATATTGGTGGGAGGTAATGACGGTGAAATATTTTGATACCGTCCGATTGTTGCTCCTCCCGCGGCTTATACCGAAGGCTTTTAAGGTTTGCCTTCGGAGGAGGTATTGTAATGAATCAACAGCAAAAAGAGAAAATCATTAAAATGCGACGGGACGGTTTAAGCTATTCAAAAATATCGACAGCTCTTGGTATTTCGGAAAATACGGTGAAGTCTTTCTGCCGTAGGAACAATCTTGGTAGTGCTAATAAAGAATTCTTCTTTCAGAGGGACGGAATTCTTTGCCGACAGTGCAGAACCCCCCTTATCCAGACCGCTGGAGTGAAGCAGAAACGGTTCTGCTCGGATAAATGCCGCATGGCCTGGTGGAACGATCACCCGGAAGCCGTCAACCGTAAAGCCATTTATACTTTTACCTGCCCTATATGTGGCCGTGATTTTGAAAGCTATGGAAACAAGAAGCGCAAATACTGCTCCCGCGCTTGCTACGGCAGGTCGAAGGCGGTGCGGCATGAGTAGTAAGACATTAGCAGTCATCTACTATACGGCTACCATGGCAGTTTTCAATAGATGGCTTGCAGCAGGCATTATCCGAGAAGATGAATTGATGAAAATTGAGGCAACTATCGCTCAAAAATATGGGCTTTCCGAGCGCAGCATATATCGCCAAAACGCTTGATAATATGGGCTTTTGGAGCGAATATGTCATAGCGAAAGGAGGTCATTATGGAAAAGATAGTTACGAAAATATCCCCTTCGGTGCCACCAATCCCTGCTAGATTACGGGTTGCCGCTTATGCCCGCGTATCATCCGGAAAAGATGCGATGTTACATTCTCTGGCAGCTCAAGTCAGCTATTACAGCAACCATATTCAGCAGCGCATGGATTGGGAATATGCTGGTGTATACGCCGACGAGGCACTGACAGGAACCAAAGATACTCGTCCGGCGTTTCAGCGTCTAATTGCTGACTGCAAAGATGGTAAGATTGACCTGATCATTACAAAATCGATATCACGTTTTGCCCGCAACACGGTAACACTTCTTGAAACGGTGCGGGAACTAAAACTGCTCGGTGTTGACGTTTATTTTGAGGAGCAGAATATTCATTCCATGAGCGGGGATGGCGAACTTATGCTAACCATCCTGGCATCCTATGCTCAGGAGGAAAGCCGTTCGGTTAGTGAGAACTGTAAGTGGAGGATTCGCAAGCGGTTCCAGCAAGGTGAGATTGTAAACCTGCGTTTCATGTACGGGTATCGAATCAACAATGGTCAAATTGAAATCGATCAGGAACAGGCCGAAATCGTTCGAATGATCTACGCCGATTACATAAAAGGCCTGGGTTGCGATCGGATTGCTGCCAGACTACGGGAAATGGGTGCGCGAACGTTCAGCGGCAGACAGTGGACAGCAAAGCGAGTCCTAGCCATCCTAAATAACGAGAAGTATTCTGGCAACGCGCTGCTTCAGAAAAAGTATGTAGCCGACCACTTGTCAAAGAAGCTGGTTTATAACCGGGGAACCTTGCCAAAGTACTATGCCGAAGGAACCCATCAACCGATTATAGCCCCTCTCACCTTTCAAAAGGCGCAGGAAATTATGGCTCTTCGCCGGGAGAATAGAAATGTGAAAAAAAACCCGGCCAACCGTTACCCGTTTTCGAGTTTAATCTTCTGCCCCCACTGCGGCAAGAACTACCGGCGGGTAACCTACAAGGGGCATGCAGCCTGGAATTGTTCCACATTCGTCCACTACGGCAAGGACGCCTGCCCAGCCAAACAGATTCCAGAACCAATCTTATTGTCGCTGACCGCTGAAGTGTTGGGCCTGGCGGAATATGATGAGGTGGTTTTCCGATCCCAGATTAAGCAGCTGCAGGTGCCGCAAGCAAACAAGGTAATTTATATTTTTCAAGACGGTCATGAAGTTGAAGCCGCCTGGCAAGACCGGTCACGCAAATCTAGCTGGGACGACAAAAAGAAACAGCAGGCGCGGGAAAGGACGCTTGCATATAAAAGGGGAGATTTGAAATGAAACCCGCTCGAGCCGTTACTGTCATACCACCAACCATAAACCGCTTTACACCGGAAACGACTGGTGTGGCCGCAAGAAAAAAAGTAGCTGCATATGCCCGCGTTTCAACAGATTCTGAGGAACAGCTTACCAGCTACGAAGCCCAGGTAGACTACTACACCAAATACATCAACGAACGTGCTGATTGGGTATTTGCCGGGATCTATACCGATGAAGGTATCAGTGCCACCAATACCAAAAAGCGCAATGGGTTTAAGCAAATGGTCGCCGATGCACTGGACGGGAAGATTGATCTGATTGTTACCAAATCAGTTAGCCGCTTTGCGAGAAACACAGTTGATTCTCTGGTTACGGTTCGCCAGCTAAAAGAAAAAGGCGTTGAGGTTTATTTCGAAAAGGAGAACATTTACACGCTGGACAGTAAGGGTGAGCTTTTAATCACCATTATGTCCAGCCTGGCACAGGAAGAAAGCCGTTCAATTTCTGAAAATGTAACCTGGGGCCAACGCAAACGTATGGCTGATGGGAAAGTGAGCATGCCTTATCGTCATTTCCTTGGCTATGAAAAGGGTGAGGACGGTTTACCTAAAATTGTTGAAAAGGAAGCGGAAACAGTGCGGCTGATTTACAGAATGTTTCTTGAGGGCAAAACGCCTTCAGCCATCGCCAAGCACCTTGGCAATCTGGGTATTCCATCTCCGGCCGGGAAAAAAACCTGGCAAGTGGCGACAGTGATAAGCATTCTGACTAACGAGAAATACAAGGGTGATGCCCTGCTGCAAAAACGCTTCACGGTGGATTTTCTCACCAAAACCACCAAAGTCAACGAGGGTGAAGTTCCTCAATACTATGTGCAGAATAGCCATCCCGCCATTATTGAGCCTGATGAATTCGACGCCGTGCAGATTGAAGTGGAACGACGTAAAAAGCTTGGCCGGCCGGTCAGTTGTCAAAGTCCATTCTCGGCAAAGATCGTTTGTGGTGAGTGCGGTGGGTTCTATGGTTCTAAGGTCTGGGGCTCCAATAGCAAATACCGCCGCACGATTTGGCGGTGTAATGAAAAGTACAAGGCTGATATTCCCTGCAAAACTCCGCATCTAACTGAAGAGGATATCAAACAGCGCTTCCTGGTTGCATTCAATGTATTAATGGGCAGCCGTGATGAGATGCTAGCCAACTGCCGTCTGGCTCAGCAAGTCTTATATGACTGTACAGCGATTGATGATGAAATAGCCGAACTGCAGCGCGAGATTGAGGTTGTTGCCGAACTCATAAGGAAATCCATTTATGAAAATGCCCATGTCGCAGTCAATCAGGACGAATTTAATGAACGTCACAGCGGGTACATGGAACGCCATCAAAATGCTGCCGAAAGAATTGCCAGCTTGGAAACCCAGCGCCGGGAACGGCAGAATAAATTGATAATATTGGACAAGTATATTAAAGAAATTGAATCCCGCCCGCTGGTGATTGATGAGTTCGATGATAAACTTTGGATAGCAGTAATTGAAAAGGTTATAGTCCTTGTGGATGATCGGCTGGATTTTTATTTTAAAGACGGTAGCTATGTAAAGGGGTAAGTTGATTAAAATACCTATGAACTGTCTATTTCAGCGGCTCGCAGGCTATTTATCTAATACATCATTTTTCACCATCACTTATAAAAAGGAATGTTGTAAAAATAGCGAAGACTGACATTCGAAAATATCAGTCTTCGTCAAGCCATAAAATTATTTAGAGTTTTTTTTCTACCATACAGGTATTCCCAGATAGTTGCCAATAAATTTGATGGCAACGTAAAGAAAATAAATACCAAATATAAGCTTAAGTGTACTGGGCTTGAATTTTTTGATGGTAGCTGCTCCGATCTGTGCTCCCACAATAGTTCCACTGGCCAATACTAATGCAGCGCCCAGAACTACAAACCCTTGACTCAGTTTAATGAGTCCACCTACTATTGCCATAGGAATCATGGTAGCTAAAGATGTTCCCATCGTAATGTATACTGGCGCTCCAAACAAATATATTAAGCCGGGCACCAGGGCATACCCCCCGCCTAATCCTACCAATCCGGTTAAAGTACCTACCAGGGTACCAAACAATCCCAACCCGGTAGCTGGAGCTTCAATCGACTTACCTTCCATGACCGCGCCAGGCATTCCTTTTTTAATACCCTCTCTAATCATTCTTATTGCTGGCCATAAAAACACTAGTCCTAAAATAAATCCTAATAACTTAGATTGATCGGATAACAATGTAAATAGCCACGACCCTACAAATACACCGATCACCCCAAAACCACCCAGATAGAGAACGGCTCGGGTATCAAGATTACGTTGCTTAAGATGCCCATATCCCCCTGATATGGCAGTGAATATTACTGCGAACAAAGTGGTTCCGACTGCTAGTGGAGCAGGAAATCCCATCCAAAAATGAAGGATGGGCAGCATAACACTGCAACCTCCGGTTCCAATCCAACCACCTAAACAACCGGCGGCCAACCCAACAATTGTCAGGAGTAAAATCATGTTAGCGCTAAGCTGAGGTGCACCTGTCATATTAGCTTTGCCTGCAGAAAAAGCCCATATGGTTATAGCAACCATGATTGCAAGCAAAATAATTATTGGCATAATAGTGATGATAAAAACTAGAAAAGTTGGGTTTTCTCTGCTCAAAAAACGCCCTCAATGAAACTCGCAACTCCCGGAATTTTGTACCAAAAATAAAATATACGTCTTGCCTGGCTTTGTTTTCCCACCAGGAAGTTAAATTTCCCTTTTGGATTTCAATATTGGCCTTATTAATCGAAAGAATATGGTCTATGCAATTATCCAAAAAAGCCCGGTCATGAGAAACCAGGATATAGCCGCGCTTGGATTTCAGGTAATCACTAACCAGTTTTCGGGCATTCATATCCAGGTGGTTGGTCGGTTCGTCAATCAGCAAGAAACTGTTTTCCTTCAAGAACCTGGCAGCAAGCAGCACCTTGGTTTGTTCGCCATGGCTAAGGGTGTTAAATGGGCGGTATAGAACATCTTCAGCAACATTGAGAAGATTCAACTCGCGCATCAGCTCCCCATTGCTGATACTCCGGGCAAATGATATCAACACTATCCACAGTATTAATTTCCGGGTCAGTCACCTGATACGGAAAGTATTCAAAACTAACCGATGCAGGAATATTGCCCCGGTAGGGGTACTGGCACATCAGCAGCCTGAGAAAGGTGGTCATTATACCGCACTTAGCCAGGATCTTGAAGTGGCAAGATCTTTGGCCCTTGTTTCCGAAACCGGGGCATTGAAGTTCAAACCTCCTGGGCGCCATTGTTCATAAAGGCCTTTTCCCAATCATCCACATAAAACCCGGTAGCCCACTCAGCCATAATAACGCTGGTCCCTGCTTTTAAATCCATTTCTCCCAAGGGGATACTGTCCAGATGTTCGCCGCTGATCCCAAAGACATACAATTTGCCGGGGGTCTTGATGACAGCTATATCCTTATTGGGGGAAGTAAACGCATCCACGGCATTAGGGACCCGGTCTTTTATGCTCTGCCAACTGAGATAGAGAACATGCCTAACATTGATATAGGCGGCAGCAGCGGCTTTATCTTCATAAAACCGGGCTGCCCCGACCGGCGAATAATCAAACGCCTGGTTATATCTCCCAAAACCAGCGGAATAAGAATGACCAGGAGGGTCCCTTTAAAAAGTGCGCCGGCATCAACAGTGACCAGCGCCCCCGCCAACCAACGCATGGTTAAAGGTATCGTAACAATGCTTAAGACCAAACTAAGGGCAACGATTACCAGGGCTAAGGGCGCATTACCTTTGGCCATGCCGGTCCAACCGACAACCATTCCAGCACAGGGGGTAGCCGCCAGTAAAATAAGAGCTACGGCAAAAGGCACCGTATGACCCAGGAGCATAGTAGCGACCAGATAACCCAGCAGTGGCGAGATGATGAAATTAAGCAAGGTCGACCAGAGGATCGTTTTTCCGTTTTTCGCTGCTTGAGTCAGTTGTTCCACCTGAATGCCTACCATCATTGGATAGAGCATAAGGAACAAAGTTACTGGTATCCAGGGCTTAAGAGCCGGGGTTAAGGAAGGAAAATATAAGCCAAATAGGGTACCGAGAATTATTGAGCCAGCAATTATATACGTCATTTTCTTTTCCACTAGGTGTTGAATTTTAACAGCTTGCATCGGTCTTGCCCCCTCTTAAATTAAGTGAAATTACCCCCTATTACAAAATAAAAATATAAGCATATGATTATGTTAATATAGCGCTGATTCGCTGTCAAACGAATTGAATTAAATATGTGAACAAATAATAGACAAAATGAATACAATAAATAGTATAATTGAGCAAATGTCCATATATCTTTTTTGGGAGATGTATTTTTATGAAAAAGAAACGACATTGCCCTTGTTGGTGGAGGGGATATTAGTATATGCTTTTTAATTCATTCAAAAATGATTAGGAGGTATATTTATGGGTAATGAAAGCTTTTTCAAAAAATATCAGTTTACTATAATATATTATTGATATAGCTTGGCCAGACTCAATGAGATTATTGAACAAGTAAGGGTGATTTGTCATATGGAATCTGTTTTTGCTTTGCTGATAGGTGGTGCCGCCGGTGTTGTAACGGGTCTTATCGGTGCCAGCGGAGTTATGATTGTGGTACCGGCGTTAGTTGTACTTGGCTATTCTGTACCTGATGCCATAGGAGCCAGTCTTTTCATAAACACCGTGGCTGCATTAATTGTAGCATGGACCTATTATCAAAATAAAAATCTAAACTTTAAGCAAGGCATTTGGATAGCTGCAGGTACTGTTGTAGGTGCTCAGGTAGGCAGTTTTATAGCACCATCGGTTCCCGATGTCGGCTTGAGCAGTGCCTTCAGCATATTTTTATTTATTTCGGCGGTAACATTTTGGGGTAGAGGAATTAAGACGCCCCAAGCTAATAAAATGTCAGCTGCTGATGACGAGGATAACACTACTCAACCGCCGCTTGACGAGAATAACACTACTCAACCGTCCCTTATATTAAGACTTTTAAGGTCCAATGTTATCATTTCCGGTTTACTGCTTGGCTTTTTAGTGGGGATATTAACCGGTTTGATTGGAGCGGGCGGCGGAGTTATGATACTCCTTATTTTAGTATTTATTATGCAGTATAGCATGCATGAGGGGATAGGTACGTCAACTCTTATCATGGCATTCTCAGCGGCATCGGGGACTATAGGGCATGCCCTTACCTCTAATCTCCCTTTGCGGGCGGCAATAATTGGATCGATAGGTACAATTATCGGCGGTCGTTTAGCAGCACGATTTGCCAATACGATTAATGAAAAAGTTCTGAGCAAGGTTGTTGGAGGAGTATTTGCTGTACTTGGCGTAGTAATGCTTATGACGACGCCTCCCCCCAATGTTTAGAAATCCTTTTTCATGTATATGCAAAACGAGATGTAATACGAAACCGTCATCAGTACCAGCATCACTGCCATACCGCCCAGGGCCAGCTGCCAGGACTGGTAATTGATCAGCTGAGTGATGGCGGCAATGGTCGGGGATTGATGATTGTTGACCGCAAATTCCGCAATTTGAGCCGGGGCAAAGAATATCAAGAGAAAGATCACAATATTGACTACCCGAATCCAGGGCGCTCCGGTCCAAAAATATATGGGCAGTGACAAAGCCGCCAGCAACAGCACGCATACTATAGTGGTAATGATACCTATTGTCAAGAACCCGGATATGTAACAGTAAAATATTTAATAGCAAACATATGGTGACAACACGGGCTATATATTGGCTTACTGAATTTACCAGCTAAACCTTCTGTAAAAAAATGCTTGATCGTGTTGAAAATATGGGGTGCAGTATATAAAGGTGGTACCGAAAAGAGTAGAAAAGCCGTTACCCCTGGAAGAATACATTATGGAATATACATAGCTGGAGAAGAATACAAACAGATACAAATGCACACCTCCACTTTGAAATCGTTAAAAGATTGACCATGGGGTGTGCATTTGTATCATTTTATAGTGGATTAGCCAAATAAGTACGCAAAGATTGATACAATGTAAAATCCCAGTATTATTGAGGTTTGCGTCAATTTTGCGTTAAGATAAAGCACCGTTTGAAGGCGGTGTTTTTTTGTTTTTGGCACCCTTTCGTTGAAAGATGCACACCCCTTCCGGGGGGAATTGGGAATCGTTAAAAGGTTTGGGAATCGTTGAAAGGTTTGGGGTACACATTAAAATATACCCCATAGAATGGACAGCAAAAAGTGTAGAGACCCGTATTGTGGACAGGAAAAAAGGTTTGAGAAACATCGAAATCCTTGAACGTGGACACAAAAAGGTTTAATCTGCATGGAAGCAATTTTATGGGGAGATAACAGATGAGTTGGAAGACATTCACACCTGAAGAACTGGTGAAAATCAGACAGAATCCATACGTAAAAAGCGCCACGGCCCACATGATCCGTTTCACTTCGTTGTTTAAAGAGGAGTTCTGGGAGCAAATAGAGAGAGGGATGAAGCCCACTGATATTATTAGAAGCATGGGTTTTGACCCGGAAGTGCTTGGCGAATCCCGCATCAGTGGTATTGCTCAGCATATTCGCGAACAGGCTGAAAGCGGGACAGGATTTCGCGATGTAAGGCAAACAACATTGCTAAACGAAGGACTTCACAAGCCATTGCCCCCGTCTAAAGCACTATTACATATGCAGCATGAAATTGCTTACCTGAAGCAGGAGATGGAATTTATAAAAAAAATTATCTTAGCGGACAGGGAGGCAAGGCGGAAATGCTCATCAAAGCCAGGGCAGACGTCAAGTTCAGAATCATCCAAGAAATGACCTCCCGAGACAACAACCTGCTCAACATTTCATGGCTCTGCAATATTGCTGGAGTTTCCCGGTCCGGTTATTACCGCTGGCTGGAGGCGGAAGATACCAGGAATGCTCACGAGGAGCAAGACCGAAGGGACTTCGCGCTGATTCTGGAGGCATACAACCACCGGGGCTACGCCAAAGGTGCGCGCGGTATTCACATGCGGCTGCTGCACCAAAATCCGGCCATAGTTATGAACATCAAGAAGATCAGGCGGTTGATGAATAAATACAACCTGCAATGCCCGATTCGTAAGGCAAATCCTTACCGCCGCATGGCGAAAGCAATGAGGACAAGCAATGTGGCTCCCAATTTATTGAACCGCGAATTTCGCCAGCACGGTGCCAGGGCGGTGCTCTTGACTGATATTACATATATTCCACGCAAAGACAAAAAATTTAGTTATCTTTCCATGATTGTAGACGCATACACCAAGCAGATACTTTCCTATGTAGCGAGCGATTCTCTGGAATTGGATTTTGTCTTGGAAACCGTGAACCGGCTAATTGAGAATCACGTTGTTTCATTAAATGCCGAAACCATGATCCATTCAGATCAAGGCTGCCATTATACCAGCCATAAATTCATTGAAATCGTGAAAAACAGTGACCTTCGGCAATCAATGTCCCGCAAAGCCAATTGCTGGGACAACGCGCCGCAGGAAAGCCTGTTTGGTCATATGAAGGATGAATTGGACCTCAGTACTTGCGAAACGCACGCACAAATTGCATCTGTTATCGATGACTGGATTGACTATTACAACAATGAGCGCTACCAGTGGGATCTGGCGCGGCTGTCCCCCAATGAATACTACGAATACCTGCAGTCCGGTATCTATCCTTTGGCTATCAAGCCGCCCAAATAAACCGACAGCTCCTAAGGAATGGATGTAACGCAAATACCATACCTGGAGTAAGCCGTAAACAATTGAACAATTAAAAATGTCCTTGACATGGGGTACACATCATGGATTGATTAATGGTTACTTAAATAATATGTTTCCATTGAGCCGCCTTGGCGCCGCTCGAAGAAAAACCGTATCGTATAAATAAATGCCTTTACAGTGAGGGAAGAACTGGCTTCGGAAATTCTCCGGCAATTCCTAGTCGGGCTGAATCCAGGGAGGTGGTGGGCATCCAGCAAGTTCTGAAAGAAACGCAATGACCAAGATACAGGCTATCATCAATATGAGACTACATCCTCCATGTACAAGTGAGCGGTTGACCTCACTTCCGCGTTTATCAGAACTCTCGACACTGGGTTGCGTCCGGAAAGCCGACTAATCCGAGTCTCCGCGCTAGTCGGCCACCTCGGTGGTCATCCGGCCAGCGGACTTGGACAATGACTAGGTATCAAAACCTTTTATACTGCATTTAGGAGGGTTAAACATGGAGCCAGCAGCAGTCCCGGTTGGAAAGCACTCGCAGACCCCTGAAAAGATACTTAGGGGCCTGCTAATCTGCGGTATTATTTCTTCACTGCTTTATGTCAGCATAGACATACTTGCAATAATGAGGTGGGAGGCCTACAGTTGGACCGATCAAAACATTAGCGAGTTGAATGCTATCGGAGCTCCCACCAGACCGCTTGTCATTTCGCTCTTTGGTGTATATACCGTGTTTGTAACCGCCTTTGGAATGGGTGTATGGGCAACAGGTAGTCGAAGTCGTGCCCTGCGCATAGCGGGGATTCTATTGGTTGGATACGCGCTAACAGGATTCGGTACTGGGTTATTTTTCCCTATGCAATTACGTGAAGGCTTGGCTGGAGGCGGCTCAATGCACCCAATTGGTACATTTGTGTCGTCACTATTTTTTTTGGGGGCGATGTGGTTCGCAGCAGCAGCACAAGGAAAGTGGTTCCGGCTTTACACAATCATGACGGTACTAATAGTCATCGTGTTTGGAGCTTGGACCAGCATGGACGTCCCCCGAATGATAGCACAGCTACCAACACCGTGGATGGGCCTTAAGGAACGCATCAACATCTACTCTATGATGCTATGGGTGATGGTGCTGGCCGCTAGCCTCTTGCGGGTAAAAATGAGGCCAGGTGCAATTTACTGCAGTGATTCTTGACGAGGTGCAGACAATTATGTGAATGGCAGGACTTTGATTATCCGGCGTTGGCCAGCCAAGAATCGGGAATATATCCACTATGGAGAGTGTTGTCAGGACTATTCTGGGAGTTCAATATACAGGAGTAGTTGTGCTAAGATAGTTATGGAAATAAATCACAGCGGGTGATGGAGCTCACCCGGCTAATTCGCGAAAATGCTGCGGCAAATGGCTCCTGTCTTACGGGCAGGAGCCGTTTTTCTAGCTCTTGTATGGAGTGATACTTTCACTTCCTTTTAGGATTAGAACACTGGAACGAAGTGGGAGGACTAGCTTTGAGTGATTGAGTTGAAAGGGGTTCTGGCATATGTCTATTTCAGAGATTGGTTGTTGCGGAGCCTACTGTAGGACTTGCCCTGCATTCCAGAAGCAAGTATGCAAAGGATGTAAAATTGGTTATGAAAACGGTGAAAGAGAGATTTCAAAAGCAAAATGTAAAATAAAAGTCTGTTGCATTAATAACAAATATCAATCCTGCGCTGATTGCAACGAATATGCTGCTTGCACTACTGTTAATGGTTTTTATAACAAAAACGGCTATAAATATGGAAAGTATAAACAAGCAACAGAATTTATCAGGAAGAATGGATATGATGCCTTTTTTGAAATTGCGGATAATTGGAAAAACGCACATGGGAAGTACTAAAGGTGTAGGCTTTATCTCCGAACAACGGGACAAAATTTTGGTGATGAAACCTTAATAATGACTTTGCTCGCTAAAGCCAGTGGAGTTATTGGGAACTCGTTCGAACCTAAACGAGGTGGAGCATTACTGGAAAGACGAAATTATTAAGCATCGAGGTGATAAGTGATGTATAAGTATCCCTGTTGCGGCGGACTGACCATTGATGAAGAATAACATTATGGAAGATGATCCTATTCAGGGGGAAGATCCTGATTAATAATGCGGGGTAAATAAAATATGTGACGACAGCAGCTCGAACGACGAAGAACCGCAGCAGTGGGCAACCAGAATTAAATGGACAAAAAGAGGGGGATTTATATGCGAAAGTTCAAAACTTTATTAGTGTTATTTACAATAACAACGTTACTTGTCATTCCCTCAAATATCGCTTCAGCGTTGCAGATGAACAATAATATGTTCGATATTAAAGAAAAACTGCAGTTGCCCTATATAAGCCGGCATGAGGTCGTCAAAGCGGTGCCGATCTATCGGGTTACGCGTACGGGTGAGTGGTACAACGCGGGGGGAACTCATATTTACACGGTCAATAAAGAAGAGTTTAATTACTGGATGACTACCGGCAAAGTTGTAGATGACGGTTTTGCTGGTTATATTTCTCCCGTGCCCCTGCCCTATACTTCTCCACTTCATAACATGGTTAAGAACTCCTTGGAGCAGTTCTTTGCTCCCACTGAAGAATCCCGAGACGGGGTCATTATCAAATACAACTACGAAGACTACGGGGTCTTAGGTTACATCGTCCCATTAGAGGATTCTTACCATGGCAATGCGGAAATGCTCTGTTGGTATAAAGGAAATCGGCAGGAAGCCAAACCGAAATATGGTTTAGATGTTACCTGGAATGCGGATCACTATTATAATGCTGCGGTTAAATATGTGGATTCTGACATCTACAGCTATGAGGGACCGGCGTTTCGCTGCTGGAACGAGGCGGCTGTTTTGCAGGAGATAAACGTCCTCTTCCCAGCGGGCGGGGAAGCCCTGACAGCCGGTGATAAGGCTGTCATCAAGTGGTCTACCCTGATTCCCGACGGCAACATCAACTTATACTATAGTACGGATGGGGGCGCATCCTGGGGGGTTATTCAAGAGGGCTTGGAGAACAACGGGATCTACACCTGGACCGTGCCTAACGAAGTAACCGGCGAAGCGATCGTGGAAGCCAGATGGACCTATGCTGAGATAGACGGCAACTGTTTTGATCAGAGCGATAAGTATTTTACCATTAAACAGGGCGCTATCTCACCCGGCTTGGTTAAGCCCAAGCTTAATTTGTCCCAGTTGTTGAAGCCGGCAACCCCGACAAGCTTAACCGCCAGTTCCGGCATAGGGCAGAAGCAACCTTCCCTGAGCTGGAAAGACAACGCCACAAACGAGACCGGTTATATCGTTGAGCGAAAAGAAGGCGGCGGAATCTTCAGTAAACTTACGGAGACAGCAGCCAACACGGTTAAATACGTTGATAACACGGCTAAGGCCGGAGTTAAGTACGTCTATCGGGTTAAAGCCGTGAACGGAATGAATGCTTCTAACTACTCCAACGAGGCTGCCGGGTCGGTACTTACTCTCCCCGAAGTTAAGCCGCCCGTGCAGAACACCTTGGTCAGTATGCTGTTCACATTGAACCAGAATACTTATCTGGTAAATGGCGTAACCAAGACGATGGACGTAAGCCCGGTCTCGATTGAAGGCCGCACCATGCTGCCGATTCGTTTTGCCGCGGATCCGCTGGACGCGGTTACCACCTGGGACGGCACCGAGCAGAAAGTCACAGTTACCCTAGGAGCGACCAAGCTCGAGCTGTGGATTGGCTCGAATAACGCTTTGTTAAATGGCTCAGCCATTCAGATTGACCCACAGAATCCGCAGGTTAAGCCCCTAATCATTAGCGAACGGACCATGCTGCCCATGCGGTTTGTGACTGAGAAGTTGGGCTGCGGGATTGAATGGCTACCCGATACAGAACAAATAAAAGTTACTTATCCGAATACCTGGCTGGACCCTCAGCCCGAACCGCCGCTTGAACTTCCGCAGTTTAAATTTTAGGGCGTTCCAACAAATAGTATTAAGTCAGGGGGGACGAATATTGATTGAGATTGTTATACCGGGTCGAAACGCAAAGCTGAGCATTGATCATCTACTACTGGATATTAATGGGACGCTAACCGTTGACGGTCACCTGATACCTGGGGTTAAGGAACGTATTGCAAGACTCAAGCAAATTGTGGAAGTCCACCTCCTGACTGCTGATACTTATGGAATGGGAACGGAGGTCGCAACTGCGTTAGGGTGCAGGTTAGAGTTGGTAGACCCCAATCAAGGAGGTCTCGACAAAGTGAATTACCTGGCTCAACTTTCTAAAGAACACACCGCTGCTATAGGGAATGGTTATAACGATATCTACATGTTGGATGAAGCGGCCTTAGGCATTGCTGTTATTGGTTCCGAAGGCTGCAGTGTGAGAGCACTCGAGAAAGCAGACATTGTTACAAATGCCATCAATGATGCCTTGGATTTGCTGCTTAATCCTAAACGCATCGTGGCCACGTTAAGGGCTTAGTGACGCGAATCAAGCGCAAACGGGCTGAAGCGGAACAATGGTGTTTTAGGCTGCATCAAACCACACATGATCAGAACAAAGAAATTCCCCGGGTTCCCCCCCAATTTGATGGGATGAAACCCGGGGAACTATTGGGCGATCTACCTGGCGAATTGCTCGATTTTGGCGGCCAGCTTTTTCTTGCGGCAGAGGTCACAGACCTCCAGGTCCAAACCAGCCAGTCCCGTCTTCTGAGATATATAGTCGAGTTGTTCGCGGGTAGCGAAGCTCCGGCCGCAGCTCCGGCATTGGACCATGGTAAAGGTGCGGTTCCAGATGGTGCGATCCTGATCGGTTTGCTCCACAGCAATCGCTTCAGTGGGGCAGATGTTGGCGCAGGCTGCACAGCCGATACAAACCGCCGATGCTTCGTCAAAAGGAGTACCGATACGTTTTTCCGTGCCCCGCAGCACGGCTGAAATGGCACTGCTGCCAATTTCCTCACAAGCCCTAACACACAACCGGCATAAAATACACCGTTCGCCATTGTTGACGGCCAGCCCATTCTCCGGACAGTCATAATCTGTGTACAACTTTTGCATGAACCCGCTATCCGGGGCGTTGCGATAAAGCAAGGCCACAATGGTACGGCGTCCTTTTTCGATCTCTGGAGTGGAAGTCTGCACTTCTATCCCACTCTGAACGGGATAGGTACAAGCTGCTACGACTTTCCGGGAGTGAGAGGTTTTTACTTCCACCATGCACATCCGGCACATACCCTGCCCGCCAAAGGCTTCATGATAACAAAGGGTGGGGATATGGATTCCATGCTGGCGCGCCGCTTCCAGGATGGTCACCCCAGGATTGACTTCCAGCACTTGTTGGTCGATCATAATCTTCATCGTTCCACCCCTCCTAACGGATCATGACGGCGTCAAACTTGCATTGGTTGCGGCATTCACCACAGCGGATGCAGATAGCCTGGTCAATCACATGTGCTTCTTTCTTCTCGCCGCTGATGGCCTCCACCGGGCAATGCTGGGCACACAGGCCGCAGCCGGTGCAAGGTTCGGGATCAATATAAAACTCGGTCAGGTCGCGGCATACTCCCGCCGGGCAGTGTTGTTCATGAATATGGGCCAGGTATTCATCCTTAAAATAGCGCAGGGTGGACAATACCGGGTTGGCAGCGGTGCGCCCCAGGGCACAGAGGGACATCATTTGCATGGTCTCGCTGGTGTCCATTAAGAACTGCAAATCGGCATCGCTGCCCTTGCCCTGGCAGAAGTTGCTGAGAATTTCCAGCATGGCTTTGAGACCCTCACGGCAGGGGGTACATTTGCCACAGGATTCACCCGCCAAAAAGTTGACATAGTAGCGGGCTATCTCTACCATACAGGTGCGGTCATCCATTACAATCAACCCGCCGGATCCCATCATCGATCCGGCCGCGGTAAGGGAATCGAAGTCCACCGGCATGTCCAGCATTTCAGCCGGGATACAGCCCCCGGAAGGACCGCCGGTCTGGACCGCCTTAAGTTTCCGTTTGTTTAGGATACCACCGCCAATTTCGTAGATTATTTCTCTCAGGGTGGTACCCATGGGCACCTCGACTAGTCCAGTGTTAATGACTTTGCCAACCAGGGAAAACACCTTGGTTCCCTTGCTGCCCTCGGTACCAATGGAAGCCCAGGCTTCGGCTCCATCATTAATAATAACTGGAAGATTGGCCCAGGTCTCCACATTGTTGATGACCGTCGGTTGGCCCCATAAGCCCTTTTCAGTGGGATAAACATATTTGTCGCGGGGCTCGCCCACATTGCCTTCGATGGAAGCCATCAGGGCCGTCTCTTCACCACATACGAAAGCTCCGCCGCCACGGACGATCTCAATATCAAAACTAAGCCGGCTGCCCAAGATATTTTCACCCAGGAAACCCTTCTGGCGCGCGTCTTGGATAGCGATGCCCAGATTCTTGACCGCCAGGCTGTATTCATCCCGGACATAAATAAACCCGGCTGTCGCCTCGACGGCATAAGCCCCTATGATCATGCCTTCAATAACAGTGTGGGGATCACCTTCCATAATGCTGCGATCCATAAAGGCTCCAGGATCGCCCTCGTCCCCATTGCAGATAATATAGCGGACGGATGCCTCGACGTCGGTACAGGCTTTCCATTTCTGGCCGGTCGGGAATCCGCCCCCACCCCGCCCCCGCAGTCCGGATCTGATGACTTCCTCCACCACTTGCCCGGGGCCCATGGTGTGCAGCACTTTATTCAGCGCCTGGTAGCCATCCCGGCTGATATAATCTTCTATGGAAGCCGGGTCTATTTCTCCGATGTTGCGCAGGGCCACCTTATGCTGCTTCTTGTAAAAATCGATTTGATGGTGGGACTTGACCCTCTGCTTGGTTTTTGGATCCCGGTAGAGCAATCGATTGATGAGTTCGCCCTTACCTATGGTTTTGGCTATTACCTCGGCCACATCCTTGGCGGCTACCTGGCAATAGGTGATATCATCGGGAATTATTTTAACCAGAGGCCCTTTTTCACACCAGCCGTTGCATCCGGTCGCTTTGGTGTAGGTTGATACGTTTACATTGGAATTGGCCAATTGCTGCTGCAATTCCTGATAGACCTCCATGCTGCCGTTGGCCAGGCAGCCGGTTCCGCAGCACACCAGGACCATTTTCTTATCAGCCTCAATTATCTGCGGCATCATTTGGCCCTCCATATACCTTAATAATCTCAATTATTCCGGATGAGGTAACCTTGGGATGCACCTTTTCATTGGCGACCACAACGGGTGCTAAGGCGCAGGCTCCCAGACAGTTGACCGTCTCCATCGAGAACTCCTGGTCAGCGGTGGTCTCACCCGGTTTGATATTAAGATATTTGTCGATCTGATCCATGATAATGCTGGAACCCTTGATGTGACAGGCAGTGCCGTCACACACCTTGAAATTGATCCGCCCCTTGGGGACCAGGCTGAAAGCCTTATAGAAGGTGGCCATACTGTAAATGCGGCTCAAGGGTGCATCCACATAATCAGCAATCATTTGCAGCCCGGTTTTGGGCAGGTATTTGTACTCTCCCTGGATATCCTGCATGATGGCTAGTATATAGCGTTGCTCAGGCGGATAGCGGGTTAGAATCGAACTTAATTCTTGCATATCAATGCATGCAGCCATAATTATCGGCCTCCTCAGTACCGGGCTGCCACCTTGAATCTATTCTCAGTCAAGGTGGCAGCCGATTCCGTCTTTCACCCGGTTACTTTGCCTATGGATCTACCTGGTGCCTGATGGAATACTACAGGCCCAGTTCCTGTTTTTTGGCCTCGGAGGGAACACCTTCCTCATCCCAACCGCGCAGGCTGTAGTAAACAGGCAGCATCGCACTCAACTGCACTGTACGACCCTCGTGGGGGCCTCCCTTCATAGGTTCGTTCAGGAGTCGGTCCGGCAGGGTATCATCGGCTTTGGAGAATCCGGCCTTAAGGTTGAAGAGTCTTTCCAGGTTCCAGATGCGTTCGCCCGCCAGGAGGAGTTCCTCATCACTTATATCTACCCCGGTGGCAGTGCGATATTGCGCCGCGATCTCGGGCAGACCGATGCCAAAGGTGGTGAAAAGGCACAATCCAGCCGAATCAACTACTGCGGTCAAATCCTGGAAGATCTTGAGCAGTTCAGGTGCTTCCGCCGGGTTATCGGGGTCAGTTTTCACCGGTATCCCCAATACCTCAGGGGAAGTCATATAGCCGCGCACATGGCAGCCGCCGCGGTTGGAGGTGGCATAATTGAGGCCGATACCATGCTGTCCGCGAGGATCGTAAGCCGGCAGTTCCTGTTTTTTGACCGACATGGAGAGCTCAGGATGTCCGTACATCTCAGCCAGCCGGTATGAGCCTTCAGCCAACTCATCGCCAAAACCTTCCCGCAGGGCGGTCTTTCTGATCTTAGGGAGCATCGCTTCGGCATTGCCCCAGCTGAGATTGGATTTATCCCGGGGGATGAAGCCTTTTTCTGTCAGCTCGGTGGCACAAGCCAGGGTGGTAGCCATAGTAATGGAATCCAGCCCATACTCGTTGCACAGGAAGTTGGCTTTGGAAATAGCTTCAAAATCATCGATATATAGGTCTGATCCGAAACCCCAGGTGGCCTCATATTCCGGGCCTTCTCCTATCCCCTTGTATTTGCCGTGGTTTTTAGTAACCCGGCCGCAGCCGATCGAACAGCCAAAACACCCTTTGTTCCTAACCAGGTTGTGCTCCGCCTGCCACTCGCCGGATATCTTTTCCGCAGCGGGGAATACCGCGGCTTCACTAAAGTTTTTGACCGGCAGGGTACCGTGTTCATTGATAATATTAACCAGGATATTGGTGCCGAAAGCCCCCAGACCAGCTCCGGTAACCGGGTGAGCTTTCAATTTGGCCCGGGCATCGTTGATAGCGGCAAAGAAGCCTTCCTGGTCAGCCACCTTCACCCCCAGGGTACCTCGGACCGCAACCGCTTTAAGATTCTTGGAACCCATGACTGCACCAACTCCGGTCCGTCCAGCGGCCCGGTTATAATCATTCAGGATATTAGCGAACTTGACCAGGTTCTCGCCGGCAGGACCGATGGCTGCCACCCTGGCGTCATCGTCAACATTTTCCTTGATGAAATCGGTAGTTTCGATGACCGTCTTACCCCAGAGATCAGCGGCACTGCGCAGTTCTACTGTATCGTTGTTGATCCACAAATAAACTGGTTCAGGGGATTTACCTTCGAAAATGATGCCATCATAACCTGCGAACTTGATTTCGGGACCAAAGGAACCCCCGGAATTAGAGGCAGCGATGGTGCCGGTCAGAGGCCCTTTGGTAATGACGTTGTAACGCCCGCCCGAGGTAGCCAGGGTTCCAGTCAGCGGACCGGTCATAAAGATCAGCTTGTTATCCGGACTCAGGGGATCGACCTGGGGATCTATCTCGTCAAAGATAATCTTGCTGCCCAGCCCGCGCGCGCCGATAAAATTGTGCAAATCGCTCACTGGCAAGGCTTCTTTTTTAATTGTGCCGGCTGTCAAATTGACCCGGATTATTTGTCCTGTCCATCCGTACATGCTTAACCCACCTCCTCGAACAGGTTTTTGAACTTGGCGGCAAATGTTTTGCGCTTGGCAATACTGCCGGCATTGGCTTCGACAAAGCTGATGGCGCCGGAGGGGCAAAGCTTGACGCAGGCCGGATCACCGAAGCAGAGGTCACATTTGCTTACTATGTTGGTGGCTACATGATAATGAATCGCACCAAACGGGCAGGCGATGGTGCACATCTTGCAGCCGATGCATTTGGAATCATGCACTTCCATGGCTCCCGTAGCCGTGTTTTTAGTGATAGCCCCCACGGGGCAAATCAACATGCAGGCAGGTACTCCGCATTGCTGGCATATCATGGGGACCGCCAGCCCTACCTTTTCATAAGTCAAAACCGAAATACGGGCCAACTCAGGATTCATTTCACCGGTTTTGGTGAAAGAACAGGTCAGTTCACAGGTTCGACAGCTGGTGCATTTCTCGGGTTGTACCACAAGTATTCTGTCCATAGAACACTGGTTTCCGCAAGGAAATCCAGCTTTCACCTCCTTTGAGATATAGTCAGCAACCTCATCATCCGGGACTGTTATCCAATTCCATTCTTTCTCTATCTCTCTAGTCTTTTAAAATATCTATTGAGCAATTTTTTCTGTCGCACCTCCTTTTTGCTCGCCCCATTGAAACTGAAACTCCAAGGTAGGCTACCTACGTCCCGAATGAAGGTCGTGTGTTATGCTAAGAACCTATATCCAGGGTATCTATATCCATTGACAGCAAATCTATAGCCAAGAGCTGGCCGCGCCGTAAATCGTCTCGACCCAGAATCACCTTCGAGGCCTGGGCCACCTCTAAGCTGGCAATGACCGCGGGCACGAAACCCAGGACGGATGGTTTGGAGACGGATTCATCCTGGCGGGCTTCAACATGACCATAAATTTGCTCTATGGTCCTCTCCTCTGGGAATTGAATTATCACCTGCCCATACCAGCCGTCGACGGCTCCATGGATCATAGGGATCTGCAGTTCTCTGCAGGCCTGGGCCAGGCACAGTCGATCGGGAATATTGTCCAGGGCGTCGATGACCAGGGCTACCCCTTTCAGGAGCGGAGCATCTTCAGGTCCCCTGAAGGGGTGAGGGTAACCGGTTATTCGGACGGCAGGATTGATGGCTTCGACCCGGGCTGCGGCGCTCTGCACCTTAGATTTGCCTATGGTGGGGATCTCGGCTAAGAGTTGGCGATTGAGATTCGTGGCTTCAAAAACATCCCCGTCCCAGACCCTTATTTCTCCTAATCCCAACCGGGCCAGCTCTTCGATCACATATCCGCCTAATCCGCCGCAACCGATTACTGCGGCTTTGGCATGGAAAAGCTTCAGCTGTTCAGCGATGGTGATGGCCCCCAGGTTGCGCTGGTAACGCTCCGGAACGATCCCCAGCCGCAATGCGGCCGTCTCTATTTCCCGCAGCGGCAAGCCTGTTTCCTGCACCAGAGCTGCTTGTTCAGACCACGGCAGAATATCACCTACGGCTTTCTTTATCAGCAGTTTGGATAAACCGTTCTCCATATTTAACCTCCTGCTGCCGGGGGGAAAATAGCCAGGACGTCACCGGGCTGCAATACTGATTCAAAAACGCCATGGCGGCCATTTATCATAATAATGCCGATTTTCATGTAATCCCGGCTGATGGACAAACAATCCAGAACCTCACCGACAGTGGTCCCCTCGGGAAAATCACAGTCGCGGATCTTAAACCGGCCCTGCCGCAAGAAGGCAAAAAGTTTGACCGTTATCTTCATGACAAAAATACTCCTTCATCAGATCCTGAAATACTTGAGCAATCAAGCTCAATCTTGAGCAAGTCTAAGCAGTGATGGTTGTCCGTCGTATTTTAATAGATTGTCTAAGATTGTCCTAGAAACCGCCCCGGTTACAAATTCTTATGGGCTCCGTCGCAGAAAGGCGGTTTTTTAGTATGTTTACAAGCACAGAGAAAAGCCTTTTTATTCTCTTCAGCAGTAAAAATCAGCGGTTCAAAGGTAGTCCCTGTATGGGATCCGTCACAAAAGGGTTGGGTTTCGCTGCGACCGCAAGCGCACCACGCATAAGTCTGACCTTTTTTGAGATCAACTGCGATCGGCTCGGTCAGGGCAATCACCGGTTTATCCATACTACTTGTCCCTCCTCTTACTTTCTATGCACACACTCGACTAATTTGCACCATCTTTCACTAATCGTCTATAAACAGACTAGCACATAAAAAAATTGTCGACAAGATATTCCCGCCGAACTGATAATCATCACTCTGGCAGCCTTGAAGGACCTGAAGTCAACATTGTCTGGGGCCATTAAATCACACATTATTATTACAATTGCACATCTGCTAGAGCCGCCACTTGCGCCAACACGGGCGGCCACCAGCCTACTTCGCCCGAATCGTATCCCGTACGGACGATAACTGTGTTATGGTCGGGTGAAATGTAGAGGTGCTGGCTGTATTTACCGGCGGCGAAGAAATCCTTTTCGCCGTTGTCGTTGACGATGCCGTACCAATGGTACAGGTAGCCCGCTGGTTTACCTTCCATGAAGGGCGTATCGCACTCTTCGGGCGTTAGGAGGTTTGGAGCGACGATGGATTGATCCAGCCACGCTTCGCTGACAACCTGCTCACCGTTCCATTTGCCGCGATGCAGCAGCATGCTGCCGATCTTGGCGTAGTCGATGGAAATGAAGTTAAGCCCGCTCTCCATCTTTTCAAAGCCCGTCTCCTGGCTGTCCAGGCTCCAGGAGGCATCGAACTCCGCGCCGACCTTTTCCCAGATCTTCTTCTGGAAATAATCGGCGACGTGCATTCCCGTGGTGCGCTCCAGAATGATACCTTCGACCAGCGGATGGAGGTTCTGAGCACCTTCTTCATAAAATCCTCCCCCTGATAATATTTTAAGTACCCTAGATAGTTGGAATACTTCATTCCTATCGAATCAGCCTCAGTGGAACATGGGATAATATATCTTTTTCTTACTCCCTAAGCTTTGATGATTGATAAAAATAGGGAAAGCTGTTTGTGAAAAGTGAAAGTTGTCCGCACAAAGGTCTTTGTCCGACCCGGAGGGGTCTTTTTTGTTCTGACGGGTTCAAATGAGCAGGGGGTGCTTTTTTGTGTATAGACTCATCTCGGAAGAGAATCCTTCATAGCTACAAATATTAGAATCAACTGGAATTGCAGACAATAATGCTTGTGAGGTGAGTCAATATCAATAAATACGTGCTTTATCTAAATGAAATAGACAGATCGCATTTGCCTCTTGTTGGTGGTAAAGGCGCAAACCTTGGAGAAATGACCAATGCTGGTTTTCCGGTTCCTGCAGGCTTTTGTATTACCACAGAGGCCTACAACACTTTTCTTCGAGCCAGCAGCGTAATGGAAGAATGGCTCACACAGCTTGATCGATTAAAAGCTGATCAGGTGCAAGATATTAGCAATCAGGGTAGGCTAATCCGACATCATTTAGAGTCACTTACTATGCCCGAAGATATTAAATCAGCCATTATCGATGGTTGGAAAAAGGCGGGTGAAGAATGGGCCTATGCAGTTCGTTCCAGTGCTACCGCTGAGGATCTGCCATCAGCTTCCTTCGCGGGGCAACAGGATACCTTTTTAAATGTAATAGGTGCGGACCAAATTCTCCAGGCTGTCCAGAAATGCTGGGCTTCCCTATTCACCGACCGGGCCATTATTTACCGCGTGCAGAACGGATTTGATCATCGCTCGGTTTTTTTATCAGTAGTAGTGCAGCGCATGGTTTTTCCCCAAGTGTCAGGAATCATGTTTACCGCCGATCCGGTAACCGGTAACCGCAAGATCGTATCTATTGACGCCAGTTATGGTATGGGGGAAGCACTGGTAGCAGGTATTGTTACTGCTGATTTATACCAGGTAAGGGCAGACAGATTACTAAAAAAGCAAATTGCCAAGAAAGAAATCGCCATCTATGCCCGGCCTGAAGGTGGCACAAACAAAGTAAACATTTCAGAAGAAATGCAATTAACTTCGTCTTTGTCAGATGAACAGGTGCTTAGGCTGGCCTCAATGGGACGAAGCATAGAAAAGCACTTCGGAAGTCCTCAGGATATTGAGTGGTGTTTAGTCAATGACGAAATATTTATTGTGCAAAGCCGTCCGATTACAACACTCTTTCCCGTTCCTGTAGTGAATGATGATAAACTTCACCTTTTTATATCATTTGGTCATGTGCAAATGATGACTGAAGCCATGAAGCCGTTGGGAATATCCGTGCTCAGAACTTTGTTTCCTCTCGGAAAAAGTTCGCCGCTGGGCGAAAGCTCGATTCTGTTGGAAGCCGGTGGGAGATTATATGTGGATTTTACTAAAGTGCTGGAGTATCCGCAGTTGAGGAAACGAGTGCCCCAAATACTGATGAATGTAGATGAATTGATTGGTCAGACAGTGCAAAGTTTCGTGAGCCGAGAAGAATTTCTGACAGCAATTAATCCTGGTAAGAAATTGGATCCTGGGCTGATCAATAAGGTCCTTCCAACTGTTTTGGCAGTCATTAAGAACATCTTGTATCGGGATAATGACTATGCCATTGCTGAGATGAACCGGTATATAACAGAACATGTCCACGAAGCCAGAAGAAGACTACAGAGCGTATCTGGTTGGGACAGAATAATACAGATCCAAAAAACGCTGCCTGCCGTGATATCCACAGTACTCCCAAAGGCAGCACCTTTTTTGGGAGCAGCGATCATTACTTACAAGCTTATTGAGAGTTTGTCTATAAAGTGGCTCGGAGACGCAGCCGAGTTGGCCAGCATCAGTAAATCCCCACCGGGAAATGTAACGACAGAAATGGGTTTAGTTCTAGGTGATGCAGCCGATGTGGTGCGAAACCACCCGGCAGTTATCGAATACCTGAAGCATGCCGGCAACGCAACGTTTTTTGAAGAACTTAGGGACGTATCCGGCGGAGAAGTAGTTCTGCCTGTTTTATTAAGTTTCTTGGAACGATATGGTATGCGGGGCACAGGTGAAATCGACATAACCAGACCGCGATGGCGCGAGGCGCCAACCCAATTGGTTCCCGGCATTCTGGGTCACATAGAAAGTGTAAAGCCGGGGCAGCACCGTCTTGACTTTATGGCAGGCAAAGTGGAAGCCGAACATGCTGCCGAAAGGTTGTTGGATCGTCTGCGGGAAACCCCGGGAGGACCCTTTAAGGTCAAGCGAATGCAGCGATTGATAAAGGTCTACCGCTCATTAATCGGGATTAGGGAACATCCCAAATACTTAATAGTACAGAATCTCGATATAATCAAACAGGTAATTATGGAGGAAGCTGACCAACTGGTTGCTAATGGTATCTTGGAGCATCCCGAAGATGTTTTTTGGTTTTCCCTTCACGAAATCAAAGAAATGATCGAAACCCAACGGGTAGATCGCAATATTATCACTGCCCGCAAAGAAAAATTTCGATGTGATGAGAAACTGGCTCCTCCCCGTGCCATTACTAGTGAAGGTGAGAAAATTATGGTCAAACCGGGGGCTAACGTACCCCCTGGCGCTCTCGCCGGGAGTCCGGTATCTGGGGGAACGGTGGAAGGCTGTGCCCGGGTTATCCTAAGGTTGGAAGAAGCAAAAATGGAGAAGGGAGATATCCTGGTGGCGCCATATACTGATCCCGCTTGGACAATGTTATTCCCGCTGGCGGCCGGGCTGGTTACGGAAGTTGGCGGCCTAATGACCCATGGCGCGGTAGTGGCCAGGGAATATGGAATTCCGGCAGTGGTGGGAGTAGATTATGCCACTCATAAAATTCTGGATGGGCAGATGATACGGGTAGATGGAACCCACGGATATGTGGAGATTTTGGAGCGATAAACATAGCTCTGGCGGCAACTACCATCGCCACACTAACACTTGAGAGGTTATTCGAATAATTATTGACAGTGCATATGGGCAGGGATACAATTTGATCATAAACATGAACACTTATTCAAGTATTCACGCATCGCGTGTAAAGAAGGTGGTTTAACAATGTCCAAAAAGACACAAATAATTGACCGGTGCGATTGTGATGTAATCCATGAGGAGATCGTCAATAAGGTTAAAGGGAGAATGCCTCCTGAGGAATCACTTTATGACCTTTCAGAACTATTTAAGGTTTTCGGGGATTCAACTAGATCTAAGATATTATGGGCTTTAGATGAAGCTGAAATGTGTGTGTGTGATTTAGCCTATTTATTGAATATGACTCAATCCGCAGTCTCGCATCAACTCAGAGTTCTGAAGCAGGCTAAATTGGTTAAGAACCGGAAAGAAGGTAAGATCGTATTCTATTCTCTGGAAGATGAACATGTAAGGCAAATTTTTGAACTGGGGTTAAGGCATATAAACGAATAAAACAGATCAGGAAAGAAGACTAGGACTTGCAAAAATTTAGGAGTTAAACGAGGGAAGGAATATGCGTTATTCATTAGTCGGACTGGATTGTCCAAACTGCGCATTGAAACTGGAGCGGGAACTCCGGAAGATTAATGGTCTGGAAAATATAAACGTCAACTTTAACACATTGAGTGTAGAAATGCCGGCAACTCTGGAAGAAGAAGCCCGCGCCGTTATTAAACGGGTGGAACCGGAAGTAAAATTACAAAAAGCGGAGAGCTTCACTTCTTTTTCTTCAGACCAAGAGGCGGAGCATAATGGTCTTTGGGCGATCATCGCAGCAGGTTTACTGTTTGCTATCGGATCAATATTTAACCAATCACTGCATGACACGCCGTTCTCGTGGGCTGAGTATGCTGTTTTGGTTACGGCTTATCTCCTGGTTGGCTGGCCGGTAATACTGGCTGCCTTCAGAAAACTGGTCAGGGGAGAGTATTTTGATGAGAATTTCTTGATGATGATTGCTACCGTCGGGGCTATCGCAATTCACCAATTGCCAGAGGCGGTGGGTGTGATGCTTTTTTATGCGGTCGGGGAATACTTGCAGGACCGCGCCGTCAATCGCTCACGTCGATCCATCACGGCCTTGCTCAATATTCAACCGGAGTACGCCAACCTCAAAGACAACGGGGGAATGCGTCAGGTAAAACCTGAAGAAGTTGAGATCGGTCAGATAATAATAATTAAGCCTGGTGAAAAAGTGCCCCTGGATGGCGAGATTATTGAAGGAACATCGTTTGTTGATACTGCTGCTTTAACCGGCGAATCTGTTCCTCGAAAAGTTGAAAAAGGTGAGAAAATATTATCCGGAATGATTAATGGTCAGGGGCTTCTCACGGTCCGGGTTTCCAAACCATTTAAAGATTCTTCAGTGGCCAGGATCATGGAATTGGTTGAAAAGGCCAGTGAGAGAAAAGCTCCCACGGAACAGTTCATTACCAAATTTGCTAACTTCTATACTCCTATCGTGGTTGGAGCAGCAGCCTTGATCGCTTTGGTTCCGCCATTGTTCGTCCCAGGAGCAACATTTAATGAATGGTTTTACCGGGCGCTGGTGTTATTGGTTATTTCCTGTCCCTGTGCACTGATGGTTTCTATCCCCCTGGGTTATTTCGGTGGAATTGGAGCCGCGTCCAAAAAAGGAATCCTGGTTAAGGGAGCCAACTATATCGATGCCTTGGCCGAATTGGATACAGTTGTTTTTGATAAGACGGGCACTTTGACTAAAGGGGTTTTTCGAGTAACCGAAATAGTGGCCAGAAACCACATTACCCCGGAAGAAATCCTGTCGGCAGCGGCTGGAGCGGAAATATACAGCAATCACCCGATTGCCCAGTCAATCTTTGCTGCCTATAAGGAGAAGACTGGGCAAGAAATATCAGACGATCAGGTTCAGGAGTATCATGAGATCCCGGCCCATGGAATCAGCGCCATTGTAAATGGGCGCCGGGTCCTGGTGGGAAATGACCGGCTGATGCACAAGGAAAACTTAATCCATGAGGATTGTGATGTTACCGGAACCATTGTATATGTAGCCATTGATGGAGTATATGCCGGATATATAGTCATATCAGATGAATTGAAACCTGATGCAAAAGAAGCCATCTCCCGGTTGAAGCAGCTGGGGATCAGAAAAACCGTAATGCTTTCCGGTGACGATAAAACGGTTGTTGAGAAGATCAGCCAGGAAATAGGTATCGACACCTATTTTGCGGAATTACTGCCGGAAGATAAGGTTCAAATGGTTGAAGAATTGGAAAAGGAGATAAAGCATCGAGATAAACAAAAACTGGTGTTTGTTGGTGACGGCATTAATGATGCACCCGTTATTATGCGGGCTGACATTGGAGTGGCAATGGGTGGATTGGGCAGTGATGCGGTAATCGAAGCCGCAGATGTGGTTCTAATGGAGGACGCTCCCTCCAAGCTGGCAAGTGCGGTAGAAATCGCCAGAAGAACCCGACAGATTGTTCGGCAAAATATCTTTATGGCATTAGCAGTCAAGGCCTTCTTCATCTTGCTTGGTACCATCGGCCTGGCCAATATCTGGGAAGCTGTTTTTGCTGACGTGGGGGTAACATTGTTGGCAGTATTGAACGCCAGTCGGACACTGCAAGGCCAAAGATAGTCTTTATGTTTGTGTCGCGGAGAATTTTATCGGTTGGTTGTTTTTATTCGTGGCTTAATATATTATATTACTATTCCCATTGAAAAGGTAGGGATGTAGAGAAAGTGAAACGGGGGTGGTATTTGATGCAGATGCCTACAGGAATTAGGTGCGTATCAAGGGTCATGGAATGGATCGTCAGGTCACCCATAGCCCAGGGGACTTTGATGTAGTCGACATCATCGGTTGCCCAATACTAACACCCCAACTATGGACTACCATAGTTTGCTGAACTCTTATTCAGACGAATGATACTTAAATATTTTCGCAAGAAGTGTGCGTTATTAGTCTATTAAATCACTAGGAATAATAAATATTTAGGGGATGAGTAAATGAGCCAAACAAAATGGAAATTTGATACCCTTCAGGTCCACGCCGGTCAGGTAGCTGACCTGACTACCGGATCCAGGGCTGTACCAATTTATCAGACTACTTCCTATGTTTTTAGAGACGTTCAGCATGCGGCTGATTTGTTTGCCTTGAAAGAATCGGGCAACATATATACTCGAATCATGAATCCGACTACTGATGTTTTTGAACAGAGGGTGGCAGCGCTCGAGGGTGGAGTCGCCGGATTGGCCACCGCTTCCGGTTCGGCGGCAATTATGTATGCTATTTTGAACATCGCGTCCGCCGGCGACGAAATTGTATCAGCCAGTACTCTTTACGGCGGCACATACAATATGTTTGCGGAGACCTTCAAGACTTTCGGGATAAAGGTCCATTTCGTGGACCCCGACGATCCTGAAAATTTTCGCAACGCCATTAACGATAAAACCAAAGCCCTCTACATTGAGAGCATTGGTAACCCGGGCATCAATCTAATTGATATCGAGGCTGTAGCGGAAATAGCACATGACAATGGCATTCCATTAATAATTGACAATACCTTTGGCACTCCATATCTTCTAAAACCGATAGAGTTCGGGGCTGATATTGTGGTTCATTCGGCTACCAAATTCATTGGCGGACATGGGACCTCTATCGGAGGCATCATTGTTGATTCAGGTAAGTTTGACTGGGCGGGCAGCGGAAAATTCCCGGGATTGACCGAACCGGATCCCAGTTACCATGGGATGAGATATGTAGCCGATGTTGGGGCTGCTGCCTATATCACCAAAGCCAGGGTAGGGCTGCTGAGAAATACTGGTGCATGTATCAGCCCATTCAATGCCTTCCTGCTGATACAGGGACTTGAAACCCTATCATTACGAGTAGAGAGGCATGTTGCCAACGCTAAGATCATAGCGCAACACCTGCAAAACCATCCCCAGGTCAGCTGGGTAAACTATCCTAGTCTGCCGGGCAGTAAATACTATGACCTGGCGCAGAAATACCTGCCCAAAGGTTCAGGGTCCATATTCACATTTGGGATAAAAGGTGGCATTGATGCAGGTATTAAGTTTATAGAAAGCTTGGAGATATTCTCCCACCTCGCCAATGTGGCCGATGCCAAATCCCTGGTTATTCACCCGGCCAGCACTACTCATTCGCAGCTTTCCGGTGAAGAATTGGTTGCAGCCGGGGTTACCCCTGACCAAATCCGGCTGTCGATTGGGATAGAAGATGTGGAAGACTTGATTTTCGACCTTGATCAGGCTTTAGAGAAGTGTAAGTTAGTTTAACCAAGAGGGGTGAGAGAATGCCTGTAAAAATTCCGGATAATCTTCCTGCTGCTGAAACACTGAAAAGCGAGAACATCTTTGTCATGGGTGAACACCGCGCATTTACCCAGGATATAAGACCTTTGCGGATAGTCATCTTAAACCTGATGCCAGTCAAGAGTGTAACCGAAACTCAATTGCTGCGGTTACTTAGTAATACACCATTACAGTTGGAGATTGTGCTATTACGCCCAGAAAGCCATATTTCCAAGACTACTCCGGAAGAACACCTGGAAAACTTTTATCATACGTTTTCGGAAATCAAAGACTACAGATTTGACGGGATGATCATAACCGGGGCGCCGGTGGAGCAATTGGAATACGAGGAGTTCAATTATTGGGATGAGCTTACCGAGATAATGGACTGGACCCGGCATAATGTGTTTTCAACGCTTCATATTTGTGTAGGTGCTCAGGCTGGTCTTTACCACCACTACGGCGTGCCCAAGTACCTCCTGGAGGAAAAAATGTTTGGTGTGTTCAGCCACACCTGCACCCGCAAGAATATTCCGCTGTTGCGGGGATTTGACGATGACTTCTATGTGCCCCATTCAAGGCACACGGAGGTGAGACGCGAAGATATTGACAAAGTGGAGGATTTAGAGGTACTGGCTGAATCTCCCGAGGCAGGGGTATATATCGTTTCCTCAAAGGACGGACGCCTGATATTTGTAACCGGTCATTCCGAATATGATGCATTAAGCTTGAAGTCGGAATACGACCGCGACATCTCCAAAGGCATGGATATCAAGGTACCCCGCAACTATTACCCTGACGATGACCCGACCAAACCGCCGCTGGTCAAGTGGCGCAGCCATGCCAACCTGCTGTTTGCCAATTGGCTGAATTATCATGTTTACCAGGAAACACCCTATGATCTGGATGAACTCAAATAAGTTATTCGACGACCAGAAACAACAACGCGGCAGGAATATTTCCTGTCGTGTTTCTTATTCAAAGGGTTAAATTGGTTATTGGAAAATCATAGGTATTTTCTTGATTGGCTAACTGATCATGAGGCTATTCCTGATAAGACCAGTTGACACCTAATTAGAGAATATCTATTATTTCTATTGGTATTATAATAATGACGTGGATATAAAGGGGGATATAGTATGACAGGACAGGTTCTAGCAGTTAATGTTTCTTCTAAACGCGGAGAGATCAAACATAATGTAGGGGAAGCTTTTTTAAAACAAAATTATGGCCTGGAAACAGATGCTCACAGTGGAGATTGGCATCGCCAGGTTAGTCTTCTTTCACTTTCAAGTTTTGAGAAGATGCATGCAATGGGAGCAATTGGACTTGATTATGGAGTTTTTGCTGAAAACATAACTGTTGGGGGGCTTGATGTGGCCACTCTCCCATTATTAACACGGTTAAAAGTTGGTGAAGCAATATTGGAAGTAACACAAATCGGTAAAGAATGCCATAATCAAGGTTGTGCTATTAAAAAGCAGGTTGGTTCATGTGTAATGCCGGTTGAAGGAATTTTCACAAGGGTTTTAGAATCTGGCTGGGTTAGAGTCGGTGATTCCGTTGAAATATTAACAGAAGAAGGCAAGTAGACTTTTATCTTTAATAGCAAGTCGCTGATTTCGCGAGATTAAGAAATTTCGTGTAGTATAATAAAATAATATTGCCGGTGTGAACTAACCCTCCTGTTAAGGAAATGTTGTCTGTTGCCTTTATTTGAAGGGAGGATAACGAAAATGGAAGTTCTATTTGATGAAACATTCACATCAGATGATGGACAGTTGAGGAGCAGGAATATTTGGTATGGATATGCCAATATCTCCGCTGACGGTGAGTACGGGAAAGAAATCAAACTGGATGAGGCTTTAATGGTTGAACTGTGCGGAATAATCGAAAATGACTTATCCGGGGACGCTGCAAATGCCCCTACTGAAACCAACTGGTATTTTTATGGTGATGCGGTTGTTCAGGACGCAATTGGAGACAACATTCGTTCGACAATTATGGTTCGCGAGAGATCGGGCGAGTTTGTGACTAATTTTAATATTAGTGACCATGATTTTGCTGTAAATATCGATGCTATTCTATCGTTTAAGGCCGATTTTGAAAAACGGTTGTCAAGTCTTGGAAAACATGCGTAAGAACTCACCCCCAAGTGGAATCCTGCTTCGATAACATCTATCTGGGACTGCTTTATTTTAAATTAGAGCATCAGAATAGAGCTACCCTCAATTTTTGAACGACCCCAATTCCGTTAGCCTATGCGTTTAAGATATTGGGCTGAATTATGTGGCAACTTCGGCGCAGATTGCCCGGGCTATGCCTGCCGAACTCAAGTACTCCTGCTCGATGATGTGGTCTGATGCGAAGACGGTGTTTCCGCATATGGGCGCGGACGCGATTTTGTCAGGCATTTAGGGCGATGTATAGACATAGTCATTTATAGTGGTAATATTAGAATGGGGAGAAACCTTTTGGCAGGATATTTGCATTTTAGACATGTTTTCTCTAAGTGAGACAACTGCAGTTGATTTTGGCCAAATGAGTGGAGTGGATAATAGGGGTGGTGTTGCGATTATGGGTAATTATGTTTTGACATGTTGTTCAACAGCAGATATGCCGTACGAGTATTTTAGAAAAAGGAATATTCCGTTTCTATGCTTTCATTATGTGTTGGATGGGAAAGAATACCTGGATGATTTGGGCCAAACCATATCTTTATCGGAATTCTATGGGAGAATTGCGGCCGGCTCGATGCCTACCACCTCACAGGTGAATATTGCCCAGTATTTGGAGTTGTTCGAATCCATTTTAGATGAAGGGAAGGACATCCTGCACATTTCCTTTTCTTCTGGATTATCGGGTTCTTATAATACCGCCACCATTGCCCGAGAGCAAATCATATCTATGTATCCAGAAAGAAAAATCTTTATTGTAGACTCCTTGGGAGCATCCTCAGGGTATGGGCTGCTTACAGACATGGCAGCGGACATGAGGGATGACGGAAAAACAATTGAAGAGGTGTATGAATGGCTGGAGGAAAACAAGCTTTATCTGCATCATTGGTTTTTCTCGACGGATCTTACCCATTATAAGCGGGGCGGACGCATATCGGCAGCATCTGCGGTGGTGGGGGGAATGCTCAACATTTGTCCGTTGATGAACATGAGTTTTGATGGCAAGCTAATTCCCCGCAAAAAGATCCGCGGGAAAAAGCAGGTTATAAGCGAGCTTGTGAACATGATGGAGGCGCATGCGCAGGACGGGATCGATTATACCGGCAAATGCTTTATCTCCAATTCAGCCTGCTATGAAGATGCCCGCAAGGTAGCGGATTTGATAGAGGGCAAATTCTTGTCACTTAATGGCAAGGTTATGATAAATAGCGTTGGTGCTGTGGTCGGGGCCCATACCGGGCCGGGAACCGTGGCCCTGTTCTTTTTTGGTGATAAGCGGGTGGATTAGTCTATCTGCGGGCGGCTCTGGGGACAATCTGAATTTCGCGTCTGCATATCTTGATCGGGCACCATAACTAAATAACCTGCTAATCCATCAAATTGCAGCCAACTTGGCGTATTAATTGATAAGGATATTAGCCATATATAGGGAAGCGGGGATTAGCAATGAAGCCGTATGAAGTATTGCAGGATGGGCGAAAGGTTGAGATTTTGTTCAGAAATGATAATGAGAATATGATCCTGGCAACCCATGTTTACTTAAATAGGGATGACAGCTTTTTGGTCAAGACACCGGCGGATCGGCAAATCGATGACTATATCGGGAAGTCATTGGAAATTTGGGTCGGATGTTATGATGCTCATTATACCTTTGAATCACCGGTACTGGGGGAAAAGCTGATCAAGGACACGGTTTGTTGGGAGTTGGGCAAGCCCCCAGCCATGACTGTATCGGATCGGCGCAGTTTCTTCCGGGTCAAGACTTCGATGCCGGTGAAATGGCAGCAGGTGAAACCGGAGGAATTAGATAATTGGGAGAGCTTACGGCCAACCTCGATTGTGAAATTGAATGACCTCAGCGGCTCGGGTTTGAGTTTCATCTATCCGATGGAGATACCTGTGCATAGCCACTTGGTGTTTGATATCCCCCTGGAAACGGAAAGTATAAATATAAATACTACCGTTTTGGGGGTGGTGGTCCGGAACGATGTTCGGGATAATGAATACCTGGTTGCGGTCAAATTCGAATCCATAACCAAGCTGCAGCAGCATATGATCATGCAGCATTTGTTCTCGCCTTATCGGCGCAACATCGAGCTTAGCAGCGGATTCTAGGTTCCGCTCCCGCCTTATAACTACAAAAGACGACTACGAGGACCCTAACGGGTCCTTTGTCGTTGGATCCCTTGCCGGATTGCCACTGTAAATCCTAGTTTTAGCACCATTGTATGTTAGCCAATCCGCATTGGTACTTATTGGTTATTCACATCAAGAAAAATGTGTGAATTTTGAAGTAGATAAGCAACAAATAGCATGGTAGACTGAGATTGGTCGATAGTTTTACCTCTGCCCGAGTTTTATCCATGGAAAGGTAATGTTGGGGTTTTCAGATTGAAAAAGAAAGAGGTGTGTGTATGGATTTCAAGCTATCGGAAGAACAGGAGTTGATAAGGGCCAGTGCCCGAGAGTTTGCTTTGGAGTACATAGAACCCATCGCCGGGGAACTGGATGAAAAAAGCCTTTACCCCTATGAGGTTTTCGCCAAACTAGGGGAACTTGGCATGATGGGTATCTCGTATCCTTCCGAATACGGAGGAGGGGGACAAAGTTTCGTCACCTCCATGCTGGTCACGGAGGAAATTGCCCGCGCCTGCCCGGCCACCGGATTTCTGCATGGATATAGCTATGGTTTGGTCGGACATCCTATCATCACCTTCGCCAACGAAGAACAGAAGAAAAAGTGGCTGCCGGGTTTGGCCTCCGGAAAATATGTGGGAGCGTTTACGCTGACCGAGCCCGGGGCTGGTACAGATGTGAGCGCAGCGACCACTACGGCTTTCAAGGAAGGCGATGCCTATATCCTTAACGGAGCCAAGACCTTTATCACCAATGCTATCATGGCCGATGTATTCGTTGCTTTTGCCTATACAAATAAAGACGCCGGTCCTAAGGGCATGAGTGCCTTCCTTATTCCCAAAGGCACCCCAGGTCTAGTTCTGGGCGAGCATTTTGAGAAGATGGGCATCCGAGCATCCCAGACCTCGGAAGTATTGTTCAAAGACTGTGTCGTGCCGGCCGATTGCCTGCTTGGCAAGGAAGGGGAAGGCTTTAAAATCGCGATGAGCGCCCTTGACGCCGGCCGTATCGGTATGGCAGCCATGACCACCGGCATAGCCCAGGCTTGCCTGGACGAGTCGGTCCGCTATTCAAAAGCCCGGGTCCAGTTCAAGAAACCGATCAGCAGCCAACAGGCCATTCAGTGGTTTATCGCTGATATGTCAACTGATATCGATGCAGCTCGTTTCCTGTATTTATATGCCGCCTGGGTGAAAGATCAGGGTCAGCCTTTCAGCCTGGCCGCTTCCAAGGCCAAGCTGTTTTGTTCTGAATGTGCGGTCAAGCACACTTCCAAAGCGGTTCAGATTCAAGGTGGCTATGGATATATCAAGGGATCCAAAGCTGAAAGACTCTATCGTGACGCTAAGATCACCGAGATCGGTGAAGGCACATCCGAAGCCCAACGTATGATTATTGCAGGCGCGGCACTCCGCTAGGTTGTTAAAACCGGGTATTAGTAAACGGTCATTATCCCCAGGGGGATTATGAAGATAAATACGCGATAAAAAGGAGGAGTCGGATAATGGGTAGTTTAGCAGTGGGTACCAAAATTCCTGGCCGGGTCAGCCGGACCCTCGATGTGGGGGACTTTTCCATGCTGCATCAACTCAACTGGTTCAATATGGCCATCCACAGCAATTCGGAATATGGTAAGACGACCTGGTTCAAAGAGCGCTCGCTGGCCGGTCCGTTAATCTTCACGGTCGCCGATGGCCTGCTCCATAATGCCGACAATATTGCATACATGCTGGCCGATGTAGGCTACGAGATCTATGCTTATGTGGGGGTAAACAATATGAAACTCACCGCTCCGGTGATGTTTGGCGATACCCTGAGTTCCGAGGGTGAGGTTATCGATTTCCGCCCCACCAAGAACCCCAAGATGAATTTATTCGTCTACAGAAATAAGGCTTTCAACCAGAATGGGCAGCAGGTGATCGAATACGAGACTACCATGATGGTTCAAAAGAAGGAATAGACAACTGCCTCGACTGTAGTAACGTCATTCTTCCAGGGAAATGTTTTTATAGTTGAATAGACGCTTGTATCGCAGGTTGACTTGGATTACTTCGAGTCTAACCTGCGATTTTTGCAGCAGTTACCACCTAAATAAACGCTTATTTGATGGGTTGTTATGGCATGGTGACCGCCTTCTCGGCGTCGCCGTATCCTTTACCCTGCGTGTCTGCCGGCAGTTTCCAATCTTCTGCCGTGTTCAAGAGCCGCTCTTTGACCTGATCAGGGCTTAACTCCGGGTGGGTCTCCAATATTAGGGCGGCCATCCCGGCGCAGATGGGAGTGGCCATGGAGGTGCCGGACATGGCTAGATATTCGGTACCGACACGGCTCTCTTTTAGCCGCTTATCCAAATAGGAATTGGGCGACCTCAGGGAAACAATGTTGACTCCGGGGGCTAAAATGTCCGGTTTACTCACGCCGTCGATGGTAGGTCCCCTGCTGGAAAATGGAGCGACCTGGTCATCACGGCGTGAATAGGTGTTTTTATCATCCATGGCCCCAACGGTGATTACTTTGGGACTTATGCCGGGGCTCGATATAGTATGTGCATCTGGGCCTTCGTTGCCGGCGGCTACCAGAACTACTATTCCCTTATCCCAGGCTTTTTCTACGATTCTAACCATAGGGTCTTCAGTGGTTGGACCGACAGCCTGCCCCCCCAGCGACATACTCATTATATCGATATCATACCGTTTCTGATTGTCAATACACCATTGCACTCCAGCCATGACATTGGACAAAGATCCCGATCCTGTTTTGTTTAGAACCTTGACTCCAACCACCTCGGATTTGGGAGCCAGCCCCTTGTATTTACCATTTGAGGCCGCGCCATCACCGGCTGCATCCCCCGCACAATGGGTTCCGTGCCCGTTATCGTCATAGGGGGAATTTTTGGAACCGGTTAGATCCTGGAAACCCTTGATGCGTCCGGCCAAATCTTTATGCGGATATATTCCGGTATCGACGATGGCAATGGTCACCCCTTTACCGGTGACGTTTTGTATGGTCGGCAAGTCAGCATTTACGGAAGGTCGGGCTACGTCCAGCAGCGCTCGCATCTCCCGGTCGGAATGAATCTTTTTAATGCCAGGATTGGCTTCCAGAAGCTTCTCCAACGCCGCCGGGGTCAGGGTCGCCGAGCAGCTGTGAATGCTGGGATAGTGGTGTTTTATCTGGGAGCGGGGCTGCTTGCCGATGATAGTACGGGCGGCATTAACATGGCCGTTAAAACTCTTTTGATCGTCATCGAATTCTATTATGACTGCATATTTCTTAGTTCTCTTGAGCAGGCTCTCCAGAGGAGCGTGTAAAAAACAGGGTACCCGTCGGAAAGGCTGATACATGTCCACCATTGCGTTCCTAAGTGCTTTATCTATTTTGTGGGGATGGCGGCGTACCATATTGACCATTGATAACCCGAACAAATCAATTCCTCCCATATGAAATAGTCAATGTATCATATGAAAGAAACCTGACGATGGTACCTCGGCACACGCCTGGGATTTCCAGGGGAAGAATTCTTAAGTTGTATTAGACAAGATAAAATCTAACGGGAAACATGGGGGAATCAGGAGGGAATATGGACGCTCTTGCCGCTTTTTTCCTGTAAATATCGTTTTAATTGGATCAAACGATGGGGTTGGGGTGGTTGGACCGGACCTAGTTCATAATCGATCCCCAGCATCTGCCATTTGTGTTGGCCGAGGGTATGGTAGGGAAGGAGGTCAATTCGGGTCACGTTCTTCAATCCTCTAATGAATTGGGCCATCTGGGCCAGATCATCCTCATGGTCGGTGTAACCGGGAATCAGCACATACCTGATCCAAATCTCCACTTCATTGGCATCGACAAGTCGTAGGTTTTCAAGGTTACGGCGGTTGCTGGCTCCCACCAAGGCGATGCTCTTTTCTGGATCCATTTGTTTGATATCCGCCAAGACCAGTCGGGTGTAGGGGAGGATATCCATTAGCGAAATTTCGCTCACATATAGCGAGGTATCCACTGCGGTGTGAATGCTTTCCCGCTGGCAGTGCTTAAATACTTCACGGACAAATCTATGCTGCAACAGAGGTTCACCACCTGAAAAGGTCAAGCCTCCCCCTGAAAATGAGAAATATGGTTGACTGCGCTTGACGATGGCCATTATCTCTTCCGGCGTATACACCCGGGCGGTCGGGGAGTCATAATTCCAGGTGTCGGGATTCTGGCAGTAACGGCAACGAAGATGGCAGCCCTGCAGGAAGACTACCGTCCTGATCCCAGGGCCGTCAAGGGTGCTGAAGGTATCGATGGAATGAACCCGGCCCAACATGGTTAAATACTCTTATAGAAGGTACGCATGATTATCTCTTCCTGTTGTTCCCGGCTCAGTTTGATGAAATGCACGGCGTAACCTGATACCCGGATAGTCAGGTCGGGATACTTTTCCGGGTGTTCCATGGCCTCTTTCAGCGTGGCCAGGCTAACGGCATTGATGTTGATATGCTGACCTCCTTGCGTGAAAAAACCTGCCAGCAGCGCCGCCAGATTGTTGACCTGTTCGGTACTGGTGGTCCCCAGTGCTGAGGGCGCCACGGAAAAAGTGTAGGATATACCATCTCGGGCATATTCATATGGTATCTTGGCTACCGAGTTGCAGGCGGCAACCGCCCCATTTTCCTCCCGGCCGTGCAGGGGATTGGCGCCCGGAGCCAAGGGTTCACCTTTTTTACGCCCATCCGGGGTGGTACCGGTATGCTTGCCGTAAACCACGTTGGAAGTTATGGTAAGCACCGAAAGAGTCGGCTCCGCATTCCTGTAGGTAGGATGCTTGCGCAGTCTGCTGATGAAAGCCTTGACCACCTCGGCCGCCAGACTGTCCACCCGGTCATCATCGTTGCCATATTTGGGGTATGTGCCCTCGACTTTGAAGTCGCTGATAATGCCCCGCTCGTCTTTCATAGGCTTGACCCGGGCATAACGAATAGCGCTGAGGGAATCGGCTACTACCGACAAACCGGCGATACCAAAAGCCATGAAACGTCTCACCTCACTGTCGTGCAAAGCCATTTGCAACCGCTCGTAAGCGTAGCGGTCATGCATGTAGTGGATGGCATTCATGGCGTTGACATACAGTGAAGCCAACCAGTCCATCTGTACCTTAAAGCGGTGCATCACATCATCATAATCAAGGAATTGGTCATCGTATGGGGCCATCTTGGGCCCTACCTGATCGCCGGTAATTTCGTCCCGCCCCCCGTTGAGGGCATACAGGAGCAACTTGGCCAGATTACAGCGGGCCCCGAAGAACTGCATATCCTTGCCCATGCGCATGGCCGATACACAACAGGCGATACCGTAATCATCGCCGAAGTAAGGCCGCATCAAATCGTCGTTCTCATATTGGAGGGCACTGGTCTTTATCGAAATAGCGGCACAATAATTGATAAAATCGGGCGGCAGGTGCTTGGACCAGAGTACTGTCAGATTTGGCTCCGGCGCCGGACCCAGATTCTCCAGGGTATGAATGAATCGGAAACTGTTCTTAGTGACCAGGGGACGACCATCCATGCCGATCCCGCCAATTGCTTCCGTGACCCAGTTAGGATCGCCGGCAAAGAGGCTATTATACTCCGGGGTCCGCAGGTGCCTGACGAATCGTAATTTCATCACCAGGTGGTCGATCAATTCCTGGGCTTCGATTTCGTTAAGGACCCCGTTATGCAAATCCCGGTTTATATAGATATCCAGGAAGGTGGACGTGCGGCCCAGACTCATGGCAGCTCCATTTTGTTCCTTGACAGCGGCTAGATAGCCGAAATAGAGCCATTGCACAGCTTCACGGGCGTTGGCTGCCGGTGCGGATATATCGAATCCATAGGTTTGCGCCATTTGCTTGAGTTCCCGCAAGGCTTGGATTTGATCGAATATTTCTTCCCGCAGTTGGAGGATTTCGATGCGCATCGCGTGATTAAGCTCGAGCAGGTCTGCTTCCTTCTCCTGTATCAACCGATCGACGCCGTATAGAGCTACCCGGCGGTAATCGCCGATTATTCTGCCTCGCCCATAGGAGTCCGGCAAACCGGTAATAATACCCACTCGCCGAGCAGTCCTGATTTCCGGGGTGTAGACCGCGAAAACCCCTTCGTTGTGGGTGCGACGGTAAGTGGTGAAGGTGTTTTTGACGCGCGAGTCCAGTTCATAGCCATAAGCCTCACAGGCTTTGATAGTGGTATTCAATCCGCCGAATACATTGATACCGCGTTTCAGTGGTTCGTCGGTTTGCAAGCCCACTACCTTCTCCAGGTGACGGTTGATGTAACCAGGCCGGTGGCTGGTTATGTTGATCGGTGTATCCGGATCCACCCTTAATACCCCCCCGGCGTGGCGTTCGCGGCGCAGTAAGTCTCGGCACTCTTCCCAGAGACGGTAGGTGTCATCGGTGGGAGGAGCCAGGAACATAGAGTCGCCGTAATAAGGAGTGTAGTTCTTTTGGATAAAATCCCGGACATTGATCTCGTCCATCCATGGCCCGGGGATAAATGTGGTCCAAGCTTCCATAGGTCTCACCCCGATTTCGTTGTTATTTCGGATTCACACTCAATTGATAATCTCCAAATCTACATGTTCAGTGCGGGCATAGCCCTCTGCGTCACATTGAAATACATAGCAGGTGAATTCATCCATGCTGGTGAAGGACTTGCCATCGGGTTCCCGCACCACCTTATCATTGTGGTAGTAAAACATTTCCGGGGCGCCGGCAATCGGAACCGCACGGAAGCTGAATTCGGAATCCCGGTTACTAGTCAGAAAGGACAGCAAATCGTCCGGGGTGTTGAAACGAAACTGATGCTTTGGTCCGGGATCAGATTTGTCCACGTATATCGCCTCCTGGACTTAGGATGCCTAATTACCGCCAAAATAAAACTAGACGATGAAGTTTTACCGTATGATCAGCAAGAACTAAATGCTATTGTTCATCAGTGGTCAAATACACCTCCAGAAAACGAAAACTTCCACCCCGGGTAACCGGAGTGGAAGTTAGGATATACGACAATCAGACCTTGCCGGCCATGTTTTTACCGAAGGGTTGACCGTATCCCTCTTCTTTGCCTTGATAAATATAATCGACTGCCATACCGGCCGCTTCGGTCACATACTTCATGCAAGCCCGTAAGCGGTCTTTATTATACCAATCGTTGGGATAATCCTTATTGAGCTCGCAGCACTGGGTGGAGCCGAATTTCTCTTCGAACTCATGAGGAATTTGGTTAAAAAACCGATACAGACCGGGATTTCCATACAGTTTATCGATGATGTCTTTCATCTCCCCCTGGGTCGGCTGTTGTCGTCCATGCACTGCTCCGACGCCCATAACGGCAGCTACCAGAGCACCACATACTCCTCCACTCAGTCCGATACCGCCGCCAAAACCGGTTGCCAGAGCAACGGTCTCAGGGGGAAAATCGATCAGTCCGGCCTCCTTCAAGGCCATGAACACAGATTCGGCACAATTGGGACCTTTTTTGAAGTTCTCCTTGGCTAGGGCCATGACTTTTTCCTTCATTTCTTCCTTGGGAACAGCCAATGCACTTTCACTCATCCTCTTGCCTCCTCACTTCAGTTGTTGGTTGTGTGTTCAGGGACTAGGTCTATATTAATAATAAGCTAAACCATACGATTTGTATGCCACATATTTTTACAACTGCGCCATCAAGAATTACTTACCAGATCCTGGCTAAGCACAGCCCCAATTATTGTGCGGGCTTGACCGGATCAGCCGCACAGATTTGGATTTTATTTTCTCTGAGAGATGAGCTATAAGATGATATAATTTGAATGCGGACAGGTTTAGGGTAGATGCGCCTAATGAGGCAGTAAAGCTATCATATATGTATGAGCGGGTATGTTCGGTCTGCAAATGTGTTTGAGTGATAAACAGGACAAAAAGGAGTAAACAGATGATCAGCTTAACCAAATTGCTTTTTAATGAGGAATACTTTGGCGATTCATTGCGATACAGCACTGACTCCAGGGGAGCGGTCCATGGTGCAGCCGCTGGCATGGGACCGGTGGTGGTATGGAATTCCACCCGAACCTGCAATTTAAAATGCGTCCATTGCTACATGGATTCAGATGCCAGGAAGTATGAGGGAGAGTTAAGTACCGAAGAAGCCAAGTCTTTCATCGATGACCTGGCCGAATTCAACGTGCCGGTCTTGCTGTTCTCAGGCGGCGAACCTCTGATCCGCCCGGACTTCTTCGAATTGGCAGAATATGCCCGCGACAAGGGCATTCGTCCTACCTTGTCTACCAACGGTACCCTTATCACCAGAGCGGTAGCCCAGCGGATAAAGGATATCGGGGTGGGCTACGTAGGGATTTCACTGGACGGTCTGCGGGAGGTAAATGACAAATTCCGGGGTCGGTCCGGGGCTTTCGAGGCGGCTATGCAGGGCATCCAGAATTGTGTGGTTGTGAATCAAAGGGTCGGCCTGCGTTTCACCATCAACAGTCATAATTTAGCTGAACTGGACAACATATTTGATTTTATCGAGGAAGAGAACATCAACCGAGTATGTTTCTACCACCTTGTATACTCCGGCCGCGGCAACCAAATGGTTGAGGAGGATGTCAGCCCGGCCGAATCAAGGCAAGCGATGGAAACGATCATCCGCCGTACCGTAGACTTTGAAAAACGGGGGCTAAGAAAAGAAGTATTGACCGTAGACAATCACTGTGACGGGGTATACCTCTATCTGCGGGCTCTCAAGGAAAATCCGGAAAAGGCCCAGTCCATAAAAGACCTGATTGGTCGGAATGGCGGCAATCGCTCCGGGATCGCTTTCGGTGCAGTCGACCCGGCTGGTTATGTCCACCCAGATCAGTTCACCCAACATATTAGCTTCGGCAATGTCCGGGAACGTAAATTCGGTGATATTTGGACGGACATGTCTCACCCCATTCTTGCCGGTTTGAAGGATCGCAAGCCTCTACTGAAAGGCCGGTGCGCCAAATGTCAGTTCTTGGATATCTGTAATGGTAATTTCCGTACCCGGGCGCAGGCCGTAACCGGTGATTTCTGGGAGTCGGATCCGGCTTGCTATTTAACCGATGCAGAGATAGGGCTGAAATAGATTCGTATAAATGGTTTGACGACCTAAATCATTCCATATACTAAGAAAGTCAAAGCCCGGTTTAACCGGGCTTTGACTGTGCGACAGCATGTCTGCGTTATCGGTTGGGACGGGATTTTTTGTTCTTGGCTAGATCCCTGAGGCCTTCCTCAATTTCGCTCATGCTTCCCATATACTGCGAAACCGCCAGATCGTCAGGAACGTCCTTCGGCTGCTTCTGAGCCTTAGTCATATTATCAATCCCCCCTAATTAATAATAGAAAATATACCGCTCTTTTATTTTTTCCGCGGGTAAACATTCTAGTAACCCAAAATTCTGCTAAGCATGCAAAATATGCTTCAGCAACATAAATCGTGGAGCGTCACTATGGGACGCATTCGATGGAGTTCGCTTTGTCCATGGCAGTTCACCGCTCAAACATTTATTGGATTATTTCAGCCAAAAAAAGGGCGCCGTGCTTTACTCGTATAGAAAACCGCTTAAGAAATAATACTAATAGCGGACCAAAAATTAAGTTGAAAAGGGGGTAAAGGGATGGCAAAAAAAGAGAAATCCAAGAAAAGCAAAGATGTCTTGGAGAAGGCTTGGGAGAACAACTGTCCCCGGAAAGATGGGGATGATTGCTTGGAATCCGGCGTGTTCAATGATTCGGACCCCATAGGCGGCGGTGGTTAGGATTTAAGAATCGCCAAGGTGAACATCATTGAAATAATCTATATTCTTCCTCCCTTTCATAGGTATTGCTTTTCAATAAAAAGCCCGCTAAAACGGGCTTTTTGACTGCAATATAGAACATAGATTCAAGCCTTCGCACCAGTATTTTAGCAATAGCAGGATTCATAAACAATTGTTGCCTGGAACGGGAGCAATTGGCCGACAATCCGCTCCTGCCTTTGTGTTATCATAGTGCAAAATGGGTCGGGGGTGGAGAGATGCTCGGGAGGATTCATTGGAGCGATATTGCCTATGGAATTGGAATCGCTCTTTTCGTTCTATTCATGATTAAATGAGTATACATACGAAAACGTTCTACGTAAACAACTAGTATGTTTCTCAGCTTTTTGGCTGCTATTCAAGCCGAGAAAGACTTTCTTTTGCAAAGGGCTCAAACCACAGAAAAAAAACAGATAATTGCGTTAAGATGAATGCCCGTTGAATCGGCGTACTTTATGTATGGCCTGATCACGGGTATTCTTGTTAACTTGTTCTAAATCTTTTCTTGGTCAGGCTTCTTTGCCTCACTGAAGTTCTTTCTTCGGAAAGGGCAATGGTTGTTCCAAGGTGTTATTGAGTAGGCGCTGACATGAGCGAATTTATATGCCTGATGATGTTTTTTGGTGATAAGCGGATACATATAGTCTAAGATAGAACCAAGTGAAAGCTTAAATATCAAGGGAGGGCAGAAGATGAACGATTTTTTCCAAAGGTTCAACCGTTTGGCGGTGCTGGGATTGTCGCGTAATCCCAAGGCTTTCAGTCGTCAGGCCTACTCTTTCCTTCTTTCCAAGGGTTATGATTTGTATCCCGTTAATCCCAACGCCGACAGCATAGACGGGCAGACATGCTATCCAACCGTTGATGCTCTGCCCTCCGTCCAGGGAGCGATATTTTTCACCCCTCCCCAAATAACCGCGGAATTGCTGCCCCTATGCCAGCGGCATGGGATCAAGGACGTTTGGTTCCAGCAGGGTGCAGCCGACCCCAAGGTATTAAAAGAGGCCAGCCAATTGGGAATATCCTATGTCGACTCCTGTGTGTTCATGCATCATCCCGAGTCGGGATTTCCCCACAACGTACACCGCTTCATGGTGAAGATTTTCGGTAAGGGACAATAGAAACCCGTTTTATTAGTTATCTTGTGAAGACCAGGCGCTGGCCGGGATATGCATTCCAGTTCCGGCCTCGGCCGGGACCGGATTGGAATTGCTGGTAACGTGGATATTTTTAAAGGCTACCGTTAGCATTAGCTTAAGGCGGTTCAACTGATTGACTTCGCTGGCGCCTGGATCATAGTCCACCGCTGTAATATTGGCTTGGGGATATTGGCGCTTCAATTCTTTCATCATGCCTTTGCCGGTCACATGGTTGGGTAGGCAGCCGAAAGGCTGCATGCAGACGATATTAGGCACCCCGCTGGTAATCAGATCGATCATCTCCGCGGTTAGGAACCAACCTTCGCCGCAGTGATGGCCCAAGGCCATGACGCTGCTGGCCAGATCCTTCTTATGGTAAATGGAGGCGGGTGGAGTGAAACGCTGGCTTTGCTCCAGCAGTCGATTCATATAACGGCGTTTCTTTTCAAAGTAATAGATTAAGAGTCGGCCGGCCAGGTAGAATCGCTTCTTGCCGGATAGGTGTTGGTAGTTGTAAATATAGTCATAGGCGCAATAGATGAAGAAATCCAATAGATCAGGGATTATGACTTCGGCGCCTTCATCCTCCAATACCCGAATGATGTTGTTGTTGGCCGCCGGGTGGTATTTCACCAGGATCTCTCCGACTATACCCACTTTGGGTTTGGTTTGGTTAGTGATTTCGAGACGGTCGAATTCCTCTACGATTCCTCTCAGATTAGCTTCGAACTCATCCTTATCGCCTGATAGGATCTGCTGTTTGCAGCGGTCCATCCATCTCCGGAACAGCATGTCGGCAGAACCGGGAATAGCTTCATAAGGTCTAACCCGGTGCAGCACTCGCATCAGCAGATCGCCGTATATGCAAGCATCGATAGCGCGCTTGATCAATCCTATACTAATCTTGAAACCGGGGTTTTTCTCGGCCCCATAATGATTGGCGGACAATACCGGTATGTCTGGAAAGCCGGCGTCTTTCAACGCTTTCCTGAGTAAGGCTATATAGTTGGTGGCCCGGCATCCGCCGCCGGTCTGGCTCATGATTACGGCCGTATGGTCCAGATCGTAACGGCCGGATTGGAGTGCCTGCAGCAATTGGCCGATGACGATAATAGCTGGGTAACAGGCGTCATTATTCACATATTTGAGTCCCTCGTCTATAGCTGCTTTGTCCACAGTGGGCAGCAATTCAACGTTATAACCTTCTTTGGTCAATAATACTTCGAGAAGTTCGAATTGGATCGGTGCCATCTGTGGAACCAGGATAGTATGGGTTTGTCTCATTTCTGTGGTAAAAATGCGGCGGCGCTGAGCATAGGATTGGACTGAGGCCGGTTGGTTCTTGGTCCGTCCGTCAATTGCTGCCAGCAGGGAACGCAATCGGATCTTGGCCGCCCCAAGATTGGTGCCTTCATCTATCTTGAGGACAGTATAAACCTTGCCCTTGGCTCGCAGTATTTCCTGAACCTGGTCGGTGGTAATGGCATCCAGACCGCAGCCGAATGAGTTGAGCTGTACCAGTTCCAGCTGGGGCTGAGTGGTCACAAAATCGGCTGCTGCATAGAGACGCGAATGGTACATCCATTGGTCGATGACCCGGACGGGACGCTCCACCTTCCCCAAGTGGGCTACTGAATCCTCGGTGAGCACTGCTACTCCCAGAGAGGTAATAATATCAGCTATTCCATGGTTGATTTCCGGATCGATATGATAAGGGCGCCCCGCCAAGACTATACCGCGCTGGCCGGACTGTTTCAGGTAAGCCAGTACCTCTTCACCTTTACGCTGGGTATCTTGCTTGCAGCGTTGATCCTCCTGCCAAGCTTGTTCTACCGCCTGGGCAATCTCCCGCCGGGTTATACCCATGTAGCCTAGTTCCTGGTGCAGCCGCACGATCAGTCGTTTCTTGCTGTCATAGGGAAGGAATGGATTCAGGTAGGTGATCTCGTTCGTCCGGATAATGTCCATGTTGTTTTTGATAACATCCGGATAGGAAATCACCATAGGACAATTGAAATGGTGATTGGCGTCTTTCTGTTCTTGGCGCTCGTGGATGACGGAGGGATAGAAAATGGTCTTGATCCCCTTTTCGATAAGAGCGGCTATATGTCCGTGCGCCAGCTTGGCTGGGAAACAGGCGGTATCGGACGGAATGGTTTCGGTCCCCTTTTCGTAGAGTGCTCGTGACGAACGCGGGGACGTCTCAACCCTGAAGCCCAACTGTGTAAAGAACGTGAACCAGAAGGGATAATTCTCATACATATTTAGGACCATCGGGATTCCGATTACCCCTCGAGGGGCATCTTCCACGGCCAAAGGTTGGTAATCGAGCAAACGCTGGTATTTGTACTTGAACAGGTTGGGCAATGCTTCAGTGCGGCTTTCCTTACCCAAGCTCTTTTCGCACCGGTTGCCAGAGATAAAGCGATTGCCGTCAGGGAATTTATTGATGGTCAGCAGGCAGTTGTTGGCACATCCACCGCACCGGTTGAGGCGGGTTTGGATAGCAAACTCCTTCAACTGGTCAGCCGATAGCAAGCTGCTGGTCTTATTCTGCTGCCAACGATCCCGGGCAATCATGGCTGCGCCGAAGGCTCCCATCAGGGGTGCGATGTCAGGTCTCACTACATCCTTGCCGGTAATAAGTTCCAGACTTCTTAGCACCGCATCGTTTTCAAAGGTGCCCCCCTGAACCACAATACGCTGGCCCAAATCCTCGGGATGTTTCATTTTGATGACCTTGAACAGAGCGTTTTTAATCACCGAATAAGAAAGGCCGGCGGAGATATCGCCGACAGTGGCGCCTTCCTTCTGGGCTTGTTTGACCATGGAATTCATGAAGACGGTACAGCGCGAGCCCAGATCGACCGGTTCTTCAGCATCCAAGGCCAGCTCTGCAAAATCCTGTATGGGTATATTCAATGAATGGGAAAAGGCTTCCAGGAAAGACCCGCACCCAGATGAACAAGCCTCATTCAACATAATACTGTCGATGACTCCATCCCGGATCTGCAGGCATTTCATGTCCTGCCCCCCTATATCCAGGATAAGATCTACCTCTGGGTCGAAAAAGTGGGCAGCGGTGTAATGGGCGATAGTCTCTACCTCGCCCACGTCAATCTGCAAGGCGGCTTTTAACAAGCCCTCACCATATCCCGTAACTGCTGAGTTGGCGATTCGGGCTGAGGCCGGCAGGCAAGCATAAATGTCCCGTAGAATGTTGACGGCTGAATTCAGCGGACTACCGGTATTGTTGCCATAAAAGGAGTACAAGAGGGCGCCGTCTGCATCGATAATGGCAGCCTTGGTTGTGGTGGAGCCGGCATCGATGCCCAGAAAGCAGTTACCGGCAAAAGTGGCCAGGTCCACGCGATTTATTTTATGCCGGTTATGACGCTGCCGGAATGCGTTTAACTCCTCATTGTTGCGGAAAAGGGGCTGCAGACGGTTGAATTCATGGTCAGACAGATCTACCGCCTGCAACCGCTTGATCAACGCCGGCAGAAAAACAGTGTCACCAGCACTAGACGCCAAGGCTGCCCCCAAGGCTACATAGAAATGGGCGTGGTTGGGGAATATCGCTTGCTGGTCATTTAACTTCAAAGTATCTCGGAATCTCTGCCGCAGTTCGGACAAGAAATAGAGAGGTCCACCCAGAAAAGCAACGTTGCCGCTGATTGATTTCCCACAGGCCAGGCCACTGATGGTCTGGTTGACAACTGCCTGGAATACGGATGCGGCGATATCTTCCTTGAGCGCACCTTCGTTGAGCAGTACCTGGATATCAGTTTTGGCAAAAACCCCACAGCGCGCTGCTACCGGGTAGATAGTAGAATGTTGGCGCGCCATGTTATTCAGGCCTATGGTATCGGTACCCAGTAGAGTGGCCATCTGGTCAATAAAGGCCCCAGTACCTCCGGCGCAGATTCCATTCATCCGTTGGTCCAGTCCATCCCTGAAGAAAGTGATCTTGGCGTCTTCGCCACCCAGTTCGATGGCGACATCGGTCTGGGGAATCAGTCTCTCGATGGCATTGTTGCAGGCTATTACCTCCTGGATATGCTGTACGCCCAACCAGGAAGAAATGGAGATGCCGGCTGAGCCGGTTACCATTACCGTCATTGGATTGTTGCGGACTATCTTGTAGGCATCCTGCAGTAGTTCGGTGGTATGCAGCCGGGTGTCGGCATAATGACGGCGATAATCGGTGTGTACAACCGTTCCTCCATCATCGACTACGACAAGTTTAACGGTGGTGGAACCTACGTCCAGTCCCATCCGCAGAATATTACTCAAGGGTTCTCCTCCCCATTGCCCCCCAGCAATTTAAACACTGTTTGAAAAGTTTATAGATTTATGGTAATCTACCGACAACGGCATGTCAACGGTTCATTTTGGAGCTAGGATGACCTAAATACAAGAGTTTACGCGGCATAGTAAAAACATGGAGGAATCATATGGCAAGCCCCGCTGGTCTGACCACCAAACAAAGGATTGTGCAGGCCACCATGAATATTATAGCTGAAGAAGGGCTGCCCAACACGACGGTCAGAAAGATCGCTTCCCGAGCTGGTGTAAATGTCGCCGCTGTCAATTACCATTTTGGCGGCAAGGATGCGGTGATAAACGAGTCTTTCGCAGCCGTTACCAAAGAGCTGCGAGACTCCTTCCGCTACCTGAAAGATGTTGACGGCGAAGCCATGGTCAACTTATCTATGTTTATTAATGAATATTCTGATATTATGTTTAAATACCCTGATCTGCTTCAGAATGCGATAGATCTGGTTATCCGCGACCGGGTGGTTGAAGTCGACTACCTGACCTTCCTTCAATCCGAGGGCATTGATCTGATTAAGTCCACGATCGTCCGGATCAGGCCGGACCTGGACCAACTTCAGGCTCATCTTAAAACCCTGCAGCTGATCAGTTCCTTATCCTATCCTTTCCTGCTGGGGGATTTTACCCGTGTAGTACTGGGGATCGACCTGCAAGACCCTGAGACCAGAAGCCGTTACAATCGCATGGTGGCAGAGAGCACCTGCCACCCCGGCTGTTGACGTTCTCATCAACGTATTGCCACCAGGTAAAAGAACTGGTTTCGCCAATCCATTTTTGCCGATGTATTTTAATTGTTCGGCCAGCTGTGTTTATTTATAATGAAACGGGATTGTCGGGGGTATTGTTACTGCCACCCCATAATGTCCGGCGATAGACGGTGTATGCTGTCCCAAAGTTGACGTAAATGATGTCCGTGATACCCCGTTAGGGGCAGGGAGAA
>Ga0209607_1000193_pt1 | contig 53994 bp, 51 predicted proteins | sample AD_UKC117_MetaG_FD_184413 | JGI IMG/M metagenome (GOLD analysis project Ga0209607, IMG submission 184413) | Active sludge microbial communities of municipal wastewater-treating anaerobic digesters from Hong Kong - AD_UKC117_MetaG (SPAdes)... | ecosystem: Engineered > Bioreactor > Anaerobic >... | reverse complement strand
GCGCGATTCGCACGAATGCGGGGGCCTACGGGAGCCATTTCGGGGATTTGGTACGGGAGCTGTGCCTTTTTGACCGCAACGCCGGGAAACACATCCGTTTTTCTCCGGGGGAGGGCTTTTTCCAGTACCGCCGTAGTGCCCTTGATCCCGCCGTGCAGGTAGTGACCGAGGTGGTATTGGAGCTTTCTCCCGGAGCCCCGCAATACATCGCCCAGAAGACGCGCGATGTGGAGCAAAAGCGCTTTTGCATCCAACCCCTTTGCTTTCCGAGTGCGGGGAGTGTTTTCAAGAAGCCCTTTGCCGACTTCCACGTGGGAAAAGTGGTGGAAGAATTGGGTTTGAAGGGGAAGCGAGTGGGGGGAGCGCAAGTTTCCGAGAAACATGCGGGATTCATCGTGAACCGGGGACACGCGACATTCGCCGATGTGTTCCAGCTGATTCGATTGGTGCAAGGTACGGTACAGAAGAGTTGGGGGCTTTTATTGGAACTTGAAGTGGAAGTTTGGCCATGATGGGGGGAGAAGAAGATGTGTGGCATTTTTGGATTGATCGGGAAGGGGAATCGCCTCGGGGACCTGGTGGAAGGTTTGCGCAAGTTGGAGTACCGGGGATACGACTCCGCTGGGATCGCGTACATCTCGGGAAACCGCGTGGAAGTGGGAAAGAAAAGTGGGCGCGTGTCGGTTTTGGAAGAAATGTATGCCCAGCGACTACAAACGTTCGTGAATGCGGGGATTGCGCACACGCGTTGGGCAACGCACGGCAATCCCAATGATGTCAACGCGCATCCGCACACCGATTGTTCGGGAAAGATCGCAGTGGTCCACAACGGTATCATTGAAAACTTTTCCGAGCTCAAGAACGAGTTGCTTTCCCGAGGGCATCGGTTGCACAGTGATACGGACACGGAACTCATAGCCCACCTGGTGGAAGAGTACTACGGGGGCGACTTGCTGGAAGCGGTTTTGGCGGCGTCCAAGCGGCTTCGGGGCGCCTTTGCCATCGGTGTTCTGCATGCGGATTGCCCCGAACAACTGGTCATCGCGCGCGAAGGAAGTCCCCTGGTGGTGGGAAAAACCCCCGCTGGTGCGGTGATGGGTTCGGATGTGACCCCGTTGCTGAAGTACACGCGTGATGTTTTTTTCGTGGAAGATGGGGAATTCGTGTTGCTTTCTCCGCAGGGCATCCAGTTCTTCACGTCGGATGGCCGGTGGAAGAAACACGACCCGGTTCGGGTGGATTGGGAGGAGGAAGCCGCCGAAAAGGGGGGCTTCAAGTTCTTCATGGAAAAGGAAATCTCCGAGGAACCCCGCGTCATCCAGCAAGCCCTTTCGGGACGCCTGGTGGGGGAGAAGGTACATTTCCCAGAGTTACAAGAGTGGGAGAGCTTTTTGCAAGGGCTGGAAGGGATCACCCTGGTGGCCGCGGGGACTTCTTGGCATGCTTCGCTGGTTTTCCAGGCACTCGTGCGTGAAGCACTGCAATTGCGTTGCGACGTGGAAATCGCTTCGGAGTTTCGCTTTCGCAAGATTTTCGGGAACCCCCAGAAAGAACTGTTCCTGTTCATCTCCCAATCCGGTGAAACCACCGATACGTTGGAAAGCCTTCGGCTCGCCAAGAAGGAAGGTTTTCGAACCCTCGCGATCACCAATGTCATCGGCTCAACCATCACCCGGGAGGCGGAGAAGACGTTGTTTCTCCATGCGGGACCGGAAATTGGCGTGGCCTCCACAAAGGCGTACGTGGGGCAGCTGGTGGTATTGTACTTGCTGCTGGCTTTTTTGATCCAAAACCGGGGACTGGCCTTGGAAGAAGGTTTCCTGGAAGACCTTTCCATCATGCCGTCCCTTTTCCAAAACCAGTTGTCGCAAAAGCAGAAGTTGGCAGAATTGGCCCGCCGGTACGCTTTCTTTCACCATTTCATGTACATCGGCAGGGGTTTGCATTATCCTACCGCGTTGGAAGGAGCGCTGAAGATCAAGGAGATCTCCTACATCCACGCTACGGCCTATCCCGGGGGGGAACTCAAGCACGGCCCGATTGCCCTTCTCGACGAAGGTTTCCCTGTTTTTGCCATCGCGCCGCACGACCGCTACTTCGCCAAGATGAAAAGCAACATCCTGGAAACACAGGCCCGGAATGCGCGCGTGATTTGCCTTGTGTCGGAGGATTTACCCCAAGAAAGTCGCGTACAGGCAGACACGATCGAAATGCCGCGGGTTCACCCCTGGCTTTTCCCACTGGTGAGTGCCCCGGTGATCCAGCTTTTTTCGTACTTCGTTGCCGACCTGCGCGGACTGGACGTGGATAAACCGCGAAACCTGGCAAAAAGCGTCACGGTGGAGTAGTCTCTTCGCCTTTCAGTATGGAAGGGTCTTCCCAGGAAACGGGGCCAAGGGTTCCATCCGCGAAGCTTTTCCACAGGAAGGAACGCGCCCTTTCCAGGTTCTTTTTTCCTCCCTTTTCCAGGAATCCAAACCGTATGCAGAGGATCTCGAGCAATTCCTTGATTTCCCCGGAAGGGGGGGGCGAGATCTGCAGCTGGTTCATCCACTTCTCCAAAATGTTGGGGAAGTTCTGGCGGGCATACTCCACACCAAATTCCAGAGCATTTTCCACCTGGTTTTCTTCGCCAAGGATGGAACCGGTGAGCAGAAGTTTGAAGCGTACGTGGGAACTGTACAGGTTCTTGAAGAGAATACCTGGTGAGTCCATCAGGAAGAACGTGTCGCTCACGTGGATCCACTGGACGCCACGCGTCACGCCGGGAGTGTTCCCCGTGACCAATCTTTTCTTTCCCAGCAACGCGTTGATCAGCGTGGATTTGCCCACGTTGGGGATGCCCACTACCAGGGCGCGTTTCAATGCCTTACGCGAAGGGAGCCTCTTTTCCAGCAGTTGTAGGTCCTTTCGAATCTGTGCGGGGCTTTTTTTCAGGCTGGTGGGAAGGACTTCTTGGCCTTGCTGCTGGTAGTACGCGATCCAGCGCTTGGTGGTGGAGGCATCTGCCAGGTCCGCTTTCGTGAGGAGGATAAGGGTTTTCTTGTTGTGGAACATTTCTTTCCACTCGTAAGCCCTTCCCGAATAGGGGATGCGGGCATCCACCAGTTCGAGCACCGCATCCACCGCGGAGATATTCCTTTTGATTTGTCGCCGGGCTTTTTCCATGTGCCCGGGGTACCAGGTTGCCATTAGTGTCGGTGCATCGGCCCGAAGCGATCCAGTGGCCAAATCCGCAGTAAGGGGCCTCCCACCACGTTTTCCACTGGAACGAACCCGAAGAAACGACTATCGAAACTCTCGTCGGAATTGTCCCCCATGAAGAAGTAGCACCCTTCGGGCACGGTCACTTGGATGGAACCGGAAGCATCTTTTTTCGCGTACTCGTCTACCTCCAGGTCACCGAAAACTTCTTCGTAGGAGTCGGTGTAATCGAGCATCTCGTTCAAGTTGCGGAACTGTGCCACCGTGCCGGAGGACAGGTACTGGTATGCATCGGGGTAGGCCATTTTGTGGTAGAAGGAAGGATCGGAAAAAACACCCTCACGCGTGTAGGCAATACCCGTCAAACCGGCGGGTGTTTTGCCGTTCACCAGGATGCGATAGGTGCCCGGGTTGTCCAGGTTGGGCACCAGCTGCAATACATCCCCCGGTTTCCCAATGAGCCGCTTGACGTACTTCACATGCCCCTTGTAGCGGGCGGGAGAGAAAAGATCCATGAACTTGTCGAAAAAGCGCAGCATCTCTTGGGCACTCTTGTCGATAAAGGGTGTCCAGAACACCACGATATCTCCGTATTCGGGGGGGCTTGCTTGGTAGGTGATGCGTTCGATGAACAAGCGGTCTTGGGGAGCGATAGTGGGATCCATGGAGGGAGTCGGAACCATCATGGTTTCAAAGACAAACAACCGGATGATCACCACTGCCACCGCGGCATATGCGAAGGCTTTGATCCATTCCACGGTTTCTTTCTTGGCTTTTTCTTTGAAAGTTGCTTTTTTCGCTTTTTTCTGTGGCAAAGGAATCATCTCCCAAAAAAAGACATCCGGGAAAGATCTCCCGGTACGAAAGAAAACCGGGCAATACAGGGATTGCCCGGTTGCTTTGCGGGGATCAGTTCCAATCCCGGCGTTCCTTGATCTTGACCACTCCGACGATCTTGCGGATGTAGAACAGCTTGGCGCGTCGCACTTTCCCTTTTTTCAACACTTCCACGTTTTGGATGGAAGGACAATGGTAGGGAAAGATCTTTTCGACTCCCACACCGTTGGCACCGATCTTTCGCACGGTGAATGTCTTTCCCATTCCACCGCCTCTTTTTTGAATGACGATACCTTCGAACTTCTGGATCCTTTCCTTGTTTCCTTCCACGATTTTCAAGGAAACCCGAATGGTGTCTCCCACGCGGAAAGGAGGAACCTCACGGTACTGGCTCTGTTCAAGGGCTTTAATCAGGGCATCGGACATTTTTCTTACCTCCTTGGCTTATTCTTTTGTTACTTGTTCTCCGATCAAGCGATCGAGAATGATGGCGATCGCGCTTCGCACGGATAAATGGTTGAAACTTGCATTTTCCCGCACCGGTCCCAATCGTACGTCGCAAAGGGATAGGATTTCGGGGGGAAGTCCCCAGCCCGTTCCAAAAAGCAACAAGATGGGACGCGTTTCGGAAACGATGCTTTCCCGCATCTGTTCGTACGTGGTAATGCCCGGTCCGGACTTGGCGGAGGTGAAAACCAACAAGGGTTCTTGCCCTTCCGCGCGCCGAATCTCTTCCAGGGTATCTTCCAGGTAGGGCTTGAGCGACACGATTTCCAACGCATCGCTGCGATTGGGGTTGTGCGGTCTACCCGCACCCTGGAGCCAGAAGCGCAGCACGCGCTGCACGATTTGTTGCTGTGCGGGCAAGTTGGTCACCATGTAGTACCGCTTGAGGTGATAGGTACGACAGGTTCGGGCAATATCGTGGATATCGATATTGGTGATTGCGGTGGAAATGATTTGCCCGTCCTTTCCAAGGCAGGGGTAATGGATCAAGGCTGCGTAGAGTTTATTCAGCATCGGAAAAACACTCCTTGAACAGTTCTACGAGGGCTTTCTTCTCCGAGGGAGAAAGCTCCTTCTTTAGGAACAGATCTGGCCTTTTGCGCAGCGTATTCCGCAGGGAGCTTTTCATCCTTTCCCTTTCGATACGTGCGTGGTTTCCACTGGTGAGCACCTCGGGCACATCCATCCCACGGAACGTGGCGGGCCGAGTGTAGTTGTCGTGGTCCAATAGCCCCGCGAAAAAAGAATCGTTGGACACGGAATCGCTGTTCCCCACCACACCAGGGACGAAACGGCTGGTCGCATCGAGCATCACCAATAGGGGAAGCTCTGCGCCGGTGGTGACGAAATCACCCAGGGATACCTCGCAATCCACGAGCGACAAGATTCTTTGGTCAAGGCCTTCGTAGCGCCCGCAAAAGAACACCATGCTTGATTCCAGTGCCCATTGCTTGGCGGTTTCGGACGTAAACCTCTCCCCTTGGGGCGAAGGATACACCACGTAGGGTTTCGGTTCCGCTTCGGGCAAAGAATCCCAGAATTCGAAAAAGGGTTCCGGCTTCATCACCATTCCGCCTCCTCCCCCGAAAGCATAATCGTCGGTGGTGCGATGCTGGTCATGCGTGAAATCCCGCAGGTTCACCACTTCGACTTCAATTCGCCCAGAAGAAATGGCTCTTCCCAGCACCCCCCATTGCAAGGCCCCTTGCACGAAATCGGGAAACACCGTAAGGATTCTCCATTTCACGGCTCTTCGGTCCCGGTGGTTGGTGATTCTCCCGAGGCTGCTTCCACGGGAACGCGGACCCAGATTTTCTTGGCTTGCAGGTCCATTTTGACGATGAACTGCGAAACCATGGGCACAAGGAGTTCTTCTTTTCCCGCAAGCCTTTCCTTCAACGAAACTTGTAGTACATCCGCCGATCCCGTCTCGATGATGTCTTTTGCCGTCCCAAGGAAGCGATCGTTTTCGTCGAAAACCTGGCAATCCAATACTTGGTAAAAGTAGTACTCGTTTTGCTTGAGGGGAGGCAAATCTTGCCTGTCTTGCCAAATTTCAAACCCCTGCACCTTCCGGGCATCTTCCAAACTCTTGATTTCTTCGAACCGCACGAAAAGGCGTTGGGGCGTGCCGCGAACGGATTCGAGTGTCACGAAGAGGTGCCGGCGCTTCTGTGGATGGAAAAGGAAATACTCCTTCCCTGGTTGCAAAGGAACCGCTTCGAAATCGCTCGCCCGGGCTTTTACCTCGCCCTCAAGGCCATGGGTACCGAGTACGCGACCCACTGGGATCGAACGATCGAGCAGCATCTTGAGGCTTTGCAGCACTGCAGCTTCACCTCAAGACCCGGAGGATGAACTTCTCGCTCTTCTCACCGGCAAGGGCATTGAGCAAAATGTTGATGGACTTGATGGTACGTCCGTTCTTTCCAATGATCTGCCCCACGTCTTCTTCATCCAGGGAGAGTTCGAACACTTCGTTTCCCTCTTCTTCGCCGTGCGTGATGGTCACACGTTCCGGGTGCTTGACAATGCCCTTCACGATAAACTCGAGTGCTTCTCTCATTCCTGGGATTCAGAACCCTCGGGCACCGGTTGTTCTTCGGCACGGTTTTTCTCACGGTCAAAGCGATCCATGATGCCGTACTTGGAGAAGATATTCCGCACGGTATCCGTTGGTTGTGCACCCTTGAGTAACCACTCGATGGCCCTGTCGATATTGACCTTGGTCAAAGCGGGGTCCTTGATAGGATCGTAGAATCCCAGCGATTCGAGGTATGCCCCATCCCTTCGTTTTTTCGAGTCCATGACAACAACCCTGTAAAAGGGCATTTTCCTTTTTCCCATTCGGGTCAAGCGAATTTTTACCATTGAAAACATCAACCTCCTGAAGTGTATTTCAAAATTATTGTAAGCCGAAAGGCAGGCGGGGGAAACCACGCTTGCCGGGTTTGCTGATTTTTTTCATCATTTTTTTCATTTGGTCGAATTGTTCCAGCAGGCGTGTGACGTCAGAAAGAGGGCGGCCACTTCCCGCGGCGATTCTCTTCTTCCTGCTGTAATTGATGATCTTGGGAGAACTTCGTTCCCGAGGGGTCATGGAATGGATGACGGCCTGGATGTGGCGCAGGCGGTTCTCGTCCACGGTCACATCTTTCAATTTTCCGGCACCGGGAAGCATTTCCAGAATGGAACTGAGGGAACCCATTTTCTTGATCTGCTGGAGTTGGTCGAGGAAGTCATCGAAGGTAAATTCGGCGCGGCGAAACTTGCGTTCCATTTGCTTGGCCTTTTCCTCGTCCATGGTTTGCTCTGCTTTCTCGATCAAGCTGAGGATATCGCCCATGCCCAAGATCCGGCTCGCCATGCGGTCCGGGAAAAAGGCTTCCAACCCGTCGAGCTTCTCGCTCACTCCCACGAACTTGATGGGCTTCCCCGTCACTTTTCGCACGGAAAGGGCAACTCCACCACGGGCATCGCCATCCAGCTTGGTGAGCACAAAGCCGGAGACTTCCAGGCGATCGTTGAAAGCCTGTGCAGTTTGAACCGCATCTTGCCCGATCATGGAATCGATCACCATCAAGATTTCATCGGGGGAAACGATTCTTCGAAGTTGTTCCACTTCGCGCATCATCTTTTCGTCCACGTGCAAGCGTCCGGCAGTGTCCAAAATCATCACGTCAACGTTTTGGGCAATGGCCGCTTTGGAAGCTTCCGTAACGATGGCTTCGGGATTCTTGCGGTCCCCGGTGAACACCGGTACATCCACTTCCCCCCCCAGGATTTCCAACTGGTGGATTGCAGCGGGCCGATACACGTCGGCGGCGACCAACAAAACCTTCTTGCCCTCCGACTTGATCTTCTTGGCGAGCTTGGCAGCTGTTGTGGTCTTCCCGCTTCCCTGGAGGCCAACCATCATCACGCAAGAAGGGCGATGGACAAACTCCAGCTTCTCGCCAGACTTACCCATCAATTCGGTGAGTTCATCCCGAACGATCTTGATGAATTGCTGGTCGGGGGAAAGGCTGTTGAGAACCTCTGCCCCAAGCGCTTTTTGCTTCACGTTCTCGATGAAATCCTTGACGACCTTGTAATTGACATCCGCTTCCAACAAGGACATTTTGACCATTTTCACCGCATCTTTCACGTTCTTCTCGGTGATCTTTCCTTGTCCCCGCAGGCTTTTAAATGCTTTTTCTAATTTCTGTTGAAGATTATCAAACATCCATGTCACTCCCCTGGAAAATCCGGTAGAGTATACCCGATTCACCCTGTGCCGTCAAGGGACAGCGGGTAACCATCCGAAAAATCTCAAAGAAATTCAAGTAAATAAGATTTGAATAATAAATCGTAGATCGTGTGAATTCATTGAATGATTCCCCGCCCATCCCCCCCCATTCGCAAGGAAAACCCTGGGACCGCCGCACCCCAGTGCGGCTCTCTTTCGGATCGTGGAGCAAAGAGGGGATGTCTCCGCACTCGTAGGGCCGCTGTTGGTTCCCAATCATCTACCCTCTTCGGATTGCCCTACTTTCTATTCGTTTCCGGTCCGTGCCAGGAACACACAGGGAGCCGCACTGGGGGGCGGCGGTCCCAGAAAAAGCATTTTTGGGATAGCTTGGGTTGAATCCCTGGCTTTCTTTCCGCCCGTGGGGGTGAAAACAAGCTTCCATCAACCATGTGGGAACTTTAGGACCGCCGCACCCCAGTGCGGCTCTCTTTCGGATCGTGGAGCAAAGAGTGGATGTCTCCGCACTCGTAGGGCAACTGTTGGTTCCCAATCACCTACCCTCTTCGGATTGCCCTACATTCTTTCCGTTTCCGGTTCGCGCCAGGAACACACAGGGAGCCGCACTGGGGTGCGGCGGTCCCAGGGGGGGCATACGGTCTTTGGGGGAGATGGAGGGGTTACTCGGGTTTATTCATTGGACCATCGTGTCTCCGTGCTTTTTTTTGGGTTCACTGGACACGCCAGGGCTCAATTGGCGGAGGAAAGGTGTGTTATAATCACATGGATTTGGAAACACAGCTCTTTTCTTGGAGGGATGCTTGTATGGTTCGTGTGCGCTTTGCCCCCAGTCCGACAGGCTTTTTGCACGTGGGAAATGCCCGGACGGCGTTGTTCAATTTCCTTTTTGCCCGGCACCATGGTGGAACATTGGTGTTGCGGGTGGAGGATACCGACCTGGAAAGATCTAGCAAGGAGTCGGAAAAGCAGCAGTTGGATACGCTGCGTTGGCTTGGTTTCGACTGGGACGAGGGGCCGGAAAAGGGAGGGGATTTTGGACCTTACCGGCAGTCGGAACGCTTGGACCTCTACCGCCAGGTGGCACACCGCTTGGTTGCGCAGGGAAAGGCCTACGAGGCGTTCGTGTACCCGGAGGAGTTGGAGCAAATGCGCCAACAACTCTTGGAAAAAAAGGAATCACCCCATTACTCTTTTGAAATGATGCAGCCATTTGATACCCCGGAGCGGCGAAGGGAGTTTGCATCCCGGGGGATGGAACCGGTGATTTATTTCAAGATGCCCCGCAAGGATTTTCGCTGGGTGGATTTGATCAAGGGGGCCATCACGTTCCAGGAAGGAACGATCGGCGATTTCGTGATCCTGCGTAGCAACGGTATGCCCATCTACAATTTCAGCGTGGTGGTGGATGACGCGTTGATGCAAATTTCGCACGTGATTCGGGGAGATGACCACGTTTCCAATACACTCCGCCAATTGGCACTGTACGAGGCGATGGAGTACCAGGCTCCTTTCTTTGCCCATGTTTCTACCATCCTCGGGCCCGATGGTTCCCGGCTGAGCAAACGCCATGGAGCCACTTCGATCGAATCCTTTCGAGAAGCCGGCTTCCTTCCCCAATGCTTGAACAATTACCTTGCCTTGCTGGGTTGGTCGCATCCGGATGGCGAGGAGCTTTTTTCCATGGAGAAGATGGTCGAGCAGTTCTCACTGGAGCGGGTGAGTTCCAACCCTGCCGTGTTCGACCGGGAAAAACTGACCTGGATGAATGGGGTGTACATTCGCGCAATGGACGAAGAAGCCCTTTTCCACTTTGGCGTACCGTACCTGGAAAAACTGGGGTACATGGACCAGCAAACTTCCCATGCAAACGAGAAATGGGTGAAGGAAGCCCTCAAAGCGGTGCAAAAGGAGATCCGAACCCTGGAAGAGCTTCCCCCGTACCTCCATTTCTTTTTCGACGAACCCGTTCCTACTCCGGACCTTGTTTCGAAGGTCAAGCAACAGGGCTTTTCCCCGGTGTTTTCGCTTTTGGCAGAACGGGTGGAATCCATGGATGATTGGGAATTGGCGTCAATCATGTCGGTTTTCAAGGAGGTTCTCAAGGAAACGGGCTCCAAGCCAAAAGGGTTTTACCCGCTTCTGCGTGAGGTATTAACCGGCCAGGATTTTGGGCCGGAATTGGTGCACGTCGTGCATCTGTTGGGACGCAACAAGGTGCTGCAGCGCGTGGAAAGGTTGGTGAACTTGTTTTGATCATGATCACCGACACTCTTTCGGGGAAAAAGGAAGTGTTCACCCCGCTTCGAGAAGGCGAGGTTTCCATGTACGTTTGCGGTCCCACGGTGTACAACTTGCTGCACATCGGAAACGCACGCCCCGCCGTGGTGTTCGATTCGTTCCGACGATTCCTCGAATTCCGGGGTTTTCGAGTACGTATGGTGCAGAATTTTACCGATATCGACGACAAGATCATCAATCGCATGTCCGAGGAAAAGTGGGACTACGAAACCTTGACCGCTACCTTTATCCGGGAATACCGGCGGGACATGGATGCGCTGGGTGTTCGCCCGCCCAACTTCGCCCCGCGAACAAGTCATTTCCTTCCGCAAACGATCTCGTTTATCGCACGGCTGCTGGAACAGGGTTTTGCCTACGAGGTGGATGGCGAGGTTTTCTTCGATGTGCTTTCTTTCGCTTCCTACGGTGCTCTTTCCCATCGAAAACTGGAGGAAATGCAGGCGGGATCACGGGTGGGAGTTCGCGAACAGAAAAAGAACCCCGCGGATTTTTCCCTGTGGAAACCCGCCAAGGAAGGCGAACCTTCTTGGGAAAGTCCCTGGAGCCGTGGAAGACCTGGATGGCACATCGAGTGTTCCGTGATGGCCACGGAGTTGTTGGGGGAGAGTTTCGACATCCATGCGGGGGGGAATGACCTGATCTTTCCCCACCACGAGAACGAACGCGCCCAAAGCGAGGCATTGAGCAACAAACCCTTTGCCCGTTACTGGATGCACAACGGCATGTTCCAGGTGAACGGTGCGAAAATGGCCAAATCGGTGGGAAACATCGTGTCCATCCGAGAAGCGGTGCACCGTTTCGGTCGGGATGCCGTGCGGCTTTTCATTTTTTCCACGCATTATCGAAGTCCCATCGACTACAGCGAGGAGCATTTCGAGAATTGGGCCAAGGCCGCTGGACGCGTCGCGGATTGCCTGGAAAGGATTTCCGAGGCTTTCCAAGGAGATGTTCCTTTCCAAAAAGGGTTTTCCCCCTGGATGCAGCCAAAAATGGAGCTCTTCTCCGAAGCGCTGGAAGATGATTTCAACACCCCCAAGGTTCTTTCCCTGATTTTCGACACAGTTCGCGAACTGAATGCAACCGAGGATCGGCAAATCCTGCAGCAGGGATATTCCCTGATCCGGGATGTTTTCGGGGATGTGCTGGGGCTTTTCCAGCTGAAGAAGGCCTCCGGACGTAGGGAAGAAGCATTGCACCAGGCCTTGGACGGAGTGGTGCGGCTACTGTTGGAGCAACGGGAACAGTATCGCAACCAGAAGGACTTTTCGCGTGCGGACGCCATTCGCGATTCCCTTCGAGAGAAGGGTATCCTGATCAAAGACCACCCGGGAGGATCGAGTTGGGATGTCGAGTAAGTCGTACGATGCAGGAGAGATCGTTTTTTTGCAGGGAGAGCCCGATTCACGGGTTTACCGCCTGGAGAAAGGAAAGGTAATCCTGTTCGTTTCCGGATCCAGCAATTTCCTGTTGGATGTGCTGGATTCCCCGCGTTTTTTTGGGTTTGCCCCTTTCCTGAACGGTGTGCATTCGTTTTGCGCGGAAGCATACCAGCCCTCGGTGGTGGAAATCCTTCCCATCTCCCCCCCCGCCATTCCCGAGGCAGTGCAGGAAAATCTTTTCATGGACATGTCCCAACTGGTAGAAATGATGGTGTTCGAGGAGGAAGATAGCCGCGACAAGCGTCTGCACCAGTTGATGGAGCAGTTGCGCGAGTTTCGCGAACCCTTCTTGTGGCGTTTCTTTTCGCGGGGGTTGGTTTCCCAAAACATCAAGCTGCTGTTGCGCCAGAAGAAAATCAAGGAGACCGGAGCGGGACATTTTCGATTCTATTGAATACACATAATAATGGAGGGAATTTCATGGCCAAATTGCACCCCTTTCAGGCGATTCGTCCAGACCTTTCGAAAGTGGAAAAGGTGGCCTCCAAGCCATACGATGTCTTGGACGCCGACGAAGCACGAGAAGAAGTGAAGGACAATCCCTACTCTTTTCTACACGTGGTGAAACCAGAGGTGGATCTGGATTCCGGCATTGACCCACACGACCCAAGGGTTTACCAAAAAGCCCGTGAAAACTTGGAGCTTTTCCTGGAGAAGAAGTACCTGGTGCAAGACCCGGAAAGCACCTTCTACTTGTATCGCCAGGAATGGAAAGGGCATGTTCAAACGGGAATCGTGGCGTGCTTTTCCGTGGAAGAGTATCAAACTGGGTTGATCAAGAAGCACGAATTCACGCGGAAGCAAAAGGAAGACGATCGCGTGCAAAATATCTTGCACACGAACTGCAATACCGGTCCGGTTTTCTTGACCTTCCGCCAGGTGCCTTCGGTTGCCCAAATCTTGCTTTCGCTGGCCGAGCAGTCCCCTTTGTACGATTTCCTGGACGAAGCGTCGGTGCACCACACGGTATTCCGCGTTTCGGATCCCGAGGTATGCCGTCAGTTGCAACAGCAAATGGAAAAGGTGGAGTGCCTCTACATTGCCGATGGACACCATCGAGCCGCATCCGCAAGCCGCGTTCGGGAAATCAAGAAGGAACAAAACCCAAGCCATTCGGGAACCGAGGAGTACAATTGGTTTCTGGGCGTCCTTTTCCCACACGATCAACTCCAGATCCTGGATTACAACCGGGTTGTTCGTGACCTTGGCACCCTTTCGGAAGACCGGTTTTTGGCCCTTCTTTCCAACCAATTTGAAGTGAAGAAAGCTGCACGCAGCCCGTTCCGGCCAATTGAGAAACATTCCTTTGGGATGTTCCTCGGCGGGACCTGGTACGACCTCACGGCAAAAAGCGGCTCTTTTTCCGCGGAGGATCCCGTGGAGCAGTTGGACGTTTCCATTTTGCAAAAGAACGTGCTTTCCCCGCTTCTGGGAATCGAAGACCCCCGCTCCGACGAACGCATCCATTTCGTGGGGGGAATCCGCGGGCTGGGTGAATTGGAGAAGTTGGTTTTGTCCGGGAAATGGGCGGTGGCTTTTTCCCTTTTCCCCACTTCGATGGAAGACTTGCTCCAGGTTGCGGATGCCGGGAAAGTCATGCCGCCGAAGTCAACCTGGTTCGAACCCAAGCTGAAAAGCGGCCTGTTCCTGCACCGGCTGGATTCTTGATGCCAAGGGGTTTTCGTGCGCTCGGGCTGGTATAACTTGGACATGGGGAGCTGGGAGTTTCGCCTGCGGTCTCCGGGGGGCGAATTGTTCCAGGAACCATGCATGGTGATCTTCGATAGCGTGGGAAACGTGGTTGCTTCCGGCACCAAAGCCTTGGAAATGCGGGGGAAGATTCCCGCGCGTTTCCACCTGGTGCAACCCGTGAAACAGGGAGTGATACACGATTTTGAAGCTCTCCTTTGTTTCGGGGAGCAGCTACGCGAGCGTTTTCCACTGAAAGGGGGCTGGCGCAAGCCCAAGGTCATTTCAAACTGGCCCGTTTCGGCAACCGAAGTGGAAAAGGAAGCCCAGGTGGAATTCTTGCAGGCGCTGGGTTTCGGGAAGGTGGTTTTGCTTCCCACCCCGATTTCCACCGCGTTGGGCGCCGGGTTGGATGTTTTGGAATCCAGGGGGCACATGGTGCTGAACCTCGGGGGAGATCATACGGAAATTTGTATCCTTTCCCTGGCGGAAATGGTGTTTTCGGATGCGATCGACTTTTCCGGGAATGCCCTGAACAACGAATTTACCCGCTTGGTGAAAGACAAACACGGGGTACTTCCGGGTGAGAATTCCATTGAAAAAGCCAAACGGGAGGTCTTGGATTTTTCCCCGGAAGCTTCGGAGACTGCGTTTTCCCTGGTGGGAATCGACTTGAAAAGCGGATTGCCACGGAAGGTGCAACTGGATCCTGCTGCATTCCGGGAAGTGGCCCTTCCCCTCGTCGAAGGATTCGTGCAATCTATCCGCGAGAGTTTGGAAGGTACACCACCGGAACTTGCCAAAGATATCCTGGAAAGGGGTATCGTAATGGCGGGAGGAGGCGCCACGATTCCCGGCTTGGGAAAACTGGTTTCCGATCGGTTGGGGATCCAAATCACTGTTCCGCAATACCCGGTGGAAGTTGTTTTGGAAGGGCAATCACGGTTTCTGGAGCAGGTGGCGTTACGCAAAAAACTCCCTTCGGTAGCGTTTGGGTAATGCGCAAGAAGGCTTTCTTTCCGCTTTTCTCGTTTTCCCTGGTCGTTCTTTTGCTCCCCCTTTTTTTTCCGCAGGGAATGGTTTCTTTTTCCGGGAGCTTGAACGAATGGGTGCGGGGTTTTTTTCCAAACCTTTTCCCATTGCGTACGCGGCTGGAATGGTTCCTACAGGCATGGGAAACCTCCGGGAACGAATCCGAAGGCAAGGATGTGGAATCGCAATTGCTTACCCCGCTCTTTCAAAAGGAGTATGCGGATCTCATGGGCCTTTTGGAACTAGACGAGTTTTGGGAGCTCTCCCGGCAGTATCCCGTGGCGGTACTGGTACGAACCCGCGGAATTGGCAGCAACGAAGTGCTCCTTTTGCAAACCCGCGAGAAGATTCCCCTGGGAGCTTTCCTCGTTTCCCCACGCGATGGGATGATCGTGGGACAGGTTATTCAATCCTTGGAAGGAAGCGTGTGGGTCCTTCCTTTTTGGAATCACCTTTTTTCGCTCCAGGTGCGCATCGAATCGCAGGAAGGAGAGATCCAGGATTTTTCCGCGTTGGAAAAGGGTGTGATCTTTAATTTCAATTCTACCCTTTCTTTTGCCAAGGGAGACAAGGTTTTCGTTTCGGATTCCGAAATGGGGGCGTATTCCCTGCAAAGGTACAACTGGGACCAGTTGGGATATCTTTCCGAAATGGTGAATTTCGAGATCGTGGAGCAATACCGTTGTACGTACCTCCATTCCCGGGAGGATTTGTTGCAAAGACGGTACTTTTTGTTTGTTCGGTAAAGGAGGTTTTTTCATGCATCGAGAGGACGCTCTTGGATTGCTGAAGGAGTACACCACGAAGGAGCAGCTGATCAAGCATGCTTTGGCCGTGGAAGCGTCTATGCGCTTCTACGCAAGGAAATGGGGAGAGGACGAAGAAAGTTGGGGGGTCGTGGGGCTTTTGCATGATTTTGATTACGAACGTTTTCCCACTCCCGAAACACATCCCTACGAGGGGGCAAAAATCCTACGGGAACGTGGATTCCCCGAAGAATGGATCCAAGCCATTTTGTCCCACGCCGAGTACACGGGTGTTCCGCGTGACACGCTCCTGGCGAAAACGCTCTTCGCGGTGGACGAGCTGAGCGGTTTCATCGTGGCAGTCGCTCTTGTCCGCCCCTCGAAAAAGATCGAAGACGTTTCGGTAAAATCCGTCAAAAAGAAAATGAAGGACAAGTCTTTTGCCGCGGCCGTTGACCGCGAAGCCATCGAGAAGGGGGTTCAAGATCTGGGAATTCCCATGGAGGAGCACGTGCAAAACGTGATCGATGCCTTGAAGGAAGCTTCGGATTCCTTGGGGATTTAGCGCAAAGGGAGGTGAGCGAAACGATAGCCGCAGCGGTATCTACCACACCACCGGTATACCCGGTTAAGAAACCGGAAAAGGATTTCTTGTTTCGAAAAGCCCAAAAGCTGTTTTCCGAAATGCTATTGCTGGATCGGGATCTTTCGCATTATTCGGCGTACCAGAAAATGATTTCCTCCCTGGATCGCGGGGACACGCGCACTTTTCACCGGCTTTTTGAAACATTGTCTCGCCAGGTGGAAACAATGCTCTCTCCCTCCGATACTCTTCGTGAAAACATCCCCCCCGTTCCCTCCGCCGTAACGTCGTACATTGCTCCTCCGGGGCAATCAAAGGAAGGGGCGTTCCGAGGATTCCGGAATCCCCAGTTCTTTTCCGCAACCCCAGCGGGTTTGCAAATGCAAAGCGATTTCCGGCAGGAGTTGTTTGCTGCCAGAAGCTGGAACCGGCTGCCCTCTTTCTTGGAAGGGTTCGGCTTCTCCGGTTCGGTTCGGCTTGTGGGCAACAAACCCCGATTGATGTTCTACGACCGTATGTTTGACCCCTTGAAGGGAAAGTGCTTGGAGCGACTTTGTTGAAAACGAGGTGAAATCATGTTGCAAGATCTTTTGAAACTCGCCATTACTTACGAGGAGTCCGGTGTGGCCTTTTACCAGGAGAACCAGGATCGCGTGTCTGACCCGCTGGCGAAGAAAACGTTTGAATGGTTGGCGGGGATGGAAGCGGACCACGTGCGTTTTTTGCAGCAATGGCAACAAAAGGAGGACCTCAACCAGGTGCCACGCCTCGAAGTGGAGGAGATCCCGGAATTCTTCGAGACCAACTTGGAAAAGAAGCACATGGAGAAAAAACCTCCCGCGGGAGACTTCGCGGATTTGAAGATCATCCGCTTAGCCTACTTGATCGAAAAGGATTTCGTCCATTTTTACCGCGAAAACGCGAAGAGGGTTTCCCCGGGTGAGGGGAAGGAAGTCCTTCAAACCCTTGCGAAATGGGAAGAAAAGCACATGCAACTCATGAAACGGTTGATCGATGTCATTTTTCACCGAAACCAGATCGATGGGAAGCTGTATCCGGCTCCCTATTGAACATCGCCCGATACGTTTCTTCGACGTCAGCCGACATGCTCTCGGCAACCATCCCCCGGATGGGTTTCTTTTCCTGGATCCGCCCACGAACCAGGGAAGAGGAAATATCCATCCGGGGGATTTCTACGAAAGAATGCTCTGGGAGAGAATGCTCTGGCGCTTTGCTGGGAGAAAGCCCCTTCCGCGAAAACACGAGAAGGGGGCAGTTTCGACGAAGGAACCCCGCTTCTCGCCACCTATGGAATTCCGAGAAGGCATCCATTCCCAGTATGAGTGTGGGGAAGAACCCACGTTGTCGGAAAAAGGTGCGCATGGTTTCCGCGGTGAAAGAGGGTTTCCCCGCAACCGGTCGTTCCAGGTCAAGCACTTCGAAGCCATCCATCCCCAAAAACGCCTGTTTTGCCCAATGCAGCCTTTTCTCGAAAGGTGCCATCCAGGGGTCACCCTGTTTGAAAGGGGAAATTCCCGCTGGAACGATGCACACTTTTTCCAACCCCGCCCGTTCGCGAATGAACATGGCCGCCAGAAGGTGGCCCACGTGTAGGGGGTTAAATGTGCCTCCAAAAAACCCGGTCTTCTCGGTCATTCCCGGAAAAGCGTTTCGTGTGCCTTTCTGAGCAAACTGGGAATGGCGAGGTTTTGGGGACACTTGCTCTCGCATTGCCCGCATTCCACGCACGAAGTAGCCCTTTGTTCGGGCTTGAGCATCTTGTTGTACGCCCACTGCGATTCCCCAAGAGCATTAAAGAGTTCCACGTTGTTGTAGAAAGAGAAGATTTCCGGAATGGCTACATTTTCCGGGCAAGGCATGCAGTAGCGGCAACCGGTACAATCAATGAGTTTTAGCGAAGCCAGTTTTTCTTGTACCTCCGCGATGGCGTCGTGCTCCGTTTGGGTGAACGGGTGGGTTGTGGCGAAGGTATCCAAGTTTTCCTTCACTTGTGCCATGGTACTCATACCACTCAAGATCGTGGAAACCCCGGGGAGGTTCTGTAACCATTGGAACGCCCAACGCGCGGGGGACCAGTCGGGATGCACCCGTTTGAGAGATTGTTGCGATTGCGGGTGGATATTGGCCAGCTTTCCTCCTTTCAGAGGTTCCATGATCACGATACCCATTCCTTTGCTGCGCGCCGCTTCGTAACCCTTCAACCCCGCCTGGTACTCCGTGTCCATGTAGTTCAACTGGATCTGGCAAAAATCCCAGTCGAAGGCTTCCAAGATGTCCATGAAAACCTCTCTCTCATCGTGGAAGGAAAACCCCGCGTACCGTATCTTTCCTTGCTGGATTTTCTCTTGAAGGAAATCCAGTGCCCCCAGGTTTTGGATTTTCTCCCAGCTTTTCCGATGCAGCGCATGCAAAAGGTACATATCCACCCAGCTGGTTTGCAGCCGTGAAAGTTGTTCGTCCAAGAAACGGTCGAAATCCTCCCTTTTTTCCACTTTCCAAACAGGGCTTTTGGTGGCCAAGAACACTTTCTCCCGGTAGCCATCCGAAAGGGCCCTTCCCACGAATGGCTCGGATTTCTCCTGGTGGTAGGGGTAAGCGGTGTCGATGTAGTTCACCCCGCCATCGATGGCCAAACGCAGCATTTGGGTCGCCAAGGGTTCGTTGATGTTGGATTCCTCACCGTTCAAAATGGGGAGGCGCATGCAGCCAAAACCCAGCAAGGACACCTTTTTTCCGCTTCTTCCAAATTCCTTCTGTTCCATGTTCCTTTCACCATCCTTTTCTTGGTTCCCTGCCAAACAGGGGGAATGCGTTTTTGTGATATCATAGGGTATTTGCAGTGGGCATTTCACATGGAAAAGGGAGAAACGCCATGAAAATCTTGGTAGGGAATGGACCAAATTTGAACTTCCTGGGAAAGCGGGACAGCACGCAGTATGGAACGCATACCTGGCCACAGATCGAAAACTTCTTGGAGGAATTCGCCCGCCCACGGGGAGCATCGCTTGTGTTCTTCCAATCCAACCACGAAGGCCAAATCATCGACTGGCTTCAGCAGTGGTTTGGAAAAGTGGATGGGGTGATTCTCAATCCGGGTGCGTTGAGCCATACCAGTTACGCACTGCGGGATGCCCTGGAAATCTACACCGTGCCCGTGCTCGAGGTCCATCTTTCCAACATCTTCGCCCGAGAAGATTTCCGAAAAACCAGCCTCACCGCGGCCGTTTGCAAGGGCTCCATCTCTGGCCTGGGTTGGAGGGGGTACTTGTTGGCCCTTCAATACCTTCTGGATGTGGCGCAAACCTGAGGCTTCCCCCTTGGTCGATTCCTGGCTTCTTGTATTGGTCCAGGAATTGCAGGATTTTGTGCAACCCGGGAAGATCCCATATGCATGCGTTTTGCTTGTGTTGTTCGAGTAACATTTCTATGCCGAAAATGCGGGTGCAACCTGCTTTTTGGGCGAGTTGCAGGAAAAGGGTATCACGTGGTTTGTACACCACGTCGAAAACGGTCTGCACGTGGCCCAACCCTTCCAGCGAAACGGGAATACATCGTAGTGGATGGGGGTTCATTCCCATCGCCGTGGCCTGCACCAATAGGTCCACGGGTTCTTTTTGGAGGAAGGCATCCAGTTCCTGCAAGGGATGGATTTCCAAACCGGGAAACAAGGGCAACAGTGGCTTTGCCTTGGAGAGGGTGCGGTTGAACACCCAGATTTTTTTGGCGCCCATTTGGCGTAGTCCATAAATCGCCGCACGAGCAGCTCCCCCGGCACCCGCAACGATTGCCCTTTCCACGGGAACACCCGCAGCGTGTAATGGACGGGTGATTCCCAACCAATCGGTGTTGAAGCCCAGCAGTTCCCCTTTTTTGGGGTTGATTCGCACGCAATTCACCGCCCCCGTCGCACGGGCATGTGCATCCGGCCGTGTACGAGGGAATAGGATGGTTTTGTAGGGGATGGTAACGTTGAATCCTCGAATTCCCGGATCGCGGAGGAAACGCGACAGGAGTTTTTGCAAGTAAGGTTCCGGGCAAGCGGCGTTCTCGTACTGCAAATCCAGTTTCCATTTCTCCGCGGCCCCGTTGAAAAGCAACTCGGACATTCCCCGCCCGGGGTTTTTCTTGAGCAAGTAGAGTTTCATGGGGAAGCCTCCCGTTTCTACAATGGTCTGTTATTATAACACGGTGCAAAAAAGCACGGAAAGGACGGTTTGAACATGTCAACCTCTTGCCTACCGCTTTTGAAGCGAGAACTCTCTTCGGATTGGCAACTGTTTTCTTCGGATGGCAAAATCACACTGCCTGCACGCGTACCCGCTACCGTACTGGAGTTGCTGGTGGAAAACGGGGTCGTCCCCGATCCCTTCATTGGCTTGCATGAATCGGCTTGTGCCCCCTATTTCCAGCAAAGATGGGAGTTCCGAAGGGAGGTCGCTTTCCAGGAAGAGGAACTTGTTCGGGAAAACGTTCAATTGGTTTTCCACGGGTTGGATACGCTTTGCACGGTTTTCTGGAATGGAGAGGAAGTGCTGCGCACCGAAAACATGCATCGCACGTTCCATTTGATGCTAAAAGGCCCCGGCAGGAACCTTTTGCAGCCTGGGAAGAACCTGCTGCAACTGTTCTTTGATCCCGCCCCCGTGGAAGCCCGACGGCGAATCGTGGAGCTTGGCCTTTCACCTACCAACGAAAAGGCTTTCCTGCCCTTTGCCCTGCCTGGCGTGGAGACCCTGCGAAAAGCGTACTACTCGTTTGGCTGGGATTGGGGTCCCATTCTTCCGGATGCGGGTATATGGAGAAACGTGGAAGTGCACAGTTACGACGTTCCGCCGCTACCACCGTTCTCGGTGAAAACCTCTCTTGATCCCGAATGGTTGGAGAAAATGCGCACCCACCCAAAGCTTTCCCGGGAAACGGAAGGCACACTCAAGGAGGCAAATGTTGCGGTTTCCTTTGCCGAAAGCCCCAGTACCCCTGAAGTGGCTGCCTTCTTTTGTGCACTTCGCGAGAAAGGACTTGCGCTTGAGGCACAGCTTTCTTTCCAAGGAGAAACCATCGCTGCATCTTCCCTGGATCTTTCCTCCACGCCAAAGCAGGTGTGCCTACGGGTTCCCCAACCCAAGCTCTGGTGGACACACGACCTTGGGGCTCCGAAACTCTACCGGCTGCAGCTTCGCGTCCTTTCCCCGCAAGATGGAGCAATCGTGGAAGAAAAGGAAGTGGCAACGGGTCTTCGCAGCATTCGATTGGTGCGAAATCCCGATGCCTGGGGAGAGAGCTTCTTCTTTGAGCTCAACGGTCTTGCCTTGTTTGCGCGTGGGGCAAACTGGGTGCCATCGGATTCCTTTCTCGCGCGAGGAGAACGCAACAACCTTCCGGAAAAACGGTTGTTGGATGCCAAGAATGCCCATTTCAACATGGTGCGCGTTTGGGGGGGCGGCGTGTACGAGTCCGACCATTTCTACGACGTATGCGACCGCGAGGGCCTTTTGGTGTGGCAAGATTTTGCGTTCGCATGCCGCCCCACCCCAAATCGAGAAGCTTTTCGGGAGGAAGTGTGGGAAGAGGCCACCCAAAACGTGCTGCGCCTTCGAAACCATCCGTCGCTTGCCATTTGGGTGGGAAACAACGAGATCGAAGAAGGATGGGTACACTGGGGTTTTGAAAAATTGGTGCCAGGGTTGAAGGATTTTTACCTCCAGCTTTTCGAGAAGGACCTTCCACAAGTTGTCGCGCAACTCGATGGCGAACGCGCCTACTGGCCCAGTTCCCCTTCTTCCGGCGGAGGGTTCCAGGACCCCCAATCGGAGAATTTCGGGGACTCGCATTTTTGGAAGGTATGGCACGACGGGTATCCTTTTTCGTCCTTTCGGGAATTCCCTTCTCGCTTCATGTCGGAGTTTGGCTTTGAATCCTTCCCCGGAATGCAAACCATTGCGGCTTTCTGCCCTCCCGAACAGTGGGACATGTTCAGTCCCGTCATGGAAAACCACCAAAAAAACCCGGCGGGCAACGCCAAGATACTGGAGTACATGAAGAAGCGCTTTTCCATTCCTTGCTCTTTCGCGGATCTGGTGGTGGTCTCCCAACTTACCCAAGCAGAGGCAATCGAGTATGGCGTGGAGTTTTGGAGGAGCAATCGCAATGCAAACCATTGCATGGGAGCGTTGTTCTGGCAGTTGAACGACTGTTGGCCGGTTGCCAGTTGGTCTTCCATAGATTTCTACGGGCAATGGAAAGCATTGCAGTATTTCGCCAAAAGGTTTTTCCATCCCCTCCTGGTGTGCCTTCAGGTGGAAGAGGGGGAACTGCGCTTTTTGGGATGCAACGATACACGGGATCGTTTCGCGGGGGTCTTTCACATCCAAGCCCAGGATGCGGCGGGAAAGGTGCTTTTCCAGCATGCGGAAGAGGTGCACCTGGATCCATTGCACGTTACCCCTCTGCGGGAGCTTTCCCGCAACTCCGAGTGGCTCAAGGGGCGTGAAAACAATGTTGCTTTTGCCTTTTGGTTGGAAAAACCGGGTGGGGAAATGGTCTTCCGCGGAATGAAAATGTTGGCAAAACCCGCGGAATTTCCCCTGCAAGACCCAAGGATCCACCTCGAGGTGCAGAACACGAGTTCCGGTGCGAGCATTACGGTAGGCGCTTCGCGCCCCGCTTTCCATGTATTCCTGCAATCCGAGGCAGAAGGGCGTTTCGAAGACCAGTTCTTCTCGCTGTTGGCCGGGGAAACGAAAACGATTGCATTCCAGGGGAAAAACCCTCCCGCTGGATTTCGCGCGCGCTCCCTTTACGACTTGCTTTTGCGTTCTTCCCGCTGAAGCATTTCGGGGCCCGGCAGGGTAACGCTTTGACCGGGGTGCAAACAAAGGCTCTTTCCTTCGTGCGAAAAGGAAAGGGCCTTTCCGTTTTCCAAGGTGTAGTGCACTTGGCCGTGTTCCACCTGCACCCGTAACTTGCTCCCCTGGAAAAGGAAGGGAAAGGAGAAGCTTTTCCATGTGGCTGGAATGCGGGGAGAAAAAGCGAGCTCCCCATCGCTGGTGCGCGCACCCCCGAATCCAAAGACCACCGCTAACCAGGAGCCTGCCATTGCCGCCGTGTGCACACCGTTTTGCGAATTCTGGTGCCGGTTGTCCAGGTCCATGCGTACGGCATCTTGGAACAACGCGAAAGCCTTTTGGTGGTTTCCGATTTCCGAAGCCAGGATGCTATAAATGCAGGAGGAGAGGGAGGAATCGTGGGTGGTTATTGGCTCGTAGTAGGAGAAATCGCGGTGTTTCTGCTCCGCGGAGAATGCTCCGGGAAACAACCACTGGGCAAGGATGACATCGGCTTGTTTCAACACTTGGTGCCGGTAGATCACCAGGGGGTGGAAATGCAACAAAAGGGGAAACTTCTCGCGAGGAATGCGGGAAAGGTCCCATTTTTTCTTGTACAAAAAGCTGTCGTCTTGGGGGGTTACCCCGAGCGAATCGCTCCGTGGAAAATACATCTTCTGCGCAGCTTGCAGCCATTCTTGGGTTTCGCGTTCCGAGAGCTGGATCCGTGCGCAAATGCTTTCCCATTGCCGCGGGAACTGGGTGCGGAACACTTCGCACAACCGATGGGCGTACCGCAAGTGGTTTTGGGCCATGAGATTGGTGTAGGTATTGTTGTTCACCAGCGCGGTGTACTCGTCGGGGCCGGTAATATCGTCGATGCAGAACGCTCCTCCCCGCGCGGGGGAGAAGTGGCCCACATCCATCCAAATGCGCGCGGTCTCCCAAACCATTTCCGCTCCGCCCTCTTGCAGCAAATCATTGTCCCCCGTTGCTTCCACGTACTTTTGCACCGCAAAGGCAATATCCGCGTTAATGTGGTACTGCGCGGTTCCTGCGGGGAAGTACCCGGAGCATTCCTCCCCGCTAATGGTTCTCCACGGGAAGAGCGCTCCGTTTGGATGGGAAAGGGTGCGTGCTCGCTCGCGGGCCTTGGGAAGGGTGGAAATGCGGTACTCCAAGAGTTTCCGCGCAATGGAGGGCCGGGTATGCAAGAAAAAAGGGAGGATAAAGATCTCCGTGTCCCAGAAGTAGTGCCCTCCGTATCCTTCACCGGTCAACCCCTTGGCACAGGTTCCCGTTTTGCCATCCCTTCCGGCAGCTTGCAGAAGGTGGAATTGGTTGAAAAGAAGCCCCTGTTCCGTGGACTTGTCCCCGGTAATCGAAATGGCAGAATCGTCCCAAAACGCACGCAGGAATTCGGCCTGGGAATCGAGGAAGAAGGAAAAGCCTTTCTTGGAAAGAGCATCCAGGGTTTGGAAAAAGGTTTCCTTTTCGTCCACTTGCCGAACGTTCCCTGGGTTCGCAAGGTGACCAAAGGACTTTTCCAAACGGAAATCGTCTCCTTGCTGTATGTGAAATTCTACTTTTTCCAGGATGGTGTACGGGGTTTTTTCCCACCCGGTTTTCAAAAGCTGTTTGCCATGGAAATGGTGCAAAAAGGCAGAAAGAAGTGTTTGCTCGGATGCAATCGTTTGCATTTCCGTGAACCCGATTTCTCCCCGATGCCCGGTACACCGGGGTTGCAGTCCCAAACCTGTCATCCTTGTTCCGATTCGCGGGTCTTCCTTTGCCTCGACGTTTCGCACGTTCCCCTGGATTCCAGAAAGGATCGTGACGGGTCCATCGTAGTTTTCCGAACGCAGCACCAGGCGGAGGCATCCAAAATCGGGGAGAGCAAGCGACACGATGCGTTGGCTTTCCAGGAAGATCCGTTTTCCCGATGGGCTCTGCCAGCGCAAGTTCCGGGTCAAAACCCCCTGCATAAGGTCAAGGTGGCGCGACTGTTCCCATACTTTACCCGTTTGTACATCCAGCGGCTCCTCTCCCACCCAAAGTTGCAAGAAAAGGCAGTCGGGAATGTTTAGCATGGTTTCGTTGATCCGGGCAAAACCGTAGGCGTCTTCCCCGTACAGTATGGGCACGTTCTCAAAAAACCCGTTGTGGTACGTTCCGCGAATGCTCTTTGCGGGTTCGGGATCCAGCTGGGGGGATTCGGCATAGAAACCTCGGATTCCGAATTTCCCGTTGGAAAGGGAAAAGAGAGTTTCGTGAAGAAGTCCATCGAATGGGCCGGTTTCGTCCATTCGCAGGTGAAAACTTGTGGGATCCAGCCCAATGGGGTTTCGCATTTTTCCTCCTCCTTGCAAATTGGCGTGTACTCGATTCTACCACATGTTTTTCCCGCGTTGGGCTTCTTTCGGACCCGCTTCCTGGAAACCCCGTTTCCCCATCCAGGGGCTGAGGCGCAATGTGTTATAATCAAGCACTTTCAACTGGGGGATACGAGATGATTGATATCCGTTTTGATGGGGAAGAACTTCTTCTTTGGATCGAAAGAAATACCACACCGGAAGAGTTGGAACTTCTATTGAAAAAAAAGGTTGAGAATATCTTTCCGTTCGTGGAGGAAGGAACGCCGTTTTCCATTTTCCTGGATGCAGGGATGGAACAAAAAGACCTACTCCTTCCCGTTTTGGACGGGTTGCAAGCCCTGGGTATCCAGCCACGTTCCATTTTCTTCGAGAAGAAACCCCCGCACCCCCAACCACGGAACGTGCCCGGACAGATCCAAAACATGGTGAAAACCCTTTCGCCGGAAAAACAAACTTGTCCCCCCTCCTTGCTCGTCGAATCCCCCATTCGCTCCGGGCAAGTGGTGGAGCACATGGGAGACCTGATTCTTCTGGGTGATCTGCATCCCGGTGGAGAAATCCAAACAGGCGGCAACCTCATCGTTTTTGGAGATCTTCGGGGAACCGCACGCGTGGGGAAAAATGCTCCCGAATCCGCATTCATCATCGCCACTTCGCTTCACCCTACCTTGCTGCAAATTGGCACGGTCCACAGCAATTCCATTTTCAGTGACCATTTTTCGATGTGTTGCCTCAAAAATGGTCGCCTCACGTTGAAACCAGTTACCGATCTGCAAAATGTTTCCGGTTTATGGAAACCGTGAAAGGACGGATATGATGCAAACCAAAACAAACCTTGAAGCCAAGGAGATGTTGTTCGCGTTATCCCAAGCATTTGGACCCCCGGGGCGGGAAAAGGCGATTCGGGAATTGGTGCGGGGCTTTGTCTCCGGCTTGTGCGACCAAATCGAGGAGGATGCCAGCGGAAACCTTGTTGCCGTGAAGAAAGGTTATTCCACGGAGAAAGTGATGTTTTCTTCGCACATGGACGAAGTGTCCCTGTTGGTTTCCCGGGTGCACCCAGAGGGATACTTGCGCATTCACGGCATCGGCGTCGACCCCAAGATTCTTCCTTCGCAAAGGGTACACATCCACACGCGCTCCGGGGAAGTGCTGCGCGGAGTGGTGGGAATGTTAGCCCCGCACCTCCAAACCGCCGAATCCAGGAAAAAAGTGGCCACCTTCGATGACCTTTTCGTGGATGTCTCCATGGCTGACTTCTCGTCGGTCTCCGTGGGGGATTTCATTACGTTCGATTCCGAACCCTTCGAAATGGAGAACGTGTGGGTGGGGAAAACGTTTGATGATCGAGCCTGTTGCGTGGCCTCTATCCTCGCCTTGCAAAAACTGCAACACGTCGAGCATCCTGCAACGGTGTACGCGGTCTTTTCCTCACGAGAGGAAATTGGCGCCATGGGTGCCAAAACTGCCGCGCATTGGATCCAACCGGATGTAGCCATTGCCCTGGATGCCACGCATGGAAACGATTTCTCCCCGGGTTACGAGAAAATCGAGGTGGGAAAGGGTCCTGCCATCGGGTTTGGCCCCGTTCTTTCCCCCGATATCTTCGCGCAATTGCAATCCGTGGCCAGCCAGAACAATATTCCGTACCAGTTTGAAGCGTGCCCGGGTAGAACCGGTACCGACGCAGACCAGATCCAGTTGGAAGGGATTCGCTGTGGGTTGATCTCCGTCCCCCTCCGATACATGCACACTCCCTTCGAAATGATCCAGGAAAAGGACCTGAAGGAAGCGGCGCGCCTCCTTTCTTCTTGGGTTTCCCAATACCGGAAGGAGAGGTGAGCAACGTGGATTTGCAGGCTTTGTGCGAAATCAATGGCGCATCGGGGAATGAAGAAAAGGTTCGGGAATGGATCCAGAACAGGGTTCAGGGAATGGCAGATCACTTGACCCAAGACCCCGTTGGAAACCTTGTTGCGACAAAGCGGGGAAAGAACCCCGCTGGGAAATCTCTTTTGGTGATGGCCCACATGGACGAAGTGGGGTTGATGGTCACCGGGTACGAGGAAGATGGGCGTCTTTCCGTGATGCCCGTGGGCGGCGTGGATCCAAGAGTCCTTCCGGGAAAGAAAGTGGTTGTGGGAAAAGATGCCTTACCCGGTGTGATTGGGTACAAGGCGATCCACCTGCAGCGGGAGGATTTTTCCACCCCTCCCAAGTGGGAGAACATCCGCGTGGAAATGGGTTTTGGGAAGAAGGAAGATTGCAAGAAAAAGGTGAAGATCGGGGACTACGTACATTTCTACTCGCCCTTTGAGGAACTTCCACGACGCTTCCTTGGCAAAGCCTTCGACGACCGTGGGGGATGCGCCCTTTTGATACATGCCCTGGAAAAGATGTCTCCGGTCGACTACGATGTGCATTTCGCCTTCGTGGTGCAAGAAGAGATCGGATTACGCGGGAGCGGGGCGGTTCTCAAACAATTTCGCCCTACTTGCGCCCTAATCGTGGAGGGAACCACTGCAGGTGATAACCCCGAGCTGGAGAAAGCGAGATGGTCCACGATCCTGGACCAAGGGCCTGCCATCAGTTACCTCCAGGGGGGATACGCGCTCGACACCCGCCTTCTCGACGTTATCCTGGGTACCGCACGCGAACATGCCATTCCTTTCCAAATGAAGGGAAGAACGGTGGGTGGAACTGACGCGTCCCGGCTTGCGCGTACGTACTCGGGAATCCCGGGGGGAGGCATCAACATCCCCTCCCGGTACATCCATTCTCCCGCCAGCGTGATTTCCAAGAAGGACTACGAGAACACGGGAAAATTGTTGCTTGCCCTGGTTCAAAACAAAAAATACCTGGATGTAATGGAGGGATAGAGATATGCTGAAAGAAACCTTGCAAAGACTGACTGCCATTTCCGCTCCAAGTGGCAGGGAAAAACCGGTACAACAAGCCATTTTGCAAGAACTCGAAGGGGTGATTGATGGGCACCGTTTGGACCCGGTGGGCAACTTGGTGGTATGGAAAGAGGGGAAAGGCACGCATCCCAAGAAAATCCTTCTGGACGGGCACTCCGATGAAATCGGGCTTGTCATTACCCGCATCGATGAGAAAGGATTCCTCCGCGTGGACCCCGTGGGTGGTGTGAATCCCTTGACCCTTCTGGGGACAATGGTTCGTTTTGGTGACTACCCTGGAGTGGTGGCCTTCGAGGGAGAAACATCCGAGGAACTCTCCAAGAACTTCAAACACCCTTCCTACGATATCCTTTTCGTGGATATCGGGGCTACCTCAAAGGAGGATGCGGAAAACAAGGTGCAGGTGGGGCAATTCGGAACCTACGTTTCTTCCTTTTGGGAAATGGGTCCCATGTGGGTTTCCAAATCCCAAGATGACCGTGTGGCTTGTGCCATCATCATCGAGGTGTTCCGGGGACTAAAAGCGTGTGAAAATACGGTGTACGGCGTTTTCTCGGTGCAGGAAGAAGTGGGATTGGTAGGTTCCTCCGTTGCCGCTTTTGACATCCATCCGGATATTGCTATTGCAATCGATGTTACCGCCAATTCGGACACCCCCAAAACGTTCAAGCGCATGGATCTCCAACTGGGAAAAGGTCCCACGATCAAGATCAAAGACAGGGCATCGATTTCGGATGCCAAAATCGTGGACTTGCTCGAATCCACCGCAAAGCAAAACCAGATTCCCTTCCAATTCGAGGTTTTGCTGTTCGGCGGAACGAATGCAGCGGGATACCAAGTTACGGGCCCTGGGATTCCATCGGGAACCCTTTCCATTCCCTGCCGGTACGTGCATAGCCCCCATGAAATGGTGCACCAATCCGACGTGGAGAACGCGATTCGTTTGCTGTCAAAGGTGGTTGCGCGAAGCGACTGGTGATGAGCCGGGTTTTCCTAAAGTTTACGACAACCTTGGAAAAAGAAACGCTGTTTCGCTTTTGGGAGGAGGAAACGGAGGATTTCCTGGAAACTTCTCCATTTGAGCGGGGAAGAGACTTTTGGGTTGTGGATACCGCGGTAAAACTCTATTTTCCGGAACTTGAGGGCATCACCGCCAAAGCGTATCCGATCAACGGTGGCGAACGTTGTAAGTCCATTGATCGCGTTTTCGAGCTCATCTCGGTCATTCAGGGTTTGCGACCGTTGCCCAAAAGGGTCCTGGTACTGGGTGGGGGTGCCGTCATTGACTTGGTGGGGTACGCGGTTTCCACTTCGATGCCCAACCTGGAACTGGTGGCCATTCCCACCACCCCTTCCGCGCAGATGAGTGGTTTTTTTTCCGGGAAGTTTTTCCTGGACTTCGACCGAAAAAAGGACGTGTTCTTCGTTTTTTCTCAACCGCGCGAGTACTGGATTTCCCCGCGCTTCTTGAAGAAGTACGAGTTGGATACCATTCGGCAGACCCACCTGTTTTCCCTGGGGGTTTCGTGGGCTTTTGAACCGAAGTTTACTCCCTTGGTGAAGAAATCGCTTTCCCTGCTGGTCAACAACCACGTGGACTGGATCCTGGTAGGGGAGATCATCCGCGAAACACTTCATCTTCGTGCCAAGTACTGTAACCAAACCCCCGCCTTTCCTGGGGAGGTTGCGGCCCGTTTGATCCAAACTGCAAGTGGTTTGCAGCTGGATTGGCTTCCTTCGTTGTACGAGGGGATGCATTTTGAACTTTTCGTTTCCCGAGAACTGGGAATGATCGATGAAGTATGTTATAATCAGCTTTGTGACGATTTGCGCCTAATTGCGGTTCCCCAAAAAACACGCATTGACTTGCAGACGTTGATTTGGGGGATTCGAAACGACGAGAAGTACCAGCTTTGCTTGGTGAAGGCGATTGGTGATTCACAGTTGACAGGGATTTTGGGCACGGAGTTGAAGTTTTTTTTCAAGTCCTTTTTCCCTGGTTTTCATGGGAGGGGTTAATTCCCTTGCGGGAATACAGTGATGGATAACTTGCAACCGGTGCATCGGAAGAAAAGCCAGGGGAGGGAAGTCTCGCGAAAGGAGAACTTCCTTTTTCCCGTTTCGCGCGAGGAAAAAAAGAAAAAACCCGACCCCGTTCCCGGTGAGGTAGGCTTAAGCCGGTGGCAGGTGCAACTCCTTACGATCCTCTTGATTGGAATGTGCCTTTGCGTGGGGCTTCTTGCAGTGTGGATTACCTCCTTGTTGTCGGATATCCAGCAACGTGATTTGAAGATTCAAAACCAAACCCAACAAATCGCGTCGCTCCAACAAAACGATTCCCTTGCTCCTTCTACACCCGTCTCTACCCCGGCTTTTGTGCCCCTTCCCGAAGACCTGGAGCCTGGGATTGCGCAAGGCGTGGAGAACCCACAGGTGGCGGTGAGCGACGCTTTCCATTTCGAGGAATTCTTCCTCAATTCCGTGCTTACCCTGGAAGAGTCCCGTGCACTCACGTATTACATTTGCAACGATAAGGCTGCACTTCGCCTTATCCGGGATAGTGGCTTGCCTTACTTCATTTCCCGCTATTCTACTTCCCAGTACAGCCTGCTTTTGGTGGGGACCTACGAACCTTCCTGGGTAGTGGAACTCGAAAACTTGCGCAAAATACGCCAGGAAATGCTTTTGGAAGCTTCCCAAATTCCAGGAGCCGGGGATACTACCGCGGCCACCTCTGCCAGTGCCATTCCGCAAATCCCCCCAACCTTGGAAGGGCTGGAAGTGCGGCGCGTCAACCTTTTGTACAGTATCCAGGTATTGGCGGAAGCAGATCGCGATCGCGTGGAGCAAAAGGCGGCGGTGCTGCGCAACCAAGGGATTCCCGCGTACGTTTTCAGTTTCCGAACGTCCGGTGCACGTTCTGCCATGAATTCGCTTCGCGTGGGTGTATTTCCCACCGATATCGACGCCAAGAACTATTCCAGTACCATGGATTCGGCGCTGTACCTCGAGCTGATCAACAAGAAAATCGGCGATCGTTTCATCCGCCAGTTGACATTGGAATAGTCTCCGGTGGATTCCAATCGCCGAATTCTCAGCGCGGGAAAACGTTTCTTTTCGCGGAACCCTCTTTTTTTCCTCTTCCTCTCTTTCTGGCTGGGATTGGCCATGTCTGCGTTTTTCGAGCTGCGGGGGTTTTTTGCCTGGGGGTTGCTTTTCGGCTTTGCCGGCTTGTTTGTCCTTTCCATGTTCCGAGCGGTTTCCCGCACCTTCTTGTGGGGGGCTTTCCTTCTTTTCGTGTGCTTCTCCGGTGTGGTAAGCTTGCGGCCTCCCACCTTTTCCACGCAGTACCCCGTTCTGGTGGTGGGAAAAGTGAATCGGCTCACCGACTCGTCCATTCGATTGACCCAAACAAGGGTGTTGCAAGACGCCCAATGGCACAGCAGTGATTTTCCCGTGTACCTTTCCCGCGCGGTGTGTCCATCGGCTCCCTCGGGGAGTTGGGTTGCGCTGGAAGGAAACTTGCTTCCGCTTCCCGGAGCTTTTTTCTTGCAGGCTTCTCCTTTTCGAAACGCCTTTTCCGTCCGCTACCATTCTTCGTGGTTTGCTTCCCTCTTGGAAAAGGGAGCGGAATACTCCACCTCCTTTTCGGTTTTTTCCCGCACGATCCTGGGTGAAGAAACTGCCGGTCTTGCCAGTCAGATGCTTTTCGGCAAAGGAGGAAGCTCCCAAATGCGTGAAGCCCTGAACGATTCGGGTATCGGCCACCTTTTCGTGGTTTCTGGGCTCCACTTCTTCCTGGTTTTCCAAATCAGCTGGACTCTGCTGGGTTTTTTCTTTCCACGTTCTCTTTTGCGCATTCCGATCGTGCTCGTGGCCCTCACTTTTTTCTTCCTCCTATGTGGCTTTTCTCCGTCGGCGTTTCGCGGATTCGTGATGCTCGGTATCTTTCTGCTTTTTCGATCGCTGCAACGAAAATCCTCGCGATGGAACGCCTGGGGTTTGGCGGGATTGTTGCTTTTGATGGGGGATGGTGCCTACGCCTTTGATGCAGGTTTTCAACTCTCCATGTCGGCTTCTGCAGGGTTGCTCCTGTTCGCCTCGTTTCCTTCGCCCCAGCGATGGACATGGATTCGTCCCTTGCTTCCAGCGTTCGGCGCTCTTTTCTTCACCCTTCCCGTGGTATTGCTGCATTTTGGAAGGATCCCCGGCTTGAGCCTGCTGGTGAACGTGTTCCTGGTAAATATCGCGGGTTTTTTTCTGATGACGGGGCTGGTGGTTTCGCTTTTCCTCTTCTTGTGTGGTTTTTCGTGGCTTTCGGGGGTTTTTTTACAGGGGTTGTCCCCTTTCCTTCGGGGGATGGAAGAGTTGGTCAGGTTCCTTTCCAGGGGTCCGGGAACCCTGGCCTTGGATTCACCTCTTGCCGTACTGATACTGGTTGGAGAAATTGCGGGTTGTTTCCTTCTACTGGGGTTTTGTTTCTGGAAAAAGAGGGTTTGCGTGCGGGAATGAATCCTTTCCCGCGTTGGAGCAGAGAACGATGCTGTGGTAGAATACTACAAATGTCGAAAAAGGGAGCGAAAAATGTTCGTACAACAGTTGATTCGAAGATTGGATGTTTTTTGGGAGAAACAGGGCTGTGCTGTTTTCCAACCCTACGATATGGAAATGGGTGCGGGAACGTTTCACCCCGCTACCTTCTTCGGTGTGCTTGGACCATCTCCGTGGAAATGTGCCTTCGTGCAGCCCAGCCGCAGGCCAACCGATGGCAGGTACGGTGAAAACCCCAACCGCATGCAACATTTTTACCAGTACCAGGTGCTTCTCAAACCTTCCCCCCAAGATTCCCAACAATTGTACCTGGAGTCCTTGAAAGCACTGGATATTGATCCGCGTTTGCACGATATTCGTTTCGTGGAGGATAACTGGGAATCTCCCACTTTGGGGGCATGGGGTATCGGCTGGGAGGTGTGGTTGGATGGGATGGAGATCACCCAGTTCACCTATTTCCAGCAGATGGCTGGGATCGATGTAAAGCCCATCACACTCGAAATCACGTATGGCATCGAGCGCATCGGCACCTATCTCCAGGGCGTGGAAAGCGTATACGATCTGCAGTGGAGTGAAAACCTCAAATACGGTTCCTGGTTCCAGCGCAGGGAACAGGAGTTTTCGCGGTATAACTTCGAAGAAGCCGATACCGCCCTTCTTTTTCGGCTTTTCGAGGCACATGGACAGGAGTTCCAAAAACTTCTTTCCCTCGGGTTGGTGCAACCGGCCTACGATCAAATGGTAAAGGCATCCCATTACTTCAACTTGCTGGATGCGCGAAACGCTATCAGTGTTAGCCAAAGGCAAGCGTTCATTGGGACGATTCGCAAAATGGCCAAGCAATGTGCCGGTGAATTCCTCGATCCCAAGGATGAAGCCCTGGGGGAAATAAAGGAAGAGAAACCTTCGTCCATGTAATCAGGTAGAAACAAATCCATGGAGGTTTTGTATGTCACCTGAATCCCAAATCGTGAAAGATTGTCTACATCCAGATGATGCCGCTACCATCCTTGCCGTTTATCGTTCCGGCAACGAAGAGGAGGCATTGCTTCACCTCAAAGCCCATCTCAAAGAGTGTAAGGCTTGCTCCGGAAAAATGCACGAGGTAAACTACATTGAGTCCCTCTTTTCCCGGGAGAATGCACGCCGGGACCACTTGGAGTTCTTGCGGGTGGTGGATCGTATCGAATCCCGGAAAAGGTTGGAAAACGTTTCCCTTTTCTCGGTGTACTGTGATTTCATGGAGAACACGCGTTCGGAAAACTTGCAAAACGAGGCTGCAGAGCATGCGGCGGAAGAACTGGCGCTGGCGCAAGAGTTTTTCGATTTCTTGGACGTACAGGTGGTTTCTTCGGTTCCGAAGAACCCGAGAATCCGTGCAAGGGTAGGATGGTTTGCCGTTTCCATGGCCGCCATCGTTTTCCTGTCTTTCCAGTTTTTTACGGGGTTTCCCTTTTCGGTTTCCCGCGAATCCAATGATCTGGCCCAGGTGAACCAGCTTTTTGACCAACAGGCGGTGTACACTCCCCGAGAACAAGCCGTTTCCTCTGGGAATTTCTCCGCAGGGATGGATTTTGATCTTCCCGTCGACAGGGAGCTCCGGAAGATTTTCCAGGTTGATTTTTCCCTTCCCAGTTCCGGGGGATCAACATCCTCTTCTTCCAACTCTTCCTTCTTTCATCTGACGATGGAAAAATAGAACTCTACTCGTTTCGACCTACATGAATTGGGCATTCGATGCCCAAATTTTTTTTGAAGGGTGAAAAACCATGAAAGGTATCCTGAAGCAAGTCCCGTTTTCTACCACGTTCCGGTACACCCAGTTGGCGCAAAAATTGGGGCAGCAAGGAAAGGACATCGTCCGGTTAACGGCAGGAGAGCCGGATTTCGATACCCCCGGGGAAATCATCGATGCGGGAATATCCGCCCTGAAAAACGGTTTCACGCGCTATACCCCTTCTTCCGGTTTTCCGTCCTTGCGGGAGGGAATCCGCGATTTCTTGGCCAAAGTGTATGGGTTGCACTACTCCTCTTCGGAAATCGTGGTGTCAAACGGGGGAAAACACGCTTTGTTCAACGCTCTGTACGTGTTGACCGACCCGGGAGACGAAGTGCTCCTGGTGACGCCCGATTGGGTGAGCTACGAACCGCAAGTGCGCATTTGCGGCTGCCGCCCAGGGCTGGTGCCTACGACGTTTGCGTGTGCATTCAAACCCACTCGGGAAGACTTGGAGCGCGCTCTTTCTCCGCACAGTAAGGTTTTGGTTGTCAACTCCCCCAATAATCCCACGGGGGCGGTGTACTCGCGTGAGCTCTTGGAAGAAATTGCAGCCTTTGCACGCCAACACGACCTTTGGGTGATTTCGGACGAGGTATACGCTTCCCTCGTGTACAGCGGGGAGCATGTTTCCATAGCTTCGCTACCCGGTATGCGGGAGAGAACCGTCGTGGTAAACGCTTTCTCCAAGTCACACGCCATGACGGGGTGGCGATGTGGGTATTCTGCCTCTCCAGAGGCCTTGGCGGTGGAAATGGGGAAATTGCAGTCCCATATGACGTCCAACGTGAATGCTGCCACGCAAAAAGCGGCCGAACGCGCCCTCGAGGTCGATCCCTTTTCCATGGTTCCCCTTTTCCGCAAACGGCGAGACCTTGTGTGCGATCGTTTGCAGCGTGCAGGGATTCCCTTCGTTTTTCCGGACGGAGCCTTTTACGTCTTCATGGACTTCCGGGCTTTCTTGGGCCCGGAAACGAGTGATGCGGAACTCGTGGAACGTTTCATCCGGGAGTATGGGCTGGCACTTGTTCCGGGAAGTGCATTTCACGCCCCCGGTTTCGTGCGGCTTTCCTACGCCGCTTCGGAAGATGAATTGCTGCGGGCTTGCGATCGCCTGGATGCGTTTGTGCACGGCAATCCCCCCGTGGGAAAAAAGGAGTGAAGGGGATGCCAAGCAACAGGAACGGGGCATTACTCCAAAAAATCCCCCTGATGCTGGGCCCGACACCAGTGGATTTTTGGCAAGCCTTTTCCCACCAGGTCGGGGTGGAGGTATGGGCGAAACGGGATGATCTGACCCATTTCTTGGCGAGCGGGAACAAGATCCGCAAACTGGAGTACTTGTTCGCGCAAGCGGTGCAACAGGAATGCACTTTTGTGATCACGTGTGGTGGAATCCAATCCAATCATTGCCGGGCAACCGCGGTGATCGCCCGGAACTTGGGTATGCAACCGGTGTTGTTCCTGCGGGGCACACCTCCCTCCAAAAAGGAGGTAGACGGGAACCTTTTCTTGGATACCCTTTGCGGTGCCCAAATCCATTGGATTGATGCCGAGCAATACCAACGGCGTGACGAGTTGATGCTGCAGTTCGCCGATTCCCTCCCCCCAAGCGAGAAGGCGTACATCATTCCGGAGGGTGGATCCAACGCCCTGGGTGCCCTCGGGTACGTTGCTGCAGCCTTCGAGCTTTCGCAACAAGTGAACTTGGCGGATTTCGATGCCCTTTTCCTTGCCATTGGAAGCGGCGGTACGCTTGCGGGCCTTGCCTTCGGGCTGGCGCTTTTGCGATGCAACCTTCCGCTTTTTGGAATCAACGTCACCAAGACCCCCCATGAGCAGTTCACGGTACGGGTGGAACAGATCCTGCAGCAACTTCCGAAACACTTTCCGGGTGCGGAACTTCCAACTCGCCCGGGAAACTTCGAAATCCTCGATGACTTCGTGGGAGAAGGTTACGCCATTCCTACCCCCGCGGGGCTCAACCTGGTTCGCCAGCTGATGCGTTCCCAAGGAGCTCTCCTGGATCCTGTGTACACTGCAAAAGCCTTGGACGGTGCATTGCAACTTTCCCAAGGCAACTTTTCCCGTATTCTTTTCTTGCATTCCGGGGGTGGTTTTTCCAATTTTGCGTACAAAGAATCCATTTTGGACTAAAAAGGATTTCAAGCCGATCCTACAAGGTTATGTGTTATAATTTCGCGGTATCTTGAACGTATATATGTACGAGGAGGAATTTGGATGAGGGACTGGATTTTGAAATGGCAAAAATCCGTTATCTGGGTTATTGCCATTGTTTTTGTGGTGGGAATTGTCTGGTGGAGTGTTGCTTCTTACATTGGAATGAACCAGGCACCTCCCGAAACCAATGGCTCTGCACAGGGAACGCCTTCCCGAACAGAAGCTGCGGTTGTCCTGACGAAAGAGGGAACCGATTTGAGCTACGACTATTGGGTGTTTCCCTACGAGCTCAGCGATAGCCTGCAACAAGAATTAATGAGTTACCGGCAACAGAATGGACAGGAAATTGATGAACTGTTCCAGGAACCCGTTTTTGAGCTCCAGGTAGCAAAGAACCTTGCCGACAGCAAAATCATCCTTTACTACGCGGATCAGCAGGGGATTACACCCAGCGCGCAGACCGTTGCGCAGCGGGTGGATGAATTGATCGGGACCCGATTGGAGGATGCTTCGTATAAAAGTGCTGTGATCTCCCAGTTTGGAACGGTGGAAGCCTTCAAAGAATACCTTTCCCGTCCGATCAAAATCGAACTCACGAACCAATTGGTGCGGGACTCGGTGGCAAAACCGACCATGCAGCAAATGGAAGAGTACTTCAACGAAAACAAGGAAACACTCCAGAAAGAAAATGAGCAGGTGAAAGCGGCCCACATCCTCGTGGAAACCCGCGAGGAGGCAAACGATATCCTGGCCCAAATCCAAGCCGGCACGCTCAGTTTCGACGATGCCGCCAGTTCCTTTTCGCTGGATGAATCGAACAAGGGATCAGGCGGGGATCTTGGTTGGTTCAAGAGAGACCAAATGGTTCCCGAATTCGAGCAAGCTGCCTTCAACGCACCTGTAGGGGAACTGGTGGGCCCCGTGCAAACCGAATTTGGGTACCACCTGATTCGCGTGGACGAAAAGCAAGTGTTCGACACCTTCCAAGATTTCCTGGATCAAGTGGACCTGTACCAACAGACCGCCACAACTCTTCAGGCTTCCTTGTTCCGGGATTGGTTGGATGCGTATAAACAAGACGAAGGGTTCGCCTACCAGTTGAACGATGACGTGCTCCGGATTTTTGACCGCTACCTCGATGCCTTGGAGTCCGGTGAGGAAAAATCGCAGATGGTAGCGTTCCAGGAGTACCTTGAACCCTTTATCTTGGTGGAACAAGACGGCGAAACGCTGTTCGCCGAAGACGTGGACCCCCGAATCATCGCCCTATACTTAAATGTCGTTGAGGGGTTGGACCAAAACCGCGCCGATGAAATCGAAACCCTGACCACGTACCAAGAATTGGGTCCACAGGTTTCCGACCAGATGAAAGCACTTTCACTGGATCAAATTTCCACGGCGATTGAGCAGATTCAGGCTTCCATCGATGCGCTTCCAGAAACAGGGGAAGAGACTGCATTGCAAAACCTGCGGCAAGAAAAGGAGAACTACCAGCAGGCCAAAACCTGGAGAGAAAGCAAGCAGCTAATCGATGCAGACCCCGAGCTTTCCCCGACCAACCTGCAGGGCCAAATCGAGGACCGCGAGCAAACCATGGAAAACAACCAGGATTTGCTCAAAAAAGGGTATCACCTACTGTATGACATGAATACGAGTTCTCCTTACGTGGTGCAACGGTTGTTCCAGTTGGACCCGGGTGATAAAGAAGTGGCCCTTCGCTACTACCAGGGGCAAATCGATTCCTACTTGGTGTACCTGCGGGATGCGCAGTATGGGGAGATTTACCGTACCATCTTGCAGCCGCAGATGGATCAAATCCGCCAGGGGTTGCTGGGAATCGCTCGTGACGAAACGCAGGAAAAAGCGCTGCGCGTGAGCGCATACGAGGTTGTCCTCCAGATGTTGGAATCCTTGGAGGATTACGAGTCGGAACTGGTTTTCCTGAAAGAACTGCGGGAACTTGATCCCGGTTACTCCGACATCGACCAGATCATCGCGCAAATTGAACAAGCGGTAGAAGAGGCCCGGGCACTGGAAAACGCTACCGCAACCACCCAAGACGGAACCCAAACTGCAAATCCATAAAAAAAGAGCCGCTTTGGCGGCTCTTTCCTCTGGCTGGGACGGAGAGATTCGAACTCCCGAATGTCGGTACCAAAAACCGATGCCTTGCCAGCTTGGCTACGTCCCAAATCCGCCGTTATTGTACTATAAAAAACTGGGACTGTCAAGAAGAGCCGACTTTCCGGGAATTCGTGGGAGTAGAAAAGGAGGCAGTGCATGATTCAACTTTCCATTGAGAATACCGGGGAACAATTCTCGGTGCCCAAAGCCACACAATTGGACGTTGTGTTGGACCAAAGCTCCTACTCTCCCCAGCTACCGGTTTTGGGGGCAAGAGTGAACAATCGACTTCGTGAAATGCGCTCCCCGGTTTTCATCGATTCCCACGTGGAATTCATCGATGTTACCAACCCGGACGGCATGCGTATGGTACAGAGGGGCTTGGTGTTTCTGCTGTATATTGCCGCCAAGGAGGCATTCCCCGAGAGGAAACTGAAAGTATTGCACTCGTTGAACAACGCGCTGTACTGTGAACTGGGGGATTGGGTGTCCGAGAACGAGATACGCATCCTCAAGGAGAAGATGCGTGTTTTGGTGGAAGGAGACTTGCTCTTCTGGAAGGAAAAGTTGGACAAAATTGTCGCCCAGCGCCAATTCCAGCATGCCGGCGAATGGGACAAGGTGAAAGTCTTCACGTACCGGAAGAAAAGCACCATCAACATCTATCACTGTGGCGACTCACCGTTCACGAATTACTTCTACGGATATCTGCCCCGTTCCACGGGGCAACTCCGCATTTTCGACTTGCAAACCTACAACCAAGGGTTCTTGTTGGTCCACCCCACTCCGGAATTTCCGGACCGACTTCCGACGTACCGCCCGATTCCCAAGTTTTCCCAGGTTTTCCTCCAGTACCAACGCTGGGGAGAGATCCTGAAAATCGAATCGGTGGGAGATCTGAATGAGCGAATCGCCCAAGGGAAAATCAAGGAAGTCATCCAAATCGCCGAAGCACTGCACGAAAAGAAGATTGCCATGATCGCCGAGGAAATTTCGCGCGTTTCGCGTACCAAGTTGGTGCTGATCGCGGGGCCTTCCTCATCGGGGAAAACCACCACATCCAAGCGGCTCCAACTCCAGATGATGGCAAACGGGTTACGCCCCGTGGCCATCTCCATGGACGATTTTTTCGTGGAGCGCGACCAAACCCCGCGGGACGAGAACGGGCAGTTCGATTTCGAAAGTATCGATGCGATTGACTTGGATTTGTTCAATCGCACGTTGGTGCAGTTGCTGGATGGCCATGAAGTGGAAATGCCGCGTTTCGATTTCCGTTTGGGCAAGAAAGTACCCAGCGGTCACTCTTTCCGGGTGCAAAAAGACCAACCCATCATCGTGGAGGGTATCCATGGATTGAACGAGAGACTCACGGAAAAGATTCCCCGGGAAGTGAAGTTCAAGATATACGTGAGTGCACTGACCCAGCTGAGTATCGATGATGTGAACCGCATCCCTACCACCGATACGCGAATGATTCGCCGGATTGTTCGGGATCACCATTCTCGCGGACACTCCGCCATTCGCACGATTCAAATGTGGGGATCGGTTCGCAGGGGAGAGTCGCGCTTCATTTTCCCCTTCCAAGAGGATGCCGATGTGATGTTCAGCTCGGCGCTCTCCTACGAGCTTTCCATTCTGAAGCTCTTTGCAGAACCTTTACTGGTAATGATCAACGAGGAGGACTACGAGAACACCGAAGCGAAGAGATTGCTCAAATTCTTGGAGTACTTCTTGCCCATCACGAACATTGAAGACGTCCCGCGCAATTCCATCTTGCGGGAGTTCATCGGGGGGAGCATATTTGAGTATTGAAGCTTCCCAAACCCCAGGTTCCCCCCCCGGGAATCTGGAAGAAATCCTCAAACGCTTGAAGCGTGTGGAAGGGCAGATTCGGGGGATTCAAAAGATGTTGGAGGAAAAAAGAAACTGCTCCCAAGTCTTGGTGCAAATTTCTGCGGCGCGTTCCGCTTTGGATTCCATCTCGCGCTTGGTATTGGCAGGCAACGTGAAACGCTGTTTCTCCGAACTTTCCCAGTCGTCGGACCTTCAAAACATCGAAGACCTGGTGCAAAGTATCTCTCTTTTGTTTTCCAAGATCCCTTTTGATACCAACGACACGCAATGAAGGAGGTCTTTTCATGAAAAAAGCTTTGAAAACAACCGTTGTTCTGTTCATGGTTCTTTTTGTCCTCTCCTTCTCTTGGACCCTTTTTGGCAAAAACGAAACGGTGAACGTGTACCAAAAACTACAACCCTTTTTTGAATCCCTGAATTTCATTGAAAAAGAGTACTACGAAAAGGACACACTCGATTTCGATGCGTTGATCGATGCAAGCGTACGCGGTGTCATTGCGGGTTTGGACGATCCTTTCAGTTACTACCTGACACCCAACGACGTGGAAGAGGCGAAAATTGAACAGGAGGGAGAATACGGGGGCCTTGGCATCGAGGTTACCTACGATGCGCAATTCAAGTTGATCCGCGTGGTTGCCCCCATGTTTGGAACACCCGCCTACAAAGCGGGCGTCAAGGCCGGAGACCTCATCCTGACGATCGATGCGAGTCCGGTGGAGGACATGACCTACATGGAAGCCGTGAACAACCTTAGGGGTGTTCCCGGAACCATCGTAACGCTGGAGGTCGCCCGGGAAGAAGTGGGGGTCCTGGAATTCGTGATCGAACGCACCCTTGTGCACCAAGCCATGGTGCAGAACAGTTTCCTCGAAACCTCCGGCAATAAAATCGGCTACGTTCGGATCAACAGCTTCTTCCGAAACACTTCCGAGGAATTGGCGCAGGCCATCAAATCCCTCTTGGGCAAAGGCGCGCAGGGTTTCATTCTTGATTTGCGCGATAACCCGGGAGGATACCTAACCCAAGCCATCATGGTGGCTTCCCAATTCGTGGACTCCGGGGAGGTAATCGTGACCACACGGTCCTCCGATGGGTTCATCAACACGCTTCTATCGATCGGGAACAACAATCCCGACTTTCCCTTGGTAACCCTCATCAACGGGGGAAGCGCCTCGTCTTCGGAAATTCTGGCCGGTGCCTTGCGCGATCATAACTTAACCACTTTGGTGGGAGAAAAAAGTTTCGGGAAAGCAGCGGTTCAAACCCTTTTCCCACTTTCCAACGGGGGCGAATTGTGGCTGACAACCGCGCATTACTTGACACCCAACGGGGCAGATATCCATATGCAGGGGATTGAACCCGACATCCTGGTGGAGCCCGGTGAAGAAATCGAGGAAATCGCCTTGGAAAGCGATAGCACCTTGTATGAGATCCAAATATTCCCGGAGAAAGATTTGCAACTCAAAACGGCGTTGCAACTTCTCGTCGATCAACTCTGAGCCATGTTCTCCGTTTGTCTGCGTTTGTTGTCCATCGTTTTGGCTGTTTTTGCCCTTTTCTTTGGGGTGAGGGCCTTGCTGGATGCAAACCGCATTGCACAACCGGTGGAAAAGGTGCTAACCAACCCACCGGTTGTTTCCTTTTCTTCCCGCCCAAATCCGCTGCTCCAAGCTGGTTTGTTGGAAGAGAAGGCCCCTGCCTTGATCCCGGAAGGATTGCGCCTGTATCCCCGTGCCAACAACCAGTGGGAAGCACTCGATTTTGAAACGTTCGAGTACGCGGTATCTCGTATTTGGGGATCGGGAGCCATTCCCGGTGTGGAAAAAAAGGTGTTTGAACGCAGTTACCTCGGGCAAACGTACGTTTCTCTTGCCTGGGCTCGCGACGGGCAACTGTTGGTATTCTACCGGCCAAAGATCCTGGTGAAAGTCGTGGGGTACGGCAAAGATCCGTTGCTGTTGGACAACGAGAACTTATCGTCCCCCTTGGTGTGTGGGATCTACCCATTTGAAGGGGAATCCGAGCAAACCGCCTCTTTTCTGCGCAACGCCCAATACCCCTACTTTTTGGCTTTTCCTTCCCGCGCGGCTTCGCTGGAAGGGCAAGAAGCTACGCTGGCCCGGCAGGAAACACTGTTCCCGTATTTTGGCCAAACGGTCTCTCCGGATTTCCAACCCAGGTGGTTTTCTGCGCAAATGGAGTTTCCCGAACCCAGCGAAGAGGAGCTTTCCCGCAACCACCCCACGTACTGGAGAATGCGTGCTGCTCTTTTCGAGTCTGTTTTGGCTTCCTTTTCCGAAGGCTATTCCGTGTTCGAGCTACAAGCCACGATCCCCTCCATACAGGTTTTTTTCCAGGTTTTGGAAGAGATGCAACCCTTCCCAGTTGGATTCGTGGATTACCTTTTCTGGGAGCTTTCCCCATGAGCCTTTTCTTTGACGCGCTCTTTTTTCCCAAGTCCCTCCTCAAGCATCCTGCTCCCAACCCGATCCGTTCTTTCCTTGCCTTCGTGATGGTTTTTGGGGTCAATTTGGCAGCGTACTACGGTTCGCCCTTTCGATGGACGGCTTTCTTCCATACTTGGGGTTTGGGTGGGGTAGCATGGTTACTGCTCTTGCCCGTGATCGTTTTTTTCTTCTTGTTTGGGTTGTACTTGCTGCTTTTTTTTGGCCTATTTCGCCGGATCACCCCCAATGATCCGATTCGCTTCAAGAACTGGTTTGGTTTTTCGTACGCGCCGTTCCTGTTTCTCCCGGTATGCCTCGCTTTCTTTCGTGGCTCGTTTCCCGTTCAAGTGGTGCTGGGGGTTCTGATGATGCTTCTTCTGTTGGTGTGGTCATTCATGGTTTTCCTTGCGGTTCGGGTGGGGTTTTTCCAAACCCTTGCCAAATCCCTGGTGGATGGCTTATTATTGGCCCTTTTCTTGGTTTTTTCTTCGTAGTGGATGGGAGTGAAGGTGTTGCACAACGATAAAAAGGGAACGTCTTTCGTTTTTTTCCGTTGGATCGGAACTTTCTCCACGCGGTTTTGGAAAGAAATCCTTCTCATCACCGTTTTGGTTTCCATCCTAATGGGGTACTTGGCCACAAATACCCGCATCGAGACCGACCTTACCGTGCTGCTTCCGGAGGACGATCCCTATTCGCAGAAATACAAGGAACTCTTTTCCTCGGATAGTATTGGCGATTCGCTGGTTATTGTGGTGAAGACGGGGGGAGATCGGAAAGAAGCCTATGCTTGTGCCCAAGAAATCAAGACAGAATTGGAACAGATGGTGGATATCGTGCATTTCTTCCGCAAAACGGATGCCGTGTCCATGATGGGAAGCATGGGTGTTATGCTGACCAACGCAGATGTCTTCACCGATCTTTCGCGAACCCTGGATTTCGTGGATTTTGTGCTCACCGACCCGATGCAAATCGATTTTAAGCTCGTTCGTGAAGCAGGAATTGCCTTCTACAAGATCCAGACCCTGTTCGATGACCTGCAAGACATGGACCAAATCGACAAGTACGCCATGCTCAGCCAAGATGGTGAGGCGATGGTACTCAATGCCGTACTGACGAAAAGCGCCGTGGATTTCGATTTTACCGTTTCCGCCATTTCCACTCTCCGAAAGAAGGTGGAGGAAATCACGTCCCGGTACGGTTTCTCCTTTGGTTTTTCCGGGAATTACCAGGTCGGGATTGACACCCAAAAAGTTGTGGGGAAGGATTTCCAGCTTACCACCCTTTTCGCGTTGGTCACGATTACCATCTTGTTCTTCCTGGTATACGGGAACCTTTTCATCACCATTGCCGTCTTTCTTTCGCTCGTCACCGCCGGGTTGTTTTCGCTGGGGGTTTTTTACCTGCTCTTTGGTACCCTGGAATTTACCTCCAGCTTCGTGTTGGCCCTTTTGTTTGGCCTGGGTATTGATTTTGCCATTCACATGGCGAACCGCACCAACGAGTATATTTCGCAACATAATCCGTCGTTCAATACGTGCCCTGGAAAGCAAAAAAGGGGCTGGACGGCCAGAGCACTGCGGGAAGCCATCCAAAGTTCGGGGAAGAGTGTTTTCATTGGTGCATTAACCACGATTGCGGCTTTTTTTTCGCTGGTACTCGTAGACTCCCCCGGATTACAGCGGATAGGTCTTTTGGCCGGGGTGGGGATCTTCATTTACTGGGTGGTCATGGTATTCATTTTGCCCGCGTGGCTCTTACTCTTCGCGCCGTTTCTCCGTTTTTTCCCGACGCGACGGCGAATGGAAAAACACCTTGCCGGACTTGCCCTTTTCTTCCGCTCGAAAAAATCCATTTGGCTTCCCATTTGTATCGTGGTGCTTTGCATTCCCGCGCTTTTTTTCATGGTGCAAAATTTCTTGGGGTTTGATTTTACACCCGCCTCCATCGTTCCCGAGGACTTGGAAAGCAAGCAAATGTTGGACCTGATGAGTGAGAAGGATCTCTCCTTTTCGGTCGACGATTCGGTGGTAGCATTCCTGGATGATCCCACTAAGCTTCCAGACGCGGAGAAAAGGATCTTCGAGGAGTGTTCCCACCTGGACAGAATCATCTCGCTGGGAACCACGATTCCCGCTTCGCTGGTGAGCGATTATTCCTCTTTCAAGGAGAAGGCAACCAAATTGATGGACGAGTCCCAGAACGCTTTCACACTGGTTCTGCTCAAGAAGCTCAGGGCATACGATGACATGAAAGCATGGCTTGACCTGCTGGTGGAAAGTCCCGATTTTTCGGGTTTTTCCCAGAGAATGTTTTCTTCCACTCTCCTTCCCAAGGAGGCCTCCCAGTTTTTTACCGGTGAGCTGGATGGCAAAATGCAGCTCAAAATGTATATCATCAGTTCGGAAGATATTTGGAGAGAGAACCGTTTGAAAGTATTCCTGCAGGAACTCAACCAAACGGAGTTTTCCTTCTTTGGTTACCCCGTGATTTACTACCGGGTGATGCAGCAAGTGATTTCTGCGATCACCATCTCCATTTTGATTGCAAGCGTGATCATCGGGATTACCGTGGTCCTGGGGCTCAAGAATTTTTCGGATTCGCTGTTCGTGATTTCCGCGCTTGGGTTAACCATTGTTTTCTTCTACGGGCTTTCCTACCTCTTGGGGTTCCATGTCAATTTCATGACCTTCCTGGCGCTACCTCTCCTCATGGGGATTGGAATCGATGGACCGGTTCACTTGTTGCATCGGATCCAAGAAGAGAACAAGAAAAACCAATCCTCCACTGCGCTTTCTTTCTCCCAGATGTTGAAAGAGGTGGTTTTTGGGACGGGGCTTGCCGTTACCCTGAGTGCTTTCACCACCGCCGTAGCCTTTTTCAGCTTTTCCCTTGCCAGTTCGCCTCTTTTGCGGGAATTCGGGATTTCCCTTGGAATCGGCGTTCTCGTGAACTGGGCCATCTCCCTGGGGTGGGTGCTGGTTCTCAAGTTGCGCATGCTTCGACATCCCGATCAAACGCCAGCGGAGGCACCCATTCCAAACCGGGAGGACCCAAAATGAACCATCCTTCTTCTGCTTCCCCTTTGAAATTGGCCTTTTTGCAAACCGCGGAAAAGGGGGTTGCGAGTTTTGTGGATCCATTGCCTTTTGCACTGGAGCAACTTCGCTTCCAGCTGCTCCTTGGATCCGGGGGAAAAATGGAGATCACGGAGTTTGTGGCACTTTCTTCTCCCCCCCCTGGAGAAAACCTTTTCCACTCGCCGGGAACCGTACTGTTTTCTTTTGGGTTGGCTTCCCCACTTTCCCTGGAGCAATGCAGTGATCGTATCGAAATGGTGGGGTACTGGAAAAAAAGCAACCTGGAAGTAACCCGGGTCCGCGTCAAGAAAACGGGTATCGTGGATGTGCTCTTCCCGCAGCGCTGTGGGCCCCTCTTCCCGCAATTCACCCCGGAACATACCCTCTTTCGCGTTTTTGCACCGCTTGCCCAAGCAGTGAACTTGGGAATTTTCGCGGAGCCGGATGCTTTCGCGCCATCCATGGTCATCCCCATGCAACGAAACGCGAATGGCACCTGGAGCGTGCAATTGGAAGGAAACCACCACGGAACTTTTTACCGCTATTTCCTACAACAGGAAGGAGAAATGGTGTCCACCATTGATCCGTACTCGCATGGCTTGAGCGTCAACTCCCAAAAATCGGTCATCCTGGATCCCGAGTTTTGCCAGGTTCCAGGCTGGGAAACGGATAGGCGTGTTCGCCTGGAAAACCCCGTGGATGCGGTCGTGTATGAAACCCATGTGCGCGATTTCACCGCTGGTCTGCAGTCCTGGGGATGCGCGGTGGGAAAATTCCTTTCCACCTGCAAACAGGGGCTTTCCCTTCCTTCTGGTGAAAGCGTGGGGTTTGACCATCTCCTGGACTTGGGAGTCACACACGTGCATTTTCTCCCCTTACAAGATTTTGGCTCCGTGGACGAGACGCACCCTTCGGATTACAACTGGGGATACGATCCCGTGTGCTTCACCGTGCCAGAAGGCTCCTACTCCAGTGATCCCCATGATCCCGTGTGCCGGATTCGGGAAATGAAGAGCATGATCCACTCGTTTCACCGGGCCGGGATCGGGGTAATCCTCGACGTGGTCTACAACCACACCTACCAGGTGCAGGAAAGCCACTTCCAAAAAACCGTTCCGGATTACTTCTACCGGTTTTGTTCGGACGGATCGTTTTCCAACGGTTCCGGATGTGGAAACGAAGTGGCCACGGAACGGATCCACGTCCGGGATTTTTTGTACCAAACCCTTCGCTTCTGGCTCGAACAATACCACGTGGATGGGTTCCGGTTCGACTTGATGGGCCTTTTTGACCGGGATGGCATGGAAGAAATTGCGCAGAAGCTGCACGAAGATTTTCCCGGAATGCTTGCCTACGGGGAACCCTGGACCGGGGGACAAGCAGCTATCCCGGACGAGAAGAGGTGTAGCCTGGGTTTCCAAAAGAACACCCAGCTTGCCGTGTTTGGAGATCGATTCCGTGACGCGCTAAAGGGAAGGCCCGACGATGGTAGCCCTGGGTTCATCCAGGGGGACCTTTCCCGAACATGGGATGTTGCCCGGGGGCTTCTTGGAGACACCCTTGCCCTTGTTTCGCACGAGAACCCAGTAGCAAGCGCCCCCGCAGAGATGGTTCATTACGTTTCCTGCCATGACAACCTATCCCTTCGCGACAAGTTGCAGAAGGTGCAACCCGGAAGGGACATCTTTTCTTATTTGCAAGCTGCAAAGGCAGCCTTTTTCCTGCTTTTTCTTTCCCAGGGGATTCCATTTCTGCAAGCCGGGAGCGAGTTTTTCCGCACGAAAATGGGACACGCCAATCCCTACAACGCTTCGGATTTCGTGAACGCGATACGTTGGGAACAAAAACATGTTTTTCAGGACCTAACGGCGTACGTGAAAGGATTGATTTCCCTTCGCAAGCAACATTCCCTGTTTCGCATGCGTACCGGGAAAGAGGTTGCGAAACGAATGCGCCTTGTGCAAGCCTCGGAGGGCATCATCCAGTTGGCGTTGAAAGGATCGAACGGGGATGACTGGCAAAGAGTTCAGATCATCGTGAACTTCTCCTTGCAGGATGTTTCCTTTTCACTTGCATCCGGGGAATGGCGCATTTTCGCGAATCCTCTCGTGGCGGGAAGCCTTTGTGGCATCGTGCGGAAGCATCTTGTGGCATCCCCTGCCAGTTGGTATTTGTGTGCGATGTAGCGCTAGCTCGTGATAGAAGGGTTGAAACTTTCCTTGGAAAATGGTATGTTGACCTGGGCTCATTTTTCGCAGCGGAGGGACACCATGTTTTTTTTCATCGAAGGAACGGTAGTGGGAAAGGACGAAAGCGCCCAAACGATTTTCTTGGACTGTGCACCATTTGGATTTGAACTGTACGTGGATACCGATCTTCTTTCGCGGGCGAACGGGGAAAAAGTTCGCGTGTACACCGTTTTCGTACCAAGCGAAGAGGAATTTCGATTGTACGGCTTTTCCGAAGCCAGGAAAAGATACTTGTTCCGTGCGCTTCGATCGATCTCGGGGTTTGGCGCCAAATCTGCCCTGAAAGTACTCTCCGCGGCAACCCCGGAAGATTTGGTGCAGGCTGTGCTCGAAAAAGATATTTCCTTCCTTACCTCGCTTCCCGGGGTGGGCAAGAAAACCGCGGAACGGATGGTTTTGGAACTGTCCACGAAATTGGATGCGCTTTCTGTCACCTTACCCGAGAAAGGAATGGATCATGGCGAGCTGGGTCTTTTCCAACAAGCCCTACAAGGTCTGGAAGCACTGGGATACACGGGGAATCAAGCCCGGGATGTCCTTCGGGTTTTGCTCGCCGAGAAGAAAACCCAAACGGTGGAGGAATTGATCCGGGAGGCATTGAAAAAGTTCTTGGAGAGAAAAAGTTGAAGCACATTTTTTCTTTTTTTGGTATAATAGGCGCGAAAAAGGGGGAAACGTTTTGATTGGCATTATTTTAGCGGCAGGAATGGGGAAGCGGATGAATTCATCTCTTCCTAAGGTTCTTCATGGCGTCGCATTCAAGCCCATGATCGATTGGGTTCTGGATGCATTCCCCGGCAAAAAGGCCGTGGTCGTGAACCCGGAAATGCGAGAATTGATCGTGCATCTGGAAAAGCGCGGGGAGCCAATCTCCCTTTTTTTGCAAGACAAGCCCCTTGGGTCGGGACATGCGTTGCAGCAAGCCGCCTCTTTTTTTGCACAAGTACCCCACGATGAAGTCGTCGTGGTTGGAAACGGGGATGTTCCGCTGATTTCCTCCGGAACCATCCAGCGGTTGTTCCAGGCTTGTGAAACGTTCGGGGGTGCGCTATTAACCGTGGAGGTGGACGACCCCACGGGTTACGGTCGGATTTTCCGAGATGAGCTGGGGCGGGTTCGGGCCATTGTCGAAGAAAAGGATTGTACCCCCGTGCAGCGGTACATTCGCGAGATAAACGTGGGTTTTTACGCTTTCAAAGCGGGTTTTTTGCGAAAATACCTGCACCGCTTGCAGAACCAAAACACCCAGGGGGAGTATTACCTGACCGATTTGGTGCACATCCTGTACACGGAAAATGCACCCTTGATGCCCATCCCACCTTGCCATGCCTGGGAAAGCAACGGGGTGAACGACCGCCAACAGCTGGCTACCATCAACCAACTTGCCTTTCGGAAGATCAACGAGGGCTTGATGGAAGCAGGGGTTACCATTCTCGACCCAGCTTCCACGTACATCGGCCCAGAGGTTGTTGTGGGGCAAGACACCGTGATTTGGCCGCAGACATTTGTCCAAGGAAAAACGACTATCGGAAAAGAATGTTCCATAGGCCCCATGAGCCAACTCTCGAATTGCCACATCGGGGACAGGGTGCGGGTAGAACGGTCACATCTGGAAGAGGTGCAGGTTGCCGAAGATGTCCAAGTTGGCCCTTTCGCCCGGTTACGCAAGGGAACGGAGTTACAACGAGGGGTGAAAATCGGGGATTTCGTGGAAATCAAGAATAGCGTGGTGGGAGAAGGATCGAAAGCACAGCACTTGAGTTACCTCGGAGATTGCGTGATCGAAGAGGATGTGAACATCGGTGCGGGTACCATCACGTGTAACTACGATGGCTTTTTCAAGCATCCAACATGGATTGGGAAAGGTGCATTCATTGGCAGCAATACCTCGCTTGTGGCCCCGGTTCGTATCGGGGCGGGGGCGCTGGTAGGGGCGGGATCGGTTATCGTACGCGATGTGGCGAGTGATGCGCTGGCCCTCGCAAGAGGAAACCAAGTGGAAAAAAAGGATTACGCGAAGCGAATTCGGGAAAAATTGGCGGAGCAGAAGAAAAAGAGGGAGGAAAATGCCGTTTAACCGACCGGAAATGAAGTTCTTCGCCGGCAGCTCAAATCCGGATCTCGCCGGCAAAATGGCGGACTACATGAACTTACGCCTGGGCCAGATGGAACTGGGTACTTTTGCAGATGGGGAAATCAAGCTGCGTATCGGGGAAACGGTGCGGGGACACGACGTTTTCTTGATGCAATGCACCTGCGCCCCGGTAAACGATACCATCATGGAATTGCTGATCATGATCGATGCCTTCAAGCGAGCTTCTTCCAATTCCATCACGGTTATCATTCCTTACTACGGCTATGCACGTCAGGACCGAAAAGCAAAGGGCCGCGATCCCATCAGTGCCAAGCTCGTCGCAAACTTGCTTACGGTAGCCGGTGCAAATCGCATCATGACGGTGGACCTGCATGCCGACCAGATCCAGGCCTATTTCGATATCCCCTTGGACAACCTCCAGTCTTTCCCGGTGTTTTTGCACCGTTTCCGCTCCACCCCCGGGTTCAGCCCGGAGGATTACGTGGTCGTTTCCCCGGATGTGGGTGGGGTGAAACGCGCCCGGAAGTTTGCCGAAAAACTGAAGGTTCCACTGGCGATCTTGGATAAGCGGAGACCCCAGGATAACGTTGCAGAGATCGTGAATGTCGTCGGTGAAGTCGAAGGCAAGAAAGCCATCCTTTTTGACGATATCATCGATACGGGGCGTTCCCTTGTGGGTGCTGCAGAAGCGATTCTTCAAAAGGGAGCCAGGAGCGTTGTGGCCTGCGCACCACACGGTACCCTTTCCCAGGGAGGAGCCGAGCGTTTGCAAGATTCGCCGATCGAGGAAGTGTTCATCACCAATACCATACCCCACACGCAGCTTCCCCCAAAGATCCAGGTTCTGGATATTTCCCCGTTACTGGGTGAAGCGGTAATCCGCGTGCGGAAGAACCTATCGGTTACAATTTTGTTTAGATAGAAAACTGAAGGAGGATACACCATGCAAAACATCAAGATTGAAGCTCAGGAACGTTCCCGTTCCAAAACGTCCGGTGCCCGAAAGATCCGCCGCGACGCACTTTTACCCGGTGTTGTGTACGGCCCGGATTTCCAACCGGTCAGCGTGCAAATCGATCGCCGGAACTTTGAAGCACTTTCCCACCATATCAGTTCCACCACCGCGATTGCCTTGAACATCCAAAAACAAGATGGGAGTTCCTTGGAAAAAAGGACCTACCTCAAGTCTGTGCAAAGGCACAAGGTGCACGATCATCCGGTTCACCTGGATTTTTACGTGCCTTCCGCAGGTCACAAGATGCGCATCGAAGTCCCCATAGAATACCTGAACAAGCCCCAGGGCGTCGAAAAGGGTGGCATTTTGGAGTTCATGTACGAGAGCATTTTGATCGAGGCACTTCCCAAGGATATACCGGAAAAGATCCAAATTGACATTGCGGGAATCGACCTGGGAGAATCGCTGAAGCTCCAGGATGTGGACCTTCCCGAAGGTATCAAAGCACTCATGCACGCGGATGACATCCTTCTGACCGTTCTGGAACCACGTGGAGCTGCCGCCGAAGAGGGAGAGGAAGCCGAGGAAGAAGGCGAAGAAATGGCCCAACCCGAGGTTATCAAGGAGAAAAAGGAAGAAGACTAACTGGATGCATACGACCGCTTTCATCGGTCTGGGTAATCCTGGCCCGCGTTATGAACGGAACTGGCATAACGCGGGCTTTTTGGCGATCGATCGCTTCGTCCAAAACACGTGGAAGGATCGTGCCTGGCTTTTCCAGAAAAAACGCACGTTCGAGGCCTGGTATACAACCAATGGGGATACCAAGCTCATCCTTGTGAAACCCCAAACGTACATGAACCTGAGCGGTGTGGCGTTCCAGCAAGTAAAAGGTTCTTTTGCGGTCTCGCCGGAAGAGATGATCGTGGTGTTCGATGACTTCTCGCTTCCGCTCGGGAAAATTCGTTTGCGCTTCGAGGGTTCCGCGGGTGGGCAGAAAGGAATGCTGTCCATTATCCATCAGGAGCAATCGTCACAAATCAAGAGAATCCGCATCGGTATTGGCCCCAAGCCGGAGGGAATTCCCCCACCACAATACGTTCTCTCGGATATCCCCCCCCAAAAGCGCGACATCTTTCAAAAGGTCTTGGAGGAAGTGAACCGATGCATGCTGTTCCTGGTAGAGAACCCCTTCGAAGAAGCCATGAACCGCTTCAATTCCTTGGACTTGGGGGTGGAAGATGCGTTGTAATCGATGCCACAAGAAGGAAGCAACCCTTCAACAGGTGTTCTTTGGCCATGGCTTGAAGCAAACGATTTCTCTGTGCGCATCCTGCTTCGCACAAGCTCAACAAAACGAGTGGCAACCCATTTCCCGTTTCTTTCTCCGGGAAATGGTAGAGCGCTCGCGCCTGATGGAAGATACCCAAATTCCCCAAAGCACGTTGGAGCGCGACCCCAATTTTCCATTTCTTTTTCCCCTGACGTACCAGGCGCATTTCACGGCTTCCCCCGCTGACCCGGTGGACGCCCTTGTGCTCAAAAAAATGGTCCTCCAATTCCGCATCCAACTGTTGGATTTCCAAATACAGCGCTTGCTGGAAAAGGACGAAAAGATTCGCGCCCGCAACCTGTCCCATTTTCGTTTGCTGCTGCAACGGGAGTTGATGCGGATGATCAATCCCCCCCGCTAAGCTTCCGGATACGAAGGAGAAAATGTGTTATAATTCAGAAAATACCGATGTGGAGGTGTACGAGTTGAAAAAAGTATTCTTATTGGTTTCCTTTTTGGCTGTTGTGCTTCTTCTGAGTTCGTGTATCATCTTTAAACCGGTGAAGATCCCGAAGATTTGGACGGGACGGGCAAACCTAGACGTGATGATAGGGGAAAGGGCTCCCATCGACCCATTATCGTACCCCATCAAGATGACTTTGGAGTTTGACTGGCTAATGGACTCTTCGAAAATAAAGGCAGGGACAATCCTATTTGGCCAAGCAAGCGTTCCTATTAGTGGAGAGCGTGTGGAGTACGATGCCTACGAATTCACCATTACGGGAGGAAGCTATAACGAGGAAACGCGACTCCTCAGGGTTACCTGCACGGAAAAAGACGTGGGTTGTAACTTGACCTTCCAAGGAACGGTGGATAGTAACAACAATATCGATGAAAGTACCGGCGTTGTATCCGGAGATAATAATGGGACCTTTTACGCATCTGCTTTATAATCAATAAACCATTTCTTCCCGACTTCGTAAATATGGTATAATCCATGCGTCATTCGCATTCTCACCAAAGGAGGAACAGAAGATGGAAGTATTAAAAGTCAGTTCCAATTCCAATCCGAACAAGGTTGCTGGGGCAATTGCCGGTGAGCTGGGCAAGAATCAGAGCGTGGAGTTGCAGGCCATTGGTGCGGGAGCCGTGAATCAATCCGTCAAAGCAGTTGCCATTGCCCG
>Ga0209607_1000192_pt1 | contig 54360 bp, 45 predicted proteins | sample AD_UKC117_MetaG_FD_184413 | JGI IMG/M metagenome (GOLD analysis project Ga0209607, IMG submission 184413) | Active sludge microbial communities of municipal wastewater-treating anaerobic digesters from Hong Kong - AD_UKC117_MetaG (SPAdes)... | ecosystem: Engineered > Bioreactor > Anaerobic >... | reverse complement strand
ACCCGGCAGTTAAGCTTCCCGCAGCCGATGGTAGTATGGTCATCACGCCATGTGAGAGTAGGTATCGCCTGGCATCGTTATCTAAAGGACTTTTTCGAGCTATTTCGGAAAAGTCCTTTTTATTTTGTCAGCACGTTAGTTACTATTTACTTTGGACAGTTAAACGCCATTTAATCTTCCATCATCAAACCATTTGGAAGCATGTCGTCGGAAGGTGGCTTGCCATTTTTCATGCGAAATTCCTTGCGTTTGCACTCGTTCTCCTTTGGACCTTTACAATAACGTCTGATGAATCCTCTACAAATCACTTCTTTAGAGTCTTGATATTTCTTAAAAAAACCACAAGTGCTTAAAAATTCACATTCTTTTTCCATCTTCATTACTCCCCTCAATTGATTAAAAATTGAAAAAAAGATGATTTATGTACTCAATTTATGCTTTATTCTAACAGCTTGTCAAACGGCGATACTCATTCAATATTGTAAAAGCTTTTTAGTAAAGGTTCTAGGGTTTGGGGGCTGGAAAAATCCCAAACAAACTCTGTTTGTTTAAATTCTTTTTCTTTACCCTAAACCCTATACCCTTCATTATTCGCACACAACTTGAGTTATCTATAAAGGGCTTTTTCTACGCCTTTTCCGTATTCTTCATCTGCTTTATAAAAATGTTTTAACATCCTTTCTTGTATATCCTTTGGAACTTTTTTGAGGCTTCCAGCTATCGCAGAAAAGAGATAATCTTGTTGTTTCTTTGACATGAGTCTAAACAAATTCCCGGGTTGGATATAATCATCGTCTACACCCCTCTTTTGTTCATAATGATCAGCATTACCAGAAATCTTTAGTGGGGGCTCTTTAACAGTAGGGTCTTCTTTTGGGCCACCATAACTGTTCGGCTCATAATTTGGACCAGGACCGCTGTTATCGTCATATCTCATGCTGCCGTCTCTTTGATAAGGATTATTGACGATTGTGGCGTGTGGCTGATTGATTGGTAAACGTTCGTAATTGGTGCCAAGTCGATAACGATGGGCATCTGCATAGGCAAATAGTCTTGCCTGTAGCATTTTATCCGGTGAGAATGAAATTCCCGGTACAACATTTGCAGGTGAAAAGGCTGCTTGCTCTATCTCAGCAAAATAGTTTTGAGGATTTTTATTCAATTCCAAGAGACCAACTTCAATCAATGGATAATCTGAATGTGGCCATACCTTTGTCAGGTCAAAGGGATTCCACCTATAGTTTTCGGCATCTTCTTCCGGCATGATCTGAACATATAATTTCCATTTCGGAAAATCGCCTTTTTCGATGACTTTGAACAATTGCATCGTATGATAATCAGGATTTTCACCTGCCAGTTTGTCCGCTTCTTCAGGGGACATATTTATAATTCCCTGCTGCGTTTTAAAATGAAATTTGACCCAAAATCGTTCATTGGAATTGTTAATCAAGCTAAAAGTGTGACTGCCATAACCATTCATGAAGGGAATGCCAGCGGGAATCCCACGATCGGAAAACAATATGGTTACTTGATGCAGCGATTCGGGCACTTGGGACCAGAAATCCCATTGCATGGTGTCATCTTTGCAATTTGTTTGAGGATCTCGTTTTTGAGTATGAATAAAATCTGGGAATTTTATTCCATCACGTATGAAAAATACAGGGGTGTTGTTACCGACAAGATCCCAGTTTCCCTCTTCTGTATAAAATTTCAAAGCAAAACCACGAACATCTCTTACGGTATCGGCAGAACCCTTCTCGCCAGCAACTGTAGAAAATCTTCCAATCATTTGGGTCTTTTTACCATTTTCAGAAAAAATCTTAGCCTTTGTGTATCTAGTAATATCATGAGTAACAGTGAATGTACCATGAGCTCCGGCTGCTTTGGCATGGACGACACGTTCGGGGATTCTTTCACGATTAAAATGCGCTAATTTGTCAATGAGATAATGGTCTTGAAGCAAAGTTGGACCACGTTCTCCCGCAGTAATTGAATTTTGATTGTCGGGTATAGGAGTACCTGAAGCACTTGTTAGCCTTTTTTTATCATTCATCGTTTCCCTCCTTAAGGATTGATATATACTGATATACCACTCTTCAGTCAATGATTCAATCGAAATCTATTCATTCAAACTATTCAGAAAAACGTGAAAAGCGTCAGTGAAAAAAACCATCTGCTTCACAAAAAGTCAAAACCTTTTGAGTATGAGTATTCAATTATCGTTTCCCTTGCTTTTCATCTTCATTATACTATATATTTGTCAATGACGCAACGTTTAGCGTGGGTTTTTGACAATACTTTCAAGTGGTTTCAATATTCTAGTGAAATATGCTTTTTTAAAACGAACCATGTATAATAAACAGCATGAAAGGTTTCAATTCATAGTGAGTTATAGCGAGGAGGCCGTAAATTGAGAATCGAACCGTCAAAGAAAATAACGGGGAAAATAAGAATTCCGCCGGATAAGTCTGTTAGTCACAGGTCAATAATAATGACTGGGATGGCTAAGAGTCAGTCGGTCATAACCAATATTTTGGAATCAGATGATATTAAAAGCTCATTAAACACCATGAAAGCACTTGGGGCATCTTTTTCAGGGGATTTTAAGCAAATGAGAGTTGTTCCGTTTAAGGAGCCGAAAAATTGCCAGCTGAATTGCAGGAATTCCGGAACGACTGCAAGGTTGCTCACAGGGGTTGTTTCTGCATATAAAGGGGAGTTTGAATTCACTGGGGATGCATCTTTATCTCTGCGTCCCATGAAAAGAGTGTCCGATCCTCTGTCGAAAATGGGTAGCCGTTTTATCTGGAAGTCTCAAGAAGGCTTTCTCCCCTTTACTATACGTGGTGGTAAGCTTAAAGGTGTTGCTGTTGAGAATATTACAAAGAGCGCACAAGTTAAAAGTGCCCTTTTGCTTGCCGGGTTAAATGCTGAAGGGACCACCACTGTCTATGAGAAAACGAAAACAAGGGATCATACAGAAAGGATGCTTTTACAAATGGGAGCAGACATCTCAAACGAGGATGGCAAAATAGACATTAAACCATCTGAAATTCATGGTATAAGGATGACCATCCCGGGGGACTTTTCATCTGCTGCTTTTTTCCTTGTATTAGCTGCTTGTCATGGCAATGCATCAATTGAACTAGCAAATTGTATGACGAACCCAACAAGAATCGGTTTGTTTGAAATTCTAAGCAAAATGGGAGCTGATATTTCCCTTTCCAATGAACACGATGAGCTCGAACCATATGGTGATATTACAGTCAAATCTTCGCGTTTGAAGGGTATTCAAGTTCCGGACCATCTCATTCCGAATTTGATTGATGAATTGCCACTGATTGCTTTGTTAGGATGCCATGCAATGGGAAAAACCATTGTCAGAAATGCTTCTGAATTAAGGGTGAAAGAATCCGATCGAATTGCAATACTTTGTGAACTGTTTCATAACATAGGCATTTCAATCACAGAATTTGAAGATGGGTTTGAAATAGAAGGCCCTCAAACCATAAAAGGCGGAATAGTAGAGAGTCATCATGATCATCGTATGGCAATGCTTGCAGGTATATGTGGCATTCTTTCGCAAGAAGGGATCTCTATCAAAAACCATGAATGTTGTTCGGTCTCTTTTCCCGCTTTCTTTGAAACATTAAAATCCATCAGCCATTAAAGGAGGAAATGATGTTTCTTTTAAATTACCTGAAAGTTCAAATAGCCGGTGATTCTCATGGTCCTGCCATTTATGGAATTATTGAAGGGTTTCCGTTTGGCTTTTCCCCCGACAAGTCTGTGATTAACGAAGATTTAAGATTGAGACAGATTGGATATGGTCGTGGCTTAAGGATGAAACAGGAAAAAGATACGGTTGAAATTGAATCCGGAATATGGAAAGGTTTCACAACCAACATGCCCCTTGTTATGAGAGTCAAAAACAGGGGAACCTATCCTGAAAGTTCCCGGGAAAGAAAGATTCCCCGACCTGGACATGCGGATTATGCGGCTTATGTCAAATACGCCAACCCAGACATGAGAATATATGCTGAAGGAGCCAGTGCCCGTAGAACAGCTGCAACAGTTGCAGTTGGCAGTCTTTGCCGACAATGGCTATCAAAAAAGGGCGTAGAGATCTTGGGATATGTACAGTCCTGTGGTACGGTTCATGACCCGCTGGATTATCAAACAGAGGAGCTTTCTGAACTCCGACAAAAACGTAATTCATTTGAGACCTTTACTTTAAGCAAGGATTCAAATGAAAAAATCAAACGGGAAATTGATCAATGTGCTCAAAATGGCGATACATTGGGTGGTAGTGTAGGAGTTCTTGTCAGAGGTCTTCAAGCAGGTTTTGGAAGCTTTTCATCAGCCAGCAACCGATTGGATGCGCTTTTGGCTGGAAATATTTGTGCCATTCCCTCTGTTAAAGGTCTATATTTTGGGAATACAGAGAGTTACAAAATACCGGGATCGAAGGTCCATGATCGATTTAGTATTGAAGAGGGTCAAGTTAGAAGGACTTCTAATAATGCTGGTGGCCTTGAAGGGGGAATGTCCAATGGAAATCCCATTAAGATTACGGTCTATTTTAAACCGATTCCGTCTTTATCCAAACCAATAGACTCTTTCAATGTTGAAACGTTGAATCAAGAACCGGTTGATTACGTTCGATCGGATGTAACAGCTATTGCCCCTGCAGCGATTGTTTCTGAAGCCGTTACGGCTATTACAGTAATGGATTTTGTGTTAAATGAAAAAGAACGGATAAAGGAGCCGGTGTGATGATCAAACTGTTTCTCATCGGTATGCCGGGAGCTGGAAAAAGTTATTTGGGAAGGATTTTAGCTCGTTTTTTGGGAATTTGTCACATGGACACAGATGAAATAATTGAAAAGAGATCAGGTAAAAGTATTCCTGATATTTTTCATCAATTTGGAGAAGCTCATTTTAGAAAATTAGAAGAAGATGCTTTGTGGGAATGTGTTTCGATGAAAGAAGATATGGTTTGTTCTACCGGTGGTGGAATCATCGAAAAAGAAGGGAATAGAGATATTTTAGAAAAATTTCCCACAATCTACATCAGAAAATCACTTGATGAATTGCACAAAAATCTACTTCCTGATTTCAATAAACGTCCCTTATTAAGAGGTCATTCTAAAGAGCATTTAGAAAAAATATTTAAAAAAAGACGAGGATGGTTTGAAAGATTTCCTTCTATAGAACTGGAACAAGGAAAATTTGAATTAAAGGAGCTTTTATCCTTCTTATATGCGATTGAAGAAAAAACGCAATTTGGAAATCAATTGCCGGAAAAAAAGATAGAGGGCATCCATCCTGTTGTTATCAAACCCTTTATAGCCAAAGACTCTATACAAAAAAGTGAATATGTCATCACTTCTAAAACCGTTCATGCCATTTATACTACGTTTTTCAAAGATCAGTTGTTGATTCTTCCTGATGGGGAGTCGGCCAAGACACAATCCAATTTAACCAAAGTCTGGTCATTCCTAATCAGCAAAGCAGTTTCCAGAGAGGAGTCAATAACGGGATTTGGAGGAGGTACGATAACGGATATCACGGGTTTTGCCGCATCGACCTATAAAAGGGGGATGGTTTTTCAACTGGTTCCATCAACATTGCTGGCTCAAGTAGATGCTGCATTGGGAGGGAAAAATGCCATAAACCTCGAGGGAATAAAAAACGTTTGCGGTACCTTTGCTTTTCCCAAATGTGTCTATATCGATCCGCTTGTTGTTTTTTCAACTGAAAGAGGAGAAATTGAGAACGGTATCGTTGAAGGGTTAAAGGTTGCTCTATTGGTTCATGAAGATGTTGAGAAATTAAATTCTCAATTACAGCTGGCAGAGAAAATCATTGAGAACCCCGATTTACTGTCCATGAGTCAATTTATCCAACAAGCTGTTCAAGATAAAATGAAAATAGTTAATTCTGATCCATTTGAAAAATCCAAGAGAAAATTTTTAAACCTGGGACATTCATACGGACACGTTTATGAATCAACTTTCAACATCCCGCATGGTCAAGCAGTTGCCCTTGGGATGCTGAAGATGCTTAAAGGAAAAAAAGACTCGGTAATCCGTGACTACTGCACTTTTTTTGAAAAGATTGTAAAAACGTACGCAGACAGATTAAACACAGTTTGGGATGATGAGATGTGGAAAAGATTGATGAATGATAAAAAAAACACGAAAGACAAAATGGTGTTCATAGATCTTGAAAAACCGGGGAATCCAGTTCAGGTATTCGTCAAAAAAAGCAAAAACCAATAAAAAAACCCCTCTCTTACGAGAAGGGTTTTTGGTCGGGGTGACTGGACTTGAACCAGCGACCTTCAACGCCCCATGCTGACACGCTCCCAATCTGCGCCACACCCCGATATAACCATGGTGGGCTCTGGAGGACTCGAACCTCCCACCACTCGGTTATGAGCCGAGAGCTCTACCAGATGAGCTAAGAGCCCAAATGCCCAAACTTTCAAAGTGCGATGTATTATACATCACAAGAGTAAAAAAATCAAGTCTTTTATGAATGACTCAAGACTTAAACTTTTTTTCATCACGCTTCAAAGTTTCAATCTATCGATGATATCTTCCGCTCGATTGGTTAAATTTGTTTCAAATAACACTTCTTTGATTTTTTCAGGTTTTACCAAATATTCCATTGCCAACACCTCCAGAATTTAGAATTGACAAAAACGTTTTCGTTTGTAGTCTAAACCTTTGAGTATACTCCACGTCAAGTAGTATAATGGTAAAGAATCAAGAAATAACAGTCAAAATATGGACTATAATCCAGAACAGGGGGAATCACATGAAAAAAATCATCTCATGGAATGTAAATGGTATTCGGGCGATTTACCGTAAATCAAAGTACCAATGGTTTCAGGAGTATCAACCCGATATCATTTGCATTCAAGAGACGAAGGCTCATCCTGAACAGCTAAGCGAGCGGGAAAAAAAACTGGATGGTTATCATTCATACTTTGAATCTGCACAAAGAAAAGGATACAGTGGTGTGATGGTATTTACAAAGCAAAAGCCTGTAGAGGTTGTTCACGGTGTTGGTGACGAACGTTTTGATGAAGAGGGAAGGACATTGCAACTCATATACGATGATTTCATCCTGTTCAATGTTTACTTTCCGAACGGCAAAGCTTCAAAAGAAAGATTGGATTATAAAATGGCGTTTTACAACACATTCCTCAATAAGACTAAAAGCCTAATAGATAATGGTCATCGTGTTATTGTCTGTGGCGATGTCAACACCGCTCATAAAGAAATAGACCTGGCCAGGCCTAAAGAGAACAGTGATACTTCAGGTTTTTTGCCCATTGAGAGAGAATGGATTGATTTGTTTTTAGAGTCGGGATTTAATGATTCATTGAGAATGTTCCATCAGGAGCCAGAACTGTATACTTGGTGGGATTATAAAACCAAGGCACGAGAGAGAAATGTTGGCTGGAGAATCGATTATTTCTTTGTTAGTCAAAATATGTCTGATCGAATTAAAAATGCCACAATTCATTCTCAAGTCATGGGATCGGACCATTGTCCGATTGAAATAGAAATTGATTAAACAGCTGACAAAAAAACTAAAGGCCTTTTAAGAAAGGCCTTTAGTTTTAGATACCGGTTCATTAATTAAAAAAAATAGCAATCTTGTAAAAAGCGAAAGATACGGCATAAGCCAGGACAAATAAATAGACGGCTGTAAACCACATCCACTTCCACCCAATTTCTTGCTTAATCGTTGCCAATGCTGCAGCACAAGGAGTATAAATCAAGACAAACAGGAGGAATGAGAAAGCGGCAATACCATCTGGGAATACAGTTTTCAACCCCTGTATCAAATTCCCTTTTAATCCGGCCTGTTCATACTCCACCAATTCTCCAAACTCCTGACCGGTGAAGAGTGTTCCAAACGTTCCAACAACTATTTCTTTGGCAAGAATTCCAAAAGTCAGAGCAACGCCCGCTTCCCATCCTTGAAAGCCTAAAGGTTCAAAAACCGGTTCAAGTACTCTTCCAATAGAACCGATGTAATTGTCTTGGGGAGGTGCATCGATACCGGCTGGAAATACCGATAAAAGCCAAATAATAATAACAGCTATAAATATGATTGTTCCGGCTTTTTTTAAGAACAGCCAACTGTTCCTCAGCGCCTGACCAAATGTCTCTCTGGCACTTGGCCATCGGTATGGCGGCAACTCCATAATAAAAAGTGTTTCTTCTTTTTTAAAAAAGGTGCTTTTAAAAATGCGTGCCATCATGATAGCCATAATGATTCCAATCATATAAAGTAAAAAGGTAATCGTTCCTTCGTGAGGACTAAAAAAAATGCCTCCAAGAAGGGCATAAACTGGTAATCTGGCACCGCATGACATCAATGGAGTAACCAGTATGGTGATGACTCGGTCTTTTTTGGATTCCAAAGTTCGAGCAGCCATGACTCCCGGAACCGTACATCCGAAACCTAATATCATGGGAATGAAAGATTTTCCATGTAATCCAAGGGCATGCATAAATTTGTCCATAACGAATGCTGCACGAGACATATATCCAATATCTCCAAGAAAGGAAATAAAGAGGAAGAGTACAAAAAGCTGGGGTAAAAAGACGGCAAATGCACCCAAGCCTCCAATCACGGCATCAGTAATAAATGCTGAGAATAAGGAATTCCCCATTACTGAAGCCAGGTAATTGCCGAAAAGGCTAAACCAATGATCCACGACATCCACTAAATAGCCACCGACAAAAAAGGCGAGTTGAAACATTACCCACATAATCCCCACAAATATGGGGATCCCCCATATTCTATGGGTGATGATATCATCAATTTTTGTTGAGAGACGTTCTCGGTCCTCCTCTGTCAAAACCCTCTTAATAAATTCTTTAGCAATACCGTGAATGATGGCATATCTTTCTTCTGCCAGTAAAATATCAGTTTCACTAGATATTGACTTTTCCAGTTCCTCAATTTTTAAGGTTAATTGTTTAAATTTGTTATCTCCAATGAGTTCTTCGATGTGTTCATCCTTTTCCAGAGCCTTTATGGCAAACCATCTTCTTAATTCTTCGCCATAATTTGAGAAAAACGGTATGATGTTTTGAATCATTTTTTCGGTTTTCTCAGAGAATTTCAACACCTTTGGCTTATCTTGTCGATTTGATGCCTTTAAAATCTGCTCTTTTAACGTGTCGATTCCGATCCGTTTGTTTGCGACCGTTTTACAAACCCCAACATTCAGAAATTTAGCTAAACCGTCTGAGTCAACGGTAACTCCAATTTTTTTTGCTTCATCATCCATGTTTAAAACCAAAAGAACAGGTCTTCCCATTTCAATAATTTCCAACACCAGAAATAAATTGCGTTCAATATTTGTTTGGTCTATAACGATTACTGTCAGTTCGGGTTTTTTATCAATGATAAAATCTCTGGCGATTTTCTCATCTAATGAATTTGCAGAAAGGCTGTATGTTCCCGGAAGGTCAATCAGGACAAACTTTTCAGAGCCTATCCTTAATTCACCTTCTTTTCTTTCCACTGTTACTCCAGGCCAATTCCCCACATGCTGGTGGGAACCGGTCAAGGCATTAAAAACAGATGTTTTCCCACTGTTTGGATTTCCACCCAATGCTATCTTGTGCATTTAATCATTCTCCGATAGTTCCACTTCCAAACAGGAAGCCTCGCTTTTTCTAATCGACAGGCGATAACCTCTAATACTCAATTCAATGGGGTCACCCAATGGCGCAACTTTTGCAATTCTAAAAGGTGTATTGGGTGTCAATCCCATTGCCAATAGCCTCTTTTTTATCATCGGACTGGCTATGATAGCCTTAACAATACCCGAAGCGCCAACTTTCATTTCATTCATCAACATAATATTTTCACCATCTTTAAGCAATTGGGATAACATCAATTTTGGATGCAACCCCAATCCCTATTCCGTAATGAGCACCTTGCAACTGAACCACCACAGGACCACCGTGATGAGCATTTGAAACCTCCAAAAAGCCACCTTCAATAATCCCCATTTTCGCAAGTCTATTTTTGACGGTGTTGCCACCGTTAATTCGATTCACCTTAAATTTGCCCTTTCCGGCAAATGTCAACGGCATAGTCCAACCTCCTCTTTTATAAAAAAATGATACATCTGCTTTATTATAATATACTGGCCTATATTTGTCAAAGGTGACTTATAAATTAAGGTAACTGTAAATAGAACGAAAACAGTACTCAGTTTATTTCCTAAAAAAAAGAGAGAAGCTCATAGCCTCTCTCTTTTAAACCTTTTCAACTTAGGATTTTCTTGAAAACTGAATAGAAAATCTTGTGCTTATAAAGTGTGGAGTTCACCATTCCATAATTTTTGCAAATTGTCATTTCCGGTTCCAATAACGGCTTCATAAACGTTCATGCCGGCTTCATTGGCGGCAATTGTGGCATTTTGACCCAAAGTTTTTGCGATGATTGTATTAACGCCTTTATTTGCTAAAAAACCAATGATTTTTGGACCTACGCCGTGCTCTTCTTCTGGATTGTTATCCAAATAGTCAATTGAACCCGTTTCTGAATTGACAATGGCGATGATCTTTCCCCGGGCAAATCTTTCATCAATCTGAGAGTCTAAGGATCTATCTTTGACGGTCAGGGCGATGATGCCGTATTTTTTCTTGCAGGAATCATCTTCTGAATGATGATCGTGGTCATGGTGATGGTCATGATTACAGGCAGGATCACTGTCATCCGTTTTTCCTGACAAATAATCATCTATGCAGTCTTTTGCAGTATCTCCCGTTGCTTTGACAACCGCTATTTTTAAGCTTGTAAAGAAACCAATAGCCCTTGACCCAATCCCGCTGACAATCATTGTATCGACACCTTTGCTTTGTACCCACGAGGGGATCTGCCCGGGACCGTGCTGCTCAAATGGATTTTTTACTAATTCGTATGAATCAATCTGCTCATTGATGATATCAACAAAAAGATAAAAGGGAGTTCTCCCAAAATGTTCGCTTAAATTCGAATCTAGTCCCTTTTCGTTGATCACCGGTATTCCTAATCTCATCTTACAACCTCCAGATATATGTTTTTTTAATATAGAGTATTATAACAAAATGGGATATTTTTTCAAAGGCCAAAAAAATGATAAAATATTAAGTTGGAAATTTTTAATTGGAGGAATGAATATCAAAAATTTCGAAAAAGAAGAAACACAAGTATGGTTGGAAAAGAAAACAGAACTATTGTATGAATCGTTTAAAAAATTGCCAACTTCCGTCAAAGAAAAGGCCAATATTTATTACAATATTGGACGAATCCTCAATTATTCAATCGTTGTTGAACCTGGTAAAATCAAATTTCAAGCTCTTGTCAGAGGCACCGAAGACTATTTCACGGAAATAGAGGTGAGTGATAAAACCATTCATTTTTATTGTACCTGCCCGCATTTTCTAAGTGGAAACATTTGTAAACATATTGGAGCACTGACTATTAAGGCATTGGAGAATAAAGAACAGCTGAAAACCGAGTATCAATCAGCTAATCGTTTAAACTTATTAAAAAAGATGCACCGAGAGTATCAGACCAAGAACATCGCAAAAAATTTTATTCAAGAATTAGAATCAAAAAGGTCTTCTAATTTGATCGATATGTTGAGCCAATACGAACAAAAGGTGCTGGTTTTAGAACTCCACAAGACACTCAGGACTGTAGATGTTGCCGTTTATGAGCAGAAACTTGGTGTAAAGGGTACACCCGTTAAAACAGGCAGAAGAGAGGTATCTCTGTATGAATTAACCTCTTTTTTCGATCCTCGATTTTCTCAGTTTCTTGCCCTAATCAAGTACAAACACGATATCTTCAGTATCAAAGACTTCCATCAGTTTAAAGAGGTTTTTTCAGGTTACCCCTATGTCTTTTTTGAACACAAAAAGAAGAAGATGGAATTTGGACCTGAACTCTCGTTGGTTCTCAAAAAGAAAAACGATCAGATTGATTTATTGTTTGTCAATGAGAAGGAAAATATTACAATCAATGCTGATTCAATCATTGACTCTTCTGATTACAGTTCGGGAAAATACATTCCTGTTTATGGTGAAGCCGCTCAAACAGGACTGATCTTAAAAGACATCATCTTTCCCGTTTGTTCCCCTCTGAATCAGGATCAGATACGCCATCTTCATCTCGGAAAAACAAATCTTACAAAGGTATTATTGGATCCCATTGAGCTGCAAAAGGAGCCTGTGAAAAAGGACGTTCTTGCTCCTTTAATCAGCATGGGGGTCAATTTTGACAAAGAACTGGATGTTCAAATCCCTCTTCAGGTCCAGGAAGCTGAAAAAAAAGCCGTTTGGATAATTGAACGAAGGGGCGGGTTGTTTCTTTTAACATTGGAGTTTTCTTACTCTGGAATCAGAATCAATCCTGAAGACAAGAAAAACGAATTGGTGGATGTTGATAAAGGGAATATGTACATACGGGATTATGTATTTGAAGATGAACAACTTCAAATACTCAGTTCAAGTCTGTCCATGGTTCAAAGCGGGAACTATGGATATAATTGGGAATTGAGTCTTGAAGATATTTTAATTGTTATTGATGAACTCTTTCCCAAGCATTCTGATTGTGTCATTTTAGACTGTGATAAAAAGCTGACAAAGATAGTTCATCCTAAAACCGTTGTGAGCATAGAAGTAGACTCTGGAATTGACTGGTTTGAGATGAACTTCAATGTCACGGCAGATGATCGGGAATTGCCCTTTGAAAAGGTTCTAGACACTATTAGGAATGATAACGAATTTATCGAGATCGACGGGGAATTTTATCGTCTGGATAAGGCCGAGCTTGGCAAACTGAAAAAAATCAGCGGTAAGATAAGAAATATGAAAAAAACAATTAAAGAAGGATGGCATCGATTCGATCTCCTGCAGGATGTTGATGAATTTGATGCAGTGAAATTTGATGAAAAGGTTACCAATATCATCGGTATGACTCAGGATTTCTCGGGTGTTAAGGAATATATGATTCCCAAAAGCTTCAACGGGAAACTGAGAGAGTATCAGATCAGCGGTTATAATTGGCTGAGATTTCTTGAGGAGTTCCATTTGAATGGTGTTCTGGCTGACGATATGGGATTGGGAAAAACAGTCCAAACGATTTGTTTGCTTTTATCGTATTTTGAAAGAAATTTTGCGTTGACCGGAATCATCATCTGTCCAAAATCCCTTTTGAAAAACTGGAAAAAGGAAATTGAGCGCTTCGCACCCATTTTGAAAAGTGAAATCTATCATGGTACAAAAAATGAAAGAAGCGAACTAAGAGAGAAGAAATGCCATATCTGGATTACCACCTATGGGACCTTCAGAAATGATTCTGTTTTTTTTAACAAAGAATTGTTTGATTATTGTATTGTTGATGAAGCCCAAAACCTTAAAAACAATCAAACAAAAACCTTCAAAGAATTAAAAAAACTAAATGCCAAGCATAAAATTGCATTAACTGGAACACCGATTGAAAATTCGATAAACGATTTGAAAAGCCTTTTTGACTTTTTGATACCGGGTTTTTTTGGTTCCAATAAAGAATATCGTAAAAGCTATGAACACAATTACAAACAATTACAGAAAAAAATAAAACCTTTGCTGCTAAGGCGAAAAAAAGAAGAAGTTTTAAAAGATTTACCACCTAAGACAATCAAAAATTTCTACGTCGATATGACGCAAAGCCAAGAAGAGCTGTACATGAATTATTATATGCGGGTGAAACAAGAAGTGAAGGAAATGACACAAACACAAGAGGAATGGAACACCAATCGATTCCAAATCTTAAAACATATACTAAGACTCAGGCAAATTGCTACACATCCAGAAATGTTTATTAAAGACGAACAAATAGGGTCCGGGAAGTTGGAATCGCTGATGGAGCTTCTTGAGGAGATCACATCCGAAGGACATAAGACATTAGTGTTTTCACAGTTTTCCTCGATGTTGGAAATAGTAAGAAGAGAACTCAATATCCGAAAGATGAACGGGTTAATTATTGACGGTTCCACAAGGAATCGGGAACAAATCCTTGATAAATTTAAAATGGAGCATGAGCAAAAGATTCTTTTAATGACCTTAAAAGTGGGAGGTGTCGGATTAAACCTTACCGAAGCTGATTATGTGATCATTCTCGACCCTTGGTGGAATCCTGCAGTTGAACTGCAAGCAATCGATCGGACGCATCGTATCGGGCAAACCATGCCGGTAATGGTGTATCGAATGATCAGCTCTTCAACCATTGAAGAAAAGGTTTTGGAACTCCAACAGAAGAAGATGGAGATTGTCAAAGATGTTGTTGAGCAGACTACGGACTTGGAGAAACATATATCTGCAGAAGATATACGTGAAATGTTCGAATAACTCTATGGTATAATGACCTCAAGTTGTGATGAACACGCATGATTGATCTGTTTTTTCTAAGAGATAAATCCATGATGTATAATTGACTGTAAAAAAAAGATTCAGAGGTGTGATGATTTGATATATGCACTCGATATTGGTACGCGTACGGTTATTGGAATTTTGGCAGAAAAATATGAATCGACCATCACCGTCTACGACACGCTTGTAAGAGAACACGAAGAACGAGCAATGCTGGACGGGGCTATTCATGATGTGAATAAGGTGACAAAAATTGTCCAACAAATAACCGAAACGCTAAAAGAAAAGAACGATATTACGATCGATACGGTTTCTGTAGCACTGGCCGGAAGGTTTCTTAAAACTTCCATCGGCGAATCTTGGATGGATGTAGCCAATGAGCATGCCATTTCAAGGGATACCGTGAGGATTTTGGAAATGGAAGCCATTAATCAATCCATTGAATCTCTGGATACTAATGGAAAAGAGATGTATTGTGTGGGATATTCAGTCCTTTACTATTCTTTGGATGATGAATGGATAAAAAATCTCGAAGGCCAAAGAGGCAAAAAGATATCCGTCAAAGTCATTTCGGCATTTTTACCTGCTTATATTGTGAATGCCATGATGAATGTATTGGAATTATCGGGTCTGACTCCGGAACACATCACATTGGAACCCATAGCTGCCATAAACCTGGTTGTCCCGCCTGATTTAAGAAAGTTGAACATTGTTTTAGTTGATGTCGGTGCCGGAACAAGCGATATTGCCGTTTCAAGGGATGGAACAGTTATTGCATACGGCATGGTTCCAATGGCTGGGGATGAGATCACAGAAAAATTGTGTGAAGAATTTTTAATCGATTTCAACACAGCCGAGCAGGTAAAAAGAACGTTAAGTGATGGTGAACAGGATGAAATAGAAGTCAAGGATATTCTGGACACCCCACTCACCATTACAAAAGAGACTTTCTATGAAGTTGTCAAACCCACCATTGAAGATATTACATCAAAAATATCCGATGAAGTGTTGAATTTAAACGGAAAACCGCCTGTTGCTGTTATGGTTGTAGGTGGAGGGGCTCGTGTGCCTTTTTTCACAGAATTATTAGCACAAAAATTAGATCTACCCAAGAGCCGAGTTGCCTTAAAAAGCATCGAGAATTTACAGAACGTCAAGGATAATACAAAGGCATTAATCGGAAGCGAGTTCATAACACCGGTCAGCATTGCAAACAGTGTCCACACCAATACCGGCAGTGTCTTCGTCCGTGTAATGGTCAATGAAAAACCTGTGGATTTGATGGGGATGGACTCAAAAAACACCGTCATGCAGGCGTTATTGCAGTTAGGATACAGAGTTGATGAGATTATAGGAAAACCGGGTCCGGCCATAACCTTTGATTTAAACGGAGATATGAGAATACTAAAAGGATTACCGGGAAGAAGTGCTGAGATTACCATCAATAATGATAAAGGCGGGATTCATTCACGTCTTCAACACGGAGATATTGTTCAATTTAAACCCGGAAAAGCGGGAAAAAGTCCTGAGCAATACTTATCCCAAATTCTCAATCCCATTTCACTTACCATCAACTCACAAATACAGGAGATTATTCCACAAGCGGAGGTTAATGAAGAACTGTGCTCAAATGATATACAGATAAAAGATGGAGATAGAATCAGTGCTTTGAATCATTGTAGTTTGTCTTACTTGTTAGATAAACTGTCGAAAAAAAAGGAAGAGTATATACAAATTGTTTTAAATAACAAGGCACATGCCATGAAGGTGAAAGAATTGGAGGTTTTTCGAGGTAGCCGTAAATTGGAGGAAAACGACCAAATTATCACCGGGGATGTTCTGACGATAAAGGAAATTTCACATACTCCCATTGTCAGCAGACTGATTAAAGACCTCGATCAAAAGCATTGTACCGTGATTGTTAATGCCAAAGAGTTAAAAATACCCACGACATCATCTAAAGTGATCGTTGATGGCATAAAAGCAGAACCCGATAGTGTCCTGTATCAGGGGGCAGTGGTTGACATAGAATGTATCCAAGAAATTCCAAAGGTTATTGACCTTTTTCGAATCATGGAAATAGACTCCAATAGTTTAAAAGGTTTCGAGATCAGTGTCAACGGAAAAAAGGCTGCTTTTATGGATCTTCTGAATGAAGGCGACCAAGTTGAAATTACATTAGAAACATAATCCTTCACGTTTTTTTGAAAGAGAGGAGAGGGGAAGATGGATGTATTAACGATTACAATGAACCCAGCCTTGGACAGGGAAATAATCATTCCTCATTTTGAATTAAACACATTGCATCGTATTTTTGAAAGAGAGAAACTGATCAGTGATCCAGGAGGAAAAGGAATAAACGTTTCAATGATGTTATCTGAGTTAAGTGGAACACCCAGTATAGCCATGGGATTTCTTGGCGGGTACACGGGAAGGATTATTTCAGAGGAACTCAGAAGAAGGTACCCCAATATCACATTGAATTTTATACACATAGATGGAGAAAGCAGAGAAAACCTTTCAATTCTGGATGAAGTCAACCATTATATCACCGAAATCAATGCTCCAGGACCGGTTGTGCAGGAACCTGATTTGATGCACTTTATGAAATTGTTCAATACTGTGGTTTCCAGAACAAAAGTGACAGTTATATCCGGTTCGGTTCCCTTTGGAGTCCCTTTGGATACTTATGCGGTGTTAACGGAAAAGGCTAAGGAAAATGGAAACAGAGTCTATTTGGAAGCCAGAGGGCAATTACTGACTAACACCGTTAAGAAATGTTGCCCCAATGTAGTAAGACCTGACATGAGAAGTACCAATAAAATAATGGGTAAAGAAATAAAAACTCTCAGTGAGTATATCGAAGCGGGCCAAGAAATTGTGAGTTATGGGGCCGAACTGGTGGTCATTTCTTATCAGTTTAAACATGACTTGATTTTTACTTCTCAAGGGGCATGGATTTTAACTGTAAAAGAAGGCGAATTAGATGAATCCCATTTGTTGGGAACCGGTGATGCTTATGTGGCCGCTATGATTCATGATTATCTGACAACTGATCATTCATTGCTGGAAAGGGCGAAATTTGGTATGGCGGCAGCCCTTGCAAAAACATCTTATCTGAAAAAAGAAATGCCATCTTTAGCCGATATAAACAGAAACCTTGACAATATCAAAATTGAGAAATTGGATTGAGGTGATGAGATGAAAGTCGGAGATATTATGATAAGAGACATTTCAGCAATTTTTGAAGATGAAACGATTGAACGGTTTATCAGGCTGTGTGCCAATCATCTTAGAACTGGAATGCCGGTGGTCGACGATGAAATGCGAATATTGGGCTACATCAGCGAAAATGATGTTGTCAATGCTGTTATTCCCTCTTATTTCGGGATGTTGCAGTCCGCATCCTTTATTCCGGATACCAATCAACTAAAAAAGAAATTGTTCCTGATAAAAGATGAACCGATCAGTAAATACATGGCGAAATCGGTCATTACTGTTAAGGAAAGTGATACGTTGCTTCATGCATCCGATTTGCTAATCCGGCATAAATTCTTTTCATTATGCGTTGTAGATGAAGAGGATCGGCTTACAGGATTGGTTAATCGTTCAAGAATCTTATTAGGAGTACTGAGGGAACTTGAGGAAGAAAAAGAATGAATGATAGGAGACAACAATAAAAATTGAAAAAAAAGCGAATTTGTAGTTTTGTAACTCTGGGTTGTAAAGTCAATCAATATGAGACGGACTTTATGGCCCAGACTCTTTTGAGTGCAGGATATGTTGTGAAACCTCTTTCCGAAGAATCTGATTATGTGATCATCAACACCTGCACGGTGACCAATGAAGCGGATAGAAAATCACGACAAATGATCAGAAAGGCTAAAAAGATCGCAACGGATTGCATAACGATAGCCATGGGATGCAGTGTTCAGGTGATGAGTCCTGGGGTGCATAAGATCGCTGACTATCAGTTTGGCAATGGAGAGAAAACCGAAATTGCCCGGATCATTCAATCAATTGAAACCGGAAAATCTTTACCGGTAATGGATCGAGCTTATTGGCTTCGGCACGATCAATTGGCTTGCACAATCAATACCTCAGGTTCTAAAACAAGGCAGAATATTATGATACAAGAAGGGTGTACCAATACCTGTACATACTGTAAAATATATCATGCCAGAGGAACCCGATCCATTTCAAAAGACTCAGACATGATTGTCAAAGAAATCAATGAGGTCGGTCAAAATTCATGTGGGGAATTTATTCTTACAGGCATTAATTTGGGTGAATATGACTTTAAAGGTGTGAAGTTACCGGAATTGATGAAAAAAATAGACCGATCCTGTAACCCAGAATACAGAATCAGACTGAGTTCTTTAAATCCGGAAGATGTTACAGACGAAATGTGCGAATCATTACAAATGCCAAGATTTTGCCCACACATACACCTTTCGATTCAAAGTGGTTCAGATGCGGTACTCAGAAAAATGAACAGAAAATATACGTTTGATACCGTCGTAAATGCAGTGGAAAAACTCAGAAGGATTGATCCGCTCTTTTCTGTTTCGTGTGATATCATCGTGGGTTTTCCCTCCGAGACTGAAGATAATTTTCACAGCACGTTGGAACTTATCAAGTTAATCAAACCGTTGAAGACCCATGTTTTTCGTTTTTCACCCAAACGAGGGACGCCTGCTGCCATAATGAAGGATCCCATTAACGGTATTGTTAAAAAAGAACGTTTTATGGAATTGAACCGATTAGCAACCGAGATTTCTCGACAGGTACGTGGAAAACATATCGGTAAGATCAGAAGGATTATCGTAGAAAACTCAGACCATCATACAATCATTGGGCACGATGTCTATTATCTGAAACACCTGTTAAAGCGTTCAGGAAAGAATTTAACAGAAGGGGATCAAATACAAACCAAGATCCTTGAAGTTCCTAAAAAATCAGAACCAGACGAGGTGAATGCAACCATTGTTAGTTTATATGAACGGAGATTGGATTAAGGAAGAAACCGCTGCCATATCCATCAACAATCCAGGTTTTACCAACGCTCAGGTGGTATATGAGACAATCAGAACCTATCAAGGTGAGTTGTTTCAGTTTAAAAAGCATTACGACAGGCTTCGAAATTCTGCCGAAGCCATGAGTATTGATTTGAGTAAGGGTTGGAAAGAAGTAGAGTCGATTATTCATGAAAGCATCTTGAAAAACGTCTTGAAAGAAGCTTATATCAGAATTTATTTGACATCAACTCCGGACTTGATTATTCAAGTGAAGGCTTTTCCTGAAATCGACCCAGATTTATACGATCAAGGCGTGTTAACGGATATCACTGAAATCAGAAGACAAGCTTTCATGCACAATGAAACAGCAATCAAAACGACAGCGGCATTAGACGTTTTTTTAGCCAGGATTAAGAGGCCAAAACACTTGTACGATTTCATCATGCTGAATCGTGAAGGCTATGTAGCGGAGGGAACATTTTCCAATGTCTTTTTGGTCAAAGATAATACATTGATTACACCCAGTATGAAAACCGGTATTCTTTCCGGAATTACAAGAGAAGTTGTCATCGAACTGGCAGAGAAAAACGGGTTAAAATGCGAAAAAAAGCTTGTTGAAGAAAAGGAATTGTTTGAGGCTGACGAATTGTTTTTAACTCATACCAGTGCAGGTATTGCCCCGATAAAAGCTGTAGGCAGCAGGCAATATCCGATTGGATCCATGACTCGACAGCTAATCAAGGTATTAAAAGCCTTTACAGGTTGATAGCAGTTTGTTTCACTGGTTTGATTGTTTGACATTTATTATACCGTATGGTATAATGTTGCTGGTGAGAAAATGAATACAGATGAGAAGATCATGGAAAAGGCTTTGGAAGCATTTGCGTTGAACGGGTATGAAAATATTGGCGTACAGGAAATATGTGATATTTCAGGGATTACCAAGCCTACCCTGTACCATTATTTTGGCAGTAAGAATGGGTTATTGACCCATATTATGGCAACCTATTCAAAGAGATTGATTCAAGATATATCTGTTGCCAGTGAATATCATGGAGATTTACCCTTGACAATCAACAAAACTGTCAAAACGTATTTCTCTTTTGCCCATCATCACCGTGCTTTTTACAGACTATTGTTAAATCTTTACTTTGCACCCCCTCAAAGCCAATTTTCAATAATAGCCCATCACTACATGAAAGAGCAGTATTTGATTTTGGAAAAACTCTTTTTTTTAGCTTCGCAAGATCATGGAAACATGAAACGAAGAGAAACACGTTATGCCATTACTTTATTAGGTTTTATCAACAGTTATATTGGAATGTGGATGAACGAAGAAGTGGATCTAAATGATGATTTAATCTTTTCAGCTTCACATCAGTTTATGCACGGTATTTATTCTTAATTTTTTTTAAACAGCATATACCGATAGGTATATGCTGATATTAGGAGGATCAATGTCAGAAAAAAAATGGTATGAACAAACAACTTTTTATCACATTTATCCGCTGGGTTTTTGCGGGGATAGGATTGGAAAAATGAAAAGTCCAATCAAGAAGATTACACAGTACCTTGAATATATTCATCATTTGGGCTTTACAGGTATCTATTTAGGACCTCTGTTTGAATCCATTAGCCATGGCTACGATACTACGGATTATTTTAAGGTTGATGGCAGGCTTGGAGACAATAATGATTTAAGAGAGCTCATCCGAAAAGCGCATGATTTGGGTATTCGGGTCATCTTAGATGGTGTTTTCAATCATGTTGGACGAAATTTTTTTGCCTTCCAGGATATACTTCAGAAAAGAGAAAATTCTCAATATTTGGATTGGTTTTCAGCCTTGGATTTTCAGTCAGACAATCGTCACCATGATGGGTTTTCGTATCATACCTGGGAAAGCCATGAGGAATTGGTTCAGTTAAATCTAAGATCCGAAAGTGTAAAAGGCTATCTGTTTGAGGCCATTCGATCCTGGGTGAGAGATTTTGACATAGACGGATTACGACTGGATGCTGCAGATTGTCTCGATTTGGAATTTTTGAAGCATTTGCGCTATCACACAAGGACATTGAAAGAGGACTTTTGGCTGATGGGTGAAATCATCCACGGGGATTACAATCAATGGGCATGTGAAGATAAACTTCATTCGGTTACTAATTACGAATGCTACAAAGGGCTTTATTCCAGTTTTAACGACAGGAATTTTTATGAAATTGCCTACTCATTGAATCGGCAATTTGGTAAATGTGGTATTTATCAAAACAAACACCACTATAATTTTCTTGACAATCATGATGTTGATCGAATCGCAAGTAAATTACTGCGACATATAGACCTGTTTCCTTTGCATATTTTACTGTACACCATACCGGGCGTTCCTTCAATTTATTATGGAAGCGAATGGGCTATAACCGGAAAGCGTACCTCATCCAGCGATTTGGCATTACGGCCAGTATTTGATTTAGACCTGTTCAAGAGACAAACAGAATTTGGTGATTTATCCCAGCTCATTCAAAGATTAAACATGATACGAAAAGGACACCTGAGTCTTAGTCAAGGTGACTATACTCAAATTTATCTAGATCACAGTCAGTTGATTTTCAAAAGAGAATCGGATAAAGAAAAAATATACATCGGCATCAATGCATCAGACCAAGAATTTGTCTATCATTTTGAAGATTGCGATACAGGTCAAATGGACATCCTAAACGATAGAAAACCCGAATTCACAAATGGTAAGCTGTCCATGCGACTGTATCCGAATTGGGGATCGATTATTATTCACAACAAATGAATTAGAAGAGATAAACTACGATTAAAGCCATGATACAGAGTATGATACTCCAGAGTAAAAATGCTTTCTTCAAAGCACTTTTTGCCTTTTCCTGCTCCCACCATTTTTTTGGTCGAATATCCTGAAGGAAAAAGGTTATCATTGTAGCGAAATTGATGCAGACGATATTGAGAATAAAAAGACCGAATGCAGATATGCCGTATTTAAAATGTCCTGATGATAACAATAAACCGGAAGCAGTAAGGGGTGGTAATAATGCAACAGCAACCATTACACCAATGAATCCTTCGGGTATGGCGGTTGTATAGGATAGTGCGGCTGCGGTTCCTGCAGATAAGGCTAAAAGAATATCGGATATGTGTAAAACGGTTCGACTGAGAATTTCATGGCTAATTGAGGGTAAATCGATAAAGAAACCGAGAATGAAGGAAAATAAGAATGCGACACAAATCCTCAACAAATTGGCTTTCAAAGCCTTAAAAAGCAGGTCGAAATCTCCCAAACAAATGGAGAAGGACATGGCCACATTCGGTCCTAGCATGGGGGCAATGACCATAGCACCAACCAATACTACAGAATCGTCTCTGATTAAACCGATTGAAGCGACAATCGCAGACAATACCACCAAAACCAGCTGAATAGGTGAAAGTGAAACGGTATCGGCAATATCTGTATAAAGTTCCTCCCTGCTGATACTGGTTCCCTTTCGAAAGGGTTGTTTCCAAGTGGGAATTTCTTCATCCTCAGCCTGTGATTTGTCTTTTATTTCAGAGGTTTCTAATTTAGGCACCGACCCCTCAGCAGGTAAGATGACGATGCCAAAGTCTTTTTCATTTTTAAAAGTGCTTCGAGCGCATCAATTACTCTTTGAGAATCCTTTGAATCGATGAGAATTCTAAGCATATAACGATTGCCGATGGTGTATTCCTGAATGTTTTCTATCCCCAGTCCTCGTTTAGGTGATCTTTGAGTTTTCCTTTATCCCCCTCAAAAAAGGCTTCGATCAGACGTAATGGCATGAGATATCAACCCCCGGATGATCATTAAAAAGAATAAGGGATTTGATGTCATTGGCTTAAAAGCTCAACACTCAAACCCCTCCTCTTTTTTTGTCTCAAAGAAGTTTTTCTATGTCCTCAACACAACTTTCAGGTGATGTGGAAGGGGCAAATCGTTTAACAACTTGACCGGATTTATCCACAAGAAACTTTGTGAAATTCCATTTGACGGCTTTTGTTCCCCCTAAGCCCCTTGCTTTGTCTTTTAAAAGATCGAATAATGGGTGTGTATCTTTTCCGTTGACATCAATTTTTGCAAAAATCGGAAATGTTACACCATAATTGACCTGGCAAAATTCCTGAATCTCTTCATTTGAACCTGGCTCTTGATTTTTAAATTGATTACAAGGAAACCCTAAAACGACAAAACCTCTATCTTTATACTGCTCGTATAGTTGCTCCAGTCCTTCATACTGAGGTGTAAAACGCATTTACTGGCGGTGTTTACAATCATCATGACCTTTCCTTTGTATTCGGACAAGTCTTTTTCAAAACCAAATGCATCATCAACTTTGATGTCGTATATTGAACTCATTTTCAATCTCCTTTTTTTTGAAACCAGGGAAATAAAGCACTGGTCTTCTTTTTATATTTTTGGAATTCAGAATCGTTGTCGTATTTTTTCTCCAACAATGGTATACCGCTAAAAGTGATCAACAAGGTTGTAATCAAAATTGGACTAATAATGGCCAGCCAGCCAAACGGGATTTCCAAAGCAATCAGGAATAGGGCCCACCACATGGTTATTTCTCCATAGTAATTCGGATGTCTGGTATACTTCCAAAGGCCAGTCTGAATAAACCCTTTTTTACCCGCTTTCTTAAATTGGTATTTTTGAGTGTCCCCCAATGTTTCCCAAAAGAATCCCCATATCCAAAGTAATACACCAAATAAAGCTAAGATGCCCATCTCCTTTTGATATTCTAGTGATGAAATAAAAAGAGGCAGTTCAATGATCAAAATCAACAATCCTTGAAATAAGAATATTTTGAAATAACTGACCGTTTTCCATTTTTTTCCAAAATCCTTTCTCATTTTACTATATCTGTAATCTTCACCTATGCCTATTTTTCTGATTCCAATTTGAAGGGCCAGTCTAATAGCCCATATTAAAATTAAACTGAAAATGATCAGGAAGTGAAGTTGGACACCTTTTGAAAAGATCATTTGCGCAAATCCAGCAACAACAAAACCAGGTCCGTAAGCGATATCAATGATGGACAGATCATCTTTTTTGATGGCGATAAAATATACCAATGTCATATAAAGCCAAACAAAAATAAAAGAAAATAGGATTTGATTGAACAACTAGATCACCTCAATAGGTTATGTAAGAAAGACTCACTGCGCCAATTCCTGAGTGGGCACCGATTACCGGAGAAAGATTATAAATAAAATCCGCTTTTTGTCCGGTAATTGTTTTTGCTATTTCTTCGTAAAGTTTAGCTTCCTTCAGGTTGTTAGCATGCGTCATACAATATCGCTTGATGCCAAATTTTTCATGGGTTTCTTTGAAAATATTAAAAATTAATTTTCGATTCCCTTTATCACTAAAACCTTTACCGTATAATTCAGAATTGCCTTCTTCATCTAAGGAAATAACCGGTTTTAGATTAATCAATTTAGCAACCACACCCTTAACAGGGCTTACTCTGCCACCACGTACCATACCATCCAGGTTTTTCACACTCACTAGAATTTTTGATTTGGGAATCATCTGATGAAGCCGGTCTACGATTTCATCTAATCCTAACCCTTTGTCAATCATTTCTGCTGCTTCCAAAACGATCAGGGCTTGTGCACCTGAATTTCTTTTTGAATCAATAACGGCTGTTTGTTTATTTTTGTATAAAAACTTCTCTGCTGCTGTTTGACTGAGATTAAAAGTACCGCTTAATCTCGATGACAAATGAATGGCAATCAGCTTATCATAATGGCTCATCAGGAAGGAATAGAGATTTTGAAAGGTGCGAATATTCGGTTGTGAACTAGTGGGATAAAATTTTGTTTTTCCCAGCATCTTATAAAAATGATCGGGTTGAATAGTAACTTTATCCAAATAACCGGTGGGACCGAAATTCAGTTGGAGAGGCACCATTTGAATTTGATATTGATCCAAGATCTTTTCCGGTAGATCACAGGAAGAATCGGTGACTAAGGCGATACTGTATTTTCTGTGATTGGTGATTTGATACTGCATCTGCATATCGTCCACTTTTTGCTGAATGATATCCCCATAATCCTTGATTTTGTAAAAGAAATCAGCGGGGTTATTAGTGTGAACATGAACCCTCATTTTCTCGCTGTTGTTTGCGATGACCACCGAATCACCAAAAGAAGCAGCGATTTGTTTGATTTCATCTGTGTGTTCATTCTTTAAACTCAGCAAGGCTTCTGTACAATACCTGTTTGTGATTTGTTCATTGAAATGATGGGATTCCTCATATCCTATGCCATCAATTGTGTCTGGAATGGATTGGATGTTAGGTTTTTTACCTGTTTTCAAATAGGTTTTCATACCTTCTAAAAATATTAAAAAACCTTTACCTCCGGCATCAACCACGTTTGATTTTTTTAAGCAATCCAATTGTTCTTTGGTGTGATCCAACGCTTCGATAGAACGCTCATAAGCCTTGAAAAACGTTTCGATAAAATTCTTCATCTTGGAGAATTCATCGGACATTGTATGGGACCAAACCTTAATGACTGTCAGTATGGTGCCTTCTACGGGGTCTAAAACAGCCTTATACGCATATTCAACAGCGTGAGTGAAGGCCTCGATCATTTCATCTACACTCAAATGTTGCTTATCGCCGATAAATTCCCTTATACCATGAAAATACTGGGCAAAAATGGCACCAGAATTTCCTCTGGCTCCAATTAAAGCCGCATCTGCTATGGACTTTGCAGATTTAGCAATGGATACATCCCTTCTTGACATTTCTAAAATAGATCTCATGGTAGATCCTAAATTAGTACCTGTGTCTCCATCTGGAACTGGGAAGACGTTTATTTTATTTAATTCTTCCTGATGTCCCAATAAAGTAAGTGCTCCAGAGGTCAAAATATCGTAAAAGCGATAACCGTCAAATTTTTGCTTTTCCATAAGTATCTCCTCTTTTAAAGGGTAGTTGAAATACTTTTTTAAGAGTGTTATAAATGGCCAACATATCAATAGACGTATTTTTGATGAATAATTGATGCTTTATTATAGACCAATTTCCTTTAAAAACGATTCAGTGTTTATGATTGTTCCAGTTTGAATATTTGTTTTCCCATTAAAGGTATCGCAATTGCTGCGATTACAATAAAGATGATGTTGGTGGTCCAAAATCTTGAGGTTTGCATATAGTCTTGTCCCAAAGCAAACCTTAAATTTTCAGCTACATAGGTCATGGGTAAAATGTGACCAAAACGTTGTAACCATTTTGGCATCAGTTCTAACGGAAAATATACCCCTGCAAAGAACATCATGACCGTTGAAAAGATGTTCGCAAGATTCATGGCAGCATTGGGCTCTTTGAAAATGAGCAGAAAAAAGCCTCCTAAACTCATCATCAGAAACATGGAAGAGAAATAGGTGATGGATAAATACCAGAAATTGATGTTAAAGGTTACCTGGAACAACAAACGGGCAAATAACATGATGATGATGATCGTTACAATTGAGACTAACAGGTTATTGATAATATCAGCGGTTAAGAATTGGGAACCTTTTAACGGGGTGGCAATTAAGCGTTTGATAATATTCTGTTTTCGATAGTAGCCAAAGCTAATAATCAAAGCGGTTAAACCTGAAAGAGAAATCGATACGGCGATAACTCCTGAGAGGATATATCCGGTGTTCGTAACCGGTTCGGCAGTGAAAGCCCTGTTAACAGTTTTAACTTGAATGATGTTGTCAAAACCTGCGGAAGTTTTTTGGAATTCAGTCACGAAATTATTGACTATTGATTGATATAGCTGCATCTTGCTCATGTCTGCTGCATTGTAGCATGCATGAACTTCCCAAATATCATTGATATGGTCAAGTGATATTCCAAACTCAACCCCATCGTATCCTTTCTCCACACTTTCTTTTAAATCAGATATAGAATAGACCAGAAGCGGTTTAAGACCAAGTATTTCAGAGGTCTCAATGATATGTGTCTGTGATTGATCGCTTACTGAATCACTCAAGAAAATTGCGAAACGCATGTTTTCTTCTTCCACATTGGTGTATGAGGTAGAGCTTCCTCCGAAGGCAAGTCCAAAGATAATCAAAAACATGAGGGGAAAGGCCAATGTCCAGAACAAAGCCTCCTTATCTCTTATTCTGCTTTTAATCAATGCTTTCAGGATTCCAAAAGTGTTTTTCATGCGATATCGCCCCCATCCCATTTAAAGAATTTCATTGAAATCAAAAGCAGGCAGACAGTCCAGAGTATTGGAACTAAAAAAAGAGTGTAATACGGCACAGGTGCGTCCAAAAGGTTCATTGACTGTCTCATTCCTGCTGCGCAATAAGTAATGGGATTGATATAAACAAACCATCGAATGACGGGTGGTAAATCAAATACCGGAAAATACAAACCGCCTAAAAACTGCATCGGAAAAAATAGGAGATTGGCCAATCCTGATGCTGCATTGGTTGTTTTTGAAATAGACCCGACAAAAATACCAAAAGACAGGGAAAGAATAGCACTCACTATCATGAACAGTATTGACTCAGGATAAAAAACCGCCCAAGTCACATTGTAAAATAATATAGCATATACTAACATTAGAATGAATGACATGATCATAAACACCAGATTGGACATAATGGTGGCAAATAACAACGTGCTGTTCTTAATCGGTGTACATGCCAGGCGTTTGAAGACACCGGTTCTTCTAAAATGGGCCATGTTTATACCCATATTAAAAAAACCCGCACTGAAAAATGCCATGATCAAAACGCCGGCAAAAAAGTAATCGGCGTAATTAAAGTTTTGAGTCTGTCCGACGATTTCGGAAGTGATTGTTGCTTCGTCAATTTTAATGTTCATTCTTTTTGCGGCTTCTAAATTCACTTGAGCCAATATTTGTTCCATGACATCGCTGGCCAATTTTGAGAGACTTCTTAGGGGAACACTTTCTATGATAATTTGAGGGTTATTGTCTGCACTGATCTGCGATATCTTTGAAAAGAAAATAACCTGATTAAATTGTATATTAAAATCCTCTGGAATTTCCACGATGAGGTCAATATGCTGCTCTTTTAACAATGACAATGCTTCTTCTTTGCTCTTAACATCAATGATGGAGTAAAGGGGATCACCATCCGGTGTTTTTGGCTGGCTAATGTCGTCAAATACCTGATGGATGATGGTACTTCCCAAACCGGTTCCTGAATAATCAATGACGGACATCTTAAAGGTTAAATCCTCACCGGTCATATTTGAAAAAATCAATACCATGATAGTAAAAACAATCAAGGGGAAAAGCAGGATCCAAAAAATGGTTTCCTTTTCTCTTATACCGCTTATAACAAGGCTTTTAAAGAGTTGGTTCCTCATCAGTCTCTTAACCTCCTTCCGGTAAGGGAGAGGAAAACATCTTCAAGATTTGGTTGTCTGACACTGATATCATTTAGATCAAGCCCTTTTGTTTTAGCCCATGACAGCAGTTTTTCCAGAATCATATGTAGGGACTTGGTGGGAATTATGATTTTTTCGCCTTCTATTTCAACTTCTTCAACATCCCAGGAATTGAGTTCTGTGATTTCTGTTTGTTCCAACTCTGCTGAAAACTCAACATAGTTTCGTTCACCTAATTTTTTGATATGTCCGGTGGGGGTATCCATTGCGATGATCTTACCATGATCCATAATACAAACCATATCTGACAATTTCTGGGCTTCTTCCATATAATGAGTTGTCAGAAATACGGTCTTTCCCTGCTTTTTCAAATGCTCAATGATTCCCCAAATGTTTCTTCTCGCTTGTGGATCAAGACCCGTGGTGGGTTCATCCAAAAAGATCATCTCAGGATCGTTGATCAGTGCACACCCGATGGCGACCCTTTGTTTTTGGCCACCGGATAGTTTCTCAACAAAGTCGTTCTTCTTTTCCTCCAAAGAGACAAAATCCAGGATTTGCTCCACAGGGAGACTTTTTTTGAAGAAAGAAGCAAATAATTCAAAAACTTCTTTCACTTTCAAGTGGGGGATGAAGTTGGTTGATTGTAATGAAACGCCGATCTTTTGCTTAGCCTCTTCTGAAACGTGTTTCATTTCTTCTCCTAAGAAAATGATCTTTCCGTCATCTGCTTTTTTAATTCCTTCGATAATTTCCAACGTGGTCGTTTTACCGGCACCATTAGGGCCCAAAAGAGTAAAAACGGTTCCCATTTCGATTTCAAAACTGATATCATCCACCGCTTTTACGGTTGGATAATACTTCTTAAGATTTTGTACTGTTAATATCTTGATTGACATAAAACACCTCCATGTTTTCAATCAACAAATAGCACTTCATAAACAATCCTTGATCAAAAAAGCAATCAGTAAAAAAAAACAGGTCTGAATCACTTAATGCATTACTTTGCACATATTAATAAAATCTTATCATAATAAAAAATATTTATTTATCTTTCTCTAAATGATTGAAATCCGAACAAGTCTTTCTATACAAAAAAGATATAAATATTGTTTTTACCGATTTAGAAAACTGAATATCATTTTGCCCTGATATCCATAAAATGCACTGAAACTTTTTTGGTGGTCGTGTTTGTGATAAAAATGTCGAAGTCATAAGCAACCAATGTCTTTTTCAGACCCTTGATGGATTGATGGTCCGAATAATCCATATGTGTTGAACAGGCCATTTTATGAGCAATGTTGCGTGCTGTCCAAGCTGTCTTTTGGTTCGTTTTTTGAAGTTTTAAAGTAAAATCTTAGCTGTCTATTCGATTGAATTGATTTTTTCGAACCATTAGATGATTTCCCTAAAAAACATGCATTACGTAACGAATGTTACCACATATGGGAAAAAGTGTCAATTTGCTTATAAAGGGTAATATACTTTAGATAAAAAGAGTATAAACCATCTTTTTTACTCTAATCAGACAAAATCAAATCAAATTCCTTATTTTTCCACTTTGCGAAATAAATACCATGTGTTTAAATAGAAGTGTAAAAGGATAGAACCCACAACAGATTAGAGGAGGGAACACAATTGAGTTTATTCGAAAATGCAGTAAAACAATTTACAAAAGCGGCAGATGTCATGAACTTAGATTCCAGCATGAGAGAGGTGCTTTCAAAGCCTAAACGAGAACTAACCGTGAATTTCCCAGTTAGAATGGATGATGGCTCTGCAAAAGTTTTCACGGGTCACAGGGTACAACATAACATAGCACTTGGACCGGCAAAGGGCGGTATTAGATACCATCAGAACGTTTCTTTGGATGAAGTCAAAGCATTGGCTTTTTGGATGACATGGAAATCTGCAGTTGTAGGAATTCCTTATGGCGGTGGAAAAGGTGGCGTTCAAGTTGATCCCACTCTACTTTCCAAAACTGAAATCGAAAGACTTTCCAGAAGATTTTTCTCTGAAATTCAAGTGATTGTTGGAGAAAACAAAGATATACCTGCTCCTGATGTCAACACAAATGGGCAAATCATGGCTTGGTATATGGATACATATAGCATGAACATGGGACACTCAGTTCTTGGCGTAGTTACCGGAAAACCGCTTGAAATTGGTGGCTCTGTAGGAAGAACAGAAGCAACCGGCAGAGGTGTCAGAATTTGCTCTGAAGAAATTGTTAAATATCTCAACGAAAAAGGCACATTTAACAAAGATGTGAAGGATATCACCGTGGCGATTCAAGGGTTCGGAAATGTTGGAAGCTATGCCGCAACTCTTATTGAAGATGAAATGAAGAGTAAAGTTGTTGCAGTGAGTGATATTTCAGGTGGTTACTACAGTTCAAATGGATTAAACACAGCTGAAATGATGGCTTATGTTCAAGAAAATGGAACACTTGAAGGATACAATGGCGCTGAGAAGAAAATGACCAATGAAGAACTTCTTGAGTTGGATGTTGACCTTCTGATTCCTGCTGCTTTGGAAAATGTTATCACGGCAGAAAACGCCGATAAAGTACGGGCAAAAATTATCGTCGAAGCCGCCAACGGTCCGATTGATCCAGAAGGCGAAGACATTCTGTTGAAAAAAGACATCATTATTGTTCCCGACTTCGTTGCTAACGCCGGTGGTGTAACGGTATCTTACTTTGAATGGGTACAAAGTCTACAATGGTTCTTCTGGGAACTGGACGATGTCAGAAATGCCCTGAACCGAATCATGAAAAAGGCATTCTGTGGCGTCGCAGGTACAGGAGAAAAATACAAAATAGACATGAGAACTGCTGCATACGTCAACGCTATTGAAAGAGTTGCACAAGCTACAAGACTAAGAGGCATTTATCCATAAGATAATCAGATCTGGTTTTCTTATTCAAAGAACGATTGTTTGAAAGGAAAACGGAAATCATTTGATATATCGAAGGTTTTTTGGTATAATATAAGCGGCTTGTAATTATACAAAAGGAGATTGATTCGAGAACGGATTGATCTCTTTTTTTATTGGGAGTGGGCTAATGATCGTAAGTTTTTTGACTCAGGAAATTGTTCAAGATAATGAGGAGAAGAATATCCAACAGATCAGAGAATCTGCAAAAGAAATCAGTAACCAGAAATTCTCAAAAATCCTCCTGACACCTGAGTTATCCCTTCAGGGTTTCCCGATGACTTTTGAAAAAGGCGTCAAGTGCATAAATAAAGAAAATATTGAAGAAATCAAGTCCATTGCTTATCAATATAGTATTTTTATCGGTTTTGGATATTTTGAACAGTTGAATCAAAAATTCTACAATGCTTATTCCATCGCAGGACCTGATGGGACGCTTCTGATCACACAACGAAAAAGGAAGACCTTTACCTACTCAAATGAAAATATTCACATTACATCAGCACAAGAAACTTTTGATTTTCATTTAAGAGGCATTCCAACGAGAATTGTTATTTGTTTTGGATTGAGATTTCCACAACTGTTTGATTGTGAAAAAGAAAAACCATATCTTTATATTATTCCTGCTAATTGGCCAAGTAAACGCATCCACCATTGGGAAGCGTTGCTAATAGCCAGAGCGATTGAAAATCAAGCTTGGGTAATCGGTGTGAACAGAACCGGCGATCATTACAACGGTCATTCGATGGTAGTTGATCCGACAGGCAAAGTTGTGATTCGTTCAAATCATTCGATTGATCATGCGTCGTTGGATAAAGAAATAGTCAATCAGATTAGAAAAGAATTTCCCATGGATTAGGAGGAACGATGAAAAAAATTTTGATCACCGGATTTGAGCCTTTCGACAAAGAAAAGATCAATCCTTCAGAAGAAATATTGAAACAAATAGATCAGGAACTTTATCCATGCCATATTCATACACGGTTACTTCCTGTAACGGTCAATGAAGCCGGCGAGATGGTCAAAGAAGCAATCGAATCAATTCAACCTGATTATTTGTTGAGTTTAGGACTCAGTGGACGAATTTCTCAGATTGCTCTTGAAAGGATTGCCGTCAATTTAGTGGATGCAAGGATACCAGATAATAACGGAGATCAGCCGGAAGATATGATCATCAACACTCAGGGACCGGTTGCATACTGGTCGAGTCTTCCGATTCGAACGTTGGAAAAAAATCTTAAAGCAAAAGGCCTGCCAATTTACCTTTCCTATTCAGCCGGAACATATATTTGCAACTATGTGATGTACACTGCCCTGGACTATATCGAAGAAAAAGAGCTCAAAACAAAGTCCGGTTTTATTCATGTTCCGTTTCTTCCGGTGCAATGTCTTGAGCATCCTCTCAGATCCAGTATGGATCTGAATTTATTGATGAAGATGATTAATACGGTTATTGATACTTTTCTGAATGAACCATGATGAGCTAAAACAATGGCTGTTTATTCTCCCGAAATATTAAATCCCTCTATTAGTATAGAGGTCGGTCCGAAAAAGTCTCCCTCAAGATGAACATCCTTGGACAATTTCATAGAAGAAATCTCACGAATGTTTCCGGTAACCGACCCGCCGGAAACTGCAATCCTTTTGTTTCCATCATAATACCAGCCCAATCTGATTTCACCACCAAAATCACCTGTTGTCATATCTGCATCCACCGCCGAGAAGTGTGAGACTTCCAGGTGAGGTTGATTGCGCAGTTCCTCAACACTTGCTTTTCCTGGACAGACCTTGAAGTTTTCTGCTGAACCGGTAAGCTCTACCCCTAAATAGTAACTGTAACGCAAATCACCCCAAAAATTTTTCAGCAAACCGTTTTCAATAATTCTTTGTGAATGAATTAAAAATCCATCGTCATCTACGGGTGCACCATAGTAAGAGTTATCTAACTGGCTGACGATATCTAAGGAAATAGAATCTCCTGATTGATTTCCTTGAACGGCTTTTCCTATCTCAGCTTCAGACATTTTGTCGTACTTCATTTTTGCATTCGCTTGCTCTAAATAATACCTTAAGAATTCCTTTGCCGGTTCACCAGTCAATAAAACAGGAATTTCCTTCAGAGAAGGTGTTGGTTGTGCAAGGGATCTTTCAGTAACCAGCTTTAACAACTCGGAAATTCTGTTTCCGATTAAAACACTGTCTGGAATAGATAATTGATAATCGTCATAGAGCTCTACTTCTTCTTTTCCGGCAGCAGAGACGATGGTTTCCAAATAAGTCTGATACTTGCAATAAGAACAGTCCAGGCCATTCGAATTCAGAATTCTCGTTTGAATCTCACTGACAAACAATTCTGATGAGTTTATCCAAGCTTTCGTATGGCTTTGTGCGTTTATAATTGCAGCCAACGTTTCCTTTTCAAGCTTTTTTAGATCGATCTTTTGAAACGGAAAAACCTTTGAATAAGCTTCAGCAATCGGATACCAAGGGTTTTTAACAAAACTAGCTGCAAATACGGCTCCTTCGATGGCTTCTGTTAATTCGTTAGTGTTCAAAAGAGGTGAAAGGCTTAGTGAAGAACTTCCACGATACTTTTCCGAGCCTTCCGTGAAATCAACATATACAGTTGCCTCAAAATGATGGACTTTTTTTGCCCTTCCGATATCCATTTTATTCTTCACAAAAAAGTATTCCTGACTATCTACAATGGTCTCTGTCAATTTCCAGTCGGTTGCTTTGGAAGCATTCAATTGGTCGATTATTTTTTTTATCATTATCCTAACCTCGCTTTTGCCTTGATGTAAGGACCACCGGCTGAAACTTTGGCAAACTCTTTATGGCCTTTCCCGCAAGCGCCTGTTCCCGATAACTCAAAATCGTCAGAAACCATAGAAATGGATTTTAACAAAGAGGGAACGTATCCGGTCATCATTACAGGTGAAACGATTTTGCCTGTGAAGCGTCCGTTTCTTATTTCTTTGCCGTAGGCAATCAGACATTGTATGCCCCAATTCTTTGGATCTTCCATACCACTATAATAGTCCTCCAGCAAAAAACCATGATCAATGGAAGCGATCATATCCTCGAGTTTATCTTTCCCTGGAGAAAAATAGGTATTGGTCATTCTTGCGTAAGCTTTTCTTTCAAAAGACTCTCTTTTGCCATTACCGGTCGGCTGTGATTCTAAGATCGAGGCAGAGACAACATCAGAAATACCCCTTTTTAAAATTCCTTTTTCAATAATAAGTGTATCTGAGGCCATCGTTCCTTCATCGTCAAAGGCATATGAAGAAACCTCTCTGACACCCGCCGCACCATCATGCATACTCACCAATTCTGAAGCTACCGGTTGATTGAGATACTCGACGGCTTTAGCCCGGCCTTTAACGAACATATCCATTTCCACGCCATGACCAAAGGCCTCATGTGCAATCAAGCCGGATACGCTGGGTGAACAAATGACATCGTAAACCCCAGGTTCCATTCTTTCAGCAGATAACAGCATTAGGGCTTGATCCACAAGTTCGTTGATGTGACCATCCATCTCGTCCAAAATCTCCAATCCTTTCAAACCGGAAAAACCTTTGATGCTGTATTTCGTTTTGTTATCTCTCCTGGCCAGTATATACAGATAGCCCTGAGACCAAATGTAAGATTGACTCAGTTCCTTTTTGCCCGAAAGAAACAGTTTGTGAACCTGAACATTCTCCATCAGTGCCATGACATTAACCACTTCATCGGATAATTCATGCGCTTGATTTTTAAAATTAGTTAATCGACCGATGATTTCTCCAGGAGTAAGATTTTCAAGAGGAACAGCCACTTCATCTTGCAAATTGAACACTTCTTCTGTTTCAACGGGAACCGGTGTCGAAGCCGTTTGGATATTCTGGCTTTTTGTTAGTTCCCTGAACATCATTGCCCTTTCCTTTATTTCTCGGTAAAGTGTTTCAACAGAATCGTTCTCAATTGTATTGAAAGAAAATTCAAAGAAGCCAATCCCATCATGAAGCCTGAGAACAAAGCCCCTTTCCGACCACATGGAATCGTTGATGGTCACACCGGTTGTCATCACGTTGTATTGCTTTCCCTTAACATCCGTACCCAGTACGCTAACATAGCTGAAATCAGATTCAAGGTTACTGATCAGCTCTTTCAACAAAGAGCGTTTTGCTTCTAAAAAAACTGATTGTCCTGTCTTCACTTAAACCCTCCCTTTTTTCCTTAATCCTCACATCAATGAGTTATTTTCGTCTGTATAGCATCATTATACTATATTCCTAGAAGATAGAAAAACATCTTGTCAAACCACATTCATGATAATCCAGTCATTCACCGTCAGTCAAAGGTCTCATTCCGGATCTTCAATCAAATCTCCGGCCAGAACCATTTTTCTATAGTAGCCATTAGGCATTTGCATTAATTCGTTATGAGTACCCTGTTCGATAATTCTACCATCTTCAAGATAGAAGATACAATCTGCACTTTTTACAGTTGAGAGCCGGTGAGCGATGACTAAGGTGGTTTTTTTGTTTATCAATTGCTTCAAAGCTTCTTGGACGGCTTTTTCAGATTCAACATCCAAAGCGCTTGTTGCTTCATCTAGCAGCAATACCGGTGAATCAGTTACAAATGAGCGTGCCAATGCAATACGTTGTCTTTGCCCTCCGGATAAATTACTTCCAAACTCATCCAGAGAAAAATCAAATTCCTCATCGAAAGCTTTAATAAATGAAGAAGCGCATGCCATTTCACAGGCTTCATGTATTTTTTCCTGGGAAAGGTTTTGACATACGGCTTCAAAATTATTCTTGATTGTTCCTGAAAACAGGAAAGCATCTTGTGGGACATATGTAAATATTTGTCGCCATTCTTTTAAAGACAGATCATAAAGGTTCTTTTCTTTAAAGTTTACAGACCCCCTTGCAGGTTGATATAGACAAAGCAGCACTTTAAAAAGGGTGGTTTTTCCGCTACCGGATGGTCCAACAAAAGCACCTGTTCTACCTTCAGGTATGTGGAAACAAATGTCTTTTAGCACCGGATTATCATGATTGGGATATGAGAACCATAGGTGGTTGATACATAAACCTACTCCGGACTCCGATTCAATTAAACGGTGTTTGTCATTTGCAGACAATGTGAGTGGTTCTTCTTTCATATCTACAATCTCCATTAATCGTTCAACGCCCGCTAGTCTTCTGGAAATTTCTGAGTAAATAGTTGTGAGGATTGTAAATAAAAATGTGGCACCATTCTGTAATTGAATGATAGCCACAAGCTTGATCAGGTAGGAAGGATCGTTGATAGCTTTATAGCCTCCAATAAAAATAACGACGAGAATGCTCAAGAAAGAGATGGAGTCAAGTGTCTCCCTTATAGTTTCCAATGAGTTTCTGTGAATGTTGGCGTTTTTTAGATCTTCTGATTGTTGCCAAATCTTTTTCTGAATCCAATCCGCAAGATTGAAATAACGAATGATTCTTTGCCCTTGAACGAGTTGAGAAAAAAGATTTAAAAAAGATGCCTTTTGCCTTTGGACAATTTGGCTGGTCTTTCGTATTCTTCTGATGATTGGGAGGTTTAAAATAAAAATACTGCCAGATAGCGAACAGATGATCAAACCCATAGACCAATCAAGAAAAAAGATAGTGATACAACTCCCCACGCCATAAAAAAGCATGATAGCCAAAGATTGGAATGTATCTTTTAACAGCTGAATACTCTCATTCACATCATTGCTGAAACGTGACAGCAATTCACCGGAAGGATATTGGCTTAGTTGCACGATTGGACTGTTCAACAAACGTGAAAAGAAAGCACTGCGAATATCCTTTTCCACATTTAATGTGCTTGTTAGCAATGCTTTCGCTGAAAAGTAAAGGATGGTTCCTCCCACAACCAGCATGATCAAGACATTCCAACAGGTTTTGATCAACAATTGCTGATCCAATTCAACCATACTGGAAGTTAAATCACCCAACACAAAAGCAAGATAAGCTGTTAAGGCAAAATTCATGAACCCTACCCCTATCACACCAAAACTGTATTGGTAACGATAAGGTTTTAAAAAAGCAAGAAATCGTTTTAGAATATCTCTTTCAATCTTCATCTTCATTCCACCGCCAATAACTGGGATTGAAATAATTGTTTATATCGTCCATTTTTTTCTATCAATTCTTCATGGTTGCCTTCTTCAACGATCCTTCCTTGATCCATCACAATGAAACGATCGACAAAACCTAAAGGCTGAATTCTATGTGCGATCATCAAGATAGTGGTTTCGCCGGGAAGTTCTCGAATGGTCTTGAGGATTAACGATTCAGTTTCATTATCCAATGCACTTGTTGCTTCATCCATCAGGATTAACGGTGTTTGTTTCATTAAGGCACGTGCCACACAAATCCTCTGACGCTGCCCACCTGAAAACCTTGATCCCAATTCACCCCCTAGTGTTTCCAAACCATCCGGCAACTGACTTAAAAAAGTATTAATTTGAGCCTGGGACAAGACCCTTTCAAACAGAGGATCTTGGGCATCGAAATGACCAAGTGTAATATTGTCTTGAATCGAAATATCCAGCAAAAAGGGCTCTTGAACAACAGTCGCCATGTGATTTCTCAACGAATGAAGGCTCCATTCTTCCAGTTTATGATCCCCGGCGATGACTTTCCCTTTTTGAGGAGAATAATCCCCTAAAATCAACTTAAATACAGTTGATTTACCACATCCGCTGCTGCCAACAAAGGCAATGCGCTCTCCTTTTCTGATGGAAAAGCTGACATCTTTTAAAGCCCATTCTTTCTGATCGGGATAACGGAAAGAAACGTTTTCAAACCGGATTAAGTCCTCACCCGCAAGGGTTCCCTCGATTCCGTCACTTCTTTCTACTTCAACAGAAAGAAGTGATATCAGTCTTCTTCCACCTGCTATTGAAGATTTAATCTTCCCCAACAGGAGTGGTAATTCTTGGAGTGGAAATGCAATATAGTTGAGTAATTGTATGAAGGCAAATAACAAGCCAACGGTAATTTGTCCCTGTAAAACCAGATAACCACCAAAACCAAAAACAATCAGAAATGGTATAAAAGCAACTAAAATGCCAAAAACCAACAAAAGAACAGATTGCTTAACCTTCTTTTTTGAATGAGTTGTCCAGGTATTTTGAAAGGATTTAAACCGATTAAGAAAGAATGGCTGCATGTTAAAGGCCCGAATAATTTCTGCTCCGGTAATGCTTTCTTTGGCTTCTTTGTTGATATCAGAAAGACTTTTCTGCGCATCTTGGGTATATTTTTCAATTGGAGAACTCAAGACAACAGACAAAATCCCAATGACCGGTAAGGAAGCTAAAACCACAACGGTGAGCAGCCAATTATTTGAGAAAAGGTAAATCATTGCAAAAATAGCGGTGGCTATTCCCCCAAATAACTGAAAAATGTCTTTTTGAAGCATTTCTTGAAAAAGCATCAAATCGTTTGACATACGAGAGATGATATCTCCCGAATGATTTTGATGCATGGTATGATCAGTAGCTTTGGCGATTCTATTTGAAATCTTCCTTTGAAGAAGTGCGCATAATCGATCAGAAAACTGTATAGCCAGAAATTTCCAAAGAAAAAAAGAACAAACAGAACCGGAGAATACCGTTGCTGTGAGATAAATGGCACGTGCCAGTTGGTTCTTATCTTGTTCTACAATGCTGTTGATTAGACTTGCCAGCATATGTCCTTCGGCAATCTTCAAAGCAGAGTAACCAGTAATTACAATGATAGTTGGGATCAACCAATACCATTTTAATAGCATGTACGTCCAAAGGCCATTGTTTTGCGTTCTTTTATTCATTCTGGACCTCCATTTTTTCGGAATTTTGCAAAAGATGAATGTGCTTTGACATTATAACAAATGATTTGACCATAAAAAAGGAACAAATATCTGGTATAATAAAATACTGTTAATTTTTTTAAAACATACGACTGAAGGGGTGATCTCATGAAGTTGAGTATGAATTGGTTGACTAAAAGTCTTTTTCTAAAAATCATCTTACCGGTACTGATTCTCATTATTGCATTTTCTGTCTTCTCTCTCTGGACTCAATATCAAACCATTTATAACAGTCTCCTGACTGAAAGGGAAAAAGGAGTTAAGGATATTGTTGATTTCACCGAAGGGGTTATTCTGTATTATGCTCAACAAATTCAGGATGGGAAATTGAATACTGCAGAAGCCCAGTTTATGGCTGGAGAAGTGATCAACAAGATGCGTTTCGAAGGTGAGAACTACATTTTTGGATATACCATGGAGAACAAGGTTGCTATTCCTTTTCAAAGCCATGAGCGGGGCAAATTTTTGGATGTTCAGGATGAAGAAGGCCATTATGTTCAACGTGAATTACTGGCCATAGCAAAAAGCAAAGGACAAGGGTATTATACCTACTATTGGTTGAATTCTAATACCAATCAGATAGAGCCTAAACGATCTTATATCAGTAGCTATAAACCATGGGGTTGGTGGTACGGAACGGGCGTGTACATTAACGACGTTCAAACCAAAGCGAGGAGTACCTTTCTAAAGCAGTCTTTGTACTACCTGATATTCTTAGCGGCTATGATTTTCATCCTTTTTATCCTTTTAAAAAGTTTATTGAAACCCTTGAAAATGTTGAAAGAGAATGTGAAGAGTCTTGGAAAGGGTGATTTGACAAAGAGATTTGCTTCATCGGGCACGGATGAGATCAACCAGGTTGGACTTGCTCTTGATGAGACGGTCGATCAATTAGTTCATACCATCGATGAGATAAAAACATCCTCAGAACAGATCAACAGTCTGTCAGAAGATATTAATGCTTCTTCCAAAACTCAGCAGGAGGGTATCCAGACCTTTGTACAGCAAAGAGAGGGAATCTTTAAAAAGATAGAGGACATCTCATCTTCCTCAGAAGAATTAACATCAGGCGTGGAAGAAATTGCCAGTAGCGCACAAAATGTATCAAATGCTTCTACAGAGTTAAAAAACCGAACTGAAAAAGCAGTAGAAATGACATTACAAGGAGAACAATCTGTAGAAGAACTGGTAAGCGATATGGCACATGTCAAAGAGAATACGTCAACAATGGCAAAAATGATAGACGGTTTGAACGCTCAAGCGCAAAGCATCGGAGATATCGTCGGTGTAATATCATCCATTGCAGAACAAACCAATTTATTAGCACTCAATGCGGCAATAGAAGCGGCAAGGGCTGGAGAAGCGGGCAAGGGATTTGCTGTTGTCGCCGATGAAATCCGTAAGCTTGCAGAGGAGAGTCAGAATTCAACTCAAAGAATCAGTGAAAATCTGACAGAAATCAGAAAAGGCATCGAGTCCACTGACAAACTCATGAAAAATTCAAATACTTCCGTTGAATCGGCATCAAAAGACATGACTCAATTACAAGACCAATTTAAAAATATCTTGCAAGAAATACAAGCAGTCCTGGAAAATATTGCGAATGTTTCTGGAAGTGTACAACAGCAAACAGAGTCGTTGCAGGAAATGGCTCAATCAACAGATACAGTGGGCAAGGCTGTTTTTGAGGTGATGGAGGAAATGAATGATATGAACCGTTATATTGAAGGTCAAGAAGAAATGACTAAAAAACTACACGATACAGTAGACTCTTTGAAAACGATGTCTGAGGATATGAAAAACCAGATTTCTTTGTTTAAGACCAATTAATGGATTGTTTGAATTTCTGAATCGCATCAATCAAATCATCAGGAATAAAAAAAACACCCTTTTTATGCGGGGTGTTTTTCTATTCCTGAAACCTCACTCCAGACGCTAAACTCTATACCCTTGATTTATTCAAAACAACTAAAACAAAAAAATCAAATTGAAAACTGCTTCGTTTCAATCATGCAGAACATATAAACGTTAAAATTTTATACCAAATTTAGACAAGAAAGTTGCCATTAAATAATATCCAAACATGGTGATTCCTGATGATAATACGATAGAAAGATAAATATTCCAGCCGAGTTTAGAAATGAAAAAAGGCAAAGTTAAAAAGAAAAGCAAAGAGGGCAGAACGAACCAAAAGATATTGAATGCTAAATCAGATACTTTTTTTTGATCGCCTGTATCAATGTAAAGCCAAATAATCGCCAACAAGGATGTGATAGGTAATGAGGCTATTAAACCTCCAAAAAAAGAGGTTCTTTTGCTAACCTCTGAAATAATTACAATAAGAATTGCAGAAATAAACACTTTAATCAAATATTTCAGCATAAGTCCTCCTGTTTTTCTTAGCAGAAAATCTATAAGGGATATTTTTTTGGCATTCCAGGCCGCCGGGGAAAATTTGGCGGTGTTTCTGCTACTTTCTTAAAACAAGCGATTATCGGAGTAAACCATTCGTTATTGTAACTATAGGTATATCGGATCGTTTTTTCAAAGACAAAACCAAGTAAATGAATCGCTTTTTTTGATTCGATCAATTCCTGATCAAAAAGAGGGCCTTTGTACAAAAAGAGTTCTCCACTCACTTTTAAAGCTGGGGCAGCATATTCCAGAGATATTCTTGTGGCTGCAACAGCCCTCATTGTACAGAAGTCATAGCATTCACGATTTACTTTTGTATAATCTTCCACTCGTTGATTGACGATGGATACATTGGACAGATTCAAAGTCAGGGCAACTTTCTTTAAAAAAGCAGCTTTTCTTCCTTCGCTTTCGATGAGCGTAAAAGATGCATTAGGAAAGGCGATTGCTAAAGGAATCGCTGGAAAACCTCCTCCTGAACCGATATCCAGAACCGAACCGGTTAAAGGGTGAATAATTTCGGTAGTAAAAGGCAACAAGGAATCTTCTAAATGTTTTTTGATGAGTTCTTCCCTTGTTTGATACCTGATGAGGTTTTGTTTGGCATTTTCTTCCTCAAGTAAATGCAAGAACGGTTGAAATAATCTTTGATCAATCATGATTAACCCCTTTTTTGCCTCAATGAAAAACGGGAACCCTTGAAATCCGGCTCCCGATTGTTGGATTCTTACTGATTAGAATTCTTTGATAATTTGTATTTCATCACCCGTTTTCAAAAAACTGGCATTGGCTTCATCTGTATCCACATGAAATTCCAATGCGTATTTTGGACTCACTCGAATTAATACATCTTGAAAGATGGTCTTTCTACCTTTGGTATCACACAAAACAGATACAATGTCTTTGTCTTTCACATCAAAATACTGAGCATCTTCAGGTGTCATATGAATGTGTCTTTTGGCCAGAATGAGTCCTTTTTCCAGAATGACTTCTCCTTTGGGGCCAACCAAAGTGACTCCTGGAGTTCCCTCAATATCACCGGAATCCCTTACCGGTGGAACAACACCAAGTTTAAAGGCGTCCGTTAAGCTGACTTCTACCTGTGTATCATTTCTGACAGGGCCCAATACTCTAACAGATTCAAATTCTCCCTTTGGACCCATTACCTTTACTTTTTCATCACTGGCATATTGACCGGGTTGTCCTAAATCTTTGATGGGTGTTAATTGCGCATTCTCGCCAAAAAGCACCTTCAGATCTGCTTCAGATAAGTGCAAATGTCTTGCAGAAACCCCTGCAACGATCTTGCCTTCTTTTAGTTTCATCGAACGTAGTCCTCCTTAAAATAAAGTATATGGTTTTTAAATCTTTCTTTCATCACATGTTTTTACAACGATTCTCAGGACTTGTCTAAACTCATCTACGAGATAGGGATCGATGGTTGAAAACATCTTTTCAACAAACTTGATCCTTCTTTTAATCACTTCTTTGATCACATCTTCCCCGTGTTCTGTAATTTTTAAGCGCCTGACACGTCGATCTTCATCTGAAATTTGGTAATCAACTAATTTTTCATCTTTTAATTTGTTAACCAGTCCCGTTACGGTGCTTTTTGCAACCCCCAAACGCTTGCTGATACTGGTCATGGTTAAATTCTCATGCCAATAAATATTCTGCAAAACATCGAATTGTGCAGGGGTTATTTCGTTCTTGCCTTCTTTTAATGCCATGCGCCCTTCAGCTTTAATCCAAGCGGATATCTTTCTCATCAGCTTTTCGAGCTCTTCAAACTTATCCATTATTGAACATCTCCTCTTATGATTACTGTTAATTCTCCTTTGATTTCATCACTGAATTTAATCAGGGCTTGAGAACATTTTCCCCTAAAAAATTCCTGATGCATCTTAGTCATTTCTCTGGCAACAAATACTTCTCGGTCACCAAGAATATTGAGTATATCGCTTAAACACTTATTAAGACGAAAAGGCGATTCGTAAAAAATCACATGCCGTTTTTCCCCAATCAATGTTCTAAGATATCGACGAAGTTTTTTATCACGTCCCAAAAAACCTTCGAAAATAAAAGATCCTCCAAATCCTGATGCGGCATAAGCTAGAACAAAAGCGCTTGGTCCAGGAATTACTTCCACATCAATTCCATGATCGTAACAGGCTTCAACTAAAAAAGATCCAGGATCCGATACGCATGGCATTCCGGCGTCAGAAACCAATGCAATTTGCTGTCCCGTTTTTAATTTTTCTATGATCATCTCTGATTTTAATCTTTCCTTTTGCTGAGAAAAGGAAATGAGCTCTTTTTTGCCCAATTGAAAATGATTCAGCAAAACCATGGTCCTTCTGGTATCTTCGGCCAGGATAGTATCTGCGTTCTTTAATGATTCCAAAGCCCGTGGAGAACAGTCACCAAAGTTACCAATCGGTGTCCCGACGATTGTTAATTGACCGCTCATCCCTCGAAATCACTCATTAATATCTGCAACCTTTCCAAAGTCATCATTGCTTCATGATGCTTTTCCTTTGTTTCTTCAATGACGGTTTCGTCTGCATTTAAAATGAATTTTTCATTCGAGAGTTTCTTTTCAGCGTGTTTTACATCAGCTTTTGCCTTCTCAATCTTCTTGGCCAGCCTAATCTTTTCTTCTTCTAAATCTATTGTACCAGATAAATGACAATAAACATCAAGTTTCGGGCTTACAAGAGCCGTTGAACTTCTGGATGGTTTTTCTGATGTACGATGAATATCATTTACCGAAGCCAACGCTTTGATGTACAGGGCTTGTTCAGTTGTGAAAGGGGAGATGTCTTTGTAGATACAACTGATATCGATTTTATCAAAAGGAGGAATTTGAAGTTCTGAACGCACATTTCGGATTCCCCTGATCACTTCCATCAAATCAGTAAAAACGGCTGCATCTTCTTCTAATTCATTCATTTGCTCATATTCAGGCCATTTTGAAATCATAAGATGTTCTTTTTCTTTCTTGATAGGAAGCATTTGCCAGATTTCTTCCGTTATAAAAGGCATAAAGGGATGAAGTAACCGTAAACTTTTATCCAAAACAGATAACAAGACTGATTGCGTGTTTTGCTTGCGATCTGCGTATTCAGGTTGATATAAAACCGGTTTTATGGATTCAATATACCAATCACAAAATTCATTCCAGAAAAATTCAAAAATAGATTTTGAGGCTAAATTGTAATCATAACCCTCCAGTCCTTGTGTGACTGATCGGATGGTTTCATTCAATCGATAAAGGATCCAACGATCTGACAAGGCGAGGTCATCTTTTTTGTATTGGTTCGTGATAGTCGTTTGATCGATATTCATCAATGAGAATCGAGAAGCATTCCAAATCTTATTGGCAAAGTGTTTATAATTCAGAATATTTTTAACATCCAGGTTGATGTCTCGCCCTTGGCCTGCCAAAATGGATAAGGTAAAGCGCATGGCATCAGCACCGTATTCTTCAACAACCTCAATGGGATCAATGCCGTTACCAAGTGATTTACTCATCTTTCTTCCTTTTTTGTCACGGATCAGCTGATTGATGTATACATGGTGAAAGGGAACTTCTTCCATAAATTCCATGCCCATTGTGATCATTCTGGCCACCCAGAAGAAAATGATGTCAAATCCCGTTACCAATGTGCTGGTGGGGTAGTATTTTTCGAGATCCTGGGTTTGTTCTGGCCACCCAAGCGTTGAAAAAGGCCATAATGCTGAGGAAAACCACGTATCCAAAACGTCTTCATCCTGTCTCAAATGGGTTGAACCACATGCAGGACATGTTGTGGGATCTGTTTCACTGACAATGATATGATCACAGTCTTCACAATACCAAACCGGTATGGCATGACCCCACCAAAGTTGTCTGGAAATACACCAGTCGTGAACATCGTACATCCAGTTGAGATATACTTTTTTCCATCGTTCTGGATAGAATTTAACCCGATCATTTTCGACAACCTCAATGGCTTCTTTAGCCAAAGGGCCCATTTTTACAAACCATTGATCGGACAATCTGGGGTCGATGGTTGTGTCACATCGATAACAATGGCCGACCGAATGGGTGTAATCTTCTATCTTTTCAAGTAAACCCAAACGTTCGATTTCCTCTACGATTCTTTTTCTGGCTTCTTTAATATCGAGGCCTTGATAGATACCGGCAATTTCATTCATGATGGCATTTTCGTCTATTACTTCAATAAATTCCAGATTGTGCCTGATCCCCATTTGATAATCATTGGGGTCATGTGCTGGGGTTACTTTGACTGCGCCAGTGCCAAAGTCCTTGTCCACATACTGATCGGCAATAATCGGGATCTCTCTGTTGATAATGGGTAAAATCAAGGTCTTTCCGATTAAATCTTTATACCGTTCATCGGAAGGATTAACCGCTACAGCTGTATCGCCAAGCATGGTTTCCGGTCTGGTGGTGGCGATGGTCACAAAGCCATTACCCTCTTTCAGAGGATAATTAAAATGCCAAAGGCTGGACTTTTCGTCAACATGTTCCACTTCTTCGTCGGAAAGCACGGTATTGCATCTGGGACACCAGTTGACGATGTATTTCCCCCGATAAATCAATCCTTTTTCATAAAGGGCTACAAATACTTTTCTCACGGCTTTGTTCAGCCCCTCATCCAGAGTGAAACGATCTCTGGACCAATCAACAGAGCATCCAATGGTTCTGATCTGATCCCTTATATGTCCTCTATATTCATCTGCCCATTGCCATGTTTGATTAATGAATGATTGCCTTCCCAGGTCGTTTTTTGTTTTGCCTTCTTCTTTCAGTTTTTTTTCAACCACGTTTTGTGTGGCAATCCCTGCATGATCTTCTCCGGCAACCCAAAGGGTATCCTTTCCCATCATGCGTTGAAAGCGTATTGAAATATCTTGCAGTGTTAGATTCAACCCGTGACCCATATGGAGTCTGGCAGTGATATTTGGAGGTGGAATGACGATTACATAAGGCTTGCCATGCCCGGTTGGTTTAAAATCACCTGATTTTTCCCATCGTTCATACCATTTTTTTTCGATACCCTTCGGATCATAATGCTTTTCGAGTTCTGCCATTGTTAACCTCCACTGTATTTTCTTTTGCGATATTATAGCATAGAGAAAGCGTGTGACTAAAAAAAAGAGAAAATGAGAATCCAGTACAACGACTTTGTGTTATAATATTCCAGGTTGATAAATCATATGAAAAAGATGGAGGTGTTTTTGAATGGCAAAAGTAACTCTTGATAAGGACATATGTATCGGTTGTGGTGTCTGCGAAAGTCTTTGCCCAAGTGTCTTCGTAATGGCTGACGATGGAAAAGCAGAAGTCATTGCACCGGAAACAGACGAATCATGTGCTGAAGATGCAGCAAGCTCATGCCCTGTAAACGCAATAACCGTTGAATAATCTTCAACCAGCAATGCGAACAGTGCATAATCCGTTTTACGATATTTCAAAATAAGGGCGGCTGAAGTCGCCTTTATTTTTAACCAAAAGGTTCGTTTTGCTAATTGATAGATCAATAAATTCTTTTATGAGGTGAGAACAGGATGGCAGCAAAGAACAAGTATGAAAAGATGCAGGAAAAATTAAGAAGACAACCAAAAAATGTTTGGGCTGAGAGAGATAGCCAAACCGTTGATACCTTTAACGCTCAATATGCCAAATTTCTTGAAGAATCCACAACCGAAAGACGTTCGATCGATGAAGCCATTAAGCTGGCTCAAACGAACGGCTTTATCGACTATGAACAATTTCGGAAAAAGCCGCCAAAAAAACTGGCCGGAGCGAAAGTTTATGTGAATTATCGTGGAAAGGCGGCTGCCTTTTTCAGATTTACAGATGATCTGAAAGATGGCATGAATATGGTAGCTGCCCATGTCGATTCTCCAAGAATTGACTTTAAGACAACACCCCTTTATGAAGACAGTGAATTTGCAATGGCTTCGACCCATTATTACGGAGGAATCAAAAAATATCAGTGGTATAACATTCCCCTGGGGTTGGATGGCGTTGTCATCAAAGAGAACGGCGAAAAAGTGGATATCAGAATCGGATTCGATGACAACGACCCCATCTTTGTCATTTCTGATTTATTACCCCATCTTGATCGAAAAAAGGGAGATGTCAATGAAGCCTTTGATGCCAATAAACTAAACCTAATTCTGGGTTCCAGGGCAATTACTTACAACAAGGAAGACAAGGCGCAAGAACCGGTTCTTTTGAACGTACTGAATTTATTATATGAGAAATATGGTATTACAGAAGAGGACTTGTTCTCAGCTGAAATCGAAATCGTTCCCACTCAAAAACCCAGAGACGTTGGATTGGATAGAAGTATGTTAGGTGCTTACGGTCATGATGACAGGGTTTGTTCATATACCGGTCTTCGTGCAATCATCGATGCGGAAAAAACCGATAAAACGGCTTGTGTTCTGCTTTTGGACAAAGAAGAAATAGGAAGCGACGGTAGTACCGGAGCCAAATGCCATTTTTGGAAAAAAGTCATTAACGCAGTCAATGTGATCTACAAACTGGATCAACCCATTGAAGTTATTCTTGAAAGATCCACGATGCTTTCAGCAGATGTAGCACCTGGAATAAATCCCAATTTCAAAGAAGTACATGAGATTAAAAATGCTACCAAATTCGGATATGGTATGGCTTTTGTCAAATACACCGGAGTCAGGGGAAAAGGCGGCGCCAACGATGCCGATGCTGAAATTTTAGGTGCCCTTCGGAATTTCCTCAATCAAAAGGGTATTCGCTGGCAGAATGGCGAAATGGGTAAAGTGGACATTGGCGGCGGCGGTACTGTAGCAAAATTCTATGCCCAAGAGGGTATAAGAGTCGTTGATGCTGGAGTCCCGGTCATCGGTATGCATTCACCCTTTGAAATCGTAAGCAAGGCAGACGTTTACGAAACCTATCTGGCTTATAAAACTTTCATCGAAGCATTTAAGTAATCATTAATAAGAAAATAAAAATAGCCCCCAGATTCTCTTTGGCGGGCTATTTTTATTGTTTTTTTCGAGAACCAAGAAGGCTGTTTTGGAACAATAAGTGATGTATGATATAATATTGTGTCTGATGTATTAAAACGTGAAGAAAACTCATCTGAAAGCAAAGGTATTAACGGTGCGGAAAACTAACGGTGGTTATACTAAAATGATTGTTAAAATACTAAACATACTCAATAGCGATGCAGATGACGCTCAGATCTTTTCCAAAATTTCTTCTGAAATCATGTCTGCTTATCCTTTTATTGACAAATCATCATTTTGGATTGTCAAAAGTGATGGAGAACACTATATTACCGGGATAGGATATGAGCATATAGATTACTCATCGGTTGTGATACCTCTTGAAGACTCGCTATCTGCCGTTGACCCCGAAGAAGATGTCAAAATTATCAACTCCGGTTACTTTCCAGAGGGGTTTCCACAACAGGTCAAAGCTTCCATTTTAGCCTCAGGAATAAAGGAAAATAGTTCCAAAACCTTACAAGTCAGGTTGAAGCCTTTTGGCGATTATTTTGGGGTCTTATGCTTTGATGTTCTAGATTATTCAGATCAATTTACCAATGAGATCATGGATGAATTAGCGTTCACAGCGGATGCTATCCGCATCTTTTTGGAAATGAGAATCACTTTGAACAACAAAAAGAAGGAGAACCTCTACCGTGATCACCTGGTCGCCAGTATTTCTCATGATGTCAGAACACCGTTAACCGTTATCATGGGTTACATTGAGCTGATGCAAAGTCTGATCAAAGATGAACAAATAAGCAATTTTCTCAATATCATGGAGGAGCAATCCAACTACCTGTTGAACATTATTTCTGATTTGATCACTCTTTCCAAGATCAATTCAGGGAACTACACCATTACCGAGCAAAAAACAAACATCCGTGAGCTGATTAATAACCTGATAAAAGGGCTGAAAATTCTGGCAAAGAAAAAAAGGTTGAAATTAACAGTTCAAATTGCGGCCAACATTCCGACTTTTACCTACATCGATCGAAGGGCTTTAAAAAAAATTATTAACAATTTGGTTTCAAATGCTATCAAATACACCGATGAGGGACAAGTTCAGGTCGATTGCAAAATTGAAAACAAAGACTATTTGAAATTTGTGGTATCGGATACCGGACCGGGTATTCCCGAAGAGAAACTCACAATGATCTTCGATCGATACACACGGGAACAAAGAACCATGAAAAAGCCAGGATCAGGTCTTGGACTGAGCATTTGCAAAGAACTGACTGAAGAATTGTCTGGGTCTATTTGGGCTGAAAGCAAACTGAACAAAGGGAGTCAATTCCATTTGCTGTTACCTCTAAATCCAGGAGAAATAAACCTCATAAAAACGGAAAAAAAAGAGTCTAAAAAAGTCTCTTTGACAGGAAAACACTTTCTGATTTTGGAAGATGATCAAGAAAACCGCCATATGTATGAGTTGGTTTTAAAAAATGCCGGGGCAGTGTGTTACTTATTCAATGATCCTGATCAAGCCCTTAAAGAATGCCGAATTCGAATGAGCATTGACTATATTTTAGTTGACCTGCTGTTGTCATCTGGTTCCTCCTTGGACTTTATTGCACAAATCAAACAACATTTCCCCAAAAAGATAATCATCGCCATCACAGGGAGTTCCGATCAGAGTATTCAGTTGAAGGCATTGGAAGCGGGTGCTTCAATTGTTCTCCTAAAGCCGTTCAGTTTGAAGGAACTATGTGAGAGTATCACAGAGTAAGGAACCCTCCCCTCGATCACTTATTAAAAGAAATCAATCAAATGTTATAATGTGAATAACGAAAATAATGCCGTTAACCAATCAAAAGGGTGCTTTTTCGCAGACTTAAAAGAGTAGAGGGGGCTAGATGATGAAATGCAATTGGTTTGATTATCCGTATGAATCCAAGAGAAATTGTGTGATCGCAAGGAATGGCGTGGTTGCGACTTCTAATCCGCTTGCTGCACAAGCTGGCTTGGAAATACTTCACAAAGGGGGCAATGCAGTGGATGCAGCAGTTGCTACTGCCATTTGCTTAACAGTGGTGGAACCTACTTCCAACGGGATCGGTGGGGACAATTTTGCCATTGTTTCTAAAGGCGATCAACTTTACGGTTTGAATTCCAGTGGTTATTCACCGAAGAATCTCTCGATTGAAAAACTGAAAGAGAAAGGAATTCAGGAAATGCCCCGTTTTGGTTGGGAAGCCGTCACGGTTCCTGGTGCCCCTGCAGGTTGGGCAAAATGCTGTGATCAGTTTGGAAATCTCACTTTGGAAGAATGTGCACAGCCAGCTATCAAATATGCATTGGAGGGTTTTGTTCTCCAACCGACAGTTTGTGAAAATTGGATGAAAGCAGCAGAGTTTTATAAAAAGGTCTTTCTGGAAGAAAAATTCAACCACTGGTTTAACACTTTCACAAAAGATGGCAAACCGCCTCAAGTTGGAGAAATTATCCGTTTGAATGATCATGCGCAGACTCTGAAACGTATCGGGGAGTCCAATGCGTGTGATTTCTATTCCGGTGCATTAATGCATCAAATTATTGCTTTTTCCGATCAAACCGGAGGTTATTTTTCAGCGGAGGATTTCACCGGTTATCAGGCATCGATCGTTGAACCCATTTCAGCCGGGTACCGGGGTTATGAAATATGGGAAATTCCACCAAACGGGCAAGGGATTATCGCTCTTGAAGCTCTTTCAATACTGGAAAGAACAGATTGTTTATCTAGAGAAGCCAGGTATTTTCATCATGAGATTGAAGCCTTGAAATTAGCCTTTGAGGATGGTAAAGAATACATCACCCAGCCTGAATACATGCCTTTTGATTATCATCTGTTGTTGAACCGAGATTACATCAGCAAGCGTGCGCAGCTGATCGGTAATGAAGCCATGATCCCGGAGGCTTCAAACCCCAGCCAAAGTGGAACGGTTTATCTGGCTACAGCCGATAAAGAGGGTATGATGTGCTCGTTTATACAAAGCAATTATATGGGTTTCGGTTCAGGGCTGGTGGTACCGGGTACCGGTATCTCTCTGCAAAACAGAGGTCATAGTTTTTCATTGGATGAAACACATTCCAACGTATTACAACCTCATAAAAGGCCTTATCATACCATTATTCCGGGGTTCATTACGAAAAATTCCAAACCTGTTGGCCCATTTGGAGTCATGGGCGGGTTTATGCAGCCACAAGGACATCTACAAGTGATTTCAAACATGATCGATTTTCAAATGAATCCGCAATCAGCCCTTGATGCCCCAAGATGGCAATGGACAGGAGAAAAAAACATCTTGATCGAGAAGGATTTTACATCATCGATAGCTCATGAATTGGATCGGATGGGACATAAAATTACGGTGTCGATGAATTCGAATCTATTTGGCAGAGGGCAAATCATCCTGAGAAATGAAGCCGGTGTTTATGTGGCAGGAACAGAAAAAAGGACTGATGGCCATATCGCCGTTTGGTGAATCCTGCTGCTACCAATAATAAAATGAAATAGTATTGGATTGATCATCTAATAAAACAACACCATCGCCACTGTTGGCGTGAACATATGCGGTTGACCAAACAGGCTCTGTTGCTTCAGGTCCGGAGTAAATCCTGATGGATTCTGCCGGAGAAAGGGTGAGATCTAAAAAGAGATATTCCTCCTCCCCCTTGGTGCTTACAAGTTTATAGCCATCAAGGGTTTGCTTGGTTTTTCCCCGATTAGTGATTTCAACGTACTCTGATGCCCCTTCATACTGGACATAGACAATTTCCAAATCACCTTTTGATTCACTCATCACCAGCGTTGTTTTCACTTCTTTTGGTTCTTCCTTTTTCATTTCGTCTGTAAGTGGTGATTGGGATTGCTCATAAAGAGAATCATAATCTCGCCAAAGTCCGTATGCTTTCTGCCTGGCGTGTTGTTCTGCCTGCATAAACAAACTCATGTATTCCTTGTCAAATGAAAAGACGGTGTAAGCGTGGCCATATCCATTAACAATGAGATTCAGATTATGCAATATCCATTGATCATCCCGTTGATACCAAACATATGCCAGCATACGATCGTATTTATCCCTTGGATCCCAATCGAAAGTCAAATAAACCTTAGTGCCTGTCGGACACAAAGATTTGGTGAAATCACTGGCTTCTTTGCCGTAAAATTCAACCGGTTTGCTCGGATGAACAGTTTCGGGAGTATCCACACCAATCATTCGAATGGTTTCTTCTTCACCGTTGATGCGTACTTTGATCGTATCCCCATCCACGTTTTTGACAACGATCGCCTCAACGGGCTTTACCGGTTCGATGGAATAAGGCCATTGATAAACGACATCGTTGTATTCATGCAAGGTGAGAATGACAATGATGGGTAAAATAAGATACAGCAATTTTTTCATGAGCTCACTTCCTATTCGTTTACTTTTCAATTATTTCAAAATCCTTTCCTTACAATCAGCCTTTACAAGCTGGCCAAGAGGGCTATGCTTCTCTTTTATGGGTTAATTTTTCAAGTTCCTTGACAACTGTTTGAGATTCGTTTATGTAATTTTGGAATAGCTCTTCAATTTTTTCGATTTGTTCATGCGATTTAGCCATCATTTCCATTTTCTCAGTCATCTGATGCAAAGTAATAGCTCCTGCGTACAAACAACCCGGTTTGATGGCATGACAAAAGCTCGCTATTTGATCATAATCAGAGTCATTAATTGCCTTTTTAAGCTCTTTAATACTTTGATCGATATCATCGATGAAAATAGGGATAATCGTATGGTAATAGAGATCAAAATCGTCCAGGTGTTTTTTTACTTCGTTCAAATCAATGATTTTTCTTTCATTCTCCTGATACAATTGCTCAGGTACCAGGCTTAAAATACAGCTCTTTAGAGCATGGATATGAATGGGTTTTGGAACGTAAGCATCCATCCCGGATTGGAAGACTTTTTGTAAATCCCGATCAGTGACGCTGGCTGTTAATGCAATGATGGGAATATTCGCTTGACCCGGTAAGGCTCTGATTTTTCTAGTCGCATCCAGCCCGTCCATGACTGGCATCATCACGTCCATGAGAATCAAATCGTATTGATTCTGTTGAACCTTTTCAACAGCCTTTTTACCATCATCTACCAATTCATAATTCCAGCCAAACCCAGATAAGACCTCTTTGATGATGGCTTGATTAACGAGATTGTCCTCTGCAACAAGTATAT
>Ga0209607_1000190_pt1 | contig 54472 bp, 50 predicted proteins | sample AD_UKC117_MetaG_FD_184413 | JGI IMG/M metagenome (GOLD analysis project Ga0209607, IMG submission 184413) | Active sludge microbial communities of municipal wastewater-treating anaerobic digesters from Hong Kong - AD_UKC117_MetaG (SPAdes)... | ecosystem: Engineered > Bioreactor > Anaerobic >... | reverse complement strand
CGCCGAAAAGGGCAAAACCGTGCCGCTCTTCGCCGAACTCGACAGAATCGTCAATGCCAACAACGGTCTCTGGTGCGCCGAGGCTGAAAAGTTTCTGCTCGAGAATGTGTGAAAAGTTCTCATTTTCAAAGAACCCCGCCGGAAAATCCGGCGGGGTTCTTTGAAAATCGCATCCTACAGCATTTTATACCAACTCTGGCGGAACGCATTCGGCGTGATGCCTTCGCGCTGTTTGAACTGATTGATAAAGTGGCTCGGGTTTTCAATGCCGACTTCGAAGGCGATCTGGTTTATCGTGTCGTTGGTGGTCCGCAGCAGTTCTTTTGCACGGTTGAGCCGGGTAAAGATTAAAAACTCGTTCGGCGTAAACCCGGTATAGCGCTTAAACAGCTTCTGAAAATAGAACTTGTTCATCGAAAACTTCAGCGCAAGGTCGTCCAGCGTGATTCGCGTGTTGTAGTGGTCCATCAAATAAACGCGCGCCTTCTGGATACACTCGGGCATCATTTCGTGCTCCGGAAGCGTGCAGACGCTCAGCGCACAGTCGCTCATCAGGTCCGTTAAAAGCCGCGCTGCGCGGATGTCCCCCGCCAGCGTGCTCTGGCCGCTTTTATAGATGTCCATCAGTTCCCGCAGAATCGCCGGCACGGCCGTGTTGGGCGGCAGGGTCAGAACGTTGTGCCCGTTGTTCTGCGCAAGCAGCAGTTCGTAATACCGCGCGCAGCCATGCCCGTAGAAATGCACCCAGAGCACATGCCACTCTTTTTTTACCTTGCTGGTGTAATAATACTGGGGTTTCTGGCATTCGATCCAGAATGCCTGCCCTGGGCTTACGGCCTCCGTAATACCGTTATATTCCAGGATACCCTCGCCCGAAAGCACATACTTGAGCAGATACGACGGCAGGCCAACCCGCCGTGTATAGTACTTTTCCTGCGCCAGGAAATCACCCAGTTCCTGCACATATGGCAGGTTGCGTTTCGCCTGCTGTCCGGGTGTGACCGTCAGCCAGGTCGAACTTGGCGCAATATCCAGTTCATAGGTTAGTTGTACGCCTGCCATATTTCATTCCTTCTAAGCCAAGATAGCATGATAGTTTGCCAACATTGATCAGTGACAAAAGCAATATAATTTGCAATACTAAATTATAAACATAGTCTACCCTACAATTTCGAACTTTGCAACAATCCCAATAACCCCTTTATCGTGCATATTTGCCGTCAACCACAAGATGTGGAGTCCGCACGAAAATCCGCTTCAACAGAAAGACAAGATAATGCAATTTTAGGTCAACATAATATCACAAGATATTTGCATGTTTGCTGCACCATTTAATTTTCGGCAGGAGGGCGACAAGATGGAACGATATGCCTGGAAGGCAAGGATTCTCCCCGGAAAGCTGGAAGAATATATTCGCCGCCACAACGAGATCTGGCCGGCAATGACCGAAATCCTCAACGAAGCCGGCATCCATAACTACACGATCTGGAATGTCGAAGACGAGTTGTTCGGGTATTACGAATGCGACAGCATCGCCCGCGCGGCAAAAGTGCAGGCTGAAAGCCCGATCGTCGCCCGGTGGAACGAATATATGAAGGACGTCATGGTAATGGACCTCGACCCCGTAACGGGTGCGCAGCCGCTGATGCGGCAGGTTTTTTTGCACAAATAGCTCCGGTTATGGCGTACCTATTACAGAAACGGCGCGCATCCGCGCGCGCCCGGTCAGGAGACAACGAATGAACCAGAAAAACACCAGACAAACGTTTGAACACGCCGCCGAAAAATATGCTTCGTTCGGCGTGGACGCGTCGGCGGCCGTCCGCAGCGCGGACGCCATCCCGATTTCCATGCACTGCTGGCAGGGAGACGACGTCATCGGCTTCGACGGCTCGGCTTCCCTCTCCGGCGGCATCCAAACGACAGGCAACTACCCGGGGCGCGCACGCACGCCGGATGAGCTCCGCGGCGACATCGAAGCGGCGCTCCGGCTCATTCCGGGCCGCACCAAGCTCAACCTGCACGCCTGCTACGCGGAAAAAAACGGCCGGAATGTAGACCGCGACGCATACGGCGTCCGCGAATTTTCCGGTTGGCTGGAGTGGGCGAAGCAGACCGGCCTCGGTCTGGACTTTAACCCGACATTTTTCTCCCACCCGATGATGGACGGAGATTTTTCTCTGAGCAGTTTCGATCCCCAGAAACGCAGCTTCTGGATCGAGCACGGCAGGCGCTGCCTGGAAATTGCGCAGGAATTCGCCAAAGGCACGAATCAGCCCTGCATCGTCAACTTCTGGATGCCGGACGGTTATAAAGACACCTGCGCGGACAGCAAAAAACGCCGCGATCTGATGACGGAGTCCCTGGACGCAATTTTCGAAACACCCGTCGACGACGCGGCGGTCCTCCCCGCCGTGGAAAGTAAGCTTTTCGGCGTCGGGCTGGAAAGCTACACCGTTGCGAGCCACGAATACTCGCTGGGCTACGCCATTACGCGCAAAAAACTGTACACGCTGGATTCCGGTCATTTTCACCCCACCGAGGTAATCAGCGCAAAAATTTCCGCCGTGCTGCCGTTTGTGGACCGGGTGTTGCTGCATGTCAGCCGCGGCGTCCGCTGGGACAGCGACCATGTCGTCGCGCTTGACGACGAACTGCAGCGCATCATGGACGAAGTCGTCTGGAACGGCTATGAACAGCGCGTCTTCATCGGCCTGGACTATTTCGACGCTTCAATCAACCGCATCGCCGCCTGGGCCATCGGCATGCGCAACGCCAGAAAGGCGCTGCTGCGCGCCTATCTCGCGCCGTATCCGGCAATCCGCAAAGCGGAACACGAGGGCGACTACACCACGCGCTTTGCCATGCTTGAAGACCGCAAGACCCTTCCGTTCGGCGCGGTCTGGGATTTTTACTGTGAAGAAAACGGCATCCCGAAAGACGGCGAATGGCTTAAAGAGGTCAAAAAATACGAACGCGACGTGCTGAGCCGGCGCGGATAAGGAGGGCGCATGTCCGAATATCGTTTGGAACTCAAAGGCATCACGAAAATATTCCCGGGCGTAAAAGCGCTGGACCGTGTGAGTTTCCAGCTCAAGCCCGGCGAAATCCACGCCATCATGGGTGAAAACGGCGCAGGCAAGTCCACTTTTATCAAGGTGATCACCGGTGTGCATCAGCCCGACGAGGGCACGATCTATATCGACGGCAAACAGGTGGAGTTCAAAACCCCACTGGACGCACAGCGTCTCGGCATCGCCGCCATCTATCAGCACGTGACGAGCTATCCGCACCTTTCCGTTGCGGAGAATATCTTCATGGGACACGAATGCGTCAGCAAAGGCTTCCTGCAATGGAAAGAGATGAACCGGCGCGCGCAGGAGCTGCTCAAGCCCCTCGGCGTTTCGTTCAGCCCGACGGCGCTGATGAGTTCCCTCTCCGTGGCGCAGCAGCAGATGGTCGAAATCGCCAAAGCGCTTTCCATGAACGCGCGCATCATCATCATGGACGAACCAACCGCCGCGCTGACTAAAAACGAATCGGAAGAACTCTACCGCATCACCGAATCGCTGCGGGATGAAGGCAAGTCCATCATCTTTATCTCCCACCGTCTTGAGGACATGTACCGCCTCGCCTCCCGCGTTACGGTGTTCCGCGATTCCCACTATATCGGCACATACGACGCCGCCACCATTACCAAGCCGGAGCTCATCAAAGCGATGGTCGGCCGTGAAATCAAAGAACTGTTCCCAAAGCCGGACATCACGCCCGGCGAGGAGGTCCTTCGGGTTGAAAAGCTCGGCCGGACCGGATACTTCAAAGATGTTTCGCTCGACGTACGCCGCGGCGAGATCGTCGCACTGACCGGGTTGGTCGGCGCGGGGCGCACGGAGGTCGTGCAGACGCTCTTCGGCGTGGAACGCTACGATGCGGGCCGCATCTTCCTGGAAGGCAAGCCGGTCACCATCCGCAAGCCGCAGGATGCGATGCGCCTCGGCATCGGCCTGCTCACGGAAGACCGCCAGCAGCAGGGATTGATCCTCACCTGGGGCATCGGCCGCAACATCACGCTGCCGGAACTGAAAAAGTACGCAAAGTACGGCGTCGTTTCCGAGGAAAAGGAATGCGTCGACGCAAAACGGCTGGCTGAACGCGTGGATGTAAAGGCGGTTTCGCTGTTCGATAAGGGCAGTTCGCTCTCCGGCGGCAATCAGCAAAAAGTTGTCGTAGCCAAGGCGCTGAATTCTCACCTGAAGGTGCTCATCATGGACGAGCCCACAAAGGGCGTGGACGTCGGTGCGAAAGCCGCCATCTACGAAATCATGGGCGAGCTTGCCAAGTCCGGCCTCGCCATCATCATGATCTCGTCCGAAATGCCGGAAATCCTCGGCATGTGCGACCGTATCTTCGTGATGTGCGACGGACGTGTCACCGGCGAACTGAGCCACACGAGCGCCACGCAGGAGCGCATTTTGGAATATGCCATGCGCAAGCACGCGCCGGACGCGCAGGGCGCGTAAGGAGGGACCGAACAATGCAAACGACGACCGGGTTGAAATCTTTTTGGAAACGGCTGACCAGCTCGCGCGAAACGACGCTGTTTTTAGTCCTCGCGCTGATTTGCGTATTCATCCAGCTGCGCAACAGTTCCTTCCTCACAGCGAAAACCATCGAGGACATGCTGAAGAATTACTCGACAACCATCACCCTTTCGCTCGGGATGATGAGCGTGCTGCTGATTGGCGGAATCGACATCTCCGTGGCTTCGTCCCTGGCATTCTCCGGAATGTGCGCATCTCTTTTGATGCGCGAAGGCGTTTACTCCTCCACGCTCGTGATGTTTCTCGTGAGTATGGCCATCGGTACGCTCTGCGGCCTGATTGTCGGTTCCGTCATCGCCTACGGCGACGTTATCCCGATCATCGCCACGCTGGGTCTGACCAACATTTTCCGCGGCGCAACCTACCTCGTTTCGGACAGCCAGTGGGTCTCCGCCTATCAGTTCCAGTCTTCGTTCAAACAGTTTGCGCAGACCAAGACGCTTTCGTTTGGGCTGGTCAACAACCTGATTTTTATTTCAATCGTCTGCTACGTCGCGTTTTTCATCATCATGCGCTGGACGCGCTTCGGGCGGCGCATCTATGCCGTCGGCAGCAACCCGGAAGCAGCCTCCGTGAGCGGCATCAACATCAAGCGCATCAAGCTCGTCGTGTACACGATGGCCGGCAGCTTCGCCGGGCTCACGGGCGCGATGTACACCTCCCTTTACGCTTCCGCACAAAACGACATGGCGCTGGGCATGGAAATGGACGTCATCGCCGCATGCGTACTCGGCGGCGTCAGTCTGAGCGGCGGCCAGGGATCGGTCGTGGGTGTTTTCCTCGGCGCGCTGACCATGGCGGTCATCAGCAAGGCGCTGCCGCTGATCGGCATTTCACAGTTCTGGCAGCGGGCCATTAAAGGCCTGATCATCCTGCTGGCAATCATCATCAATATTATCGCGCAGCGCGTGCTGCTCAAGAACCAGCTGAAAGAGAGGGAGATCTGACATGGCCGAGCATGCTTCACACACGATCATCGCAACGCGGAAGAAAACCCTCCGCTCCGTCCTGCTGCGCTGGGAAACGCTGCTGATCGTCCTGTTTATCGCGGTCAACGTGATGAACGCTTCTATTTCCAAAAACTATCTCAACGTCGACAACCTTTTTACCGCCATCAGCGCGTTCCTCGTACGAGGCTTTATCGCAATGCCGATGGCATACGTCCTCGTTCTCGGAGAGATCGACCTTTCCGTCGGTTCAACGGTCGCTCTGTCCGCAACGCTCCTGGGCGTGAGCTACAACGCGGGCATGCCTATGGGCGTTTCCCTTCTGATTGCGCTCGCGGCCGGCGCGCTCTGCGGCCTTGTCAACGGGCTGATCCTCACGGTATTCACCGAACTTTCGCCGATGATCGTAACGCTGGGCACCATGACGCTCTTCCGCGGCGCTGCGGAAATCATCCTCGGCAGCACAAGCACGGGCGGCCTGCATAACTGCACATGGTTTTATAACGTATACTACGCCAAGCTCGGGTCCGTCCCCTATATCTTCATCGTCTTTTGTGTCCTGGCGGTCCTCTTCGGCTTCACACTGCATAAAACCACCTTCGGGCGGTATATTTACGCCATCGGTTCCAACCGCATCGCCGCACGCTACGCCGGTATACCGGTTCAGCGCGTCCGGCTGATCTGCTACACGCTCGTCGGCCTTGTCTGCGGCATTTCCGCGGTGTTTTACGGCGCCTGGATGGGAACGATCCGCAGCGACATTGCAACGGGCTATGAGCTGGAGGCCATCAGCATGGCCGTGCTCGGCGGCATTTCCACCGTCGGCGGGAAGGGCAACTTCCCCGGCACCGTCATTTCGATCTTCACGATCGGCCTGCTGCGCTACGGTCTGGGCCTCGCCAACGTCAACACCCAGACGATCCTGATGATCATCGGCGGGATCCTGATCCTGATGGTCATGCTGCCAAACGTCATCTCCGCTTCCACGCTGAAGCACGCAAAGGTCCTTCGCACGAAGGCCGGGCAGAAAGCGTAAGCGCGCAAAACCATATCCAAAAAATTTACGAGCCAATTACCAGACAACGCAGAACGTAAAAACCAGCCATCGGAATATAAACACCGTTGAGCGTGTTTATATATAAAAAAACAAGGAAGGGGAAAACAATGAAAAAACTGATTGCACTTGCTCTTTGCCTTATGATGGCGCTGTCAGCATTCGCCTGTGCAAAAACCACAACGGACACAGCGGCGGACACCACGACAGAAACCGCGACGGAGGCCGCCGCGGAGACCAGCACGGAAACCGCTGCCGAGCCGGCTGCGGAAGCGGCAACCTATGCGATTATCGCAAAGTCGGCCGGCAACCCGTACATGGAGCGCATGGCCTCCGGCTTTGAAGAAGTCATCACGGAAGCCGGCGCGGAAGCCATCGTCAAGTACCCCGCCGAAATCACCGCGGAAGCGCAGATCACCCTGATCAACGAGCTCGTTGCGCAGGGCGTGAGCGGCATCGCGATTGCGGCAAACGACGCGGACGCGCTGGAAACCGCGCTGACGACCGCCATGGACCAGGGGATCAAAGTGGTGTCTCTGGACTCCTCCGTCAACCCGGCGAGCCGTATGACGCACATCAACCAGGCCGGTGTTCAGCAGGTTGCGCAGTGCCTCGTAGACGCGGTGTATGACCTCACCGGCGGCTCCGGCGACTGGGCCATTCTCTCCGCAACCTCGACTGCCACGAACCAGAACGCCTGGATCGCCGCAATGCAGGAAATCCTCACGGATAGCATGTATGCCGACCTGAACCTCGTTGAGGTTGCCTACGGCGACGACATGTTCCAGAAGTCGGTTGACCAGACACAGGCGCTGATCTCCAACTATCCGGACCTGAAGGTCATCTGCGCGCCGACCACCGTCGGCATCGCCGCCGCCTCCAAGGTCGTCACGGACAACGGCCTGCAGGGTCAGGTAATCGTCACCGGTCTCGGCCTCCCCTCGGAAATGGCCGAATTCATGGGTGAAGGCAACGTCGCCTGCCCGTACATGTTCCTCTGGAACCCGATCGACGTCGGCAAGGTTGCCGCCTATACGCTGATTGAGATGGTCAACAACGGCCTGACCGGCGCGGTCGGCGAGTCCTTCACTGCCGCCAACGGCACGACCTACACCGTCACCGAAGCGGGCGACGGCGGCACCGAAATCATCATCGGGCCTCCGTTCCAGTTCGACGCGACCAATATCGATGACTGGAAGAGCGTGTATTAATTCACATCACGACTTAAACGCCGGATTGCGGCGGGGAAAGGGCGAGCTGCGACTCGCCCTTTCCCAAATTGATTTTTGCCGGACCCCGGGGCAGAATACAAACGAATTTTATTTTTCGGTATTCGGAAAATGGAGGTGTCTTTATATGAAAACATTCTCAGAGCAAAACAAGCACGCTCTCGGAGAATTCGCGCGTATGTCCGGAGAAGCCGGCTCGCGCAGCGATTATGTGCAGGGCGGCGGCGGCAATACCTCCGTAAAACTGGACGACGGGCTGATGGCGATCAAGGCTTCCGGCTACCGGCTGAAAGACATCACCGAAACCGATGCATATGCGGTTTTGGATTATGAAGCGCTCCGCGCGTTCTACAGCACGCACGAGCCGGACGAGTTCGGCGACGCGGAGAAGGCCGGTGCGGCAGAAGCAAAGGCGGCGACCCGCGCGATCGAAGGCCTGCCCGCACTGCGCCCGTCCGTGGAAGCCGGCTTCCACTCCCTGCTGGACCGCTATGTCCTGCACACCCACAGCGTATACGCCAACCTTGCCGCCTGCGCAAAAGACGCACGTCGGCTCCTCGGCGAAGCACTCGGCGGCGCAGATTATGCGTACGGATTCGTGCCGTACGTCGACCCCGGCGCGCGGCTGACATTTTCCATCCGGGACGAACTCCGGCGCGTCGAGTCCGCCTGCGGAAAGCGCCCGAAAGTGCTCCTTATGGAAAACCACGGTATCATCGCGCATGGAGACAGTGCAGGCGAAGCGCTCGCCGTCCATACGGACGCAAACGAACGCTTTGCGAAATTTTTCGGCCTTCGCGGGGGCGCTTTTCCGCAGGTGAAAATCAAACCCGCGCCGGACGGCGGTTTCGTCTCCGGCACACCGTTTGTCTCCAACGCGCTGAAGCGGGGCTATCCGGACGAATTCCTGCTTTCCGAGCCGCTGTATCCCGACCAGATGGTGTTCTTCACCGGAACGCTCGGTGAAACGGCAGTGATTGACCGCACAAGCGGACTCGCGCACTACAATCTGCCGGAAAACACTGCCTACACGATGGAAGAGACGCTTTGCGCCGTGCTTTTCATCCTCGAAACGCTTAATGCAAAGGGATACGAAGTTTCCACCATGGGCGCACAGGCCAAGGCGTTTATTGCAAACTGGGAAAGCGAAAAATACCGCAAATCGCTTGCGCAAAAAGGGGAAATGCATTAACCGGCAAGCGTAGCAACGCAAGGCATATGAAAAAGCGGCTGTGTACACAGCCGCTTTTTCATGCACAGAATTTCCATCCCGCCTCGTAGATTTACATTGTGATACTCCATTGTTTCAGCGCATGCTTTCCGTAAACAGGGAGCAGTCTGGTGCGGCCGGTCAATAAAATCGTTACCGCCATTATACACGTTTAAGCTGTTACCGTTCAAGAAGCGCCAATATTATCAGGTGTGTTAAAACCTGTTTTTCGCATCCGTTTGGAAAATGCAATCCGCAATGCACGCGATCCAAACGGCTTGCTGTCACCACGAAACGCCAGCCCCATGGTAAAACAAATACAAACCACTTCCACAGCTCTTTTTACGCCGCCAATGGGTTGCGCCGTACAGCAGAACCCGCTACAATAGGCATTAAATGCAAACGCCTGTACTCGCGACGGTTGCTTCGTACGATACCGATCGATTTTTCCGGCGAGCGCCATGTTCGCCGCAGAAAAGAGGAACTCGTTTTGGATATGTTACCCGTCGTTTCGCAGATGGGCGTACTGTTTTTCGTGGTCGCGCTGGGATTCGCCGGCGCCAAGTGCCGCGTTTTGGACAAAGATTCCAACGAAATGCTCTCCAGGGCCGTGATCGATCTGATCCTGATCTGCCCCCGAAATATGGTCCAGGAGCAATGTTAGTAAATCAATCCCTCTAAGCAGCAAATGGAACCACGGTTTGAGGGGCGGGCGGCCGCCCGCCGAGGCTCGAATGTGGCCTGATCTGATTGTAGTATCGGATCCAGCGCTGCGTCAACACTTGTGCTTCATACATTGTGTCAAAAATCTCTCCGTTGAGGAATTCAGCTCGCATGCGAGCGTTGAAACTTTCGATATATCCGTTTTCCCATGGGCTGCCCGGCTCAATATAGGCTGTAATGGAACCCGCGTCTCTCAACCATTCGCGAATGCGTTTAGCGGTGAATTCACTTCCGTTATCGCTTCTCATATACTCTGGAACCCCGCGTGCCAGCATGAGATTAGACAGAACTTCGATGACATCGTAGTTTCGCCAACTTCGACGCGGTACACTGGCAAGACATTCGTGCGTGTGTTCGTCCAGAACGTTCAGGAATCGAATCTTTCGACCGTTGCTGGTTCGATCTTCTACAAAATCATAACTCCATACATGATTCTTATGCTCTGCTCTCAGACGAATGCAGCTGCCATCCGTTAGCCAGAGTCTGCGTTTCTTTACCTGCTTTTTCGGAAGTTTCAATCCTTCTTCCCGCCAGATTCGTTCCACTCGCTTATGGTTGATCAGGATTCCTTCATTCCGAAGCATAGAGGTGACCATCCGATACCCGACCCGACCGTAGTTGGTAACCAATCGGATGATCGCTGTACGGATTTCGTCTTCATCGTTGCGTTTCACAGGTTCATACCGGAAACTGTTGCGGTTGATTTGTAATACCCTGCAAGCCCGTCGTTCTGCTACATGATGTTTGGTTACGACATGCTCGACGGCCGCTACGCGCTTGGCAGGACTCAGAAGTTTTTTGAGTTCACGTCTCTGAGGATCGAGATATCCAACGCCTGCTCGGCTACCAGCTTCTTTAATCGAGCATTTTCTTTTTCCAGGTCCTTCATTCGTCGGGCATCCCTGGTGTTCATTCCTCCGTATTCTTTTCGCCAACGATAATATGTCTGCTCAGTAATTCCGAGTCCCCTGCAGGCCTCTGTAATCGTTTTGCCCTGGTTGCAATGCAGTTCTACCTCCCGCAGCTTGACGATAATCTGCTCGACTGTGTAATTCTTTCTTGCCATTTCTTTCAGCTCCTTTGTTAGTCTTTTTTCTCTTTTCCTAACATTGTAGCTGGTCCAGTTTTCGGGGGCTAGATCAAAAGCAACAGCATCTTTTTTGCCGAAACAGGCTCTTTGGCGTAGGCAAGGCAGATCAGCCAGCCGAGCAGCGGAAGGCCCAGCGTGAGCAGGGGCGCGGTGTAAAAATCAAAGAACTGCGTCGCCATGCCGAGGATCATAAAGCCCATCATGGCGCTCTCCGGCTTTTTGATCCACTTAGGCACGAACAGCATGCCGATAAATGCAATTACAAAGCATACGCTGTATTGAAACAGCGCGCTTGCCACGACCGGGTTAACAAAGAGGATTCCGGCAGTAAAGAGCATTGGCGGCCAGGCGGAACGCGTTTGAAACGCGAGCATGGTGGCGGCCGCGCCCATCAGCAGGAAAAACGTCCACATGATCAGCGTGCGCATGGTTCCGTAGTCCATCACCGAAAGCAGCGCGCGCACATAAATGCGGAAGCCATGCCAGTACCGCACGTAAAACACGTCCGCTTCTTCGTGGTTTGCCACCGTGTCGCGCGCATCCTGCAGCGTGAAGTCGTCTTCGAGCGGATAGGCGTTTTTCAGAACGCTGTCGGGAGAATCCTTCACGTCCATATAGGTGGACAGCGAAAGGATGATGACCTCCGTCCAGTCGTCGAGCGAATAGGAGCCCCAAACCTGCCGGAGAATATGATGGTTTTGATATTCCGGCTCAAGTTCGTCGATCGAAAGGAGATAGTTCGCTTCAACCTTGTCCTGCGGGCAGAGACCGCTTAAAAACAGCATCCCCACGCCGAGCGCAACGAGCAGCGCATATACGATCAGGTATTTCAAAAACTTCGGAAAGCGGCTTTGCAAGGCTCCATCCTCCTAAATATAACGGTTCGGATTTGAATGATCGTGTGTCGGGCGTTTCTCAGTCTTCCGGCGAACTGTCATGGTAAACGGGATCGTCGACGGACGGCACCTGCTCGGAGTATCCCCACATCAGCATGTCCGGAAGGTAGCGCTGCCCGGTCCGCGTCGCCGGTTCCCCAGGGTGCCGGTTGAGGTGTTCTCCCATAAACACCATCGCCGTGGAGTTGCCGCCGTCGAGGTTATACGCCTGCTGACAACCGTAGAGATAAAACATATGCATAAGCGTGTTGACCGAAACGCCGCGGCTGTAATTGGACATACGCCCGTCCACGGTGATGACGACAAAGTGCCCCGGCTCCACCATCCCGATGCCCGTGCGAGGGTTGACCGCACCGAGCATGGTACGCTTGGCGTTGATGTTGAGCACGCCGTCGCGGATCAGCGTCGGGCCAAAGGAAAACGTGTTGAGCACGCCGTCGGCGAGCAGTTTTTCATAGGTGGTTTCGCCGGGCGAAAAAATCCGCAGGGACATATCGGGGTACAACGCGGCGGTGTCCGCGCCGGTAAGATTGTTGTAAAGCACGCCGTCGCGCATGATGATGCCCTTGATCTCCGGCTCGGCAACGTCCAGATTGTCGCCTGTAATGGCGAGTACCGCGCCGTATCTGCGCGCCATATAGGTTGGCGCTTCGACACGCAGCTTTACGTTGGGGTCCGTTCCGCGCACGCCGGCGCGGAACGCGTCTTCGTTGCGCATGCGGATTTGCGCTACGCAGTAGCACACGGGCTGGTCGCTGATGTTGGTTGTGTGGATGCGGTCGATGATGATTGATAAATCGTCGGTTTTATACTCCCAGTGTTCGTTTTCCCAGTCTTCGACGATGACTTCCTCGGGATCGGTGTCGCTGCGGAAGTATTCGTCCCAGGAGGTATCCTGCGTTTCGGCAACGGCGCTGTCGATGGCGGCGGCGCTCAGCGAGGAAAAATACGGAAGCCCGGGTCCGTTCAGACGCGATGGATTCAACCCGTAGAAAAAGTCGTTGGACTGCTGAAGCGTCTCCAGCCCGGGCGCACAGTACGCCAGTCCGTATTCCGCAACGCTGTAGGTTGGGTCGCCGACATCCAGATCGTAACGGTATTCTTCAGAAAACGACTGATACAGCGCGGTCTCCGCTTCCAGCGCCGTTTTACCGGAAAACGAGGAAAGCGCCGCGTCCCGGTCGATCGTGAAGTCCCGATCGCCATAGAGATGCAGAAATACCCGGAGCGTCTGCCAGACACCGTATTTTTCGGCGGATTCTTCGTCAAACCGCGCGGCGGCGGCCTTTTTGGCGGCCAGCAGGGTTTGTTCCGCGGTCAGCATATGCGCCGCATGGCCGTATTCGCCGTCGAGGTCGTGGGACACGATTACGGCAGGCTGATATTGCCGGATGGTTTGAACAAGGAATGAAAGCACTTCGTCGGCGTCCCAGCACTCCTCCATGGCTTCGAGCTTTTCGGAATACTTGTCCGGGAAGCCGCCGAACACGGGCGCCTCGTAAATGCCCATTTTCCGCAGTGCCGCGGTCGCTTCTTCCCGCTGGGTTTCGTCCGCACTTGTCATATAGACCACCACGACCGAATAGCCCATCTCCGTCGCGTAGTAGGGCAGCACACCGCCGAGGTAGAGGTATTCGTCTCCGGGATGCGCGACGACGAGCATCAAATCCACGCCGGCCTGTTCGTATGAGACGGACGATTTTGCCGAAGCGACGCCCGGCACGGCAAGCAGCAGGAACAGAGCAAGGAGCACAGCGGCAAGTTTCTTCATGAAAGTCCTCTTTTGTGATAGATCGATATCAAAAAACGGGTTTGGAGCCGAATTTTCCTCATTATATCATCTAACGGCGCAAGGGTGCAGTATTTCGCCGAATATTCTTGATTGCGCGGGGTGTGGCAAACCGCAGGGCGGAAACGGACGGGGGAAGAAAGCCATTGCAGAGGTGCGGTTTGAATTAATCCGTATTTGAAAGCCGTTTTCAAGATAGCAAACGGCAGAGGGTTTTGATATGATAATAAAGATTTATCTCGTCAAAATATCTCGAAAACAGGGAATTATGGGGGGCATATGAAGAAAATCGTTATCTGTGTTTGCATTGCCATGTTGTTTTTACTGACCGCCTGCGTTTCGCAAAACGATTACGACTTGCTTAAGGAAAAAGTTGCAACGCTCGAAAACGAGTATCAGCAGCTATCGAAAGACTATTCGACACTTTCGGAAGAACAGGCAGAACTGGATTCAGCCCTGACGAACTTTTCGTTGGAGCAGCAAGAGAAAAATATGGATTACGATGCGATGTGGAGCACTTTTTCGGAATTCACTGCAATCCCGGAAGAAGCATATATAACGTATGGCTCGGAAAACGGTTTGTCAGGATGCGGCTGGCTGCTTGAGGGGGACATCACAGAAATATCGACCTATAAAAATTTGCAGTATATTGTCGTAGAAAATGATATCGGCGATTTTGCAGTCGGCGAAATGCCGTTGTATATGGTGTTTCCTGTCGACTGGCAAGTCGGGGATCATATTCTTGTAAACATTGTGTATTCCGGATATTCGGATGCAATTGACCTGCCGGTCGGTTATTATAATGGATTTTATGTTTCCAGCAGGTGAGGCGGGGCTATGGCCGGGAAGCATAATCCTGCGTAATGTTGAAATCTAACCTGCCGCTGCAGCGGAGAAAACAGCATCCGAATTTTTTGTCTGCATTTGTGTGAAGCGGGGTTTTCGGCCCTATGGGTTGCTCCGCGGCGGAGTCATATTGTAATAAAGTCACAGAATACCGATATTCCCTTATCGTATGATAATACAAAACGATAAGGGGGTATTTTTTATGGAGCAAACCGGTAAAAAAAGCAATTTGAAACGGTACCTGCCGATGCTGATTCTTGCCATAATCGGCGCGGTCGGCGGATATCTCTACTATCGGTTCGTGGGCTGCGCAAGCGGTACTTGCGCAATCACATCCAACCCCGTCATTTCGACGATTTACGGCGGCGTTATCGGGCTGCTGATCGGATATATCATTACACCGGGAAAGAAGAAAAAGGAGGATCAGGCGAATGAGTAAAGTTGTTATTGTCGGCGGCGTGGCCGGCGGCGCAAGCTGCGCGGCAAGGCTGAGGAGGCTGGACGAAAAGGCGGAGATTATCCTGCTGGAGCGCGGGGAATACATCTCCTATGCAAACTGCGGCCTTCCGTACCACGTGGGCGATGTGATTAAGGCGCGCCGGTCGCTGCTGCTGCAGACGCCGGAAGCCATGCGGGCGAAGTTCCGCGTGGACGTGCGCGTGCAAAACGAGGTGCTCTCGGTCGACCGCGCCAACAAGACGGTGCAGGTCAAGCGCCTCGCAACCGGAGAAACCTATACCGAATCGTATGATACACTGGTGCTTTCCACCGGCTCTTCGCCGCTGCGCCCGCCGATTCCGGGCATCGAGTCCGCGCATATCCAGACGCTCTGGACGGTGCCGGACACCGACCGCATCCGTTCGATTATCGCCGATCAGGGCGTGAAATCGGCCGCGGTCATCGGCGGCGGATTCATCGGCCTCGAAATGGCGGAGAATCTCAAGCATGCCGGGCTGGAAGTGAGCATCATTGAAATGCTCGACCAGGTCATGGCGCCGATCGATTTTGAAATGGCGCAGCTGCTGCATGAAAACATCGACCAGAACGGCGTGGAGCTCATTCTTGGCGACGGCGTGGCTTCCTTCCAGGATACGCCGACGGGCGTGGACATCACGCTCAAGAGCGGTAAGGTCGTGTCCACCGAGCTGGTCATCCTCTCCATCGGCGTGCGCCCGAACGGGCAGCTTGCCAAAGACGCCGGGCTCGAAATGAATGCGCGCGGCGGGGTTGTCGTGAACGATCATATGCTGACGTCCGACCCGGACATCTACGCCGTGGGCGATATGATCGGAGTCGAAAACTTCGTCACCAAGGAGCCGACCATGATCCCGCTGGCAGGGCCTGCCAACAAACAGGGCCGCATCGCCGCGGACAACATTGCAGGCGGGAACGACGCATACCGCGGCACGCAGGGCACCTCGATTGCAAAGGTGTTCGACCTGACCGCCGCAAGCACCGGCGAGAACGAAAAAACGCTTATAAAACGCGGCCTCGTCAAAGGCAAGGATTACGAAAGCATCATCATTACGCAGAATTCACATGCCGGGTATTATCCCGGTGCGGTCCCGCTGACGCTGAAAATGCTCTTCTCCATGGACGGCAAAAAGATTTTCGGCGCGCAGATCGTAGGGCGCGACGGCGTTGACAAGCGTATCGACACACTCTCGGCGGCCATGCGCCTCGGCGCGGGCGTCAGCGACCTCAAAGAGCTGGAGTTTGCGTATGCACCGCCGTATTCATCGGCAAAGGACCCGGTCAACATGGCCGGCTTCGTTGCGGAAAACGTGCTCGGCAAGCTCGTGCGTTTTGCTGACTGGGATGCGGTGGAAAACGACAAGGATGCGGTGCTTCTCGACGTGCGCGAGGACGCGGAACTGCTGGCGTTTTCGCTGCCGAACGCAAAGCATATCCCGCTCGGGCAGCTGCGCGACCGGCTCGGTGAACTGGACGGGGATAAGGAAATCATTATCCTCTGCTCCATCGGCGTGCGTTCCTACAATGCGGCACGCGCGCTGATGCTCAACGGGTTTTCCAACGTGCTGGTCTATCCGGCCGGCACGCGATTCTACCAGTCCACGCACTACGAGAAGGAGGAACATATGCCTTACACGCAGAACGCGCCCGTTTCCGACAGCGGACATTCCGACACACGCGACCTGCCGGTTGCGGCCATGCGGCTCGACTGCAGCGGTATGCAGTGCCCCGGCCCGATCATGAAGGTTTTTGAGACCATGAAGGGCATGAAGGACGGCGAGGTCATGGAAGTCTCCGCGAGCGACCCCGGATTTGCACGCGACATCGTGGCCTGGGCGCGCAGGACCGGCAACACGCTTCTGAGCAACGAACACCGCGGCAACGACTATGTCGCGCTCGTGAAAAAGGGACTCGGCGGCTCCGCGCCCGCGGCGCCCGCCATGCAGCCCACGGGCGACGGTAAGACGATCATCGTTTTCTCCGGCGATCTGGACAAGGTGCTTGCAAGCTTTATCATCGCCAACGGCGCGGCGGCCATGGGACGGCCGGTGACCATGTTCTTCACCTTCTGGGGACTGAACGTGCTGCGCAAAGGCCAGAAGCAGAAGGTGGACAAGACCTTCATCGAAAAGATGTTCGGCGCGATGATGCCGCGCGGCACCGGCAAGCTCAAGCTCAGCAAGATGAACATGGGCGGCATGGGCACGGCTATGATGAAGAAGATCATGAAGGACAAGAACGTCGACTCGCTCGAAACGCTGATCAAGAAGGCCATGAGTGCGGGCGTGAAGGTTGTTGCCTGCACCATGAGCATGGACGTTATGGGCATCAAGGAAGAAGAGCTCATAGAAGGCGTGGAGCTCGGCGGCGTGGGCGCCTACCTCGGCGACGCCGAAGAGTCGAACGTCAACCTCTTCATCTGACGAACGGCTTCAGCACAGTAAAACATACAAAACGCCGCCGGAAGATATCCTTCCGGCGGCGTTTCGGCTCGTTAAAAAACCCTGGGACTGTTAAGGGGCGCGGCCCTTAACCCGTTGATTCCGGCTACGCCGGTTTATCCAGCATAACGGATTGCCCGGAACGGGCGTTTTTTTCGTATTTTGAGAATTAGAAAAATATGCCGCGATTGTTGCGCTGCGGGCGGCTATGATACAATATAATTACGGCGAAAGACCGCCGGCATTTCTAAAAGGGAGGGCGACGCGGATGAAGCAGCAGATACTGGCACAAATCGAGACCCGGCTCGCGCAGATTGGAGTGAGCGCCAAACCGGATGAAAAAACCGATCTTGCGATCGATGCGGAACTTCTGGATGCGAAGTTTTCCACGGGGAAAAAGAAAATCCGCTATGAAGCGATGATCCTTGCGGACGAGGCGGACAAAACGGTGCGCATGTTTGAAAAAACGACCGAGCTTTCCGCCGGCGTTTCGTTCGGCATGAGCGCCGAGAGCACCACGCAGACCGGCAAAACGCTCTTTCGCAAGGTTAAAAGCGTACAGTACGGGCCCGAAGGCAAAGTTTTCGAGTACGAATTCGACATTGGCGCGATTGCAAAGACCGTTAAGGAAACCGCCAAAGAAAACGGCTGGAAATTCAAGACGGTGGTTTTCAAAAAGAAAGCGATGTATTAAAACAAACACGCCGCGCGTTTGCTGAATGCAAACGATTGGAAGCGGAGCGAAGTCTGAGCCGGCCACCTCTGTGGCCGGCTCAGACTGTCAAAAAAGTCCCTGGGATTGTTAAGGGCCGCAGCCCTTAACCCGTTGATTCCGGCTGCGCCGGTTTATCCGGCGTAACGGATCGCCCGGGACGGGCGGTTTCTCTGTGTTCTTTGCCGCCCGGGAGTCCGAAGGGCGAGAGGCAAAGAGCGGTTATCCCGTCAAAAAACAAGTTTTTTGACGGCCTCAGCCGGCCACAGAGGTGGCCGGCTTTGCTATGCCCCGACGGCGAGTTGACCGGGTGGTTAAATTGTGCTTGACCGGCTGGTCAAGCAGTGGTACATTTAAATTGATTCTTAGCTACAGGAGGGCGGATATGATTCAGGTCAACCATGTGTTTCACGACTATGAGGGCAAAGGGAAATATGCCGTTTCGGATATTTCCTTTTCGATGGATGGCGGGACCGTTTTCGGCTTTTTAGGCCCGTCCGGCGCGGGCAAATCCACAATTCAGAACATCATGACGGGGCTTCTGCCGCTGCAGAAGGGCGAGGTGCTCTATGAAGGCGAATCCGTGCGCGCGCTCAAGACGCGCTTTTTCAACCGCATCGGCGTTTCGTTTGAGCAGAGCAATCTTTACGCGTCCTTAACGGGGCTGGAAAACCTGAAGTATTACGCCGCGCTGTTCTCGGTGCCGACCATCGAACCGATGGAACTGCTCGACCGAGTCGGACTGCGCGAGGACGCGAACAAACGCGTTTCCAATTATTCCAAGGGCATGAAACAGCGGCTTACGTTTGCGCGCGCGCTGATTAACCGCCCGCAGTATCTCTTCCTCGACGAACCGACCGGAGGGCTCGACCCCAAGACGGCGGTCGGCATCCGCGAACTGATCAACGAGCAGAAAGCGCGCGGCGCGGCGGTGTTTCTGACCACGCACAGCATGGAGCTTGCGGACGTGCTCAGCGACACGGTGGCGTTTTTAAACGGCGGTCTGATCGCCGCGTGCGATACGCCCGAAGCGCTCAAGCTCAAGTACGGCAAACGAGAAGTGCGCGTGTTTTACCGCGAAGACGGAGCGGAAAAAGAGAAGACGTTTTCCATGGACGACAAGGAGGAGCTCTCCAAATTCCTGACGACCGCGGACGTAATTAAACTCCATTCCCAGGAAGCCACGCTGGAGGAGATATTCCTGCGGGTGACCGGAAAGGAGCTGACCGCGTGAAAAGCATATTTTATCTGTGCGTGCAGGACTTTAAGCGCCTGCTGACACACGCGCTTTTTTGGATTCTGACCGTCATGCTCGCCGTCATTGTGCTGGTGGTCGATCTGGCGCTGCCCAAGGAGATTGCGCAGGAAAGCTACCGTGTCGTAACGTACAACATGCCGGTGGAAATTCCGGAAACGGAAGCGGCGGAGAGTGCCGACGCGCTGCGCGACGCGGTGAAGCAGGGCGACGCAATCGGGCTTTTGTATGAGGACGGCGGCATCACCATCGTCCATCCCGGGTACTCCGAAAAAACGCTCAACGCGCTGATGCTGGAACTGAGCGGCGTGCCGGCCACCGGGGTGGAAACCGAGCTGCTCGACCCGGATGCAAAGACGGTCCCGTTTAATCTTCGCAGCACGCCCATTTTTATCTGCTTCGAGGCGATTATGGTCGGATTCATTCTCGGCGGAGCGCTGATGCTGGCCGAAAAACAGGACGGGACGGTGCGCGCGCTGCGGATTGCGCCGCTTGGCGGGATGAAATACGTGCTCTCCAAAACACTGCTGTTTTCCCTGCTCGGCACGCTCTATTCGCTTTTGATCTGCGTTATGACGGTCGGGTTCTCCATCAACTGGGGAATATTCCTGCTGCTGACGTTCTTTGGAACGGCGGTGTTTACAATGACCGGGCTTGCGTTCACAACGCCGTTTCGCGATATGAGCGGCTGGTTTTTCTCCATGGCGCTGCTGCTGAGTGTGAACATGCTGCCGGTCATCAGCATCTCCAGCCCGGCGTTTTCGCCGTTCTGGATGAAGCTGATTCCGTCCTATCCTGTGCTGATGGCGCTGCAGTCCGCGATGTTCGGCGGAAACATCGACACGGCTTATACGCTCGGCGCGATCGCCGTCTGGCTGGTCATATCCGGCGCTGCGGCGTACTGGTCGGTTGAAAAAGTGCTGCTGAAGGAGGCGAGGGCATGAAGTCGCTGTTTATTTCGGTTGCACGTGAGTTTAAGCTGATCTTCCGTAACGGACTTTCGCTGTATATGGTGTTTGCACCGGCGCTTCTCGCAATCGTGTTTATCCTGGTGTTTGGTGCGGTGAACGAAACGACGCTCAAGCTGGCGGCGGATGGGACGGTGGACGCGGAAACGGTGCAGAAACTGGAGCGGATTGCGGACGTGAGCACCTATGAGTCCACCGAGCGCATGCAGGCGCGCGTGCTCTCCGCGGACGCGGTGGTAGGCGTTACGATGGACGCGGACAACGTGAAGCTGGTTTTCGAGGGCAATGAAGGCGAGGAATTCATCGCCGCGACCGAACAGCTTGCCGGCATGGCGCTCACCGCGCCGGACTCCGCAATGCAGTACAAAACGGAAGCCGTCAAGGCAAAAGGCGGACTGGCGTATCAGATTTCCATGATTTCCGTACTGCTCATGTCCCTGTTCATCGGCGGCGCAACCGTCGGGCTTGCCATCGTGGACGAGCGGGAAAACAACGTCATCCGTGCCGTGGCGGTCAGCCCGATGCGTTTTTCGGAGTTTGTGATCAGCAAGCTGATCCCTTCGGTCATTCTCGGACTGGTCGGAATTGCGACCGCAGTGCTCATCATGGGCAAAGGCGGCGAGCTTGCAAGGTTTTTGCTGCTTGCGCTTTGCAGCACGGGCGTGCTGGGGCTGATGCTCTTTGCGGTGGGCGCTTTTGCGGCCAACCAGATCGCCGCGATCGGTGCGCTCAAACTCATGGTGCCGCTGGCGATGATTCTGCCCATTTCTGCAATGTTTGTTGCGGACAAATGGCAGCCGCTGTACTATGTGCTGCCGATGTACTGGCAGTACCGGGCGGTCGACGCCATATTGAAAGGGGGAAACGCATTCTGGCCGACGCTGTTAACACTGCTGGTCGGTATCCCCTGGTTTTTGGCGGCGGTATGGTTTTTTGCAAAAAAGGTGAAGTTCAGATTCGGGAGGTGAAAACACATGGCATGGTACTGGTGGGCGCTGATCATCGCCGGCGCGGCGGCGATCATCTGGCTGAAGGCATTGTATGTTCCCAAATGGCTTAAAAAACAGCAACTGAAAAAACAGGAACGGCAAAAACGCATGGAGGAAGAGGACTGATGCGCAAATGATGGGGAAAGCGCCGAATTTTAAATGGATGGAAGAGGGCGCGGAAAACCCGCTGGACCGCTCGCAGGCGCTCTTCGAGGCGGCGCTGACGGAGTTTGCCGAGCACTCGTATAAGGAAGCGTCGCTTAACGAAATCCTGAAGACCGCCGGTATGAACAAAGGGAGTTTTTATTATCGCTTCCGCGACAAAATGGAGCTCTACCTTTCGCTTTTATACCGCGTCGGAATGGAAAAACTGCGCCTGTTTGAAGAAGCGGATTTGCCGCGCGTTTCCAGCGGGTTTTTCGACGAGTTCCGGAATATGGCGCTGCTTGGGCTCAAACTGGCGCAAAAGGACGCGCGGTATCTTGCGTTTTCGCGGCGGATTCTGGAAGAGGAACCCGCCGTCCGGGAAAAGATTATCGCGTCGTTCGGCAATCTCAGCGACGCGGTATTCGCCGACATGGTCGACCGCGCGAAGGCCTCCGGCGAGTTTCGCGGCGATCTGCCGACGGATACGGCGGTATTTGTAATTCAGACGCTGGTCAACCGTATGGATTCGCTTATTCCGCCCGACTGGGACGACGAGAGCGTCCTGCAGGCGGTGGACAAGCTGCTCGACGTAATTCGTTACGGCGTCGGGGGAAGGTCCTGAACAACCAAATATCCTAAAAAAGGCGGCGAGCAGTTTGCCCGCCGCTTTTATGCGTGCGCAGGAAGGAATATGGATGCATTGGCGACCGTCCGCCGGGCGAACAGAAAGAGCGCACCATGGCGCTCCCGGAACCGCATCCCGAACGCCGCTTTGAAGGAGGCGCCGTTTGTAGCGGGGCCGCATCGCCCGGCGGCGGGGGATTTGCCGGGAAGCCGTACACAAAACGCTTCCCGGCCGGGCGGGCTCTGTGATATAATGCTCAGAAATGAAACAGTAGTATGGAGGGACTGCGATGGCAAATATCGTCTGGAAGGACCGTAAACGCATTATCTTCGGCCTGCCGTGGTCGTTTACACGGTATTGCCTCACGGAAGAAAAACTGCTCATCGATACGGGGTTTTTAAACCGGAAGGAAGAGGAAATCCGTCTGTACCGGGTCTTGGACATCACATTGAAACGGCCGCTGAGCCAGCGTATATGGAACCTTGGTACGATCGTGCTCAACACGGCGGACAAATCTACGCCGGAGTTTGCAATCCGCCGCGTTAAAAACGCCAGGGAATTCAAAGAGATGCTCTCCGAGATGGTGGAGCACGAGCGCGATGAAAAGCGCATCGCCGCGCGCGAATTTATGGGCGCCGATCTGGACGACGATATCGTTCACTGACGGCACGGCAAGGGGCGGACAATAGATCAATCGAACGGGTTTTTCCCGTTCTTTTTTTATAAGTTTACCGATATTTGTATCGGAAATGCCCTGCCGGCTGGCAAACTGATGAATTCATTAAAAAAATACAATGCAAACGATGTTAAATCATCACGCTGTTGTGCTATAATAACAAAAATATACTATATACCAAATGGGGAACGAATCGAAGGGAGAAATGGGATGGAATTCAATCCAAACAGCGGGTTTATGTATACGCTGGTCGCAATCGTGATCGCGTTCGTAATCCTGCAGTCCGTCGTGTTCCTGGTGAAAGCCTGGAAGCGCGGCAAAGAACTCGGTATGGACGTGAAGCTTCTTCGAAAAACGGTTGGGTCTTCGGCGATCTTCACCATTGCACCCGCGGTGGCGATCCTGCTCGGCGTCATCGCGCTTTCAAAGGCGCTCGGCTTCCCGCTGCCGTGGCTGCGGCTTTCGGTCATCGGCGCGCTGACGTATGAAACGACGGCGGCGGCCAGCGCGGCCAGCGCGATGGGGACGACATTGTCCCAGCCGATTCTGGACGCGAAGATCTTCACCGCAATTACCTGGGTAATGACGCTCGGCATCGTGCCCGGCCTCATACTGGTGCCGGTATTCGGAAAGAAGATTGAGAATGGAATCGTGAAGATCAAGACCAAGGATCAAAAATGGGGTGAAATCTTCGTTTCCGGTCTGTTCCTCGGCATGATTTCCGCGTTCCTCGGCGTTGTGTTCGCGCACGTCAGCGAAGGGCTGACCGGCTGGATTCCCGTGTTCGTCATGCTTTCGAGTGCAATCATTATGCTCCTCTGCGGGCTGGCGCGAAAGGCTTTTAAAGCGAAATGGCTCGACGATTATGCACTGCCGATCAGTCTGCTCGGCGGCATGGCACTGGCGATTCCGATCACGACGCTCGTGCAGACGATCGCAGGATAAGGAGGGATGCGGAGATGAAAAAGGAAAGAAGTTATCGCGACAGCGTCCATTTTTCGGGACGCATCTGGATGTTCTGCGCGCTGATTATGATGCTTGCCGTGCCGACGAGCATCTGCGTGTATTACGATGCATGGCCGGCGATGAGCGGCGTGCTGAAGGGGTTCCTCAGCGTTGCGCCGATCTTCTGGACGGTCGGCGTGATCGAGGTATTTACCTATGTACCCATGCTCGGCACCGGCGGATCGTATCTGGGCTTTATCACAGGGAACCTTTCGAATCTGAAAGTACCCTGCGCGCTCAACGCGCTTGAACGGGCGAACCTGCACGCGGGCACGGAAGAAGGGGAAGTCATTTCCACCATCGCAATTGCGACCAGCGCCATTGTCACGACGACCATCATTGCGCTGGGCGTGCTGCTGCTTGCACAGATCGAGCCGTTTTTGGAAAGCGAAATCATGCAGCCCGCGTTCGACAACATCCTGCCCGCGCTGTTCGGCGGACTGGCGGTCGTTTATGTTTCCCGGAACTGGAAGATCGCCATGGCGCCGTTGATCTTCATGATCGCGCTGTTCGTGCTCGTGCCTTCGCTGGCGAGTTCCGTTGGCGTGCTGGTGCCGGTCGGCGCGCTGATTGCAATCGGCGTTGCGCGGCTGCTCTATAAAAAAGGACTTCTGTAACGCGCGCGGGAAAATACTTCCCCATACGCCGCGTTCGGCAGTATACTGGACACAACTGATTAACTGACTTCCCCGCATGGACGGGGAGCCGGACGGGAGGAAAGGATAATGACGTATTTCTGGCTGGCGCTTCTTGCGCTGGTGGTCGCGTTTTTTGCGGTTATTCTGATCCGCGCGCTGCGCTTCAGACCGAAAGAAAGCGCGCAGGCAAAACCGACCGAGGCCGCCGTGGACGGACAAAAAGCGATTGACGATCTTGCCGAGATGATCCGCTGCAAAACGGTTTCGTCCTACGACGAGAGTAAAATCGACTGGGCGGAGTTCAAGAAATTCCGCGAACTGCTGAAAAAGCTGTATCCGACCGTGTTTGAAAAATGCGGGTACGAAGAGATCGGCAAATCCGGCGTCCTCTTTACGCTCCAGGGCAAAAGCGCGGACAAACCATCGGTCTTTATGGCGCATTACGACGTGGTGCCCGTCAACGAGGAAGGCTGGTCGAAGCCTGCGTTTGAGGCGGTCATCGAAGACGGCGTACTCTGGGGGCGCGGCACACTGGACACGAAATGCACGCTGCTCGGCGTGCTGGAATCCGCGGAAACGTTGCTCAAAGACGGGTTCGTTCCGGAGAACGACATGTATTTTGCGTTCGCCGGGGACGAGGAAGTCGCGGGCAAAACGCAGCCGCTGATTGTTGAAACGTTGCGGCAGCGCGGCATCGTCCCGGCTATCGTCGTGGACGAAGGCGGCGCGGTCGTCGACGGGATTTTTCCCGGCGTGCAGCAGTCCTGTGCGCTGATCGGTATTGCGGAAAAAGGCATGCTGGACGCGCAGTTTGTGATTGAAGGCGCGGGCGGTCATGCGTCCGCACCGCCGCCGCACACCGGCATCGGCCGGCTGGCGCGCGCGGTCTGCCGGGTGGAGGACAAGCCGTTTACCCGCGTGCTGAGCAAGCCCGTTGCGGAGATGTTCGATACGCTGGGCCGGCATTCGTCGTTCCTTTACCGGGTAATTTTCGCTAACCTCTGGTGCTTTTTACCGCTGCTCGACTCGCTCTGCAAGAAGACCGGCGGCGAACTCAACGCCATGATGCGCACGACCTGCGCTTTTACCATGGCGGAGGGCAGCAAAACCACAAACGTGCTTCCGCCGCGCGCCGCGATGGTTGCAAACCTGCGCCTGATTACAGGCGCGACCTGCGACGAGACGATTACGGCCCTGCAGGAACGCGTCGGCGATCCGGACGTGAAGGTTTCCAAAATACACGGCATGGACCCAAGCAAATGCTCGCAGACACAGGGTTACGGCTGGGAGAAGCTGAAAACGGCAATCTCCGAAACATGGCCCGAAGCGCTTATTTCGCCGTATCTTATGGTCGCCTGCTCGGATTCGCGGCATTACTGTGCGATTTCGGACAACGTATACCGCTTCTCGGCGATGGCGCTGTCCAAAGAGGAGCGCAGCTGCATCCACGGGCACAACGAGCGTATTCCGCTGGACAAGATCGTTAAAACCGTTCAGTTCTATGTGCGCCTGATGCGTTCGCTGTAAAACGAAAACACACCCCAAAAACCATCTTCCTGCGAAGATGGTTTTTTTATGCAGGTAAAATTATTGGATACAGCCGTTTGCTGTTGTATGCGCACGTATGCCTGCAAAGGAAACCGGATGCGGCCTGACGGTGCAAACGCCGGAAAGGGTGAAGACAGAGCAGACGAATAATGGGGATTTCTTTTGACAAAACTTGTATGGTATACTATATTATATTGTTATCTAATGTTCCAACATGAAATTTGCATAATGCGCAGGAAAACGGTGCGTTCGTTTCCCTGTGTGCGGCGAAATGACATTCGGAGGATGCGGATGCAAAACGCGTTATACATCGAAATCAGTTTGGTGGGGATTGCGATTCTTGCCATCGTTTTGTTCAACCAGCGCGGCAACGTCGGTTCTTCTTCGCTGCAGCGGCAGTTTAACCGCATGGTGTATGCAACGATCGCAATTCTGGTAATCGATGCGGCCTGCTGGCTGGTCGACGGAACGACGTTTCCATACGCAAGGAACCTCAATTACTTTTTCGAAACACTGTATTATGCTTTCAATATCCTTATGCCGTTTTTGTGGGTGGTTTATTCGGAAACGGCTCTCGAGGCTGACGCCAAGGCGGCGCGCGCTCATATTCGGATTTTGGCCGTGCCGATGGCCGTGTTTACAGCGCTGCTGTTTTTCAACTTAAAATACGGCATGATTTTTGAAATCGACGCACAGAATGTATATCATCGGGGCAGTTGGTTTTTCCTGGACGTATTGCTTTCATTTGCCTATTTAGGGTATGCGTCGTTTCGTGCTTTGGCCAAAGCCTTGAAATACAGGCGGAGCCTTCGAAACAGGCAGTATTATATGATGGCGGCGTTCATTGTACCACCGGCAATCGGCGGCGTTCTGCAGACGATGTTTTATGGACTCAGCTGCATTTGGATTTGCACGGTGATATCTGTGATGCTGTACTACATCGACTCGCTCAACCGGCAGATTTCAACCGAACCGCTGACGGGGCTGAATAACCGGCGGGAACTGAACAAATACCTGACTCGCGAGGCCAGGGACGCCGGACACACCGGAGTGCTCGCCATGATCATGATGGATATCGACCGGTTCAAAGAGGTCAACGATACTTACGGGCACTATTACGGGGACACCGTGCTGATTGCTATGGCGGACATTTTAAAAAAGTCCTGCAAAAGCACGTCCGCTTTCCTCGCGCGAATCGGCGGGGACGAGTTCTGCATCATCTATCCTGCGGACAACATCGAGGTGGTTGAAGGGCTGATTGCGAAAATTCAGTACAATATCATTATCTGGAACGCGGCGCATAAGGACATGATTCCGCTGAGCTTAAGCATCGGGTATTCGGTTTGGGATTCGGAGAACGATAAGGGCATCGATGCGCTTTATCGGCGCGCGGACCAGAAGATGTATGAAGCCAAACGGGCAAAGCGAATGGCGGCATAAGAAAACCAATCAAAAAAGAACCTGTACAGGTTCTTTTTTGATTGGAGAATATATGCGTTCCACGTTAGATGTTCTTTCTGCCGATGTACATGGCGTGTTCCGAAAGACTGAGGAGTTCCGGCACCTCCAGATATTTTTCGGCGAGGGAAATCCAGCAGTCGAGTTCCGCCTTTTCACGGGTGAGTAAATCCGCTTCGTTTGGCGCGAGAATGCCTTCCTGCCCGAACAGGCTCAGCTTAATCAGCGGGAATTGCTCCATAAACGGCAGAATGTTGCGCTGGTGCGTAAAACAAACGGATGTGAACGCGGCGCCCCGGTAATCTTCGCCGGCGGAGATTGCGTCGATCAGCAAACGAGTTTCAGGGTTGGATGCGTCGCGGACGATATTGCCGCCGTATTTCAGGTCGAAGAGAATTCCCGCGAACGCAAGGATAAACGAAACGTACAAACAGCCGCCGGGCTTAAGGTGGTTCAGTGCAAGCTGCACGGCGCGCGTCTGGTCCGCACGTTCCGTCAGATGATAGAGCGGCCCCATTAAAAATACATGGTCGAACTGCCCGAGGCCAAGTTCTTCCAGCTCGAGACAGTTTTTTGCATATGCTTCGATGGAAACGTCCGCTTTTTTTGCCTGCTCGAGCGCGAAGGAGGCGTTGCCGTCCGAAAGATCGACCAGCGTAGCGGGACAGCCGAGCTTTGCATAGTGGACGGCGTAGCGGCCCGGCCCGCCGCCGATATCGAGAATGCTCTCGCCGGGGCGGATGAAGCGGTCCATCATGTAAGTGGTAAGAATGAACTCAAACGGGTGGCGTTCGAGCCGCAGCCATTCCGCCTCCGGGTTTTCGTCGTAATGCGTTTTTACGGTTTGAACGTCTCTTTTCATGTCGGTCTCCTTTTCCGGCGGGGGATGCTGCGTTCAAATTCCAGTTCGTGTTGCAGCGGAATTCCGTCACTGCCGACGATCGGAATTTCCGGCTTGATTTTTCGTGCGCGTGCAAGCGAGTTACGGTGCAGCCGTTTCAGATCGAAGCCGCGCTTCTGGTAAAAGCGGATTGCGCGGGTGTTGTCGTTTGTGGTGACGACGCGGATACGCCGGCAGCCGCGCGCTTCCGCTTCGGCAGTGACTTTTTCGACCAGCGCCGTCGCGGCGCCGCGGTTTTCAACAAGACTGTCCAGCAAAGTAATTTCGCAGCTTTTCCCGGCAATATAAAAGGTGATCAGCGCGGTCACGCGGTCGTCCTCCAGCAGGAGAAACCCGTCCGTGCCGGACAAGTCGAAGGCCTTTTTGCGAATTACCATGACCTTGGAAAACCAGCGCTCCTGCAGAAAAGCGTTCACAAGGGGTCGGTATGCTTGTGTAATGCGCCGAATATCCATGTTTCCCCCCGATGGCGGCCGCCGGAATCAGAACCGTATTTTTGCGCGGATGGCCTTTTCGCGGATAAACGCTTCAAAATCGGCGGCGTTACCCTTGGTAAACCCGTCCCGGTCGACCAGATAGACGACCTGCGCGCCGAGCCGCAGCAGGTACAGGTGCTGCGTGCGCATGACCCGTTTGATTTGGGTATAATCCGTTTTGGTCTCACCCTTCGTTTGCTCGCTTGTGCTGAAAAGATAGTCGTCGAAAAAAGCGACGTCGCTTACGATCTCCGCGTGGTAAAGTTCGCGGTATTGCTTCAGCAGGCGGCTGACGGAAAGACGCGGCTGAAACAAGCTGAAAAAAATGAAAAACAGCGCGAGAAACAGTGCTGCAAACCCCCGCGTGAGGTCGTACAGATAAAAGAAAAGCACCGCGGAACAGACAAGCAGCACCGCGGAACAGACAAGCAGATAGATGGTGGACGGTTTCCGGATGCGTTTTGTCATTTCCAGCAGATTTTCTTTTGAAAACCGGCAGCTGTTCTCAAACCGAGATTCCATACAGTTTTACCTCCCGCATATGTGTCCTGTAAACTTATGCCGAGTATAGCACAGCACCGCCGGGTTGAAAAGGCGTTTCGGCGTGCCGTGCGCGCGGATGGATTTGCATAAATATGTCGTTCTGCGCTTGACAAGCCGGATTTTTATGATAAACTTGCACTAATTCAATAATATATAATGATAGAGGAGCGGTTGTCATCAGTAGCCGCCGGGAACGACCGGGGTGAAAGGGGCTGCCGCCGAAGCGCGGAAGACGCAAATTTGCGGGCGGACGCGCTGGGCTGCGGGAGAATATGTCGCAGACTGTCACGGAAGTGGAGAGCTGTCATTGGTTTGTGCGGGTACGCCCGCTCTGCATACATGGCAAAAACCGTTTATGTAAAGCCGTGAGTTTTTCATTTTGAAAGATTCACGGTTTTTTATATAAAGAATCGACAGGAGGAAGAAAAATACTATGAAAAAAATGCTTGCCCTGATGCTTGCCGCCGCGCTGATCGTAACGTTCGGCGCATGCGCGGGCACAACCGAAGAAACCGCCGCTGCCACGGACGAAACGAGCGTGGCTTCCGGCGTGGAAGACGGCGTGCTGACCGTCGCCATGGAGTGCGCATACGCGCCCTACAACTGGACGCAGACGGACGACTCCAACGGCGCCGTGCCGATTAAGGATTCCAACGAATACGCCAACGGATACGACGTGATGATGGCGCAGAAGCTCTGCGATGCCAACGGCTGGGAACTTGAAGTCGTGCGGCTCGACTGGGATTCGCTGATTCCGGCGGTGCAGACCGGCCAGATCGACGCGGTCATCGCCGGCCAGTCCATGACGCCGGAGCGCATGGAACAGGTCGATTTTGCGGGTCCGTACCTCTATGCAACGATTGTATGCCTCACGCTGGACAGCAGCAGCTTTGCATCCGCCGCGGGGATTTCCGATCTCGCGGGCGGGACCTGCACCAGTCAGCTTGGAACGATTTGGTATGATACCTGCCTGCCGCAGATCCCGGATGCGCAGATTCAGTCTGCGTCCGAAACGGCGCCCGCAATGCTGATGGCGCTGGAAACCGGCACGGTCGACTTTGTCTGCACCGATATGCCGACCGCGCAGGGCGCGGTTGCCGCGTACCCCGACATGGTAATCCTTGATTTCGCGGGCAGCGGGGACGACTTTACCGTGGAGGACAGCGACGTCAACATCGGCATTTCCGTGATGAAGGGAAACACCGTGCTGAAAGACGCGCTCGACAGCGTGCTCGCCACGATGAGTGCGGACGACTTCAATGCGCTCATGGCGCAGGCGATTGCCGTACAGCCCATCACCAACGACTAATTTTGTCCGGCTTTGGCCGGAACGATTCCAAGAAGCGAACGAATCACGGACAGGGCGGGCCGGTTAGACGGCGCGCCTTGCCGTGATTAAGAAAGGAGAATGGTTGCAGTGAGTAATATTGCTCAGCTTGGCAGTGACATTGTGAAGCTCTGGAATCATTACGGCCTCGTGTATCTGAACGGCATGTGGAAGACGGTTTCCCTTGCCGTGATCTGCACAGTGGTTGGCTGCATCATCGGGTTCATCTGCGGAATTCTTCAGACGATTCCCTGCGCAAAAACCGACCACGCCGCAAAGCGCGCGCTGCTGGGACTGGTTCGTGCGCTCGTGCGCATTTATGTCGAAGTATTTCGTGGAACGCCGATGATTCTGCAGGCGGTGTTCGTCTATTACGGCCTGCCGTATTTTACCAACAACGCGGTGCACTGGAGCAGCGTTTGGCTGGCGGCGTTTACGGTCGTTTCGATCAACACGGGTGCGTATATGGCCGAAACGGTGCGCGGCGGGATTCTTTCCGTCGACCCCGGCCAGACGGAAGGCGCAAAGGCGATCGGCATGACGCACGTGCAGACTATGCTGCATGTCATCCTGCCGCAGGCGCTGCGCAGCATTATGCCGCAGATCGGCAACAACTTCATCATCAATCTCAAGGATACGTCGGTGATGTTCATCATCGGTTACACCGAGTTTTTTGCGACCCACAAAGCGGTGGTCGGCGCAACGTTCCTCTATTTCCCGTCGGCAACAATCGAAATGGCAGGGTATCTGTTTATGACGCTGGTCAGTTCGTTTCTGCTGCGGCGCTGGGAAAAGCGGATGGACGGAAGCGACAGCTATGACCTTGCAACGACGGATACGCTTGCGCATACCAGCGGCCTGACGCGGTTTCCCGGCGGCAGGCGGCGCGCGGCAATGAAGGGAGGGCGCTGAAAAATGGAAGAAAACATTCTGCAGATTCGACATCTTTCCAAAACGTTCGGCACCAACCCCGTTCTGAAGGATATCGACTTTTCTGTGAGCAAAGGAGACGTTACGAGCATCATCGGCGCTTCCGGTTCCGGGAAATCGACGCTGCTGCGCTGCATCAACCTGCTGGAAATCCCGACATCCGGGCAGATTTTCTTCCACGGCGGGGACATCACGGAGCGCGGGTTCAATGTGCCCGCCTACCGCGCGAAAGTCGGTATGGTTTTCCAGAGTTTCAACCTTTTTTCCAATATGACCGTGCTGGAAAACTGCATGATCGGTCAGCGAAAAGTGCTCCACAAGGACAGAGCCACCGCGGAGAGGACTGCGCGCGCCTATCTTGACAAGGTCGGCATGGCGCCGTATATCAATGCAAAGCCGCGCCAGATTTCCGGCGGGCAGAAACAGCGCGTCGCCATCGCGCGTGCACTCTCCATGGAACCGGAAGTACTGCTTTTTGACGAGCCGACTTCGGCGCTCGACCCGCAGATGGTCGGCGAAGTGCTCGATGTTATGAAGACGCTGGTCAAAGAAGGGCTGACGATGATCGTGGTCACGCATGAAATGGCGTTTGCACGCGACGTTTCCAGCCGCGCCGTGTTCATGCGCGACGGCGTGATCTGGGAGGACGGCGCGCCGGAACGAATCTTCGGCAACCCGGAAAAGCAGGAGACCAGGGAGTTTCTGTCCCGGTTTTTCGGCGTCTGACGATATCATACAGTTCATATAAAACGAAATTTGTTTTGCGCCGGTTTGCGCGCAAACCACCATATATCGGCGACGGCGGGCGGCCCGGGTTTGGGCCGCCCGCCGTTTTTTGCGGGGAACGACCTGCGTTGACAGTGGTGTTTGGTTCACAGTAAAATATAATATATTCTTGCAAAATGCACCCAGAAGCAAAATGGTATAGCGGAACAACGGCGGCGGAGCGGACGATATAAACGAAATGGAGGAACGTATGAAACGTACGGGACGGATATTTACGGCGCTTTGCATCGCAGCGCCGGCGTTGCTCTGCTTTCTAGCCGGATGCCGGAGCGTGGAAGAAAAGGCGCAGGCAACGGCGGCAGCCGAGCCGACGGCCACCGCGCAGCCGACGCCGTCGCTTTCGCCGGAAGAAACCTTGAAAGAGGAAATTGAAGCGGTCATGCAGGTTAAGCTTGACGCGCTGACGGACGAGGATTACGAAAAATACCTTTCTACCGTGACGACGGAGGATGAATACTACTATAACGAGCAGGCGCGCTGGTATTCCGAGATGATCAAGCCCGTAATCAGCGGCGTTTCCTTCGAGGTTGAATCCATCCGGCAAATCGACGAAGCGTCGCTTGAAGCGACGGTCCGGCAGCGGCATACCGGCAACGGCGAAGCGTTTGACTTTACGTATCCGCTGCTGTTCCGGATGGAAAACGGCGAATGGAAGGACTGCGGATACAATTTTGAGAGCATTGAAAAGCCGCGTTACACGCTCAAATACATGCCGGGCGAAACGCATGTGGAAGCGTTCACCGAGATGATCGATACCGCCTACGAAAATCTTGCGACCGTTTTTGAAGAACAGGCGGACGACCATTTTGAAATCAAGCTCTTCTGGGACCGCGAGATGCTCCGGCAAAGGACCATTCCGTCGATCGCATGGCAGTTCACCGGCTGGGGCGAACCGAACGAATCGCTCAAGCTTTACACCGGACACGAGGATATCGAGGGCTACCGTGGGACAATCCAGCACGAACTCGTCCATCACATCACGATCAAAATCTGCAACAACAATCTTTCGGACTGGCTGCTCGAAGGAACGGCGATCTATTACGGCAACGCATACTACGACTATTCGCTAACGGGCGCGCTTTCCAACATTGTAAAGGAAAACCTGCAGCAAACGATTGAAGCGCTGGAAGCCACCGATCTTTACAACCCGAGCAGCCAGCAGGAGGTATGGGACTGGTATAACACGAGCTTTGGATATGTTGCTTACCTTGTGGAAACCTATGGCAAGGATACATTTATGCAGCTGTATTACGAGGCGGGCGAAAAGCCCTTTAACGACAGCGTGACGAACGAAAATTTTAAAGTGGACAACATCGAAACCACGCATGCGGCGCTGGAAACGGTGCTGGGGGTCACGCCGGAACAGCTTTCGCAGGATTATCTTGCATGGCTCGAAACCACCGACTTTTTAGACGTGAAAACATAAACGCCGTTTAATGCGCCTCGAAGTGAATTGTCAAAAAAGTTCTTGGGATTGTTAAGGGCCACAGCCTTTTACCCGTTTTTCCAGCTGCGCCGGTTCATCCGGCGCTGTACGGTCGCCCAGAATGGGCGGTGTCTTTGCGCTCTTTGCCGCCCGGGAGCCCGAAAGGCGAGAGACAAAGAGCGGTTATCCCGTCAAAAAACAAGTTTTTTGACGGTCTCAAAGACCCATGCTTTTTAGCATGGGTCTTGTTGCTTTTTGGCCAGAACCATTCAGAGAGAAACGGCTGTGTCCAGCGCGCTTTGCAGCGCGGCGGTGAAGTCCGCCATGTTGTCGAGCTCCGGGAAATGTCCCGCGTTTTTGAGCAGCGTGAGCCTTTTATACGGCGCTTCGATGGAATCGAAGTAAGCAGTGGCCAGCGTGACGGGGGTTTGATAGTCCCGCTCGCCCAGCAGGTAGAATACCGGAACGGCGTACTCGCGGGGGTAGGTTTCGAGCGTAAACTGCGTGATAACCCATTCGATCATCGCAGCGTTGAAGGCGAATATCTTTTTCATGGACGTCAGGTCGGAAAACCTGAGTGTCGGCGAACTGAAGAACGCCTTAAAGAAAGCGGCGTTGAAACGCACCGCAAGGCCGTATTTGCGCTGCAGGCGGCGCATCTGCATGATTTTCCCCCAGTCGAACGGCGCGTTTTCCCCGACGGGATACGCCCCGATCGCCTCAAACTGCGCTAAATCCTTCTGGTTCCCCGCGGCCAGTATTTTCTCCTTGAGCACGCGTGCGCCTTCGGCTTCGTTCTTTGTTCCGTTCACGAGCTGGCCGACGCCGATATAACAGAGCAGATCTTCCGGGTGTTCAAGCGCATAGACGGAACCGAGTCCGGAGCCCCAGGACTGTCCGAGCAGCGCGACGCGCGAAACGCCGTAGCGCTCTTTGAGCAGCGCGATGACGGCATGCAGATCGCTGAGCAGGAGGGAAAGCTCCGGCTTTGCGCCGGGGTTTTTCAGGAACGTCCTGCCCGCACCGCGCTGGTCATAGGTGACCAGCGTGCACATCTTCCCGAAATGCCGCTTGAAATAGCAGCTCATCGTCGCCATGCTTTCCCCGGGGCCGCCATGCAGCATCAACAGCACGGGCTTTCCCGTTTCTTCCGGAAAGTGGAGGAAATAGGTGTCCACGCCATTGACCGGGACGTATTCTTCAACGATTTCGATGCCTCTTTTTTCCATTTTGGATCGCCGCCTGTCAGTATCCGACGGCTACTGCGAGACCGATCACACCGACGCTGACCGCCGCGCAGACGAGCACATACGGCCAGAGCCACTTAATCCAGGATTTGTAGCGGCAGCCGAGGATGGCGAGCGTGAAGATCAAAAGACTGTCGGTCGGATAAAGCATATTCGGGAACGCGTCGCCGATGGCGAAAATCAGGCTGGTGCTCTGGCGCGAGATCCCGGAAAACTCGCCGAGCGGCACCAGGATGGGCAGGATGGTCAGCGCTTTGACCATCGTGCCGGGCAGCGCGACTTCCACGATGAGCACGAACGCGCACATGATCAGCGCCGCGCCGAACGGCGAGGCGTTCGCCGTTAAATGCGACAGGCCGTAGATGATGGTGTCGAGGACGTTGCCTTCCTTGATAAGATATTGAATCCCAAGGATCAGGCACGCAATCAGGCCGGTGGGCAGGATGTTCAGCGCGCCTTTGAAGAAGTCTTTCACGAGTTCCTTGAAAGGATACTTGCGCTTTTCATAGGAAAAGAGCGCCTGCCCGGTGTACTGCTCGCGCCATTTCTGATCCGTTTCATAGGTGAACGATTTTTTGGGGTCGCGTTCGATCCGCTTTGCATAGAGATATACAAAAACGATCAGCACGGCGCTGGTGAGGATGAAGTAAATAATCCTCATCCACAGGCCGGAATACACGGGCACGCCGGCGATGCTCTGCACAAGCGCGGTGCCGTATGGGTTCAGCGTGGACGCGGCGTAGCCGCGGGTGGTTGCCAGATAGCACAGTGCGACGCCGATGAGCGAGTCCCATCCAAACGAGATGGACATGAGAATCAGCAGCGGGATAATGCCGATGATGCTTTCCCCGAACCCGATGGTCGAGCCCAGCACAAGGAACGCGGATACCATGAAAAACAGGATTGCGTACCTGCGGCCGTTGAATTTCCGATAGATCCAGGCGATGAGCCTTTTTAGTATGTCCGCCTTGTCCAGCACATAGTAGATGCCGCCGATGAAAACGGAAAGGAAAATGACGAACACGACCAACGGTCCGTCACTGGAAAAGAGCACCTCGACGGGTGCGGTGAACCATTTCCAGACCGGAAGCGTCGTCGGATTTTCAATCAACTGATAGGTGCCGTTAACGATAGTCTCCTGTCCGTCGACGGTGGTGCGCTCGTATGCGCCCTGCGGCAGAACCTTTGTGAGGATGCCGACGCCGATGAGGAGCGCAAAGAAGAGGATGCACATACCGATGATCATCTTCGGACTGATTTTCACGCCATATTGGCGCTCTGACGCTGCATTGTTCTCCATAACTTGAAACTTCTCCCATTCCCATATATTCCCCCGCTTTCAAACAGCGGCGCAGAGCACGCGCATAAAGCCGCTTGCAGTGGGTGATAAAAACGCGGAACCGCCGGGCTATGCAACGAACGATTCCGCAATATTTCGCATAACGAAGGACAATTTTTAGTATCTTACCACAGGAATGTAATTTTATGCAATATATTATATATAGATTCAAAAACTTTTCGCAAAGTGGCGGCATGCCGCGATGCTGTGCAGATTGAATCCGGGAATGGAGTGCGTAAAATCCAAATAAAAAAGCGCCGCTTTAGGCCATCGAAAAACTTTGGTTTTTCGATAGGAACCGCTGCGGCGGAATTTTCCATGCAGCGGCAGCCTCGAACGGCTGCGCCGTTTGTCGGCTTAACTGTATGAAGCGAGTTAAAACCACCGTACATGCCGCCGGTTTTGACGGATTTCAACTCTAATAATTCATCTTTGCAAATCGAATTCAATCAGTTTGGTAACGTTGGACTTCACCGATAAACTCAAGCGTCGCTGTTCAGCGGCGCTTGTGATCAAATAATCAGATAACCGTGATGCGGTCACGTCCGTGGTCTTTGGAACGATAGAGCGCTTTATCGGCGTTGCGCATCAGGCTTTCCAGCTTCTGACCGGGAGATTTTACCGTGACGCCGATGCTGACGGTAATTTGAATCTGGTCTTCACGGCAGACGAAGCGGTATTGCCGGATTGTTTTTAAAAACGTGTTGAACGACTGCAGTGCGGCTTTTTTGCCGACGCCTGAGAGCATGACCGCAAATTCTTCGCCGCCGAGCCGCGCAACCAAGCTGTTCTTGCCGAAGTGGTCCTTTAAAAGCCGCCCGAACGTATGGATTACAAAATCGCCCGCCGGATGGCCGAACCGATCGTTTACGTTTTTGAAAAAATCGATATCGAACATAGCCAGATACAGCGGCGTGCCGTCCCGCTCGGCCGCTTCCGTCAGTTCGCGCCCGATCTGGATAAAGGCGCGGCGGTTGTTGAGCATGCTCAGCTCGTCCGTAATAGCCTGCCGGCGGAGCTCCGCATTCAGGCGATATACCTCCGAGATGTCCCGGATGGTTTTGATCCAGCCGCGCGTGGCTCTGCGCTCGTCGATGCATCTTGTTGAGATTTCGAAATAGCGCTCTTCGCCGTTAAGGCGCAGCGTGACAATGTTTTTTTGCGTGGAGAGCAGCCCGCTTAAAAATCCGGGCATTTCGTGCAGCAGGGAAACCAATGTTCCATTGTAAAGGCGGATACCGAGTTGCTCGAAAAGATGTTTTGCACCGGCGTTAAAATCGATGACGCGATTATGATTGTTGACAAGCAGGGTTGCGTCGCCGCCGAATTCAAATGCGCGGCTCCGCGCAACGGACTTCGTTTCCAACAGATCATATTTTGCAATTGCAATGATAATCAGCAGGGCCGTACAGGGGAGACAAAGCGCCATATAGTCGATTGTAAAGCGGAACGATTTTATCTGGGAGAGCACAAGCCCGGTCACGGCGACCGCGGAAGCAAGCGCGGTGAGCAGAATTTTGCCTTTTTGTTTCTCCCTGCTCTTTACGGCGTCCCGTATGAACAGTGTCATCGAAATGATGATCATGAGCATGGAATGCACCGCTTGCACATACATCCACACCCCGGATTTTTTCACGAGGATCAGCCTGCCGAATTCTTCCGTAAAAGAAACCGACTGAAAATACAGATGGTGGAAATTGTTTGTGTAGCGCAGCACAAGCGACAGGATCGGGATGATATAAATAGCCGCAAGCAAAACGGTGCGGTGTTTTGAAAAATGTCCGGTGTACAGCAACGCGGTTGTAAGCCAGAATGCGGAGACGAACGGGATGCCGATATACTCCACGTGATTCCAAAAAAGGATCTGCGTTTCGTTGGAGGAGTTGATCTCTAACGCGTACCCCAATATGTAAAAACAAATCGCAATGCAAAGCAGCAGGCTGGTGTTGGTGAAGCTCGAACCGTTGAGCACTTTCACATATGCGGCCCAAAACGTTACGACGACAGCGATGGAAATCAGATACAGACTGACGATATGAAACAAAAGCACGGGGTTCCTTTTCGCCTCCGATCCGTCGGGCTGATGCAGTTCAAACAGTCGATATTTCATATATTATAAGCAAAAAAAAGCCTGCCGTCCAATGAAACGGGAAAATATTTGAAAACAGGCGCTTTTTTTGCCGGAACGGGCGCATTTGCGTGGGAATGATCCGTCCGTTTTGCCGGGCCCGGCAATCGTATGGGATTGGTTTGATGGAAAAGCGGAATTGCCGTTTGCCTTCGGGTTTCTTCGCGCAATCGCAGAATTGGGCGGCGATTCATGAAGAGAAAATGTAAACCTGAAAAAGCGGCGAGGTATTTTGCGATGAACCGAATGAATCCGTTTGCGGTCGGCCGCACAGTCTGCTATGATAGCGGAGAAGGCAAATCGTGCCTGCATATCATTTTATGTTTGTTTTAACAATAATCACAACAAAAGAGGCGTACGAATGGAAAAAGTCAAAGAAGATGTCTCCGGATGGATGACGACGAAGAAGGAACGGCACAGCTACACCGTGTATTTCATGGGGCAAAACATGATCTATACCTTTCAGTACATGTTCCTTGCCACATATCTCTTAATGTGCGGACTGAATGCTGCGGCTACCGCGGGCGTGCTGGTTCTTGTCAAAATCTGGGATGCGGTCAACGACTGTCTGTTTGGTGGGTTGATGGACCAGCTGAAATTTAAGAAGGGCGGACGGTTTATTCCCTGGCTGCGCATATCCCTGCCGATCATCTGCGTTACGACTTTGCTGCTGTTCTTTATTCCGCAGGGTCTTGCATCGGGCGCGAAGCTGGTCTGGTTCGCGGTGGCGTACATCCTTTGGGACGCGGCATACACGCTTTGCGACGTGCCGCTCTACGGATTGGTCACGACACTGACGAGCATCCAGGCCGAACGGACGGACCTGATGACCAAAAGCCGGATTTTTGCCAACATCGGCGTGCTCCTTGCGATGGCGCTGGGGTATGTGCTCCCTACGGAGCAGGTCGGGCTGTCCTTCAGCGCAACGGCGGCCATTGTCGTTGCAATCGCGATACCGCTGATGATATGGCTTTGCACCGGCGTGAAGGAACGCGCAATACGGCACGAAGAAAAGGAGAAGTCATACACGATCCGCGAAATGTTCCACTATCTCGGGCAAAACAAATATCTGCTGATCTATTTCGGCGGGCTGTTTCTGCTTACGGGGTTGAACACCGCGTCTTCGGTGCTGCAGTTTTCCTGCTTCTATCTTTTCAACAGCGCAATGATTGCAACCGTCGTGGCGGCGCTGTCCTTTGTTCCTTCGGTGATCATCGCGTTTTTCATGCCTTCCTTACTTAAGCGGTTCGATAAATTCCGTGTGTTTTTCCTCAGCACCGCCGCGTATGCCGCATTGTCGGTCGTTATATGGGCTGTTGGCCCGCACTTGGTGCCGCATCTGGTCTTGATGGTGCTGCGCGGGTTTGCTTACGGCGGAATCGTCGTGCTGCAGTTCATGTTTACGCCGGACTGTGCCGAATACGGACAGTATAAGACCGGCATCGAGGCAAAAGGCATCACCTTTGCAACGCAGACGTTCACCATGAAGCTGGTCAGCGCGGTGTCCGCCGCGCTGGGTCTGGCGATTTTGGGCTGGTTTGGCTGGAAGAGCGTGGAGGCCGCGAGTTTTGCCGAGCTTGCCGCGCTCAACGTAACGCAGACGCAGACCGCGCTGAACGCCCTCTGGGCGGTATACGCGCTGCTGCCCGCCATCGGCGCAATTGCCGCGCTGCTGCTCTGGACGCGCTACAAGCTCAACACGCAGGACGTGGAATGGATGGCGAAATACAATGACGGGGAAATCAGCCGCGAAGAATGCAGCGCGGGCCTCAGCCATCCTTATTGAGGAGACGAACCGCAAATGAAAGAAAAATGGTATAAGCCCATGGCCTTTTACCAGGTCTGGCCGCGCAGCTTTAAGGATGGCAACGGTGACGGCATCGGCGACCTGTATGGGGTTTTAGACAAACTGGAATACATTAAGAGCGTCGGCGTAGACGGGATCTGGTTTTCGCCGCTGTATGTTTCACCAAACGCCGATTATGGCTACGATATTGCCGATTACCGGAACATTTCGCCCGAATACGGCGATCTTGCAATATTCAAAAAGGTGCTGGAAAAGGCGCATGCACTCGGACTGAAGGTGGTTATGGATCTTGTGGTCAACCATACGTCCGACGAACACGAGTGGTTTCAAAGGAGCCGCAGACGCGAAGCGCCGTATACCGACTATTATATCTGGCGGCCCGGCAAAGCGGACGGCGCGCCGCCCAACAACTGGGACAGCCTGTTTGAGGGCAAGGCCTGGGCGTTCGACGACGTGCGGGGCGAATATTACCTGCATCTGTTTGCAAAAAAACAGCCCGACCTCAACATGGACAACCCGGCTGTGCGCGAGGAAGTGAAAGCCGTTATGCGCTTCTGGCTGGATATGGGGGTCGACGGGTTCCGCGAGGACGTCATCACCTTTATCTCCAAGCAGGCAGGGCTGCCGGACGACCCGACGCCGTTTGCCAGGGGCATGAAATACTATAAAAACGGGCCGCATCTGCGCGAATACCTTGCGGAATTCCGGCACGACGTGCTGGACCAATACGATTGCTTTGCGCTCGGCGAGGCCCCGATGATGACGCCGGAAAAGGCGCTCGGATTCATCGCCGAGGGCGAAGGTCAGACGCTCGATCTGATGTTCCATTTTCAGCACATGGAAGCGGACTGTTTCTTTACCGAATATATGCATCTGCCGTTCCGGCTGCGCAAGCTCAAACGCGCGTTTCGCCGCTGGCAGAAAAAGCTTGCGGGCAAAGCATGGAATACGCTCTATCTGGAAAATCACGATCACCCGCGCATCATCAGCCGCTACGGCAGCGAGAAGTACCGCGCAGAGAGCGGCAAGACGCTTGCGGCGGCCTACCTTTTTCAGCAGGGCACGCCGTTCGTCTATCAGGGGCAGGAGATCGGCATGAGCAATATCGCCCTCCCGTCGATCGACGATTATACGGACGTGCTGGCAAAGAACAACTACAAAAAATACATCAAGCGTCAGTCGCCCGAAAAGGCGCTCCGGCGCATCCAGCGCGCCTGCCGGGATTCGTCCCGCACGCCGATGCAGTGGAGCGGCGGAGCCAATGCGGGCTTTTCAGAGGGCGAGCCGTGGTTTGCGCTCAACCCGAACTATCCGGAAGTCAATGTGGCCAAAGAAGACGCCGATCCGGATTCGCTGCTGAATTTTTATCGCGCGGCACTTTCGCTGCGCAAAAACACGCCGGCAGCGATTTGGGGAGATTACCGCGAATATAGAAAAATCAGCGGAAAACTCTATGTATACGCACGCGAATACGAAGGGCAAAGGCTGCTTGTCGTCTGCTCCTTCAGCGAAAAGCCGGTGCGGTTTAAAGCGCCCGGCGGGTTCCGGCTCGAAGGCAAAAAGCCCGTGCTCTGCAACTACCCGGACGCCGCGGTCAAAAACGGCGGTTTTGTCACGCGACCGTATGAAACGCGGGTATACGTGCTCTGATAATTCGCCGGCAGGCGCGGCTTTATATGCAGTCAAGGCCATCCGTTTTCAGGATGGCCTTGCGTTTTTGGCTCGTTCGGGAAGGCCCTGTCATTCACCCCAGTATTGCCGGGCGAGCCGCTGTCCCTGATCGATTTTTGCCCATTGTTCGGCTTCGCTGAGGTCGTTGCCGCCATCGCAGGAGGCGAACCCGCATTGATGCGAAAGGTACAGGCGGTCTTTGCCGAGGATGCCGGCCGCTTCGTCGAGCATGCGCAGAACGCGCGCTTCGTCGTCGGGCGCGGACGTTTTGCTCGAGAGCAGGCCGAGCACGATTTCGGCGTCCGGTCTGTCCGAAAACACGCGGAGCGCTTCAAGCGAGCCCGCGCGCTCGTCGTCCCATTCAAGGAAGAAGCGGTCATATTTGAGCTGCTTGAGGAAGAGGTTGGCGATTTTCACGTACGAACCGCCGCCCATGTTGCGCGAATCGTAATTGCCGCGGCAGTTGTGCGTCCACATCGCCAGTCCGAGCGAATGACCGTAGTCGATGATCGCGTTGTTGATCTCAATGAATTCCGCGGCCAGCGCGCGCACCGTTTCCTGGTCGATCTGTTCGCCGGTATAAGGGGAATTCGGGTTGTCGTCCGCAAAAAGCTCCCATAGGCAGTCGTCGAGCTGCAGGATTTTTCCGCCGGCGGCCGCGTAGTCGCAGACAAATTCGCGGTAGGCTTTCACAAGCCCCGCCTTGAGCGCGGCGGAGTCGGCGTAGACGGAGTCCCTGCCGCCGATGTTGTCCGACCAGGAGAGTTCTCCAAAGATGTGCGAAGGGGAAGGGATGCAGAGCTTGACCGGGCGGCCGTCCGCAAGCGACTGCAGCCGCCGGAAAACGTCGATGAAGTGGTGGTTTTTGCCGCCCAGTTCGCCGGTGATGCGGATGCCGATGTCGCGGCGGGTTTCATATTTGCTTACGCCGTCTTTGTCGCAGAAAAAGTATCCGTGCGGTGCGATATAGCGCCGGATTCCCTGCAGACCCCAGACGAAATCCAGATGCCAGAGGGACTTGGAATACTCGCCGTCTGTAAGGATTTCAATTCCGTGCCGCAGCTGCTTTTGCACCACCGCTTCGGTTGCCGCCGCTTCACAGGCTTCATAGCCCGGAAAGTCGCCGTAAAAAGGATAGGCGATATCTTCCGTGTGTTCGATCTTGCGTTTGTAAACGAGCAGGTCCTCCGGCCTTAAAAGGCTTCCGACGGTTTGAAATCTCCGGCTCATAATAGAAATTCCTCCTTAAAAAATGTTACCCTGCGGGCTTGCTTTTACTCTAGCGGAAAAGCAGTCCTATAGGGTAACATCAAATTTCTTTTATGCGTTATAGCCTGGAACTATAACTGTTTTATCGGCCTGCGCCGTATTCGGCAATCACCCGCTTGAGTTCTTCCAGATAGTCCTGCGCCTGCCGGGTCAGCTGCATGGCGGCGTGGCAAATCCAACCGACCTCAATGGAGTCTTCGGCTTCCAGCGGAACGGCGACGATGTTTTCCCCGTTGAGGTCCGCGCTTACGATACCGGTCGAAACGGTATAGCCGTTCAGGCCGATCATCAGGTTGAAAATGGTCGCGCGGTCGCTGACCTTGATGCTTTTTTTGCTGTATACGGTGCTGAGGATTTCCTCGGAGAAGTAAAACGAGTTATATTCACCCTGCTCGAACGTAAGGCAGGGATACGGTTCCAAATCTTTAAGCGTGACGGAGGCGGCTTTTGCAAGCGGGTTTGCGGCGCTGACGAAGATATGCGGCTTTGCCGTGAAGAGCGGATGGAACGTCAGCCCGCTTTCGCGCAGGATTTTGTCGATCACCTTGCAGTTGAACGGGTTTCGGTAGAGGATGCCGAGCTCGCTGCGCAGCGTTTTTACGTCGTCGATGATTTCATACGTGCGTGTCTCGCGCAGAGTGAATTCATATTCTTCCGCGGCGCACTTTTTCACCATGTTGACGAATGCGTTGACCGCAAACGCATAGTGCTGTGTGGAGATGGAGCAAAGGCGGCGGGACGGCTTTCGGTTGAGGTAGCGCTGTTCGAGCAAATCCGCCTGCTCGGTCACCTGCCGCGCATAGCCGAGGAATTCCGCGCCGTCCGCCGTCAGCGAGACGCCCCGCGGGGAGCGGGTAAAAAGCTCCGTACCGAGTTCGCTTTCGAGGTCCTTCATTGCGGCGGAGAGGCTCGGCTGCGCAATGAAAAGACGCTCCGCCGCCCGGTTGATGGAGGCGCAGTTCACCACTTCAATGAAGTATTTCAGCTGCTGCAGCGTCATAACGGATGCCCTCCAATCAGTTTTTTTGTTCCGGCAGGCCGGCTTTGCCGGTCTGCGCAAGGATTTCTGCGTTTGTGCTGCGGTAATACTGGCGGAACAGGCGAAAATATCCCTTCGTGGACGCGTCCACAAAAACGGGTGGCACGTTCGCGTCCCGGGCCAGCGCCTGAAACGGGTATGCGCCGTTGACGCGCCAGGGGTTGAGGAACCCCGGGCGCACCGCGTCCTTCGGGCAGCTGAACGCACAGCTCATGCACATGGTGCAGTGGACGGAAAAATGCGGCAGGCCGTTTTCCATGCGGATGTTCTGTGCCGGACAGCGCGCGGCGCAGAGCCCGCAGCCGGTGCAGAGGTCTTTTTTTACATGGATGAGCGGGCCGTTGATCCATGCGCCGAACCACTGGAGCCGGAATAGGTACATACAGGCCGCCGTCCATGGCCTGTAGCGGAGCGGCTGCGCTTTTCCATCGGCGACGGCGGACGCAATCACTTCCGCCATGCCGCGCGTATGCAGGTACATCTGTTTTGCGAGCACGTCCGGATAGCGGAACATAATGTTGTACGGCATGAGCAGGTGCCGCTCGAACTGTGGTCGAAAGCCTTTCTTCCGGAGGATGCGCACCAGCGGCAGGCTGGACGCGCTGTTGGGGTGGAACGGCTCGCCGGACGTTTTGAAAACGAATGCGGGTATGCCGGAAACGTCCGGCAGCGTTTTTGCAAAGCGCAGGAAAAACTGCGGCGTGTTGAACGCGTGAATGGGATATCCGAACCCCGCGACGTCGAATTCGTTCGGGTCCGGCGCGCCGGAAAACGGCATGCGCACGCTCCAGACGGTCGTCTCAATGCCGCGCCGCGTCAGCGCGCCGGCGATCAGGTCCGCCGCGGTGCGGGTATTGCCGGTGCCGGAAAACACATAGAGGAGTGCGCGCCTCATCTGCCGGACCTGTTTGCGCGGGCGCAGGATGCCCCGCTCATCGCTTGCCTTGCAGCGTCCGCAGAGATTGATTGCATCCTTGTACCCCCCGTTCGTGTTCTGAAAACGCGCCTGCGCTATCTGTCCGATCCTGAAGCGGAAGAAACGAATCCGCAGATGCCGGTGCGATTTGGGCGAGTTATCCGCAGTAAATGGACAGATTCGCTATCGCCCGGTTCATGACGTCCCGCGTCTGGGTCTGCGCGTCCTGCACGTCGCGCCGAATCAGCGCGTCAAAAAGATTGCGCTTGATTTCGTAAAGCGCCTGCACGCCGCTGAACTTGCAGAACAGCGACCAAAGGTGGACGCTTTCCGGCCGGAACGAGTAATACATCAGCGGAAGAAGGGTATTCCCGGACAGAACGGCCATTTCATGGTGAAAATGGAAGACCCGGCCGGCGGCGTCCTCGTGATCGGAAGCGGTTTCAATTCCGGCAAGAATCGGCCGCAGCGTTTCGAGTTCTTCGTCTGCTGCGTGCTCAATGACAAGCCGGACGCAGAGGCACTCGAGCGCGCTTCTCGTTTCCAGAAGCGACCGCACCTCGTTTTGGCGCATAGCGCCGCCGTTATAGCGCATGATGGCCACAAGCGTTTCCAGCGTGCCTTTGCGCCGGTAATCGGCGACAAACACGCCTTTGCGCGGATGAATTTCGACAAAACCCATCTTTTCCAGCTCGACGAGTCCGGCCGAAATGACGGGGCGGCTGACCCCCATTCTGGCGGAGAGTTCGCGCGCGGCCGGCAGCTGTTCGCCGACGTCGAGCTCCCCGGAGAGGATCATGTTTTCAACTTGCCGGACAAACAGGTCCGTTAAGGAAAGCGCGTTGATCTTTGTAAATCCCATAGTTCAGCCCCTCAATGCAATGTATATGGTATTACCACAAACATATTAAAAATATTGTATCGTATAAGGCAGGCGATTGTCAATCGAAAAAAGCTATATATTCTGTGAAGATGGCTTGACTGGACAGGACGACATGATATAATTTTATTGGTAATACCACAGAATGGAGGAAGGGACAAATGGACAATCGGTTCGACGTTATTGTTGTCGGCGCCGGCAACGCAGGCCTCGTTGCGGCTGCAACGGCCGCAAAGAACGGACTTAACACACTGCTGCTGGAAAAGCACAACCTCCCGGGCGGCTGCGCCACCAGTTTTTGCCGCGGGCGCTTTGAATTCGAGCCTTCTTTGCACGAGCTTGCGAGCGTCGGCACAAAGGAACACCCGGATTCGGTTTACAAAATTTTTGACGGACTTGGCGCAAAGGTGGACTGGCGGTATGAGCACAACATGTTCCGTGCAATCGTCAAGGGCAAGGACGGTTACGACGTAACGCTCAAATCCGGCGTGGAAACCTTCTGCGATTCGATGGAGCAGGCGGTCCCCGGCTGCCGCGCCAGCGTGCGCGCGCTGTTCGATCTGGTGCAAAAGTGCAACGAGGCGCTAGCGTATATTACGAAGATGAAGGGCAAACCGAACGGGCTGACCATGATGCTCAAGCACGGCGATTTCATGCGCACGGCGTCCCATTCGGCGGAGGACGTGATGAACGCGCTGGGTATGCCGGAAAAGGCGCGCGACATCATCTGCACCTACTGGGGATACCTCGGCGTTCCGACGGACGAACTCAACGCGCTGCATTTTCTGAACATGCTGAACTGCTATGTCGTGGACGGCGCGGCGATGCCGTATAAGCGTTCCCATGAACTTTCGCTTTCACTGGCGGACGTGATCCTCGGTTCCGGCGGACAGATCTGGTACAACAGCGAGGTCACGAAATTCCTTTACGACGCACAGGGCGCCGTCTGCGGAGTTGTCGCAAACGGACGGGAGCTTTACGCAAAAGAAGTGATATCAAACGTTATTCCGCATAATGTGTTCAACATGTCGGACGCAGATAAAATCCCGCAGACTGATCTGAAGCTCGCGAACGCACGCGAATTCGGCATTTCCGTCGCAACGGTCTATCTCGGTATGGACTGCACGATGGAAGAACTCGGAATCGACGACTACACGGTCTTCGTCATGAGCGACGCGAACCCGCGCAGACAGTATGAAAACCGGGACAAGGACGGCATTTATATTGTGAATTGTCTGAACAAGGTGATACCGGACAGCTCGCCGAAAGGCACCTGCACGCTGTTCTTTACGATCCCCATCTTTGGTTCCGACCTGCCGGACGATCTTACGCCGGAGGGATACAAGAAATATAAAAACGAGATTGCCCGTAAGTATATCGCCGATTATGAAAAACTGATGGGACTCTCCATTCTGCCGCATATCGAGGAAATCTCGGTTGCAACGCCGGTCACCTTTGCAAGATACCTCGGCACACCCGAAGGGACAATCTACGGGTATAAACTCTCCGGCTGGGATAACCTTCTCGCCAGGATTTCCTGCGAAAAGGACGAATACACCATTCCCGGCCTCAGCTTCTGCGGCGGACACGCCACCAGAGGCGACGGCTACAGCAGCGCGTATGTAACGGGAGACGCGGTTGCAAAACGAGTGGTCAAAAGAATGAAGGAGGCGAACTGAAATGCCGAAACCGAATCTGCGCTCGCTTCGTAAAATGGACTTTCTGAAGGTCGTTCCAACCAGAAAACAGAAGATTAGCGAAGCCGCCGCAAAGCCGCTGCCTCCGCTGCGTTCCTATAAGGCCAACGAGATCGCCGCCGCGCTGCATCCGCAGTGCCAGCACCTGAAGGTGGAGGAGATCGTCGGCCGCACGGCGGACATGAAGAGCTATATCCTCACGCCGGACGCCGAAAGCGGCACCGAAAAGCTGGCGTATTTTTCCGCGGGACAGTACCTGAGCATCACGCTGACGATCGGGGATTCCGTGCTCACGCGCCCGTATTCGCTTTCCTCGTCTCCGAAGGAAGCGCTCGAAGGCCGCTATATGCTGACGGTAAAGCGCACGGAAGGCGGGATTGCATCCCATTACATTCTCGATCAATGGCACGCGGGCACGAAGGTGCTTGCGTCGGCTCCGCTTGGCGAATTCACCTACGAACCGCTGCGCGACGCGAAGCACATCGTAGGCCTTGCGGGCGGAAGCGGAATCACGCCGTTTCGTTCGCTGGCAAAGGCGATTGCCGACGGCGACGAGGACGCCGACCTGACGCTGCTTTACGGCTGCAGGTGCGAATCGGACGCGGCATTCCAGGAAGAGTTTCTGCAGATCGCCGCTTCCTGCGACAAGTTTCGCCTGGTCAGCGTTTTGAGCGACGAACCCGCCGAAGGGTGCGAAAAAGGGTTCATCACCGCGGACCTCATCAAAAAATATGCGCCGGCGGGAGAAGAATACTCCGTTTTCATCTGCGGCCCGCAGGCGATGTATGATTTTGTCGACAAGGAACTTGCGTCGCTCGGCCTGCGGCGGAAATTCATCCGGCACGAACTCTTCGGCGAATACCACAATCCGTCCAAAGACGCGGCTTACCCCGGCGCGGCGGCGGAAGAGTTCGAGTTGACGGTGCGTATGTGCGGCGAAGAAACAAAGATGCGCTGCAAAATTGACGAAACGCTGTTAGTCGCCATGGAGCGAAACGGGATTCCTGCGCCGTCGCGCTGCCGCAGCGGCAGCTGCGGATGGTGTCACTCCCGGCTGATCAGCGGGAACGTCTACATTCCGGCTTCGGTGGACGAACGGCGTATGGCGGACCTGGACTACGGTTATGTCCATCCCTGCTGTACGTTCCCGCTGGGAGACGTCGTGCTCGACGTGCCGCCCGCCAAACCGTAAAACGCGCAAAGAACTGCATATGAAACGAAAAAGGCGATCCGTTCGGATCGCCTTTTTGCATTTCCAAAGGGTTTAAGCGTCTTCCGTGCCGCATTCGGGAAGAGACGGTCAGTCGACAAAGTCGAATTCCCATTCGCCCATGCGGATGCTGTCGCCGTCGGCCGCGCCCATTTCGCGCAGCGCGGCGATTACGCCGGACTTGATGAGCGTCTGCTGGAAGCGGCGCATGGAAGCTTCGTCGTTCGGGTCGGTGGTGTCCAGCAGATACTCCACGTCTCCGCCGGAAACGACGTATACGCCGTCCGCGTCCTTTTCGATATGGAACCCGCGTTCGTACATCGGCGCTTCGGTCAACTCCGTTTCTTCGTACCGTTTGACCGGCGGCAGACCGGAAAGCACCTGTACGATGCGGTCGAGCAGCGCGTCGAATCCCTGCGTCGTCGCGGCGGACACGGGGAAGATTTCCACGCCGGGGAACGCTTCGCGGAAGCGTTTCAGATTTTCTTCGGATTCCGCCAGGTCGGTCTTGTTCGCGGCGACAAGCTGCGGCAGTTCGGCCAGCAGCGGCGAAAACTTCGCCAGTTCGTCATTGATCTTGCGGTAATCGTCCAGTGGGTCGCGCAGTTCGCTGCCGGAAACATCCAGAACATGCACGAGCATGCGCGTGCGCTCGATGTGCCGCAGAAAGTCGTGCCCGAGGCCCGCGCCCTCCGCTGCGCCCTCGATCAGGCCGGGGATGTCCGCCAGCACGAACGAGCGGCCGTGCCGCGAAGCCACGCCGAGGTTGGGCGAAAGCGTCGTGAAATGGTAGGCTGCAATCTTCGGCTTTGCCGCGGTCAGGACGGAGAGGATAGTCGATTTTCCGACGGAGGGAAGGCCGACGAGGCCTACATCCGCAATGGACTTGAGCTCAAGCTCCACTTCGTGCTCCGGCGTCTGCTGCCCCGGACGAGCGAACCGCGGCGCCTGCCGCGTTGCGGTGGCGAATTTTGCGTTTCCCTTGCCGCCGCTCCCGCCGTGCAAAACGACGCGTTCCTTGCCCGCTTCGCTCATGTCCGCCAGAATCGCGCCGGTTTCAACGTCCCGCACGATCGTGCCGACGGGTACGCCGACGACGAGCGGCTTGCCGTTGCGTCCGGTCGAAAGCTCGGTTTTGCCGTTTTCGCCGTTTTCGGCGCGGTAAAAGCGCTGATACTTAAAGTCCAGCAGGGTGGACATCCGCGGGTCGGCAAAAAAGATCAGGTCGCCGCCCTTGCCGCCGTCTCCGCCGGAAGGGCCGCCCTGTGCAACATATTTTTCCCTGTGAAACGCGACGCATCCGTCGCCGCCGTTGCCGGCTTTGACGACGATGCGCGCATGATCGACAAACTGCATTGATTTATCCTTTTTTGTTGGTTTGCGCTTTTTTGCGCGGTACGGCCGCAGCCGGTTTCCCGCCGTTGTGATAGTATTCGCAGAGGCCGGAAAGCGGGCATATTTCGCATTTTGGCTTCCGCGCGTCGCAGATCTGCCGGCCGTGGTAGATCAGCCAATGGTGCGCGGAGCCCCAATCTTCCCGCGGGATTGCCTTTTGCAGCTGCTGTTCGGTTTTTTCAACGTTGTTTGCGTGCGCAAGGCCGATGCGGTTGCTCACGCGGAACACATGCGTGTCCACGGCGATGGCCGGGATGCCGAAAGCGTTGCTTGCAACGACGTTGGCGGTTTTGCGCCCCACGCCGGGCAGTGTCTGCAGCACGTCGATATCGGCCGGCACCTGCCCGCCGTACTGCGTAAGCAGGATGTGCGCGGTTTCGATGATGTGCGCGCCCTTGAGCCGGTAGAAGCCGCAGCGCTTGATGTAGGGGGTCAGTTCCTCCTCCGTCATGGCGGCGATCTGCGCCGGCGTGTTTGCAACGGGGAAAAGCTCGCTTGTGCACTTGTTGACCATCACGTCCGTGCTCTGCGCCGAAAGGATGGTTGCAACCAGCAGCTCGAACGGCGAAGAAAAGTGCAGCGCGGGCTTTGCGTTTGGGTAGGTGCGCTTTAAAATGGCGAGCGCTTCGGTTTTTTGCGCCTGGGTCAGCATTTTTTATGTACGAATCTTTCCGTTGTATTTTTTGACGATGATGTGCGCGAGCTCAAGCGCAAGGTTCAGAATTTGTTTTTCGTCCTGCCCTTCAAGCATGATGCGCACCAGCGGTTCCGTGCCGGAAGCGCGCACGAGCACGCGGCCGTTTTTGCCGAGGATTTTTTCAATTTCGGCCGTCTTTGCAGCGAGGTCGCCGTCTTCTATGGCTTCGGCTTTCAGTCCGTTTTCCACGTTGACGTTGACCAGCACCTGCGGATACTGCGGAATCTGCGCGGCGAGCTTGCTCAGGCGCTTCTTGCTTTCGGCGACCACGCCGAGCAGCGCGATGGCGCTCATCATGCCGTCCCCGGTGGTGTTATGCGAGAGCAGGATGATGTGCCCGGACTGTTCGCCGCCGATGGAATAGTCGTTTTTGAGCATGCTTTCAAGCACGTACCGGTCGCCGACCTTGGTTTCCACAATCTCGATGCCCGCGCTGCGGAGCGCGTTTTTCAGGCCGAGGTTGCTCATGATGGTGAGCACGAGCGTGTTGTGGCTCAGCGTGCCATGGGAAAGCATGTGCAGCGCGAGGATGCCCATCGCCTGGTCGCCGTCTACGATGTTGCCGTATTCGTCGCAGGAGATCAGCCGGTCCGCGTCGCCGTCGAACGCAAAGCCGAGGTCCGCGCCGTAGTTGACCACCATCTGCTGCAGCCGTTCGGGATGCATGGAGCCGCAGCGGTCGTTGATGTTTACGCCGTCCGGCGCACAGGATTTGGCGATGACTTCCGCGCCGAGCCGCTCGAACACGTCTTTTGCGATGAACGAACTTGCGCCGTTTGCGCAGTCGAGCACGATGCGCAGCCCGTCAAAGCGGTATTCGGACTGCTCGACGAGATGGTCGCAGTAATCCTGCCTTGCGCGCACGGCGGAAATGATGCGCCCCACGTCGCGGCCTTCGGGCCGCGGGATTTGCTCGCCGCTTTGGATGATGGCTTCGATGCGGTCTTCGATTTCGTCCGAAAGTTTAAAGCCGTTCTGGTCGAACCATTTGATGCCGTTGTATTCCATCGTGTTATGGCTTGCGGAGATCATGACCGCCGCGTCCGCCTCGTACAGACGCACGAGATACGCCATTGCGGGCGTAGGCATTACGCCGACGTCCAGAACGTCCCCGCCGACCGAGCATACCCCGGCAGAGAGCGCCGCGCCGAGCATCGGGCCGGACTTTCTCGTGTCCATGCCGATGAGGATGCGGGGCGAATGCACCTCGTTGGTCAAAACATACGCGCCGACCGCGCCGATTTGAAAAGCCAGTTCGCAGCTTAAATCGCGGTTCGCGATGCCGCGTACGCCGTCCGTGCCGAAGAGTCTTGCCATATGTTCGTTTTCTCCTCAATTCTGAAAAGTTCGCCGGTGAAAGGAAAGCGCGGCGCCGGGTCGTTTCTTTGCTCCGGCGTCGCGGCTTTGGTCACTGCGGTTAAAGGGATGCGATGTATTCCAGTGCGGCGGTGGCTGCGACCGCGCCGTCCGCGCAGGCGGTGATGACCTGCCGCAGCGGGGTGTTGCGGATGTCGCCAGCGGCGAACACGCCGGGCAGGTTCGTGCGCATCCATTCGTCGGTGATGATGTTGCCGCCGGCCGTGAGCGTGACCGGGCCTTTGACCAGCTCGGTGCGCGGCGTGATGCCGACCGCAACGAATACGCCGCTGAGCGGGAGCACGCGCGTTTCGTTTGTTTTAACGTCGCGGATTTCCAATCCGTCGACCTTCTTTTCGCCCTGCAGGGAAACGGGCACGCACGAAAGCGCAAAACGGATGTTCGGATTGGCTTTCGCGCTCTTTTGCAGCGCGGGGCAGGCGCGCAGTTCGTCGCGCCGATGCACGACCGTGACGCTCGAACAGAAGCGCGCTAGGTAGAGCGCGTCCGAAATGGCCGTGTCGCCGCCGCCGATGACGGCAACGTCCTGATCCTTGAAAAACGCGCCGTCGCAGGTGGCGCAGTAGCTCACGCCCGCGCCGGTGAGTTCTTCTTCGCGCGGGAGGCCAAGCATGCGTGCGGAAGCGCCCATGCAGAGAATGACGGCTTTCGCTTCGTCCACGCGCTCCGGCAGGATAATCTTTTTAACGGCCTTGTCGAGCTCCAGCGCGGTCGCGCCGGCGTATTCGACCTTCAGACCGAATTTTTCGGCTTGTTTCTGGATGCGTCCGCCGACGGCGTAGCCTTCCAGCCCGTCCGGGAAACCGGGATAGTTTTCCACAAGCGGCGTTTTTGCAATTTGCCCGCCCGGGAAGAGTTCTTCATATAACGTAACGTCCGCACCGCCGCGCGCGGCATACAAACCCGCGGTCAGGCCGGCCGGGCCGCCGCCGATGATTGCGATATCCGGCATAAAACACCCTCCGTAAAATCCTAAAAGTACATATTAGTATACCGAATCCACCGAAAAAAAGCAACGCGCGGCGGTTTTTGCTGCGGCATGGCGAAAACGGCACGGGGTAAAACGCTTGCACGGCGGGCGTATGCCGTGCAATACTATAGCGTACGGCGCGACAGCGTCATCCAACGCGCGGAGGGAAAGCGAAAATGCAGAAATCTTATACGGACGTCAACGCCGAAACGATCGATCGCTGGGTCGAGGACGGCTGGGAATGGGGTCAACCGATATCGCACGAGACGTTCCTTACGGCGAAAAACGGCGAGTGGAGCGTGTTGCTCACGCCGACCAAATTCGTGCCTGCGGCGTGGTTTCCGCCGATGAAGGGGCTGGACGTGCTGGGTCTTGCCTGCGGCGGCGGACAGCAGATGCCCGTTTTTACGGCGGCGGGAGCGAACTGCACGGTGCTGGACAATTCCCCGCGGCAGCTCGAAAGCGAGCGCATGGTCGCCGAGCGCGAAGGGTATGACATCAAGATTGTCCGTGCGGACATGACGAAACCTCTGCCGTTTGCGGACGGATCCTTCGATCTGATTTTCCACGCGGTGTCCAATTGCTACATTCGCGAAGTGGAGCCGGTATGGCGGGAATGTTTTCGTGTGCTTAGACCCGGCGGCGTTCTGCTTGCGGGACTCGAAAACGGGATCAATTTCATTTTTGATGAGGAAACGGAATCGGTCTTAACGCACAGACTGCCGTTCGATCCGATTGCCGAACCCGCGCTGATGGAGGAACTGGAAAAAAGCGACAGCGGCGTGCAGTTTTCGCACACCATGGAGGAGCAGCTGGGCGGGCAGCTCCGCGCCGGATTCGTGCTGAGCGATTTGTTTGAAGACACCAACGGATACGGCAAGCTGCACGAATTCAACATTCCAACATTTATTGCCACCCGCTCCGTGAAACCGGGGAAATAAGTTCAAAACTCAAAAAACGCGTCCAATATGGACGCGTCAGCCTGTCAAAAAAGTCCTTGGGATTGTTAAGGGCCGCAGTCCTTAACCCGTTGATTCCGGCTGCGCCGGTTCATCCGGCGTAACGGATCGCCCGGAACGGGCGGTTTCTCTGTGCTCTTTGCCGCCCGGGAGTCCGAAGG
>Ga0209607_1000189_pt1 | contig 54815 bp, 43 predicted proteins | sample AD_UKC117_MetaG_FD_184413 | JGI IMG/M metagenome (GOLD analysis project Ga0209607, IMG submission 184413) | Active sludge microbial communities of municipal wastewater-treating anaerobic digesters from Hong Kong - AD_UKC117_MetaG (SPAdes)... | ecosystem: Engineered > Bioreactor > Anaerobic >... | reverse complement strand
GCGGACAGTTCCGGCACCGTCACCTGGGCCATGTCCGCCAGCGGGCGCGGGTAGACTTCCGTCAGCTTGGGCGCGAACAGTAGATCCAATCCGACCGCTTCCAACTGGCGGCTGTCGTCCTCCAGGGTGCGGGGGTAACCGGCATAGTCTTCGTTGGCGCCGAATTGCATCGGGTTGACGAAAATGCTGGCGACGGTGCGTGGCACCAATTCGCGGGCGCGCTCGACCAGATGGATATGGCCACGGTGCAGGTTGCCCATGGTCGGCACGAACGCCACCCGCTCGCCAGCCTGTTTCCAAGCCGCGATCCGGGCACGCAGCTCGGCAATGGTGTGTACGGTTTTTTGCATGGCGCGCGCTCTTGGGAAAAATCAGGCGAGGCAGTGCTCGGGGCCGGGGAATTCGCTGCTCTTGACAGCCTGTACGTAGGCTTCCACCGCCGCTTGCAGACTGTCGCGACCGGTCAGGAAGTCCTTGGAAAACTTCGGCCGGCGGCCGGGCGTGATGCCCAACATGTCGTAGCTGACCAGAACCTGGGCATCGCAGCCCGGTCCGGCACCGATGCCGATCACTGGAATCGCCAGCGCCTCGGCCAATCGTGCCCCCAGTTCGGCCGGGATGCACTCCACCAGCGCCACGTCGGCCCCGGCGTCCTGCAAGGCCAATGCCTCGTCGATGATCTGGCGGGCGGCGGCTTCCTCTCGACCTTGTACTCGATAACCGCCCAGCTTGTGGATCGATTGCGGCAACAGGCCCAGGTGAGCGCAGACCGGAATGCCGTTGCGGCTGAGCTGGCGCACCGTTTCCGCCAACCAGCCGCCACCTTCCAGCTTCACCATTTGAGCGCCGCCTTCTTGCATCAGGCTGGCAGCGTTACGGAGCGCTTGTTCGACCGTGGCGTAGCTGGCGAACGGCATATCCGCCATCAGCAGGGCGGTATGGCGGCCACGCGCCACCAGACGGGTGTGATAGATCATGTCGTCCAGCGTGACTGGCACGGTGGTGTGCTGGCCCTGGACGACCATGCCCAGCGAATCGCCGACCAGCAAGACTTCCACGCCCGCTGTTTCCAGTAGCGTCGAGAAGCTGGCGTCATAAGCAGTCAAAACCGTGAATTTCTCCCGGTCGCGCTTCATCTTCGCCAAGGTGGCAACCGTGATCGGCTTTCGGGTCGGTGCGTCTTTGTACATGGCGTGCTCTGACTGGGGCCGCGCCACTTTGCGAACGGCAACGGCAGCGGCGAATTCGAAGGAGAAGAGTCTGTCGGAGGAAACCGGCGGGAGTATCGTAATCGCTTATTCGGCGCTGTCCAGACGGACAAGCGCTGTTTGCGGGAATTTTGTGAGCAATTCGGTCAACAATCCGTGGCCGGGGATTTCCAGATCCGGCGCAATATCGTACAGGGGATACAGTACGAACGCCCGTTCGTGCAAGCGGGGATGCGGCAGCGTCAAGCGTGGCTCGTCAAGCACGAGTTGATCGTACAGCAACAGATCCAGGTCCAGGGTACGCGGTCCCCAACGCACGGTCCGAGTTCGTCCCTGCGCGGTTTCGATCGCCTGCAGTGCCGTCAGCAGTTCGTCCGGCGCGAGCGTGGTGTCCAGGGCGGCGGCGGCGTTGAGGTAATCGGGCTGACCCGACGGACCGCCGACCGCCGCACTGCGGTACAGCGGCGAACAGGCCACGCAGCGGCTGGCGGGGAGTTCGCGCAAGGCCCGAAACGCGCGGCGCATCTGGAGGAGCGGATCATCCAGGTTGCCGCCGATGCCGATATAAGCTCGTGCCGGCCGCATGTGTTCGCCGCCAGGGATCAGGCTTCTGGCGCCGGCGGCGCGGCCGATGCGTCCTTACGGGCGGAGCGGGGCTTGCGCCGGCGGCGGGATTTGCCTTTTTTCGCTGGGGTCGCCGTTTGGGTCATCCGGTTCCGTCCGTTTTCATCCTGTGCCAGCAACCGGGTCCACCAGTCGGCCAGTTCCCTCGCGGATTCGTCGGCCTCGCCCCGCAGCAGCAGAAAATCGTAGGCGGCGCGAAACCGGGGATGGATCAATAGTCGCAGCGGGCGCTTGCCGGTGATGCAAGCCAAGCGTTGCTGCATCTCCCAGATTTCCCGCATCGGCAGACTGTAGCGACGTGGCAGGGAAGTATGGCGGATTTGCGCCTGGACCACCGCTTCGGCGGCAGCCTGTTGAGCTTCGTGCACGTCCAGCCCTTCCGCTTCGAGATGTTGCAACCGTTCCCGAAAAGGCTCCCATAGCAGGGCGGCGAACAGGAAGGCTGGATGGACTGGTTTGCCTTCGACCAAGCGTTGATCGGTGTTGGCCAGCGCGTGCACCAGCAGGGTTTTGGGGTAATGATGCTGCTGACGGTTCAGGCAACGCTCGGTCGCCGGGAACAACCAGCCGAACAGGCGATAATGGCGCAGCAGCTCGAAGGTCTGGATGGCGCTGCCGCTCATGAACAACTTGAGGATCTCGTCGAACAGACGAGCTGGCGGAATCTGCTCCAGCAGATGGCCCAAGCGCTGTAGCGGTGCTTCCGTGGCGGGATCGAGCCGAAATCCGAGCTTGGCGGCGAACCGCACAGCCCGCAGCATCCGCACGGGGTCCTCGTGGTAACGTTCGCCCGGATCGCCGATCAGCCGGATCAGACCCGCTTCGAGATCGGTCATGCCGCCCACGTAATCGAGCACCGCGAAATCGGCGATGTCGTAATACAGGGCGTTGATGGTGAAATCCCGCCGCCAGGCATCGTCCTCAATGCTGCCGTAGACGTTGTCGCTGAGGATACGGCCGTCTTTGGCTCGTTCCACGGCGGGACCGTCGCCCTCGTCGCCGATTTCGCCGCAGGCACGAAAAGTGGCAACTTCGATGATTTCCTGGCCAAATTGAACGTGAGCCAACCGAAAACGGCGGCCGATCAGCCGGCAATTGCGAAAGAGGGCATGAACCTGCTCGGGCCGGGCGTCGGTGGCGATATCGAAATCCTTGGGCTCGCGGCCGAGCAGCAGATCGCGCACCCCGCCGCCGACCAGACAGGCTCGATGGCCGGCGTCGCGCAGCCGGTACAACACCTTGACCGCGTTGGGGCTGATATCGGCCCGCGAAACGTTATGGGCGGGGCGGGGAATGACGACAGGTTGGGATTTCGAGCTTCTTGCTTCCAAGGAACGTTCGCAAACTCTTGTAAGTATTTATAACATTCGTATAATACTACTTTCCTTCCAAGACGCCAGTCATTCAGCTCCCTTCGTCTAGTGGCCTAGGACACCGCCCTCTCACGGCGGGAACAGGGGTTCGAAACCCCTAGGGAGCGCCAATCCCGGCGTTCAATCCACCATCGCCGTCCTTGTGTGGTGCTTAAGACCGCACTCATCCCTGTCCCGCCCTGCCTCCAGAACCAAGGTCGCTTGCGCGAGAATCTCGCCAGACTGCATTCGAATTGCCACCTCAAAAACTGCCCGTGTTGGTTCAATCAGAATTCGATGGGTAACCACTCTTGAAATTATTGCCTCGTCATGGCGAAAAAGCTGTCGCGATAAAATCTATAGAATATCGATTTGCTCGTTCTGTTTTAAACATCAGCGGTTTTCTCCAGCATGATCGATCGGAGCAACATTAGGTAAATAAATGCATCATTCGACACAAAAAATAGTTGGTGAGCTTAGTATTTTGCTAAACTCATCTGCCGAGATGGGGGGGCTAAATAAGTAGCCTTGAATCTCATCGCAACCAAGATTATCAAGATAATCAAATTGTTCTTTTGTCTCAACGCCTTCGGCAACGACGCTTAATCTCAAGCTATGTGCTAAAGTTATAATTGATTTGACAATGGCTGCATCTTCAAAACTGGCATCAAGGTTACGAATGAATGATTGGTCAATCTTGAGAGTGTGAATCGGAAAGCGCTTCAAATAATTCAGTGAAGAGTAACCTGTCCCAAAATCATCGATGCTGAGATGGAGCCCCATATTATTGAATGTGCCTAAGCTTGCAATGGCTTTATCAATATCTTCCATGGTGGCACTTTCTGTAATTTCGAGCTCCAGTTTGTTAGGATTAAGCTCTGTTATATATAGAGCATTCCTGATTTGTTTGATTAAATCAGGTTGCCGGAATTGTAAGGGAGAAAGATTGACGGCGACACGTAATGCTGGAAGACCTTGATCCTGCCAGCTCTTAGCCTGCATACAAGCAGTATGAATTATCCATTCTCCAATCGTGATGATTAATCCAATCTCTTCACAGAGAGGAATAAACTGCGCCGGTGAGACTCGCCCTTTTTTTGGGTGATTCCAACGTAAGAGAGCTTCGGCCCCACAAATTTTTCTATTTTTGACTTCTATTTTTGGCTGATAATATAATTCAAACTCGCGCCGCTCTAATGCGTGGCGAAGACTATTTTCCATATCCAAGCTTTCGAAAGCCGCAGCATTCAATGCCTTGGAATAAAACTGATAATTGTTTTTTCCAATGGATTTTGCATGATACATGGCTGAATCCGCATTTTTCAAAAGCTCATTGATTGTTTGCCCGTCAGTTGGGTAACAAGAAATACCAACACTGGCTGTTGAATAAACTTCATGGCCATTAATATTGAATGGCACTGACAGATCAGCCATGATTTTTTTAGCGATAGCTGTCGTTACCGATAATGATTCTTTGCTGTTTTCAAAGTACGAAATTACGATAATAAATTCATCGCCTCCAATTCTGGAGATCGTATCTTCACTTCGTAAGTTTCTGCTTAGTCGTTGAGCTACCTCGCATAATAATAAATCGCCTACCATATGCCCAAGAGAATCATTGACATATTTAAAACGATCCAAATCGATGAACAAAATAGCCACAAAAGTTTTTTGTCGTTCAGCCCTAGCTAGTGCTTGTTGTAATCGATCCTTGAGTAGTAGTCGGTTAGGTAGCCCGCTTAAAGCATCATAATGAGCCATATAATATAATTGTTCTTCCCAGCGCGCATTGGATAGTGCGACGGCTACGCGATTAGTAAAATCGCAGGCTAGAAATATTTCTTCTTCCTTAACAGTGAAGAGCATTCGATATCCAAGACAGATCATCGCAGACACTTTTTCCTTGAGTATGACAGGCAATACCAAGAATGAAAGCGCGCCTAGTTGGAGTAAGGATAAAAGGTAGTCTGGTGGATTTCTTTGATGGGTTATAATTAAATATTTTTGGTTTTCCAAGAGTGTTTGATATTCCGCTGAGGTTATTTTCAGCGTCTCTGTGGTTATTTGCTCTCTAACTGGATTGCTCTGGGTATAAGTGCGACAGGATTCATGATGATCATGATCAATAATCGTCATGCTTATATAATCATAAGAAATAATCTCACGCATACGGTTCAATACGATTTTAATGATATCTTCGATTTTTAATGTCGATAAAATAAGTTGATCAACATCTGCCATTGTAGACAAGACATGAAATTGCTTGTCTATTTGAATCGCCATATTGTTCACTGAAGCGGCTAGTTCTTCAAATTCATCACCACTATTCACCTCTACAGGCTTGTTAAATTTTTTATTGGTGATATGGTGAACCCCTTCCATTAGTTTCTCGAGTGGAATTAGACTCTTACGAATTTGATAAACGCTTAGCAATGCCACGATGGCAAGCGTTAAAATAATCACAAATAAAAAAATATTTCTGAAATCAGTTGTGGGTGAGAATACATTGGTCTTCGACTGGCTGCTGACTATCGTCCACTTTGGTACAAAAAAATTAGGCTCTAGAAATAGAAGCCAATAATTCACCAAAAATTCCTCATTGTTATAGTTATACCATGCGAATTGCTCTGAAGATGATGTTTTTAATTTTATTAATTCTTCAGGGCTAGGTTCATATTCTTGATGCGAACAGAATAATGCTTTATTGAATTCATCAAAAACACAGAGTTGTATCTCTGGATCAAGTGAATCAGCATTTCCCCATAAATAAGACTGATCAATTTCTCCAACCAATATCTCTTGCTTTGAGTATCGTGGATCAAGCATCCGAAATAAAAAAATCCTTGATGAGAAATGAGGTTTATAATCACTGGTGAGGATACTGTTGCCTGCCTTGAGATAGTCTTGTTCTGTTTGAATGAGTGTTGCTATTTTTGCGATGCCTCCCAATGGAAATGTAGATTGATTGGCGTTGTCAATCAATCCCATTTTTTTAAAGCCCTGACTCATTCTCAAGTTAAACTGATGGTTTTCTGTCAAGCGAGTCGATAAATCCTCTTGGCTAAAACTTTGAGCAATCCAATCTATTTGTTTTTTTAGCAATAGCAAGCGCTCAAACACTGTTATACCGTATTGCTTGTTAGTTTGCTTAAGTTGTTCATGTTGCTGTGTAGAAATCAGATTATTTATTTGCCTAAAAGCTAAAAGCATTAATAATATAACAGGAATCAAAGATGAAATAATGAACAGCGTAAATATTCTTCGTGCTACTTTGCTACGAAGAAAAGCTACTTCAATTTTCATGATAAGTTGAGATATCTTATTTATCAATATTCAGAAGCCAATCCAATAAAGCCTCCATTATTGGCTCGAATAATATCGTCTCGGCTTGCTTTAGCTGTCAGTGGAGATACGCTTTTCCCATCTTTTCCCATGCTGTAAAGATCATAATCGGTATTCAAGGGAACTAAGTTGTGATCTTTGCGGACCTTGCCATTTCCTTTAGTAGTGGCAATATTCAGGTATTGATAGGGATTTCCCCATGGATCCAATAGAGGAATTTGTCCCGCCAGTTCGCTAAGGGATTCGGGATAGCTTAAATGGATTGTGTAAAAACGTTCGAGCTCCGATTCAATAAGTATAATATCAGTTTTTGCTTGTCCGATTTTTAAGCGCTCCATATATGCCCCGTATGAGTTTACCGCGATAGTCGCTAAAATACTGCTTATCAGCAACGCCAATAATAATTCTACCAGCGTAAAGCCGCAATATTTTTTCATATTTATTTGTATATTCTCTATGAATTGACTGATCATAATTAATTATGATTTTCAAATTGTCATTGATTTATATCAATTTTTAATATATGAGGCAGCGGCTTTGTATTCCAATAAAGTCCAATATGAATTGCGAGCAATTGGCTACCTTAGAGATCAGCAATTCCAAAAGAGGGCTAGGCAAGACTATTCCACGGATATGGGTGTTAACACCCGCCTGAAAGCGACCTGAAAAATGGCGGTTTTCCCGATGAAGATCCCCGGTGGGGTTGCAATCAGGAACGCAGTGGCGACCGGAAGTCCCCGGCAACGGTGACATGGAAGCTATCGCCATCGCACTGCGGTGGGAGCAACAAGCCCTGCCAGCGCAATGCAATCGAAGGATGGTTTCGTGTTATTTGGTGTCATCCAACTGGTTCTGGCGGTTGCGCATTGTCGGGCCAGACTTTTGCGTCAGTTTGGACTTGTTCAGTGTATTCGTTCGCCTTGATCGGAACCCCTCGGTCTTACCTGTCCGAAATCCATATCGAGCCGGAGTTTTAAGCACAAATGATGCCAATCATGTTGTTGCATTAATTCTTACAAGCAGGGAAGTAGGGATGATCAAGTTGTACGGCTTATGAGCACTCCATGGCATCGGCTCGCTGTCCCTATTAATAGACATCTGTAGTGTCAAAGATGGGTGATGGGTGCGCAACAAGGGTCGACGCGATCTTTTTGTCGTTGAGCGGAGGATTGCTTGTTATTCATAACGAAATTCGATTACCACACACTGATTCATCCAATTTAATAATGTACTAAAAATGTTCTTTGCCAATGGGTTAGCGGGTTTTGAGGCATGTTATTCGGCTTGGAAGACGGAAAGAGTATTTTCCCGATGACGGTTCTGTTCTCTCACAAGTATGGTTCAATCATGACGCTGTGGGGCACATTGCTGTCTTCGATTGGATAACGATACCTCAAAAATTGTCAAGTGTCATGAGTTTAGCTTGTCCAGCGCCACCAGGACGGACCGTGCCGATGCGTGCCGCGCTTGTTTTTCGCCGTCCTCGTCCGCCAATCCGGTCAACACCTTGACGCCGCAGGCCGGTGCATTGCCCGATTCGAGTTTGGTCAGCGCTTTCGCAAGCTTTTCGAATTATGAGAATGGCGATTGTTGCGCGTCCATTCAGGTGCTATGGCGTGAACAGTGTTTTGATCCGTCTTGGAATACCCTTGATTTTTAATAGGCTATTCGACGCGAGTTCTTAATAATGCGTGTCGATTTTCAGTTATAAAAATAAGATGCTGGCTTCCATTGCTCTAATCGAGTGCGCCTGAACCATCAATCAGCTTCATATTAATGCAAAAATATAATATCGTGATGATCGTCGATCATATTATCGCAGTGACACCGTTCATCTGCCGTTCAGATAAAACCCGTAAAGATCGATGTACATGATAGGCACAAACAAGCGGCATCGATTGGCCATGTTGAACTAAAAGCAAATTAATACATCGAAGAAAGGCAAAAAATTGTCAGTAACGCACACGAAAAATGAGGCGATGGCTAGAATCAAATTTTTCATCGTTCAGTCATCAGGTCTTAATGGCGTGAGAATTGAATGGTTCTTGAGGCCATGATAAAGATTTTTTCCACCAAAGTGGAGATAAGGAGCAGAACTATCTCGCCATCAAGGATGGCTGTGAATTCGAGGAGAGGCGGTATTTTGGAGAAGTGATATGAGTACTCGCGTATTCCTGGTTTGTCCTCATTGCCGTTATGAACTGAGGCCCGAGCATCCTGACAATCAGGGACCGACGGCCTACGGTTGGTGCCAGATCTGCGATCGTCACGTGGTCAAAACGCGTTCGGCAATCTGCAATTCCGCACTTCCACAGGGATTTTTTCAACCCGCCGAACACTGCGGTTGGATCGGCTAGTCGGTTGGAAGCGCATGGTGCGCACCAACCCCCACAACCGACCCTTTGAGGATACGAGCCATGTCGAAACTGACCCCCATCATTCAGTGCCTGAGTTGCACCCGGGAATCCGTGCTGGCGCACAGCCAGTGGCCAACCGCCGCCGAGGTGCGCTGCGCGCACTGTGGTTCCTATGGCTGGCGCGCTACCTCGTCGAGCAACGGACCGTTCGCGCCGGCATTCAAGGCATTCCGATTGCCGCATGCGTCATTTTGATGCATGAAACTGAAAAACAATAACAACCAACGCAACATAACTTGTTCCTGGAATGGTCATTTTTCCATGGTGCAATTTGTGTATGCGATGACTCTTGAAGTACAGACCCATTGAGTTTCATTTGGAAATAGGAGAAATACCATGCCTTATCGCACGCTTCGTAAGATTGTCGAGCACCAGAAAATTCTGACTGCCGCGCCGGCCAAAACCACCGTCAGCGAAGCTGCCCAGGTGATGAAACAAACCCGGGTCGGTGCCCTGTTGGTGGTGGAGCACGGTCGCCTGGTGGGTATCTTCACCGAGCGCGACGCACTCTTTCGGGTTCTCGCCGAAGGGCTGAACCCCGACGTCACCCCCTTGTCCGAGGTGATGACCTCCGACCCATTGACCGTGCATCCGGACAAACCGTTCGCACATGCCCTGCATATGATGTACGAAAACGGTTTCCGTCATGTGCCGGTGGCCGAGAACGGCCGGCCGTTGGGCATGGTGTCAGCTCGCGACGCCTTGGCGCTGGAAGCGGAGGAATTCGAAGTGGCTTTGCACCGCCGCGAACACCTGCGAGAGATTCTGGGCTGATATAGCAGCCGATTTTGTAGGTTTTACAACAGCCCCGGTGGGACGCAACGCCCCACCGGGTTTTTTTGTTCGGTGCCGTCCTGAAAAAGATCCAGCAAACAATTTTTTCGTCCGGTCGTGCGACTATTTTTCGTCTCCGGGTGCCGATCGGCTCACTTTGAGCCTTGTTGGTTGACTTCGGACCAGAATGGCGCCAGAAAGCTGGCCATGGTGACCCGATCAGTTCGGGCCAGCAGTTGCGATAATCATTTTAAATTTGTGAAAACAATCACATGGACATGATGGTATGATTCTTCCTGAAGTATTCGGTATTGCCGCGCATCACCTCCGGGAGAATGACCGCCATGACCGCCGCCTACATCCCCCATCGCTTTCTTTCGCCACCATCCTGGTGGCGTACCCTGCCGGCGTTGTTGGGCGGCTTGATGCTGGCGGGCGTCGGATTGATGCCAGTCCCGACCCAGGCGGCGGATACATCGGCCTGCATGGGCATCCGCCCGGCACTCTACGCCGGTTCCGCACCCACCTTTGTGCGTCCAGGCCAGGAGGTCGTCGTCCATGGCATCGGCCTGCGGAACTATCGGGACCCGGTCGTGGTGGTGAGGGACGGGCGGGAGTTGAAGCAGGATCTGCGGATTGCCGCGCGGGTGGAAAGCGACAGTACCTTGGTATTCACCTATCCGGCCGATCTGGCGCCGAACGCGCCAGTCGCCCTACAGGTGCATGTCGAAGACAACACGATCAAAAGCAGTCCCGCAGTGTGTGCCGCACTGCGCGAGGAGCGCGGTCGCCAAATCCTCGATCGGCTGTATTCGGTCGCAACCGATGCCGGTTGCCATGACGATCCGGTGGTGTGTCCCGCAGCCGATGATCGTTTGCGGTCGGTGACCGGCATCACCCTGAACCTCGTTCCGTCGGCCACATCGGCGGGGCGGGTGGCCAGCCTCGAAATCGACAGTCCGCCGGGCATGAGCTCGCCTTTTTGCAGCGGACAACCGGTGGTGAGCGATGTAGCCGCCTTTTTCGATGCCGGCCCGGACGGCGCAACCAGCGGGTTCTCCAAGGTTGCGATGCGCCAGCCTTCTTCCACCGGGTGGGGGCAGCATCTCCCCGACGAACCAGGCGACGAGGCCATTTCACCCGCCGGAGCTAAGTTGGTGGTGGTGGCGCGCTTTCAAAGCTGCGCGCAAGACGCGCCGCAGTTCGTGGCCGCGCACTTTGTGGTGTACGGTTCGGCGGAGGGCTCCATGATCGAACCGGTCAAGCTGATGGCCGGTGATGGTTCCGAAGTCACCGGGTCCGCCAGTGCCCCGCGCCAGGGAGTCGTGCTGAGCGGCGAAATCCAGAACCAGAAGATCCGGCTCGCCAGTGCCGACAGCGTCGAGGGCAGCGTGGCCGGTCTGGTCACCCAAGGCGCGGATTCGACGACTCGCGGCGCCTTGCTACGCTTCAACTTCCGGGTGCCGGTGGAATCGCGCTGAGTGGATCGCGATCTTGCTTCCCTCGTGCCCTGGTGAGAACAGGATTGAGGGTCAGGGGCGTAACCGGCAGTCGAACAACACGTCCTCGCCCATCGCATAGCGGCGGTGACGAGGACGCAATCCCTGGGATAAATCGTCGATCGCCGGCAAGGTGATGCCTGGTCGGCCGGAACCGATGATCAACGGCGCCACCGCAATCTGCAAGCGGTCCAGCAAACCCGCCTGCAAGAAGGCCGACACGGTCAGGCCACCGCCTTCGATGAAAACTCCGTATAAGCCACGCGCATGCAAGCGCCGCACGATTTTCGGGAGATCCAGGTGGCGGCCATCGCGAGGCACGCCGATTATCTCGACATGATCCGGTCCTGGTCGATCAGTCAGCGCTTCGTCGCAGACCAGCAAGGTCGGGGCGGCTCGATCCTGGAACAGGCCATATCCGGCGGCGAGACGGCGGCGAGGATCAAGCACCACTCGTACCGGATGTGGGCCGACGACCCGGCGAGTGGTCAGTTGTGGATCGTCGCATTCCACGGTGCCGGCGCCAACGACGATCGCATCGCACAGCGCGCGCATCCGGTGCAGGTGCGTCAGGTTCTCGGGGCCGTTGATGTGACGGGACACGCCGTTCGTGGTGGCGATGCGCCCGTCCAGGCTTTGTCCGAGATGCGCCACCGTCAGTGGTCGACTCCGACCCGCCAAGGCGATCGGCAGATAAAGATCCAGTAACTCCGCACCGGTTTCGCTTATCGGTATCCTGGCGATCCAGGAACCGTCAGCGTACACGGTGACCCAGGCGGCGGGATCGTCGGCGGACAAGATGGCCGGCTGTCCAGCATCCAGCCCCAAACCGAAGCGGTCGGGAACCGTCGACAGTGTCCGAACCGTGCGGCGCAGTTCCAGCAACAGCGGCCACATTCGTTCCGGTCCGAGAGGATGTTCGGTGCCTTGCCGTTGGGCGATCATGCGCTGTCCGGCTCCATATCGTTGCCCGCGACCGGGTCAAGGCGCGCGTAAATATCCCCGGATCGGCCGGTCCGGGCCACGGCGGCCAGCCATTCGAGCAATTGCGCGGCATCCAGCCATTCTTCCGACCGCAAGCGCTGCGTCTCTCCGACCGAGCCGTTGAATCGGTACGGCCCGAGTCGGGCCAGATAAGTCACGCAATCCCGCGCCAGATCCAGACAGGCCGGGATGTACTCGAAGGAAAGGGCCGGAATCGCTTGCGATAGCCCCTTCAACACCTCCAGTTCATACCCCTCGACATCGATCTTGCAGAACGCCGGCAGGCCGTGCTCGGCGATCAGTTGATCCAATGTGGTCACCGTGACCGGAACTCGCTCGTCCCAGCGCACGCCAGCAAACCCGCGATCCCGCCGGACTGCCGCGATCCAAGCCGGCGACAGGCTGGTCACGGTCGGCGTCCGGGCGCTGACCAGCAGCTCGGCAACGCCGGGCGCGGCGCCGACTGCCTGCTCGATCAGGGTAATGTGCGCCAAATCGCCGTACCAGCGGCGCAGCAGGGCCATGCACTCCGGTTGCGGTTCCACGGCGAGGATGCGAGCGCCCAGCGGCGTCCAGGCCCGTAGCCGGCTGCCGACGTGGGCGCCGATGTCGAAGCACAGATCGCCCGGCCGGATGAACTGGGCGTAGAACCGGGTCAGTCGGCGCCGACGCAGCGGAATGGCGTGGTACATCAGCACGGAGCGCCACAGCCCCAGGCGGTGCACGAAACGGATTCTGGAGGTCATGGGTCGGCCGCTAGACGAAGGCGAACAGGAAGGCGATGAGAAAGCCGGCGATGGTCGCCAGCCCAACGGCCGGACCGCCGTCCTCGTAGGCTTCCGGCATCATCACCGACGACACCATGGCCAGAATGCCGCCGCCGGCGATGGCGCCGATCACGGTGAGCAGTACCGGCGACGCCTCGGCGAGAAAGGCGCTGCTCAGCCCACCCGCCAGCGTCGCCGCCAGCACCAGCAGGCTCCAGAGGGTAAAAATCCGTCGCGTGCCGAAGCCGGCCTGCCGCATGCCCAGCGTGCTGCCGATCGCTTCCGGCACGCTCGACAGGAAAATTGCCACCAGGAAGGTGAAGCGGAAAGCATCCAGCGTTTCGAAATTGGCGCCGATGACCACCGATGCGGGGATGCCATCCAGCGTAGCGCCGAGAAACAGCGCCAGCGGCGAACCGGTAGCCGCCTGTTTGGCCAGCAGCAGGTCCTGTTCCTTACGGCTCAGACGCTGCACGTTGGCCAGCGCGATTTTTTGCCAGGCTGCGGCGTCGGGTCGCTCGCGCAGGGTGGCGACGTTTTGCAGCAGGCGTTGCGAGTTCAGGGTTTCGACCGCTTGGCGCAGGCGGGGCGATTCGTCGAGCAGTTCGTCGAAATGCTCCTTGCCGATTTTCAGCAGCGCGACGTCGGTGATGGCGGTAACGGTGGCGGTGCGCGGTTCGCCGGTCAGCAGCGCGGTTTCCCCGAACGACTGGCCGGCCGCCAGCCGTGCCAGTGGTACCGCGTTCGGCGCGGTGGATGTACTGGAGGCCGAATCGTTGACCAGCACCGCCACCTCGCCCTGATCGATCAGATACAACGCATCGCCAGTATCGCCCTGTCGAAAGATGGTCTCGCCGGCCGCGACATGCACCGGCTGGACGCACAGCAGCACCTCTTCCATCTCCTCGGGCGGCAGCGAGCACAGCAAATCCACTCGCGCCAACCGGCCCAGCAAATCGGCCGATCGTTCCCGCTTCTGACGCAGCAGGTACAGCTTGGTCAGCGCCGGATGGCGCAGGGCGGCGCCGTAATCGTCCAGCCAGTGGTTGCCCAGGGAATACAGTACGCCGCCCAGCACGAAGCCGGCCGCGACCCAGCACCAACTGACCAGACCGCTCAGGTGAGCCTCTGCGATCAGGCGCTCCGCGCCCTCGAATGCCAGTTCCAGCGCCAGCGCCTGGATCAGCGCGCCGGTGCCGAAGGCCATGATGATGGCGTTGGTCCGCCGCGACGGCCGGCCGTACAGCCCGATCACCACGCCGATCAGCAACGAGGTCATCGCCAGCGTGGCCAGCAGCGCGGCGCCGAGGATTCTGAACGGATCAAGCGGCATGGGGCGCGCTCACTGGGGCGTGGCTGGAACGGGAGGTTCCGGGTTGGAAGGCTCCTGAAGCCAAGCCAGCAGCAGAGTATGGGCGATCGCCACCAGGGTCGGCCCCAGAAATACACCGATCAGGCCAAACGCCAGCAGGCCACCGATCACTCCGGTAAACACGAGGGTCAGCGGCATGCGAATGCCGCGCGTGATGAGTAGGGGACGCAAAATATTGTCCAGCCCACCCACCACCAACAAGCCCCAGCCGGCCATGAACAACGCCCAACCGGTTTCGCCCTGCCCCCAGTACAACCAACCCGCCACCACCAGCAATGGCAGTGCCGCGCCGATCTGGGCGATGGCCAATAGAAAGCAAATGAAGGTGATCAGCACCGCCAGTGGCACACCGACCAGCAACAAGCCCAGCAGCGCCAGGGCCGACTGAATGATGGCGGTCAGCACCACCCCGAGCGCCACCGAGCGGATGGCCTGCCGCGCCTGGTCGCGGGCCTGAAGCGCCTGTGCTCCACCGATGCGGTGGGCGATCCGTTCTGTGAGCGCATCCAGAGTGGTCCCGTTGACATAGAACACCAGCGAGAACACCACCACCAGCAACAATTGCAGAAACAGCGCGCCTATCGAGCCGATTTGCTGAAGTAGCCAGTGGTTGCCCTTCTGTAGTTTCGGCGCGAGCCGTGCTCGCAGGCTTTGGGTGTCGTCAACGGCTTCCCGCCATTGTTTCGCCAGCCCGGAACCGACCAGCGGCAAATCCGCCAGCATCGCCGGCGGTTCGTCGGGAATCTTTTCGACGGCGGCCTTGATATCGGTCACCAGCGTTTCGCCATGGGCGACGAGCGCGGTGATGCCGGTCAGCAGCGGCCCGATCAGCACCCCGATCAGCATCGATGCCAACAGCAACGTGCAGGCCAGCCGGTTCCAGCGAAAACGCTGCCGCAACCAAGCCAGCCCCGGCCATACCGAAATCACGATGAACGCGCTCCACAGCAGGCTGGGCAGAAACGGTCGCAGAATGTACAGCACGGCGAGCAGCAGCGAACCGACGATCACCAGCCGCAAGGCGGTTCGCACCGGTTCGGACAGGGCGGGGGACGAATCGACGGTATTCATGCGGCGAGCCTCCGGCGGCAAAACCGGCAAGCACGCGGAGCGGCGGCCGGTTCGCGCGGGTAGCGACGGGTTGGGTGATCGCTTGTAAGTATAAGCGCCGTTCCGCGCGACTTCGCCGGTCGGGGTTGTGGCGATGGAGATATCCGTGACGTGCTGGAGGAGAAACGCCCAAACGCGTTGCCAAGACTCCCAGGCGCTATCAATAGCCTTGCAACTGAGCAGGTTGGCCCAAGTGCTCGTGACACGCACGAGCCATTTCCTCGTTCTGCTGCTGTTCCCAGTAACCACCCAGTTCCTCTAAACATTTCAGATACCGGTCACGCAAGCGGTCGCGGGCTTGGAGTGCCCAGGATTCCGGGTCTTGACCCAGGAACGGGCCACGATAGGCGCGAAGGAGTGTGTTGGTCGCGGTGGCCAAATCCCCCGATGCGGCACTTCCCTCGTTCGCCTCGCGAACCCATGTCAGAGTCTGGCTGATTCGACGTTCCAAGCACCATATATCGACCCAACAATAGCGCGAATCCAGGGACAGTCGACCGTCTCGCACGCTCAAGGCGTGTTCGTGACTCAGCAACCGGCGCAGCCGGTGGAGCGTGGTGGCCAGGGTTTGCTGAGCGGTATCGCCGTCGGCATCCGGCCACAACGCGTCGGCGATGCGCGCCTGGTTGACGTCACGTCCACCCCAAGCAATCAGAATTTTCAGCAACTCCAGTGGCTTGCGTTGCGCCTTACGGCCAAAGGTCACGGGCTGGTCGTTCACCACCAGCCCAAAGCGCCCTAAGGTATAAATCTTCACCGGCCAGGGCCAGCGTTCCGACGGTGTCATAGTCAGGTCGGGCAGTAACCCGCGCTTGCGGATGAGGGTTTGGACGTATTCGATTTCGATATCGGCATCCAGTGCCGCCGCGCAAAGCCGAGCCACATCATCCGGTTTGAAGAAAGTGAAAAAGATATAGCCTTCCGCTCGGCCCAGTGCCAACGCCTGGCGCAGCAGTCGCAAGCAACGGGCTTTCTGACCCCAGGCCAAGGCGAACTGCGCGGCGGCCAAAGTGTGTAAGAAGGCGGCGACTTGGCTGTGCGTCACTCGGCTCCAGGAGCGCATGCCGGCTAAGTGGCGCAAGGCGTCCGAGCGCTGGCCCAAGCTGGCGTGTACCTGCGCCAAGGCTAAGTGGATGACTGCGGTGGTATGGTAAAATATGCGACGAGCCACTCGCAGGGTTTGTTCCAATCGCTCCAAGGCTTCGGGCAGGCGTCCAGATTGCCAGGCTTCCCAAGCACTCAGGACATCGTAGAGGACACGTTCCAGAGGCCGGAAGGACTTCTGTAATTGCGTGTACCGCTCCAGCGCCGCCCGGCTGGCCTCCAGTCGTCCGGTACTCAGGTTGGCATGCATAAAAGCCGATAACAGGATGCCGTTGAAAACTTTGACTCCATATTCGGCGGCGATGGACCATCCCGCCTCGGCGATGGCGAGACAACGGGCTAGATCGCCTTCGTACCAGTATTGATAGCAAAATTCTCCCCAATGCCAGGCACAGCGCAGCACCGGTTCGACGTGGGTGGCATCCGCATTCGCGGCGCGCAGGATGTTCAGCGCCCAAGCGGCCTTACCGTGTTGGCCGACGTTCCAGATGTAGTGGAGCAACAGCGTATTGAGCGAGACCAGATATAAATCCGGTGGGCCATCGGTTTGCAATAGCCGGGTGATGCGTCGTTCCCAGTCGGCGAATTCCGGGTGCTCCGGGCGGGCGTGGACCAGCAGATTAAATACCCCGCAGGTGACCCGCGCTTCGAGGGCGGTCGAGGGAAAACTCGGGTAGCGGGTCCGCAATCGTTCGAATTCCACCAGCCAGCCGCCAGCGGCGTGAAAATTATCCCAGGTTAAGCCATAGGTATCGGTGATGGCCGCCCACGCCAGCCACAGACCAGTGACATCGCCAGCGTGCTTGAAGCGACGATAGGCTCGAACCAAGGTGGTGCGGGCAGCGACCGGGTCGCGGGACAATTGGCATTGGCCCCGCCAGAACAGCAACCAGGGCGAACGGTCCCGGATCGCCGATGGCAACCGGCTCAGCCAAGCTTCCAACAGTTGGCCGCGACCTTGCCGCAGCAGCGGTTCGGCCTGTTGCATCACCAATCGGCTGAGTTGCTCCCAATCGCCCAGCGCCTGCCAGAGTTCGACCACCGCGCTGATCTCGCCGGCTGTTTCGAGAAGCACCGCCGCCTGACGCTGATCATGGGCGCGTTCCGCGGCGCTGAACGCTTCGTGCCCACGATTCAATAGGAAATCACGAAACAGGTCGTGATACTGATAAGTCGTGACGCGGGGTGCCGCATCGGACCCGATGGTTTCACCCCGAAAGGTAAAACAGTGACGCCGCACGAGCGTATCCAGTAATGTCTCCGCTCCATCGTTACCAGTCAGTTGCTTGGCCATGGCGGCGGTCATCTTCGGTAACAGGGCGGTCTTGAGGAGAAAGGTTTGTAGTGCCAGATCGAGTTGATTCCACACCTCAGCGGCGAAGTAGTCGAAGATCAATTCGACCGTCGCCAGTGGTGGCGGAGATCGGGTTGAGTGGGAACGCCGCAGCAGCAGATTCAAGCCGGCCGCCCAGCCTTGCACCTGCTCATTCAACGACCGCACTTCGGTCGCGACCAAGCAGTGTTCGGTGTGTAACCCGGCAATTCCTTCGGCCTCCGCTTGAGTAAGGCGCAATTCCTCGGCCGTGATGATCGTCAATTGACCGTGCAAGCGGGCTCGCGTCAGTGCCGGCGGGGGTTCTCCTCGGCTGGTGATCAAGCAGCGCACCCCGGCGGGCAGATGATCCAACACTTCCGCCCAGACCGCATGCAACGGTGACGCTGCCGGAAGACGGTGATAGTTGTCGAACAGCAGGATGAAGGGAGCACGAAGCCACTGACCCAGCGCCTGCACGTAGCGGCGAGTAAAGGTGGGTAAGTTGTCTTGATACTCCGGGGTAAGCAGCGGTAAAGCTGCATTGGCGACTTGCGCGGTTACCGCGATCCCAAGGTAATAGAAGAAGGTTGCTGGGTCCGCATCGTCTTCATCGAACTGGTACCACAAGCAGGGGATTCCACGCGCCTCCACGTAACTCGCCGCCAGCGTGGTCTTGCCGTAACCTCCCGGCGCGCCGATCCAGGCACAGGGCCGATCGGCGAATGCGTCCAGCCGCTCGAACAACCGTCCACGAGGGAAAACCAGTGGCAGCCAGGGTTGGTCCAGTTTGGCCAACGCGGTGGAGGGTATGAATCGGTTTGCCTCTCGATACTCCACGACCTGACACCTTGACAGATGCAATGTAGGCAGCGATACCCCACCTAATCAATCAACTACTCAAAAAATTTGAGCACCTGATTGAAAAGCTAACTATAAAATTATGGGAATGCTGTCCCCTGTTAAGGGGACATTTATAATAATGCAATGTTAATGATTCTAATGTAACTAAATAGGTCGGCGATGAAACGCGCCAAAGCCCTTGCCTCTCTACGTCAATTATGCTGCCTGGGTCTGAGCCGGGAGATCCTGATTCCGGAATTGCTTCACGCCTTGCACATGTTCATTCCTTCGGAAAACAATGTATTCAATGGGCTCGACGAACATTTGCTACCGACGTTCGTCATTCCAGAATTTGTGATTCCAGAAGTGGTGGAAACACTCCAAAGCGAGTGGCATCGGCTTTATGTCAAGCCATTTCACGCGCGAGCGCTTGCTTGGTATAACCACCATCGCGTGATGCCGGACGTGCGTATTCTGGATGAACGGTTTTACCGCAGCGATTTTTATCATGTGGTGTTCCGACCCTATAACCAGCACTACAGGATACAGATGATCCTCAAAAGTAATGGTGCCATGGTCGGCGGCATCTCACTGGCCCGCTCCCAGCACCAGCAACCGTTTGACGCTGAAGATATCCAGCAACTTAGGCGTCTGCTGCCTTATGTGGAACATAGCTTGCAGGCGCGCAACGAACCAGTTGTGGATTATGTGGACAGTGGCCAAACCGGGTTAGTGATCCTGAAGCGCAACGGCTCGGTTGTTCATCTCAGTGATTCGGCCCGACACTTGCTGTTCCTGGCTACTTATGGCGCGGTCCCGGTAGGACAAGAACATGTCAGCCTGGCGGTCACGGTGCCGCCGGTATTACGGCAACTCTGCGCTAATCTCGATGGGATTTTTCAGGGCTTGGATGCGCCTCCGCCCAGTTTTTCCCACACTAACGGTAGCGGTCGGTTCGTCTTCCGTGCCTACTGGCTGCAACCACCCACGATTCACCTGGGGCTGGATGCGCGGGCCCATCCTCCCAGTGACGACGGCTTGATGGGCGTGCTGATCGAGCATCAGGAACCACTGCGGCTACAACTCCATCGCAAACTGCAAGGCTGGCGCTTGTCCCCTCGGGAACAGGAAGTCGGCCTGGCATTGGCCGAAGGTCTCTCGCAGACCGCCATCGCCGCGCGATTGAATATCAGCGTCCAAACCGTGATCACCTACGTGCGCCGCCTGTATGCCAAGCTCGAAGTCCACAATCGCGCGGAGTTGCTCGACAAGCTGCGGACCCTAACATCGAAGACCGTTCAGTTGTAACTTCCCCTAGATTTTGCCCTTTCGGATAGACAATTTCCGAATCTGTAAGCGATCTGTAAGTTCCCCTGTGCTCAAAATAGTCATGATCGGCTTATTTGTAAGCGCCCCCAGGGGAATGCAAGGAATGCGCATTAGAAACCACCAGAGGTTACAGATCAGGAAATTGTGGCATCCGATCTGGATCGGCCAGACCGCGAGCAACCCATCGGCATTGCAGCGATGCTAATTATGGTGGCTGGGAAACCTCAGTGTGTTGTCAAGCTGGATTATGGGAAAACCCCTCTCGCTGCATTCATCGTCGCCGCGACCCAAAGCAGCTACCAGCACACTGATGCGGGTGGCTATCTTCAGAAGATCTTACCCTGCCACTGGAGCACGAATACAGCCAGCCGATGGCATCGCCAACGATCTGGCACCACACATAGTCCGTAGCCGGTTCGATTCATAAGCCCACGATGGAGTCAAAGAGAAGTGCGCGAAACCCCAGCTGCACGCGCGGCTAAGCGCATCAAAACCATGCTTAGGCGGAGCTTACTTATATTTCCTTGACAATCATACTATTCCTTAACTTGTGACGGATAACTTAAAGGAGAACGAAATGGCTGAGAAAGTGATAGGGATCGATGAGCTGTTTGATAACGCCGCCCTGACTTGCCCAAGCAGCGAAAATGACGTCAAAAGTACCCGCCTCCATCGTTTGTTGCGGGCTATTGTGATGCGCGCCAGCACTGTCGAGCGAATATTCAAGAATAACAGTGATTTTTCAAAATATGTCTATCAACGACATGACACCCAAATAATCCAATTGCGGATGATGGCGGAAATGCGCCGTCAGGCTAGTGTTGTTTCTCGGTTAGCAGCAAGCACAGATGATGATCCTGAATTGCAGGCTCTCTCTGACACTATTGCCGCTTTACCCGTTGCATCAGCTTGCTATGACGACCTCCATCAGCGTGCATATGAGATATTCGATAGTCGGGGCCGCGAACACGGCTATGCGCTCGATGATTGGCTGGCTGCGGAGCGGGAAATGGTCGAGTGCCGCGAACGTATGTCCGAATCGCTCGCCGGGCATTATCGAACCTTGTTACAGCGCGGTTTCGTGGATCCTTCTCATATCTTTGATGAGGTTCCAGAGATTCCGCCTCTCAGTTCTTTCAAGCTCATATCCGACGCTCTCAAGTCCGGTGATCTGACCATCTCCGCGCCTCAGCGACAACAGTTCGATCAGCAGTGGGCGCAGGCCATTCAGCTCTTTAGCGCTCGTTGGGAGCGTCTCACGCGACGTCCATTCGACAGGAGTATGCCCTGGATCGATGATTTGGTACGCCGAAAAGCACCCGTTCCAATCCAGCCTTGTTGGGACATCAAACTTATGTCGCGTGAAGCATGCGCTTTAAACGCCGAGCCTTCAGCGACTGCGCTAGAGAATAGCACACAGCATAATGTTGCCGCTTGTGGGGATTGTCGTGCGAGTGACTTGCTCGCACGGGCGGGAGTACCTCCACTCTCGACGCCCACCGAGAAGCAACCTCGATACACTTTTCCCGTAACACTTTTGCAACGTGAAGACATTTTCTATGACTACGGCCTGATCGTTCCAGTGGAAGAGGTTGGTTCACTTGGGGACCGTATTACAGGCACCGAAGAGCGTGCCATTACCGCAGTGCAAGCGATTGCCAAAGAGGCGCAGGCTGTCATCGATTTTCTCAAAGGTTTACAGCTTGAGTCCGCTCTTGGATTGGATCTAGAGGATTTGGGTCAGGCAATTAAAGGCCTTGAAACAGTCGATAAAGCGACGCCACTATTTGAGATTCAACAATCGAAAAATCGCTTCACCGAGTGGGCCACTATTGTGCGTGATGCCGCGCGCCGACGTCTGCTCTTGTCTCGTATCCCCGCCACAGATGACCCTAAGAAATATATAGACGAACTTAGTGCGGCGATCAATGATATTCCGAAGACCCGTTTTTACAAGGATGACCAGTTTAGTTATGATAAGGTCGACAATGGCCCACAGAGAGACTATCTCCAGATCTATGATCCCGATTGGCCAGGTGATCCGGCAAATAATCGCAGGGCCGAGCCAAAATGGCTTTGGCCCGGGCCTATCACTAAATTTCAAGGAAATATGGCTATCGAAGAAAACCAGCAGCGTAGGGAACTTTCGTTCTACCTTTACTTCATCGCGGATAAATTGAAAAACCGCCTAGATACGTTGGTGTCGGCAGCCTCCAAGATGCGCGATGCTGTTACAGGCTTCCAAGGCAATGTAGAGACGATTCGGGAAGATTTCGAAAAGCTCGCAACAGGTATCCTCAATGAGACGGCATGGGTGCTTGCCCGACTGCTCGATGATATCGCGTCACAATTACCGTTGTGGAGCCAGGAAAGGTCTGAAGGATCGATGAGACTCGGTCTACTCGTGGTCTTTCGCCAGTGCTGGACACCTGATGGCTATGTCAAGGGTAAATTGGTAGGTCATAAGAATCTCATTCCCGATCAAAGAGAGAAGATCCGGCGCCGCACGTTCGTCAAGACGGTCTCGGAGCAGGTAAGCACCCAGGAATTCGCGCGCACTCGCCAGCAGGATTTTAGCCGTAACCAAAAAGAAACGTCTGAGGTCATCAACGAGAGCGCCAACAAGTTTAATATGACGATTGGGGCCAAAGGGGGCTTTGATATTGGGATTGGCAGTCTTGATATCGATACTACCACCGAATACGGGTTCAATAATATGAGTCGATCAACACGGTCATCGATTGCCGAAGCGTCGATGAAGTCCGCGATGTCATACAATGAGAAACGCGAGGTCAAGATTCGCGAAGAGATCGAAACACAAGAAGAGTTTGAATCTGTTACTGAACTACATAATCCCAATCAGGAAATCACTGCGAACTACTTTTATTATCAACTCTTGCGACAATACGTGGTCACCGTTGCACTGCATGATGTGCGGCCGGTGCTCTTGCGTACCCGCCAAGTTCCCTCTGAATCTGCAATCGGCGACAAATTCCTTGCCGACCACGCGCACATTCTTCTTAACGTACTGCCGGCACAGTTATCCACCGATCTTCAGGATACCGTTAACGAAATCGAAGTGTTGGCTCGTAATGTCCTCCACGCACGAACGCGATTCAATCAAGATCAAAGCGCCTACCAAGAGGTGCTACGCTCGACGCGCCCCGTTGATCCCGATCAAGCGCGGGAACGAGATGAACGCCTGAGCAGGCTTCAGGAAACCGCCCGTAATGCTCAAGAATCATTCATCGCCGCAGACGAAGCTTACTCGAAAAACCGGGTACGCCTCGACCGAGTCATCGAGCACGTTCGCAAAAACCGTTGTCATTACATGCAATTTATCTGGCAAGCGTCACCAACGACAGACTACGACCGAATTTTGCACACGGAAACGTTTGGCGGACATCCCTTGCCCCTGCTGACGCGCGGCCTACAGCGTCAAGGCTATTTCGGAAACGAAGAAATTTTCGATTTCGCCGGGCCTTCGTGGGGATTGGCCGATGCCTTGCTAAAAATGCTTACGCCCGGATCTGATCTCGCGGCGTTACCAGAAGAACAACTTCGCCAGACAGAGCTCTTCCAACTGCTCTGCCGGTATTATTCTGCGGAGGAGATAGATAATCTTATTGAACAAATTGGAAATCAAAATTTTATTATGGATCCTGCAATCAGAAATAGCGTGCTTAGCAGTCGAACAGTTCAAATTGCTCAGGATGCCTTGGTGGTCGAGACCATGCCGGGCCAAATCCCGCTCCTGGAAGGGTTCAAGGCAGCTCATCGGATGCTCGATGTCGAACGCGCGTGCCTTGAAAACATGCACCTCAAAGCCCGCATTGAGGATAGACCCTGGAAAGAACGTGGAGAGGATAGTTACAGAATCATTCGTGGTGGAACGGATATAACCGCTTCTGTTACTAACGACAATAATGGTGGCAACCCATAATGCCTGTTAGGTAACGGAAATGGCTGGTGAAAGTACAGGCGTTACGGCGGCCGACCGAGGAACCGCCGATCGCGGCGTTGGCGATAGAGTGGATGCCACCACACAGCGCGGGTGCATCGACGCGTCGTGGGTTATGCTCTTCCTGGACAGGACTACAAGAGGATTCGCCAGATTCGGCGGCAACATCACCAGCGTCCCGGCCCAGGTTCTCATCAGCCGCCTGGCCGAGCTCAAAGACGATGACATCGTCAACCTGCTGATTGATCTGAAAAAGACCGACGACACTAGCGGCAGTGATTATCTGCAGCGGATCATATCCATGATGAACGTCTCGTTGATGAGGGATTTTGTCTCGGCGCGCGAAGGGTTCTACAGCTACGTTTCCGAGCATTGGAAACCGTCCTTCGAAGATGTGTGCGCATTCCTCGGCGGCGTCGCCTTCGGAATTCTCGAAGACTATGTCGGAACCATACAGTTTGTCTTTGACGTCACGAAATCTCGCTTACGCGAAGAGAAAGACCTGCTTGAAAGCATTCTACTGTTCGCGACAGGCAAGAACAGCGAAGCGAAAGTAATTTTGCTGAGGAAAGTCGAATTTTATGCTGAAGCAGTCAGAGAGTTCTTTTTAGCCCTGACCAGTCTCGTTAAGGAACTACGTGCGAATCCCATCGGCCTGCTCAGCGAGAAACTCACTTCGTTCTCAAACCGGTTTAAGAACCATCTCAAGCGTTTTGAGTTTTTTGAGGCGGGAAAGATGATCGGCCCCATCGCGGGGCTGATCCTAACAGCCATCGTCGGACTGCTGCGCGCCGGGTTGGCGGTTGGCCGCCGTCTTCTGACCCTATTAGCCAGGGTCGATCTGTCCGCTGTCAAGCGATTTCTGACCCCAAAGAACACGCGACGTCTGTTCGAGCACCTGAAGAAGCTTGCTAACGGGGAAATCCCTTTCTCTCAAGAGCTGTCGTTGGACGGTTTCGGCAATATCGGTTTCGGACCCGACTTCGCCTACGCGTATGCCATCGACGGATCGACTGGGCGCGCGACACGTTTACTCAACGTCTTTACCGACGATCTCGTCTTCGGCGTGCGCGAACTATACAGCAAAGCTGTTCATCTCGCCGATGACGGATTATCCGATCTAATCGAAGAAGTTGCGAAAACATTCGAGGATTTGAAAGTCAAACGGCAGCTCAGCGCGCAGGAGCGCAAGATGTTAAAACGCGAAGCAGAAGAATTGAAGGATTTAGGCAATAAGAAGAAACTTTCGCGTGCCAAAAAAATCCCGAAGGAGATTCTGGAGCGCGTCAGCAAAGCTGTCAGGGATAAGTACCCGGAAGATGTTTTCCGATTCATCTGGTCGATGGAGGAAGACATAAAACCAGGCTTAAAAAAGTTCAGGCTGCGCCCGATTGATAACACACGACACCCTCAAGAGTGGGCGCGATTTCAGAAAGCGATCGGCGACCAGCGCGGTTATACCTTCGGAGGCAGATGGCCGGAGTTAAATAGCAAGAAACTGAATATCAACTTCGAGATCGACAATTTGGACATCGACGGTTGGATTGATGAAGGAAAGCATATCATTAGCGAACCGACTGAGGGGAAAATCGGTGACGCTATCGCCCAGTTGGGAAAATTGCGACGTGTTGCCCAAGAGGCAAACCTCCCAGGCATCCGTTTTTACACTACTCATCCGGCCTTTAAAAAGATAATTGAAGAGAGGCTGTCAGAACTTAAATGGCTGGGGGGAGAAGGGGGGGTCTTTATCGAACTACTTGATTGAATCTATCTCTTCTGATAAGTGCTGGTTAGCGAAGCGTAACCCGCTGATTCCAGCAAGTTCCCCTAATCCGAAGATCGTGGGACCGTTTCTTGCTTCTTCTACCAACCCCCTAAGGAATAGCACCATGTCGAATACTGGATCGATCTTGCAGACGGCTGAACTAAAAACTGACAAGGATTACCTCGCACCGGACGGTTCCGAGATCCGATTGTTGCTAACGATGAGAGGCGGCGGCCTTGCCCACTGCACCCTACCGGCGGGCAAAACCACTTCGCCGAAGGTACACCGTCAAGTCGAGGAAATCTGGTACATCATCGGGGGACAGGGCGAAGTCTGGCGTAAAAACGCCGAGGCTGAAGTCACCGTCCGCGTGCAGCCTGGAACCTGCTTGACGATTCCACCAGGAACGGCTTTTCAGTTCCGCAATACAGGCACCCTACCGCTGTGCATCGTTATCGCGACGATGCCACCGTGGCCTGGTCCCCAGGAAGCCCAAGATGCCGTCGGCGTGTGGCCTGCCACGGCCACTGCAAGCGCGGAATAGAAAGCTGAAGAATTCAGAAAATTGCAAAGAATAACGACCTCGGTGTGGTGGGTTTCTAACCAACCACGTACCTCGGTACGACGGGTTAGCGCGTACCTCGGTACGGTGGGTTACCTCGGTACGGTATTTTCTAATACTACAGTTGTAGAAACTCACGTAAAGTCAGCGCGGAATGGATTGACGAAGCCTAATCCGCCGGAGTCCAGGTCTCATGTAAAGTGGACTTCGGGGAGACGCCCTAACTCATCTCCCACTTCGTGGTACATTTTTCGGCAATACTCAGCGGGAGGGCCGGCGCTTGGGCATTTGGAGATCCCTGCCCTCGAAATGCCCCAGGTGCCCCCATCCATCAAGAACACCATCGCCACGAGGTTGGCCGAAATGAAAGTCGAACTTTTGGTTCAGAATGTAAAATGCGGCGGTTGCGCTAGCGCGATTCAAACCGGCTTGAGCCAGGATGCCCGCGTCAAGGCAGTCACGGTGGATGTGCCAACCGGTCGGGTGAGCGTGGAAACCGAAGGGGATATCGGCGCGGAGCTGCGCGCGGCGCTGCAAGCGTTGGGGTATCCCGAAAAAACCGCTTGAAGGGACGGAACGGCGGGAAGCGAGGCGGCCTCCATGCCGCAGCAAATCAGGATCTCGCGATCAGAAACGGGTACCGATGTTGATGCCGACCACCCAGGGATCGATCTCCACGGTACCGAGACTGACGCCGTTCAGCTTGGCCTTGGTGTCGATGTCCATATAGCTGACGACGCCGTTGACGAACCAGTTCGGCGCCACGTCGATATCGACGCCCAATTCCCCCGCCAGACCCCAGGACGGATCCAGTGAAAGGCTGGTGCCAGATAAAGCGCCGGTGGTGTCCTCGTTGAAGAAAAAGGTGTAGTTCAAACCGATGCCGGCATACGGGCGGATGTTGCTGGTCGGCATGAAGTGATATTGCACGAAGAGCGTCGGGGGCAACTGTAAGGTGTCGGCGACCTTGCCGGCGCCCGTCAGTTCGATGTCGTGCCTGAACGGTAGGGCGAGGAGCAGTTCGATACCGATGTTGGGATTCACCATGTAGGTGAAGTTGAAACCCAGACTGTAACCATCGTCCACGTTGATATCGACGCCGGGCTGGCCCAGGAGATTGGTCAGGTTGTCCGATTTGGGAAACACCCCCCAGATACCGGCCCGGGCCACCCAGTCGCCTGCCTCGTAAGCCCGCGCCGCCGCACCCGCCAGAAAAGCGCCCACCAGGGCCGCCGCCACCGCGCTTTTAACCAGTTTCGAAGACATGATGCGTTTCCTATTGTTATTGAGTCGATGGTGTATGTGAATGGCGAATAAAAAACTGTATTACAGCAAGGTTATTGTGTGCTATTCACAACACTTTCGTCAAAAAAAATGAGGTGTATCAATCAAGAAAAGCAAGGTATCTACCCCTCTTCCAGGGGAGGCAGTATCTGCATGACCTCCTCGAAAGTGGTCAGGCCGGCGGCGATCTGACTAGCGGCGCTGACCCGTAGCGGGCGCATGCCTTGCTCGAAGGCACCGCGTCGCACGAGCTCCTCGTCCGTTTCCGCCCGCAACAAGCGGCGCAGTTCCGGCGTCACCACCAACAGTTCGTACAAACCCACACGGCCCAGATAGCCGGTCTTGCGGCATTCCGAGCAACCTTGCGGCACACCGACGGCGGCGGGTTTCGGCAGCGGCCAGGGCCGGACCAACGCTTCCCACAGCCCGTCCTCGATCTGGCCGCTCGTCTTGCAATACGGGCAAAGCGTGCGCACCAAGCGCTGCGCCATGACGCCGATCAGTACGTTCTGGATCAGGTAATACGGCACGCCCAGGTCGAGCAGACGGGTCACCGCCGAGACGGCGTCGTTGGTATGCAGGGTGGACAGCACCAGATGTCCGGTCAGCGCCGCCTGCACCGCCATCTCCGCAGTGGCTAGGTCGCGGATTTCGCCGACCATGATGATGTCGGGGTCTTGCCGCAACAGAGTGCGGATACCTTGTTCGAAGGTCAGATCGATGGCCGGCTGCACCTGCATCTGATTGAGTGTTGGCACGATCATTTCGATCGGGTCCTCGACCGTGCAGACATTGACCTCCGGAACCGCCAACTGCTTGAGCGTGGTGTACAGGGTGGTGGTCTTGCCGGAGCCGGTCGGACCGGTCACCAGCACGATGCCATGCGGCCGGGCGATCATCTTGCGCCATACCGCTTCCTCGGTCGGGGCAAAGCCAAGCTGGCTGAAGCCCTTGGTTACGGTGTCCGGATCGAAAATTCGCAGCACGCATTTTTCGCCGAAGGCGGTGGGCATGGTGGACAACCGCAGTTCGACTTCCCGACCGGCCGGAGTGCGGGTCTTGATGCGGCCATCCTGTGGGCGGCGCTTCTCGGCCACATCCATCCGTCCCAGGATCTTGATGCGGCTGGTGACCGCGCTCATCACCACCGGTGGCAACTGGTAGATCGCGTTCAGCACGCCGTCGATGCGAAAGCGGATATGGCCCTGCTCGCGACGCGGTTCCAGATGAATGTCGCTGGCGCGCTGGGCGAAGGCGTATTGCAACAGCCAGTCCACGATTTGCACGATCGGTCGTTCATCGGCGCTCATCTCGCCGCGCCGGCCCAGTTCCAGCAACTGCTCGAAATTGAGGATGCCGGAAGTTGGTTCCAGTGATCCTTGCAGCGCGCCCCGCACCGAGCGCGACACACCGTAGAACTCCATCTGATAGCGGTTGATATCCAGCGGGCTGGCGATGACCCGCTCGATCTCCTTGCGCAGGGTTTGCCGCAGGATGTCCTGCCACTCGGTCAGATACGGTTCGGTGGTAGCGAACACCACTCGGGTCGCGTCCACCGCGACCGGTAGGATCTGGTAGCGAGCGGCGTACTCGTAGGACACGAATGGCAGCAGGCGCTCGACGGCGGCGATGTCCAGTTTGAGGGGATCGATGCGCAGATACGGGAGTCCGACCTTGCCGGCCAGCCACTCGGTCAGCAGCTCCAGGCTCAACACCCGATGCGGGGGGCGGATCTGGTGCAACTGCTTGTTGGCGATCACCACCAGTGGATGCAGTTCGCCGCCTTCCGGTCGGATGCCCAGTCCGGCTCGATCAGCGTCCGCCTTGGCCACCAAGCCATCGGCCACCAGTTCGCTGAGCACTTCCTTGAGGCCCAGCCGATGCGGTGGGACGCGCGGCCGGGATGACGGACTGGACTGGGGATCGGCGTTCGAGGTGGGACGGGAAACCGGCGTGGTGAAATCCAGGGGACTCATGATAGTGTTTCCAATTTGGCGTAGGCCACCACCAACCATTTGGCGCCGCCCGATGCCGGAAAATCGATCCGTGCCCGAGCGTGGTAGCCGGCACCTTCGACTTCCAGCACCACGCCGTCGCCGAAACGGGCGTGACGCACCCGTTGCCGGGGTCGCAGACCGGTGGGAGTGGTATCGATCCGAGGTATTGGCGGCGGGATCTGCTTTTCCGGCCGCTTGGCGCGGGCGCGCACGTCGCGGGTCAGTTCCTCGGGAATTTCATCGACGAAGCGCGAGGGCGATGGATAGTTTTCGCGGCCGTACCAGACGCGTCGCTCGGCGTGGGACACGTACAATTGGCGGCGGGCGCGGGTGATCCCGACATAGGCCAGTCGCCGTTCCTCCTCCAACTGGCGCGTTTCGGCGATCGAGCGGCTGTGCGGGAACAGACCTTCTTCCATCCCCACCAGGAACACCAGCGGGAATTCCAGGCCCTTGGCCATGTGCAGCGTCATCAACTGCACGCAGTCCTCGCCGACCGCGCCCTGTCCCTGACCGGATTCCAGGGCGGTATGGGCGAGAAAGGCATTCAGCCAGTCCGGCTCGGTTGGGTCGGCGCCGACCACGACCGGGTCGGTGTTGGCGGTGAAATCGGCGCTGGCCTTGATCAGTTCTTCCAGGTTCTCGGCCCGCATTTCGCCCTTGTTGGCCTTGTCCTGCTCGTACATCTCCAACAAACCGCTGTGGGTGACGATATGTTTCATTCGGCCAGGTAGCGGCTGGTCGCGGCTGTCGCGATCCAGCGCCTCGACCAAGTACAGGAAACCACGCACGGCGTTGGCGGCCCGTCCGCTCAGCCCGCCCGCCGTCAGCAAGTCCGCCGCGGTTCGCCACAGCGAATCGCCCTGGGCGCGCGCGGTTTCGCGCAGCAGATCCAGGGTTCGCCCGCCGATGCCGCGCGCCGGGACATTGACCACCCGTTCGAAGGACGGATCGTCGTCACGATTGGCGACCAGCCGCAGATAGGCTAGGGCATCCTTAATTTCGGCTCGCTCGAAGAAGCGCAGCCCGCCGTAGATGCGGTAGGGCATAGCCATCCCGATCAGCGTTTCCTCGAATAGCCGCGACTGGGCGTTGGAGCGATACAAAATCGCCGCATCGCGGTAGCGGCCGCCCGCCTCCATCCATTGACGAATACGCCCGGCGACGAAACGCGCCTCGTCTACTTCATTCAGGGCGTTGTAGATCTGGATCGGTTCGCCGTCGGCGTCGGCGGTCCACAGATTCTTGCCCAGCCGGGCGGTGTTTTGCGCAATCAGGGCGTTGGCGGCCTTCAGAATGTTGTGCGTGGAGCGGTAGTTCTGCTCCAGCCGGATGGTGGTGGCGCCGGGGAAGTCGTCGGCAAAGCATTGAATGTTTTCGACCTTCGATCCCCGCCAGCCGTAGACGCATTGGTCGTCGTCGCCGACGATGAATACGTCGCCCCGGCCGTCGCCCAGCAGCCGCACCCATCGGTATTGGATGGTGTTGGTGTCCTGGAACTCATCCACCAGCACATGCTGGAACCGCTCCCGATAATGGGCCAGCAATTCCGGGTTGTCGCGCCACAACTCGTAAGCGCGCAGCAGCAGCTCACCGAAGTCCACCAGCCCGCCGCGTTCGCATTCCTGCTGGTAGACGGTGTAGATGCGCTGGTACTGGCGCTGGATCGGATCGTCGCCGGCCAGATCGGCCGGGCGTTGGCCTTCGTCCTTGCAACGGTTGACGAAGCCGGCGGCCTGTGGGGGCGGCCATTTCTTCTCGTCCAGGTTCAGGCCGCGCAGCACCCGTTTCATCAACCGAGTCTGATCGTCGCTGTCGAGAATCTGGAAGGCCCGCAGCAACCGGGCTTCCTGCCAGTGCTGGCGCAGCAGGCGGTGGGCAATACCGTGAAAGGTGCCGATCCACAGCCCACCAACCGCTTGATCCATCTGCTTCTCGATCCGGCCGCGCATTTCGGCGGCGGCCTTGTTGGTGAAGGTCACCGCCAGAATCGACCAGGGCGAGGCGTGCTCCACCGCCAGCAGCCAGGCGATGCGCCGGGTCAGTACCCGGGTCTTGCCGCTGCCGGCCCCGGCCAGCACCCGCAAGGGACCCGGCGGCGCCGTGACCGCCGCGCGCTGGGGTTCGTTGAGATCGTCGAGTATCCAGGAAATGTCCATGGTCGGCGATTCTAGCAAAACCAGGCGGTCCTGATTGCTATGCTACAGTCTCAATGTTGTTTTAGGTTTTTGGTACGATCCGGTCGTCATCGACTTCAAATATTCGCATTCTTCAACTGACGAAAAGTGCCGCACGCATGAAAATCACGATTTTTGGTTCCGGCTATGTCGGGCTGGTCACTGGCGCCTGCTTTGCCGAGGTGGGTAACAACGTGCTGTGCGTGGATGTAGACCCGCGCAAGGTTGAAATGCTGCAACGCGGCGAGATCCCCATCCACGAACCGGGTCTCGACGAGGTGGTGCAACGCAACAGCGCCGCCGGCCGGCTGCGGTTCACCACCGACTTGGCCGAGGGCGTCGCTCACGGCTTGTTCCAATTCATCGCCGTCGGTACCCCGCCCGACGAAGACGGTTCCGCCGACTTACAGCATGTGCGCGCTGTGGCGCGTTCCATCGGCCAGCACCTGGAGGAGTACCGGGTAGTGGTCAACAAGTCCACCGTGCCGGTGGGCACCGCCGACATGGTGCGCGCAGCCATCGCGGGAGTGCTCGCCGAACGTGGCCGGGATATCCAATTCTCGGTGGTGTCCAACCCGGAATTCCTCAAGGAAGGCGCGGCGATCCAGGATTTCATGCGTCCCGACCGCATCATCGTCGGTAGCGACGATCATCGCGCCACCGTGCAATTGCGCAACCTGTACGCGCCGTTCAACCGCAACCGCGACCGACTGATCGAGATGGATGTGCGCTCGGCCGAGCTGAGCAAATACGCCGCCAACGCCATGCTCGCCACCAAGATCAGCTTCATGAACGAGATCGCCAACCTGGCCGAGCGGCTCGGTGCCGACATTGAGAAAGTCCGGGTGGGTATCGGCGCCGACCCGCGCATCGGCTATCACTTCATCTATCCGGGCGCGGGATACGGCGGTTCCTGTTTTCCCAAGGACGTCAAGGCCCTGGAGTACACCGCTCGCGCGGCGGGTTACGAAGCCACGCTGCTGCAAGCGGTGGAAACGGTCAACGAGCGGCAGAAGCAGGTGCTGTTCGATAAGATCCGTCGCCATTTCCGGGGCGAGTTGCGCGGGCGGACCTTCGCCGTCTGGGGGCTGGCGTTCAAGCCGGGCACCGACGACATGCGCGAGGCGCCCAGCCGCAACTTGCTGGAGGCATTGTGGAATGCCGGTTGCGCGGTGCGCGCCTACGATCCGGCGGCGATGGGCGAGGCCCGGCGCATCTATGGCGAACGACCCGATTTCCAACTGTGCGAACAGCCGATGGAGGCGCTGGCCGGTGCCGACGCACTGGTGATTGTCACCGAGTGGATTCTGTTTCGCAGCCCGGATTTCGCCGCCATCCGCCAGGCGCTCAAACAGCCGGTGATCCTCGACGGCCGCAATCTGTACGATCCCGATTATCTGCGCGAACAGGGTTTCGCCTATTACGCCATCGGTCGAGGTGAACAAGCATGATCGTCCCTGTCATCCTGTCCGGCGGTAGTGGTACCCGGCTATGGCCGCTGTCGCGCGAAGCCTATCCCAAACAGTTTCTATCGTTAGTGGACCAGAACACCATGCTGCAAAACACCGTATTGCGGCTGGCCGGTTTGGCCGATGTCGCCGCGCCGCTGGTGGTCTGCAACCAGGAACATCGCTTCATGGTCGCGGAGCAGATGCGATCGGCCGGCGTGCAGCCGGCGGCGGTGGTGCTGGAGCCGGTCGGTCGCAACACCGCGCCAGCGGTCGCGGTCGCGGCCCTGCACGCCCAGGTCGCCGGCGACGACCCGATCCTGCTGGTGCTCCCTTCCGATCACGTCATCGCCGATATCGCCGGTTTCCAAGCCGCCGTGCGGCGAGTCGTGCCTCACGTCGAAGCCGGCCGACTGATCACCTTCGGGATTGTCCCCACTGCTCCAGAATCTGGCTACGGCTACATCAAGGCCGGCGCGCCGTTGGACGACTCCGGCATCGATGTGGTGGAGCGTTTCGTCGAAAAACCCGATTCCGCCACCGCCCAGACTTACCTGGAATCCGGCCATTACTACTGGAACAGTGGCATGTTCATGTTTCGGGCCTCGGCCTTTCTGGCGGAACTGGAGCGCTTCGCTCCAGCGATGTTGGCCGCCTGCCAGCAGGCGCTGGCCACCAAACAGACCGACCGGGACTTTCTGTGGCTGGGATCGGAAGCGTTTGCCGCCTGCCCCAAGGATTCGATCGACTACGCGGTGATGGAAAAAACCGCCCACGCGGTGGTGATGCCGTTAGCGGTGGGCTGGAACGACGTCGGCTCCTGGACGGCGCTGTGGGAGGTCGGTCAGCACGACGCCGACGGCAACATTGAGCGTGGCGACGTCATCAACATCGATACCCACGACTCCTACATCGATGCCGCCTCGCGGCTGGTCGCCACCGTGGGCGTCGAGCATCTGGTGGTAGTCGAGACCGCCGATGCGGTGCTGGTGGCCAGCAAGGACCGGGTGCAGGAGGTCAAGGCCATCGTCGACCGGCTCAAGGCCAGCCACCGTCCAGAAGGTTCCATGCACCGCAAGGTCTATCGCCCCTGGGGCTGCTACGACTCGATCGATCTGGACACCCGCTTTCAGGTCAAGCGCATCATGGTTCGGCCCGGCGCCTGTATCTCCGCGCAGATGCACCATCATCGCACTGAGCACTGGGTGGTGGTCAGCGGCACCGCCCGTGTTCATCGGGGCAAGGAAGAATTTCTGCTGACCGAGAACCAATCCACCTACATTCCGGTCGGGGTCCAGCACCGCTTGACAAACCCCGGCAAGATTCCGCTGGAAATCATCGAGGTGCAATCAGGCAGCTACCTAGGTGAAGACGATATCGTCCGCTTCGAGGATGTGTACGGCCGTGGTAATGGCTAATCGAGTCTTTGTCTGCCTATCGCCTTATGGGTTAACCCTGATCCTTACCCATAAGCCCATCACTCACAAGTTAAGGAATTTCGGCGATTGTCAAGGTGGAAACGAGGGGTGTTGGTGGCGGTATATGAGGTTTGCGCGGTCGCTTAATAATGCCCAACTCGCGGGCATGGTCGGCTAAATAACGGACCGGGTCGGTGGTCGAGTCCTGGGCGACGGCGTGGGTCACGAAATACAGACTGCGGTAGAGCATTGCCGGGGATAGGTCGGCGAACGGCCACGCCAACGCCTCGGCGACGGCATCGGTCAAATCGATCAACACGGCATACAGCAACCAGGTCGCCCACACCTGCATTTTGATGGCGTTTTCGGCGCCGCGGTGGAAATAGGCCAAGCCCAATAACCGCTTGACGATCGCGAAGGCGTCTTCCACCCGCCAGCGTTGGGGGTATGGCGCCACCGCCTGGGCGGTCGGCAGGCGGGTCAGGTCCAGGGCATTGGTCAGATAGCGATGGACCGTGCCGTGGGCCTGGACCTCGATCAGGCGGACTTGCTGGCGCGTCGTGCCCTCGCCGATCCAGACGATCCGGTCCCGAATGGCGGCGGCATGCACCAGAACCTTCACCACTTCGTACTTCAGGTTCTTTTTCGCCCGGGTCAGCCAGGTTGCCCCTCGCGCCGTGAGGGTTGCCCACCGCGCAAGATCAGTGAATCCCAGATCGAAGAGGACCAGCGCCCCGGTCGGAATCCCCGACAATAAGCGCTCCCCAAAGCGGGCATCATGACCGTTCGGGTCAGCGTCATACCACACCCGCCGCGGCAACCGCGACGCCAAATCCAGGAGTGCCATCATCCGACCGGCCAAGGGCGCCTTCACGGCGTCTTGCGGCAACCCAATCTTGCGCGGCAGCACGTCCAGGGTCGACCCATCGGCAATCAGGACCACCGTGAAGTGGGCGGTGGCCCAGGCCACCGCCGGCGGCAGGGGGCGCCGCCGTGCCGCCCAGCGACCCTGCAACACCGGCAGAATGGTCTGCAACACCCGATTGAACAAGTCGGCCGGCAAGGTCCGCGAGCGTTGCGCCAGGGCTTGTTGGGTCAAGTCGCGCATCGGCGGCACCCACGGGACCGCCTCAACATGGATCACCCGCACCAGTTCAGTCGGGCCGCCGATCTGCCGCCACAGCAAGCCCAAGATCAAGCCGACCATCACCGGCAAGGTTAACAGGCGGGCGCGCAACCCCAGGTGGTGGAAATCACTGACCTGGGCCAAGGTCGCCGGATGGACGATCTCGGTCAGGCGCGCCACCACCGCCTCGGCGGGCGGCGCGCCGAGCGGGCGTTGGGTCCGGTCGCGCTGGATGGCGCGGGTATGACGGACCGAACTCCGTTGCTTTCCCTTCGGTTCGGTGATCATGAATCGGGCAACGGTCATCGCGTCAACGGGGGCGGTAGGGAGCTTGACACTTTCTCAAATTCCTTAACTTGTGAGTGATGCCATAAGCCATAAAAGGCTTGCAAAATCAACCACATACTATTTTGCATGTGGTTGATTTTCTTGAAGTTATCTGATTTGTGAGTAAAGCTTAGGGGTTAACCCCGGAACATCTTCACGCGCCTATATGAGTATTAAGCAAAGCCCCGCATCGTCATGATGCGGGGCTTTGCTTAATACTCAAGACGAAAGCACGAAAATGAAGCGCTCGACTAAAGTCCTTGCTCTTTTCTGGTGCGGCTTTAATAAACCATAAGTCATGCAAAAATAATTATTTTGCTGTTTAGGGCGTCCTATGCCTTCCACACAAGGCAAGATAACTTTTTCCGTATTGCAACTTACTAAGGACGCTTGAATTTTTGCTGACCTTAATCTCTTGCGTGTTGCTCCATGCTTTGGATCTTTAGCAATCGCACAGCCACAATCCCATTGGTTTGAAGCTTGCATGTCCTCTCCTAAAACTGTTCATCGTATTGCAACGGTAATTACCCAATCCGTTTGTTAGAAATTTCAGCGAATTCGTCTTGTTATCAAGGGGGTCGTCCGTGCTGTCCTTATGGCTCACGCACCGTTGGCGCTGGCTGCTTATCTGCGCCTTGATCAGTTCGCCGGCGCTGGCCGCCGATACAGCCATTTCCCAATCCGCCGTCGATACCATCTGGTTAGCCATCAGCGCGGGATTGGTTTTCTTCATGCAGGCGGGATTCGCCTTGCTCGAAGGCGGCATGGCGCGCAGCAAGAATGCCGTCAACGTGTTGATGAAAAACTACATGGATGTCTGCGTGGGCGGCATCCTCTTCTGGTTGGTCGGTTTCGGCCTCATGTTCGGCAACAATCCCAACGGTTGGTTTGGCACCAGTCATTTCGCCTTGTCCAGCGCGCCCCCTTGGGATTGGACTTTCATGCTGTTTCAGATGATGTTCGCCGCGACCGCCACGACCATCGTCTCCGGGGCAATGGCGGAACGCGTCCATTTCAGTGCCTATCTCATCGGCGCTTGTGTCATCTCCGGGTTGATTTACCCGATTTTCGGTAGTTGGGCTTGGGGTGGTTACGGTGGTGGCGATGGCTGGCTCAAGGCATTGGGCTTTGTCGATTTTGCCGGATCGACCGTCGTGCATTCCATCGGTGGGTGGTGCGCCTTGGCCGGGATCATGGTTCTAGGACCGCGTTTAGGACGGTTTGGCCCGAACGGGGAACTGCGCCCCGTTCCTGGACATAATCTGAGCTTGGTCGTATTGGGGGGGTTCATTCTCTGGTTTGGCTGGATTGGGTTCAATGGCGGTTCTACTCTCGCGGCCGACGTCAGCATTGGCAAAATCTTGATCAATACCCATCTGGGCGCTTGCGCCAGCGCCACCAGCGCCGCATTGCTTAGCGTGTTCCTAGGTCGGCCCATCTTGATGACGGCGACCGTCAACGCCAGCATCGGTGGCTTGGTGGCCATCACCGCTGGTTGCGCCACGATGCAGCCCCCCTACGCGATGCTCACTGGCGCTGTCGCTGGCATCATTGCGACGATAGGACCAGCCATCTTAACGAAGATGCGCCTGGATGACGTGGTGGACGCTGTTTCCGTTCACGCATTCTGCGGTGTTTGGGGAACGCTGGCGGCTGGGCTGTTTTACAGCGGGGACCTGTTCAATACATACCGCATCATGATCCAGGCCGTTGGTATCGCAACCGCTTTCATCTGGGGATTCGGCACCGCTTCGATCACCTATCTGCTGCTCGCTCGCATAATGGGTATCCGTTCCAACGCAATCCATGAGCAGCGCGGCCTCGATTTGACCGAGCATAACGAAATTGGCTATCCCGAGTTTCAACAACTGCATACTTTTAACCCGGATAGTTTAAACCGTTAGGGTTGCTTGTCATCTTGAGCGACTTTCGCTGCCGATGAAGAGCTTAGGAAGGGGTTTGTCACACGGTCTCAGGTTGCGCGGCGCAACCGAGCCCACGTGCCCGATCGTTGTTCGGGACCTGGAGGCAGGCTAAGTACAAGTTCCAGCTCGACATTGTCATGTCGACGGCTGGACATGCAAATACTTTCCGAGAAATTGGTATGAAGTTCGAAACCCTAAGATTCGAAGAAAAAAGGATCGCCGTTGAACAAGGATTGATGCCCTTTTTTGACGGTGAACGGCTGCTCCTCGCCCTGCAAATTTGGGAAGAGAGGTACTCCAATGAGCCGATTTTCGGTCTGACACGTTTTGTCAACGAACTATGCGATAGCACGGCGTTGCAGGCACAACGCGGCAAGGTACTACAAGCACTGATCCAGACTTTGCTTTCATCCTCATCGCCCGATCATGCTCCCCAACTGGATGCCGCACCCCCGGTCAGAGTGGCACACTCAAGCCACGTACCCCAACATGATGCCACCTGGACTTGCATGCTGCTCGTAGATACGCTCATGCGCGGTTTGTCCCAGGAAAAAAGCGACGGGGTCCGCCTCTATATGCTTAACAACCTAGGAGATTTGCGCCAACCCGAGGCGGCTCAAACGGCCTTACGCGCTTGGCTCAACCAGCAACAAAACACTATTTCCGTATCGATCGCGGAATCCGTGCTAACCCGTATCGTCAATCTCGCTTATGTTGCTCTGTGTGAATATGAAGGACCGATCAAGGCCGACCACATGCTCCACAATGCTGTGCTGACCATCGAAAGAATGGCGACCGAGTCATCGTTTCCGGTACGGCGGCTGCTCTAAATCGCCGCTTTGACACCTCCACGTCGGCATCTGATGCGGCAATTTTTGCCGTGTGCGCGTCGTGCGTCTCACGCGGTAGGGTAGCCATTCACCCCTCTTACTGAGGTAAGGGGGTGAGAAGCTGGCTGGCACGTCGGTCGGCGAGGACGCTTTCAAGATAGCGCCAAGGGGAGTGGCTCCGCTTACAAGCGTAGGTTTTGTTGTAGGAACTCATTCCTCGATCCGTGACGATCCACCGGACCGGCGACCCTGTTTTTTCTCCCCGACGCGCCGTTTTTCATCCATGCGCCGTTGTTTGGCGGCCCGCGAAGGCTTGGTCTTGACCCGTGGCCTTGGTGCCGTCGCCGCTTGCTGGATCAAGGCAATCAAGCGCTCGATGGCATCCTGCCGGTTGCGTTCCTGACTGCGAAAGCGCCGGGCGGTAATCAACAGTTCACCGTTTTGGTTCACGCGGCACCCGGCCAGCGTCCGCAAGCGTGCTCGCACCGCGTCCGGCAGCGAGGGCGAACGCGCGACATCGAAGCGCAGTTCCGCCGCCGTCGCCACCTTGTTGACGTTCTGACCGCCGGGGCCGGATGCCAGTTTGAATTGAAACTGGAGTTCGTCCTCGGGAATGCGAATGCTGGGCGTGGCGATGATCATGGCGCACATCTTCAAGCGGCGGGGCGCGGTTTTTTGGCCCGGCTTATCGCCATTGCCACAACGAGGCCGCCAGCGCGATGCCGCCGCCGCTGGCGCAGAACAGCACCAGTGAGCCGGGCGTCGGACCTTTGCCTTGAGCGATGGCATCGTCCAGCGCCATCGGAATGCAGGCCGAGCCGGTGTAGCCCCATTTGTCCATGATCCAATGGGTTTTTTCCAACGGCTGCCCGAGCGTCGCCATGGTGGCTTCGAGGGTGCGCAGATTGACTTGGGTGAAGTAGTAACGGTCCACGTCATCCGGCCCTAAACGGGTACCGGTCGCGGCGCTGGCCTTGGCTAGCACGCGCTCGATCAGCGGTGGCCACTGCTCGGTGTTGAAAGTGGCCGGGAATTTGCGCACGAACTGCACCGTCGGCGGTCCGTAGCGCTCCAGATTGGCGAGACTGGCTGGCCGGAAGACCCCGCCGGTGTAGATGCCGAGCGCGTCGTGGTACTCGCCGGCGGCGGCCATCGCGGTGGCCAGCCAACCCGGTTGCGAGCCGGCGCCGACCACCACCGCCCCCGCGCCATCGGCGAACAGGGTCACGGTTTTCTTGTCGCCCCAGTCCAGAAATCGACTCATACCGTAGGCCCCGATCACCAGCACGAAGCGCTCGTCGGGTTCGGTGACCAGCGTTTTCGCCGCGATGTCCAGGGCGATGACCCAGCCGGCGCAAGCACTGTTCACGTCGAACACGCCGGCGCGGCGCGCGCCCAGCTTGGCCTGCACCACCGCCGCCGTGGCCGGACTGAGATAATCCGGGGTATCAGTGGCGACGATGATCCGGTCGAGATCGGCAGGCTCCAGTCCAGCCCGCTCCAGCGCCACCTGGGCGGCCGCAACCGCCAGATCCGAGGTCGTCTGGTCCTCGGCCATGAAATGGCGTTCGCGGATACCGACGTTTTCCACCAGCCAATCGCCGACCGACTCGCCCAGTAAGCGATCGAATTCGGCGTTGGTCATCAGCCGTTCCGGGACGTAGCCGCCGGAACTCAGGATTTGGGCATAACGCATCGTAGCCTCCACAACGCAATGCCGGCGGTTCCGCCGGCGACAATCATCGTTACCCTACCCTACTCCAGACTGGCGAACAGATCCCAGTGGCCGACCGACAAGCGGGAGTGGCCGCGCTCGATCAAGTCGCGCCGATGCCGTGACCAATCGTCCAGCCAAGCATCCGGTCCAGGCGCGATTTGCCGCACGGCCTCCGTCCAGCCGTCCAGCAGCGCCGTCTGCAAGGCAGCGTCTTGCGCGGCCAGCATCCAGGGACTGGGCCGCAAACCCACCCGGTACCCCAGGCGTTCGAGCAAACCCGCCAATGTGGGAGCGGCATCGGGACCGAGTGCCGGACCGAAGCCCTTGTCGGTACATTGGTGGCGATTGATCCATTCGCGCACCCGTTCGTCGTCTTCCATCGCGGGTTCCCAGGCGATGGAACCGTCGTAGCTGAGCACGATCAGCAGCGCCACCCGCCATGTCCGGCAACGTCGGGCCAGGTGTGCCAGCCAATCGGCCGATACCAGATCGATCAAGGCGGAAGCCGTGACCAGTCGCGGGCTCGGAGCCGCCGCCAGCCGCGCCCAGTCCTCGTTCAAGTCCAGGCATAACCACTCCAGTCGGCAATGGTTCGTACTGTCCTGTAAAACCAGCGTTTCGCCTTCGTCGCTTGCCTTCATCCCTCGTTTGATCGCCCATCGACCCAGATCTTCGTTGGCTTGCACCAGCAACGCCGGGTCGTGATCCAGCAGTCGCCAATGCTGCCTTCCGCCGAGGGCGCGGGCGAGAAAGCGGAAGTTGCTCCCGGTGCCGCTACCGAGATCCAGCACGGACAGGGCATCATGGCGTCGCCGCCAGGCGATCAGCCGAGTGGTCAGTGCCGGGCTACGGGCAGCCGCATCGGCGGGTTCGCGCAGACGCAGCCATTCAGCGGAAAAGCCGCTCATGCCGCCGGAACCGCGTCCAGCGCCGCCGCGAAGCGCGCGCAGGTTTCCGGCCAAGCCGGCAGGGACTGGCGAGCCGCGCGGGCACCGGTGGCAAGACGTCCACGCAACCCGGGTTCGGTCATCACCCGCGCCAATGCCTCGGTCAGCGCCGCCTCGTTACCGGGCGCTACCAGCAGCCCCGCATCCGCCGGTACCGTGTCGGGAATCGCACCCGCCGTGGTGCTGACGATCGGTAGTCCCCGCGCCAGCGCCTCGGCCAGCGCCATGCCATAGCCCTCGTGATGGGACGGCAGCACGAAGGCATCGGCTCGCCGGTAGCGAGTCGCCAGGGCCGCCGCGTCCAGTTCGCCCAGAAACTCGATGCGCTCGGTCAAGTCCAGTTCCGTTGCCAAGTTGCGTAGCAGAGCGGCGGTGGGTGGATGCAGCCGTTCACTGCCGGCGCAGAACAGCCGCCAGGGATGCTGCTTGAGTCGCGCCAGGGCGTGGAACAGCACGGCGTGACCCTTGCGCGGAGTCAGCGAGGCCACGCACAGCAGCTCCAATACCCCGCCGCCCGAGCCTTCCGCCAGCGGCGCGGGATCGGTGCCGGGCGGAATCGCGACGCAGCGCTCCGGCGCTACCTCGTAGTCGCTCAGCAGCACCCGCGCCGTACTGGGACTGGTGACGATCACCTGACGGACATGGCGCAGCGCCTCGCGTTCGCTGGCGTGGAGTTGCCGGCTGACTCTGTCGTCCAGCCCGGTTTCCAGCGCCAGCGGATGATGGAGCAGCGCCACCAACCGCAATCGATCCCGCCACGCGGCGGCGACCGCCGGCATGGCGCCCAGCGCCAAACCGTCGATGACCGCCAGCACTCGTTCCGGCAGCGCGGCCAGTACCTCGTCGGCCTCACTCAGCGCCGCTGGAGTCGGTCGCGGAAAACTGGCGTCGAGCCGCCGGAGTTCGACCCGCCAGCCCAGCGCCGCCAGTCCGGCCATGATCCGCCGGTCGTACAGATAGCCGCCGGTGCGGGTATCGGGATCACCGGGAATCAGGAACCAGACCGATTTCAAGATAGTGTTCCTTCGTAGGACGCCCAGGCGACATGGGACTCGTGCAAGGTAACGCGCATCGAGCTCAGACCGGTGGCATTCGGTCCCAATTGCCCTTCCTCGATCCGCACCGCGACGCGGTCGAAGATCTCGCGGGCCAGGAATTCGGTGGTGGTATTGCGGCCGGCGAATTCCGGCAGTTGGTCGAGGTCACGAAAGTTGAGATCGCCGAGCACGGCGCGCAGGCAGTCGCCGAGCTTGCCGATGTCCGTGACCACGCCGTCCGGGTCCAGTTCGGGACGGCGCAGCTCCAGATCGACGACGTAGGTTGCGCCGTGCGGGCGTTGGGCGGGACCGAAGGTCTCTCCCCGGAAACTGTGGGCGATCATGAAGTGATCGCGGACGCAAACAGTGTACATGCTGTGACCTTGAGTTGAGTGGGTGAGGGAAAGAATCGCCGATCGATGCCTTGCATGAGTTCGGCTTCGGGGGGGCGCGGGGCTGCCGACAACATACCGCATGGGCCGCTTGTGGGAGCCATTCCATGAGTTCGGTGATTAGCGCGGTTCCAAGTCGGACTGGATTTCGGTCACATACGCCACGCCGTCGCGCATTTCCCAGTGCACATCGCAATCGTACAGCCGCATGCCGTAACGCTGGGGCGCGGTGCCGGTGCCACGGTAGGCCGGGCGCGGGTCCTGGCGCAGGATCTGGACGATCAGGCCGCGCAGCTCGTCCGTCGGCCAAGTCGCGCAGAACGCCGCCGCCGCCGGGCTGAACGCAACCGGCAGGTGTGGCGGCGCCTCGGTCGCGAAACCGCCGGTCGCCTCCGGGAGACAGTCGGCATAGGGCAGATAGGGTTTGATGTCCAGCACCGGCGTTCCATCCAGCAAATCCACCCCCGACAGGTGCAGTATCACCCGCTGACCGGCGATGGCCACCCGTTCCAGCCGGACCGCCGATAGTCCGATGGGGTTGGGACGGAAGGTGGAGCGGGTGGCGAACACCCCCAGCCGCCGATTGCCGCCCAGGCGCGGCGGCCGTACCGTCGGCTGCCAGCGGCCGGGCGGCGTGCCGTGAAACACGAACACCAGCCATAGGTGGGAGAACGCCTCCAGACCGCGCACCGCCGCCGCTTGTCCGTAGGGCGGCGACAGCTCCAGGGTCGCCCGCGCCGCCGGCGCCAGCCCCGGTTGGCGCGGGATGCCGAATTTCTCACGGAAACAGGAACGAATGACGCCGATCGGCGTGAACTGGAACATCTACAACCACCCGGTCTTCCTCAAATACCGGTACAGCAACAGGCAAGCGACCGTCACGCTTCCCATTATGATGGGATAGCCGTACTTCCATTCGAGTTCGGGAAACCAGCCCTTGAAATTCATGCCGTAGATGCTGAACACCACGGTCGGGATCGCCAGCAGCGCGCCCCAGCCGGCCAGCCGCTTGGTCGCCTCGTTCTGGCGGGCCGCGCCGAGCGACAGGCTGATTTGCAGGGCGAACGCCAGGGTTTCCCGGATGATTTCCACGGTTTCGTTGATACGTAGGGCATGATCGTGGACGTCGCGGAAATAGGGCCGGATATCGTCGGGAACATGGCTGGTAAATACTTTGGTCAACAGATAATTGCAGACCTCGACCAGCGGCGCGGCGGCGCGGCGCAATTCCACCAGATCGCGCTTGAATTGATAGAGCTGGCCGAGGTCATCCTGACTGAAATCGCCCTTGAATAACCGTTCCTCCAACTCCTCCACGGCATCTTCCACGGTGTTGAGAATCGGGAAATAGTTGTCCACCACGAAGTCGAGAATAGCGTACAGCACGAACCCCGACCCCTTGCCCAGCAGCTTCGGATTGCTCTCGCAGCGGGCACGTACCGTGGTGTAGGACAGCGAAGCGCCATGCCGTACCGACACCAGATAGCGAGGTCCGACGAACAGGTGGGTTTCGCCGAAATCCATTTTGCCTTCCTGCATTTGAACGGTCCGCAGCACCACGAACAGGCAGTCGCCATATAGTTCCACCTTCGGACGTTGATGGGCGTGGTGCGCGTCCTCGGCGGCCAGTTCGTGCAGGCCGAACAGATCCTGAACCCGCGTCATCAGTTCTTCGTTCGGCTCGCGCAGCCCCAACCAGACGAAGGCGTCTGGCTGATCCCGCAGTGCTGGAATGTCCTCCAGCAAGATGTCGGGCAGCTTACGACCATCGGCATAGGCGGTGCAGTTGACGATCATATGCCTATCTTCCTTCTATTACCTTACAATAAGTGTTATTTTTAGGTGGTGTGAGGAGGGTTGTGTACCTCCTGTTCATCACATTTGTTGAGTGATCGCGGAGGATCGAGATGGTACGGCATCGGGTTTGCGATGAAGGCGATATTCCCGTCGGGGGAGTCAGAGCATACAAAGCGGGTGGTCAAACCGTGGCGGTCTTTCATCTGGACGATGGTTTTTACTCGACACAGAATGACTGTACTCATCTGTTTGCGTCCCTGCACAAGGGCAAGATGATCAAGGGAGGCCAGATCGAATGCCCGCACCACCGAACGCGCTTCGACATCCGCACCGGCAGCGTGGTGTGTTGGGCCAACCATCCGCCGGGGGTGCGGCTACTCAATTTTCTACGGGCCAAGAAAGCCCTTAAAACATATCCGGTCACGGTCGAGGCCGGGCAGGTGTTCGTGGAGATTTGACGGCCGTCAATGCGAATGCGGCCGTGTTTCCGGCCGATAGGGCTCCTCGCGGTCGTGCAGGTGCATGCGGTAATCGACGAAGCCGGCACGGTTGTCGAAATGCAGGAAAGGGTTGCCGGCGAGTTGCTCGGCCATGGTCGAGGTCGGCGTGATACCGTAATTGTGGCCGGGCCGGATGAGCGTGTGATCCGGCAGCCGCTCGCCCAACCGGCGCAGCGTGTGGTACATCTGCTCGGGGTCGCCGCCGCGCAGATCGCAGCGCCCGCAACCGAACACGAACAAGGTATCTCCGGTCAATATTTGATCGCCCAACCGATAGCAGGCCGAGCCGGGCGTGTGACCGGGCGTATGCAGCACTTCGATCTCGGTTTCGCCCAAGCGGATGCGGTCGCCGCCTTCGTGCAGGGTGGGCAAATCAAGATAGCGATCCCAGAACGCCGCTTCGGGTCTGAGCAAGTGCAACTGGGCGTCGCTGGCATTCAGCAGCGCTTCCACCCCGTTGATGTGGTCGAAATGGCTATGGGTTAACAGAATATCGGTGATCCGTAGCCCGCGCCGCGCGACCAGGTCGAGAATGGCCGGCACATCCCAGGCTGGGTCCACCACCGCCGCGCGGTCGCTGGCGTGATCGTGAATTACGTAAATGAAATTGCCCATGTGCCCGAGCTCCAGGGCATGGATGGTGTAAGGGGCGGTGTGATCGGTCATCGCGCGTTCTCCCAGTTGCGGAAAGCCGCCGCCCGCGATCGCACCATCCGAACGCGGCGGCTGAGCCTTGGAACATTGACAGCGGTTGTCACTCTGAAAGTGCCGAACATGGACCCGACGCGTTCGGATGCGCCGGGCACTTTTAGCCGGAGGGATTGTATATGCGCTTCAGTCAGGATATCGATACCAGCCAACACTTTGTCCGGGGTTATGGCCCGGGCTGGATCAAGATCAACGAACAGGAAATCCGCCGCAGCTTGATTGTGACCCCGGAACGATTGATCGTCGATTGGCCACCGCAAGCCTTCGCTGATCTGGAGGGCGCGCATTTCGAGGCGATCGCCCAATTGGAACCCGAAATCGTGGTGCTGGGAACCGGTGACCGCCAGCGGTTTCCGCATCCGCGCCTGACGCAGTCGCTGCTGGCGCGCGGCGTGGGCGTGGAGGTCATGGATACGGCCGCCGCCTGCCGGACTTACAACATCGTGATGTTGGAAGGCCGCCGGGTCGCGGCCGCGCTGCTGCTGATGTTCGACTAACGCGGCAGGGGAGCCGGCGGGGAGATTCCCGGATCTCCCCGCCGCGCCGGAGCAGGGGAACCTTCTACAGAAAATCCTGCGAGAATCCTTCGCTTTCCAGAATCTTGCGCAACCGGCGCAGCGCATCGATCTGAATTTGCCGCACCCGCTCGCGGGTCACGCCGATTTCGTTGCCAACCTGTTCCAGGGTGGCTTTTTCCTGACCGCCCAGACCGAAACGCCGCTTGACCACGATCCGTTGCTTGTCGTTCAACTGGTCCAGCCAGAGATCCAGCTTTTCGTTGAGGTCGGCGTCCTGCAGCAATTGCGAAGGATCGGGGTTGTTGTCGTCGGGGATGGCGTCCAGCAACGAACGGTCTTCGTCCTTGCCGATCGGGGTATCCACCGAGGCCACCCGTTCGTTGAGTTGCAACATCCGTTTCACGTCGGCGACCGATTTGCCCATGACCTGGGCGATCTCCTCGGCGGAAGGCTCATGGTCCAGCGACTGCGTCAGTTGCCGGGTCACCCGCAAATAACCGTTGATTTCCTTGATGATGTGGATCGGCAAACGGATGGTGCGGGTCTGATTCATCAGCGCCCGCTCGATGGTCTGACGGATCCACCAGGTCGCGTAGGTCGAAAAACGGAAGCCACGCTCGGGATCGAATTTCTCAACGGCGTGAATCAGCCCCAGGTTGCCTTCCTCGATCAGGTCGAGCAGACTGAGACCGCGGTTCATGTAGCGGCGGGCGATTTTCACCACCAAACGCAGGTTGCTTTCGACCATGCGGTTGCGGGCGGCGGCGTCGCCCTGTAACACCCGGCGGGCGAAGTACACTTCTTCCTGGGCGGTCAGCAACGGCGAAAAGCCGATTTCGCTCAGGTACATCCGGGTGGCATCCAATTCCTCCTGGGTAAACTCGCGGGCGCTTGCCGCGGGAGCCTGCCAAGGCGATTCCACGGCGTCCATTTCCCCGTCCTCCGCGACGACGTCTTCCTCCTCGGCATCCTCCAGTTTGTCTTCGTCCAGCAGCGGGTCTTCCATGTGCAGTTCGTCGTCGCACACCACTGGCTCCAGACAGGCATTCATCCGTCGGGACATCGATACCTCCTCGACATGTTTCGCTTGGTGGGTTGTCTTGATGGCGCTAGGGCAGAGGCCGTCCGCGCCTTGTTATATTTTTGTCGGCCGATTTTTGTGAGTCGGCATCGGCTCGCTGGCGCGCCTTGGCGTCGCCGCGTGCTCCCGCCCGCGTTCGGAAAAGTCGGAATTGATCCATCCCTGCTCCAAACCCCAAACACCCAACAATGATAAGCTTTCCATAACGGGTGAGTCTACTGGTATTGTGTCTATTATTAGAGACATAAAACCGGAAATTCTTGTATTTCCGTGAATCGTCAATCCTGCAACCACTGCGTCAGGGTGGTCAGCGCGCCATGACGGGTGAGATCGACCTGCAAGGGCGTGATAGCGACATAGCCAGCGCGCACGGCGTGGAAGTCGGTGTCTGGACCCGCGTCCTGTTCGGGACCGGCCGGTCCCACCCAATAGATCGGCCGACCGCGCGGATCGGTGCTTTTGACGACCGGTTCCGATTTATGGCGATGGCCGAGCCGGACGACCTGAAATCCGGCCAGTTGCTCCCACGGCACATCGGGAACGTTGACATTGAGGATGGAATCGGACGGCAGTGGCCGTTCTCGCAAGCGGCGCACCAGCCAGACCGCCACCCGAGCGGCGGTGTCGAAGTGTTGGGGACACGGCGCGGCCTGCGAGATCGCAATCGCCGGTAGACCGAGAAAACGGCCTTCCATCGCCGCCGCCACCGTGCCGGAATAGATCACGTCGTCGCCCATGTTCGGTCCGCTGTTGATCCCCGAAACCACCATGTCCGGCTCGCGCTCCAACAGGCCGGTGATGGCAAGGTGGACACAGTCGGTCGGCGTACCCTCGACGCTGTGGAAGCCGTTGTCGTGGCGGGTGACGTACAGCGGGTTCTTGAGGCTGAGCGAGTTGCTGGCGCCGCTGCGGTCGCGGTCGGGCGCGACCACGGTGATCTCCGCCAGCTCTTTCAAGGCGGCGGCCAGGCAGAGCAGACCCGGTGCCTGATAGCCATCATCGTTGCTGACCAATATGTGCATGTAGGGAATCTATTCTCGTGAGCCGGGTGGATGCGTATCGTATCCGGCGATGCTGACGTTAAAATGACAAGCCGCCTGCCGTCCCGGCCGGACGCCCTAACGATATCCAACGAGGCGCCCATGACCAAGCCGTTTGCGCTCGATCCACGGGATCGGGAATTGTTCCGGCAGAGCGTCGGCCCGGTCAAGCCGCTGCGCTGCGATCGGATCGACCCCATCCCATCCCATCCCGCCCCGATTCCCCGGTTCACCCGGGCCGACGAACGGCGGGTGCTGGACGACATGCTGTCGGATTATTTCGAACCGGCGGAATTGGATACCGGCGAGGAATTGTACTACCGCGCCGAGGGCGTGCAGCAGGCGGTGCTGCGTAAATTGCGGCGCGGGCAATTTCGGGTCGGGGCGGCGCTGGACCTGCACGGCATGACGGTCGCCATGGCCAGAGAGGCGCTGGCGGGGTTTCTGCGTGCCGCTCGGCGGGAAAGCCTGGGTTGCGTGCGGATCGTCCATGGCAAGGGCAACGGTTCCCGTCATCGCGGGCCGGTCCTGAAACAGAAGCTCAATCACTGGCTGCGGCAGCGCGACGAGGTGCTGGCGTTCTGTTCGGCGCGGTCGGTGGACGGTGGAACCGGGGCGGTTTACGTGCTGCTGCGGCGCATCTAGCGAATCCCGGTTCAGTTGCGGGAGTTCCGGTACGAAAACTCCAGCGGGAACGGCAACCAGTCGCCGAAGAAGCGCACCGCTTCGGGATCTTGCCTCATGCCGTCGATGACGTGTTCGCCCAACGCGCCACCACCCACGGCATAGTAACCGAACGCGCCGCCGCCGATGGCAATCCCGCCGATGGCACCGCCACCGATGGCGATGCCCCCGATGGCCAAGCCGCCGACGGCCAGCGCGCCGGTGCAAAGGCCACCGATCCCCAGCAGCAGGCCCAGTGCCAGCCCACCGACGGCGATGACGCCACGAGCGATGCCGCCCAATGCCAGTACCCCGGTGGCGAAATCACCGATGGCGACGATGCCACGGGCGTGGCCGCGCGGTTCGCCCTTGGCCGGATCGGGTCCCATGGCGATGTCGTACAACGGCAGACCCCAGAGCATTCGACTGGAGCGCTTGCGGACGCTCCGGTAGGGAAGGCCGCGATTTTTCAGCGCGGCCACTTCCCGTTCGAGAGTCTCGATGCGCTGCTTGAGTTGCGTAAACTCGCTTTCTTTCATCACAGCCTCCTATTCAGGGTGACCCGATAGCAGGTCTATTTCGACCCGCCGAGAACGGAAATTTTCGAGCCGGCGGAATCGTTTTCTTGTTAGCGCCAAGAAAAATCGTGCTAAACCATAATATTGAAGGGAGCGCCATAAGCTTGGCACGAACACTGCCATGGCCATGTGGCGTTCGGCGGGCAGCGACTTGTCGGGCCGTCTGATCCTGGACAAGAGGACTCCCCCATGAAACCGCAACACATGGTCAATCAACCCCAGCGTCGCCGTGTCGAGACCGTGATCGATCGGAACGTGTCGGTGTGACCGGAGGAAACGCAACCGTGATCGCCAAACCCTATCAAGGAAAACCGCTACGGGATACCTTTCCCAAGCTACAGCGGTTCCTGCATTTTCGGATGCCGCTGACGCCAGTGGATGATTTTCGCGTTTGGAAGATCTTTCTGCGGCATAGCCAGCTATCGCCACGGGAGGGATGGCAGGTCGTGAATTGGGGTAAGCCGCCTTATCTGGAAGTCAAGGAACTGCCGAAAAACGTGTATGGCATGTTTCAAACCCAGAACCCCGATTCCATAGCGATAGCGACCTGTGTCGCCGAGAAATTCGATGCCGATTTCGGCGATTTTTCCAAGCGGCAAAAGGCGCTGTTCTTTCTGCGCGCCATCTTGTTGCACGAACTGGTGCATTGGGGCGATTGGCGGGCGGACAATGTGCAATCCGATAAAGGCCGCCCGCACGACGACGACGCGGGGAGGCGCTTTGAGGAAGAAGCGTTCTACAAGAAGATTTATCCCAAGGAATGGATTGGCGATTACTGAGATCGGGCTGTCTGCCAAAAAAATTGTTCGGGACGAACTCGCCGAATCTGGTTTTCGGCGAGGCAAGCCCCTCAATGGTTCGACAGACGCCTAGATCCACACCATACCCAGTGCGGTGACCGCAAGCAGGAGCCCCATGACGATGTTGAACCGGCGCAACCGCGAACCTTGCCGCAGCCAGCACTGCAACGCCGCACCGAGGATTGCCCAACAGGCAATGCACGGACCGCCGATCAGCATGAAACATAACGCCACCGCCAGGGTCGCCGTCGTCTGGTCGCCGGATGTGGCCGGCAGCAAACCAGGCAAAAAGGTCGAAGCGGCGGTCATCGCCATCATCCAGGCTTTGGGATTGGCGAACTGAAACAGGATCGCCTCGGTCATGGTCAGCGGCCGACGGATCTCCCGCGAGTCCAACCGGGCATCGGGCGCGCACAGCTTCCACGCCAACCACAGCAAATAGCCCAATCCCAGCGCGCGCAACGCCGGTTCCAGTCCCGGCACCGTCAGCAGCAGCGTCGCCACCCCAGCGCCGGCCAACCCGATCAACAAGCTCATGCCCGCCAGAATACCGGCCATCGCCGGCACCGTGGCGCGCAGACCAAACTGAGCGCCAGTGACGGTCAACATCAAATTGTTGGGTCCGGGAGTGATCGACGTGGCGAAGACAAACAGCGCCAACGCGACCCAGGGTGCTAGCGAAAGGGATTCCGGCGACATGATGGCAACTCCTCAACGGGGACTGTAAGAGCTACACTAACGCGGGAAACCAGTACAGTGCAGATACAATTTTAAAGACAGTCAACTCTTCTGTGCTGGATATTTATCCCCAACTGGCCTGGAGCCGCTACCATGACACTTGATGAAATCCTCTCCACACCAGCGGTGTCCACCGATTTGGAGCCGCTGATTCCGCGGACGCTGCTGAGCGGTGAAGCGGGGATGACCCTGGTCGAGCGTTTGGTCAGCGGGCTGCGCCACCGTATCGATCAACGCCTGTTGCGCCCCGGTAGTCGCCTGCCTTCGATCCGGCGGTGCGCCGACCGGCACGGCGTGTCCCGCTTTACCGTGGTCGAAGCTTATGAGCGACTGGTGGCGCTGGGGTATCTGGAGTCGCGGCGCGGGTCCGGTTTCTATGTCCGCGAGCGCCGCGCCCTAACCGCGACGCCGATCGCCGATCCGCCGCCGCCGGCCCTCGACGTGGTCTGGCTGGTACGGGCCATGTTTCAGGATCTGCCGCCGGAACGGATGCCCGGATCGGGTTTGTTGCCGCCAGACTGGCTGGACAGCGCGCTGCTCGGGCGCGGCTTGCGAGCGACGACGCGGGGAGATGGCGCGTCGCTACTCGGTTATGGGGAACCTCAGGGTTATGCGCCGCTACGGAAGCAATTGCAGGTCAAACTGGCTGAAATCGAGATCGCCGCCGCGCCGGAGCAGATCGTCCTCACCGCTGGAATCACCCAAGCGTTGGATCTGATCGCCCGCCAGTTCCTGCGGCCGGGCGATGCGGTGCTGGTGGACGATCCCGGTTGGTTTCTGATGTTCGGCATGTTCGCCGCGCTCGGCGCCCGCCCCATCGGCGTTCCGCGTCAGGGCAACGGCCCGGATCTGGCGGTGCTTGAGCAGCTCTTGCGGGAACACCGGCCGCCGCTGTACGTCACCACCTCGGTCCTGCACAACCCGACCGGAACCTCGCTGACTTCGGCCAAGGCGTTTCAGGTGTTGCGCCTAGCCGAACAGTACGGCGTCCTGCTGGTCGAGGACGACATTTACGCCGACTTCTGCGAAGCGCCGGCGGTGCGGTTGGCGGCGCTCGATCAATTGCGACGGGTGATCTACGTCGGCAGTTTTTCCAAGACCGTGGCCGCCAATCTGCGGGTCGGGTTCATCGCCGGCGAACGGGAATTGGCGCGAGCACTGGCCGACCGCAAGCTGCTGGCGGCTTTGACCACCCCGGAACTGGGCGAGCGGGTGATGTATCAGGTGTTGGCGGAAGGGCATTACCGCAAGCATGTCGAACGCTTGCGCAGGCGCTTGGCGGCGCGACGCGAACCGGTGTTGAGCCGATTGGAGCAGTTGGGTTTGCGGGTCTTCGCCGATCCGCAGGGCGGCATGTTTGCCTGGCTGGATGCGGGTCGCGACAGTCACGCCCTGGCCGCCCGTGCCTACGAACAGCGATGGTTGTTGGCGCCGGGCAGCTTGTTCTCGCCCGGTCAGCTGCCGTCGTCGTGGCTACGCTTCAACCTGGCATCCTCCAGCCACCCGGATCTGTTGCGCTTTCTGGAACGGGTGCTGGCCGAGTGAGCCCTTGTCCGAGTGGATGACCGCGATTCGTTGCTACTACGAACCCAGCGAATTTCGGCAAGATGCTCGACTTCTGGCAGCAACCCATGGACACGTTTGTGTTCGCCAGAATGTCGGGGAAAAAGCCAGCATCGACAAGCGGATTTCACCGATTACGCCCTATTTACACTGATTACTGATAGTTTTTACCATGGCTCATATTATGGTTGTCTCAGCCGGCGAGGTGCCCCGTTTATCGGCGGTCCCACCGGCTGATCTTGCGTCTGGCCTTACATATTCCGCCGATACTGCCCGCCGACCTCGAACAGCGCCGCAGTGATTTGCCCCAGCGAGCAGCAGCGCACCGCATCCACCAGTACCGCGAACAAGTTCTCGTTGGCGATGGCCGCCTGTTTCAGCCGCGCCAGCATCCGGTCACCCTCGGGTTGATTCCGTGCTTGGAATTCCCGCAGTCGCCGCAACTGACTCTGTTTCTCCTCATCGGTGGAGCGGGCCAGTTCGACCTTGACCTGATCCGGTTTGGCGTTGGGGTTGCGGAAGGTATTGACGCCGATGATCGGGTAGGAGCCATCGTGTTTGATGGTCTCGTAATACAGCGACTCCTCCTGAATCTTGCCGCGCTGGTAGCCGGTTTCCATCGCCCCCAGCACCCCGCCGCGCTCGCTGATTCGCTCGAACTCCCGCAACACCGCTTCCTCCACCAGATCGGTCAATTCCTCGATGATGAACGCGCCCTGATTGGGGTTTTCGTTCTTCGCCAAACCCCATTCCTTATTGATGATCAACTGCACCGCCATGGCACGCCGCACCGATTCCTCGGTCGGGGTGGTGATCGCCTCGTCGTAGGCGTTGGTGTGCAGCGAATTGCAATTGTCGTAAATGGCGATCAACGCCTGCAAGGTGGTGCGGATGTCGTTGAAATCCATTTCCTGGGCATGCAGCGAACGACCCGAAGTCTGAATGTGGTATTTCAGCTTCTGGCTGCGCTCGTTGGCGCCGTATTTGTCGCGCATGGCCGCGGCCCAGATCCGCCGCGCCACCCGACCCATCACCGAATATTCCGGGTCCATGCCGTTGCTGAAGAAGAACGACAGATTTGGGGCGAAGTCGTCGATATGCATCCCGCGCGCCAGATAGGATTCGACATAGGTGAAGCCGTTGGCCAGGGTAAAGGCCAGTTGCGAAATCGGATTGGCGCCGGCCTCGGCGATGTGATAACCGGAAATCGAGACCGAGTAAAAATTCCGGACGCCGTGATGGACGAAATACTCCTGAATGTCACCCATCATCTTCAGCGCGAATTCGGTGGAGAAAATGCAGGTGTTCTGGCCTTGATCCTCCTTGAGGATGTCGGCCTGCACCGTGCCACGCACGTTGGCCAGCACCCACTCCTTGATCTTTTCGATCTCGTTGTCGGTGGGCGGCCGGTGATTGTCGCCTTCGAACTTCTCGATCTGCTGATCGAACGCCGTGTTGAAAAACATCGCCAGAATCATCGGCGCGGGGCCGTTGATGGTCATGGATACCGAGGTGGTCGGGCAGCACAGATCGAAGCCCGAATACAACACCTTCAGATCGTCCAGGGTGGCGATGGAGACGCCGGAATTACCAACCTTGCCGTAGATGTCCGGCCGTTCGTCCGGGTCGCAACCGTACAGCGTCACCGAATCGAAGGCGGTGGATAGCCGGGTGGCCTCAGCGTGCTCGGACAGCTTCTTGAAGCGGCGGTTGGTGCGGAACGGGTCGCCCTCGCCGGCGAACATCCGGGTCGGGTCCTCGTTCTCGCGCTTGAAGGCGAACACCCCGGCGGTATAGGGGAAACTGCCGGGCAGATTCTCCCGCATCATCCAGCGCAGCAGTTCGCCATGCTCCTCCAGGCGCGGAATCGCCACCTTGG
>Ga0209607_1000187_pt1 | contig 55399 bp, 83 predicted proteins | sample AD_UKC117_MetaG_FD_184413 | JGI IMG/M metagenome (GOLD analysis project Ga0209607, IMG submission 184413) | Active sludge microbial communities of municipal wastewater-treating anaerobic digesters from Hong Kong - AD_UKC117_MetaG (SPAdes)... | ecosystem: Engineered > Bioreactor > Anaerobic >... | reverse complement strand
AAATCCGCAGCGATCAGTGTTTGAGATCGGTCTTCGACCGAATACTTGGGAAGAATTCTGTACGCCAGATATCCTTCCAGCGACACCATCCCGATAGAGACCTCTCCGCCGGAATCTGCAGACACCTCCTCCACCAACCCACACCAGACACCTACAGGTGATGAAGGTGTAGCACCCGGCCCTGCAATACGAGTCACCATCACACTAGTGATGTGAGGCCAGATGTTCACCATGAGTGCGTCGTGGATAGATAGGGTCATCGTCCCCGAACCAACCTCGTTCAGTTTCTCTTCGAAACTCAAGGACAGGGGTTTGACGTACATCCGTCGGGCACCCGTGGCTAGGTTGAGGACCTCGACCCGCCAGTCGGCGGAGCAATCACAACTCATCCGGAGATCACCGCCGGACGCCACGACACAGTAGCGTTCCCGCCACCCACTACGGTCAAGGTTTCTCCAGGATCTACGGAGAAGAACGGATTACCTACCAGGAGATGATTAGCGGTCACCCCGTTCGACGTAAGTGACCCGGTGTCTGTTCTGATCTCCACCACAGTTCCGGCAGCGAATGTTCCGTTAGCCCCTACGAAATCACCGCTACTGTCCGCCACTCTCGGGTTGGAGAACGGAGAACTACTGGTGAACTGGATAGCCAAGGGAACGCACACGTTACCCAGATCGGTGATATTCACAGGAGCTCCGACACCCAACCCCGTGTCGGATATTTCCTGGGCGAGAGTGTTGTTGTTAGATCCGTACTGATCGACACCTGAAATGATGTCACTGATCAATCCGGTTCCAGAAGAAACTGACGGATAAACCCCGCTGGTTGTCGGGTTGCCGGAAGTGACTGTGATTGACTGTGCCAACTTCGGTGTGGACGGATACGACGGATTGTCTTCAGACGTCCAGATTGACAGGTTCGTACTACTCCACGTGAGCATGTAGAACACAGGACGATCAGTGATAGCCCGTACCGACGTAAGGAATGCGTTGAAGGCATACGTCGTTCCGTTCCACACGATGTTGGTCGGGGTCATGGTGTACGACGGAGAATCCTTCAACACGATTGTGGATCGTGTGGATCCAAACTGCTGCTCCCACCATCCCATCATCCCCGTGGTGTATGACGCACGGAACGTACCCATACGATTCACCAGACCAGAGAAAGATGCTGGGGACGTTCTTACCGCAATCTGCGGGAGGTTGTCAGTGCCGTCAGGTGTTGCGGGGCTACCGGAAAGCGTCTTCCACGCGGCACCCGCAGACTTCGCCTTGAAGATACGAGATACCCGCATACCCGCGAAGATGAACGGTGGTGGTTCGAAAGGATTTTCTGTTTGACTCACACTTAACGTCATCGATGTGACGCTGTTTGGGGGTGTGAATGCGTAAGTAGTAGATCGGAGTAACTCCTCTGAGACAAAGGAACCGATAGGGGTTTGAGGGCTACCCCCGTTGAATGAACATGTGACGCTGTTGGTAATCATGCCGGAGACTACTCCCAGGATCTCTACAAGCAACACTGGGGTTGAAGACCCCATGGTAAACGAGTACGATCGGGATAATGTTACGTCTGAAGGGAGGAGAGGATTCACCCTGCTGTATCCCGTGATCTGGATACCTCCCAACTCGTCACCATAGTCATCGACTGATATGGGGCCGACAGTAGAGCCTACGTTAGTCACGGAACCCGTCCAACCGCTAGCGAGGCCGACACCGATGTCTACCGATTGCGGCGGCATGAGAACGTCAGGGAACGACCCTACGGGTGATCCTGACGGCAACCACGGGTCGAACTTACGGCTAGACACCGCATCAACCCAGAGGGGATAGTGTTGGTCCACACGGGAGGATGTAGCCAGATACTGATCTAACTCTACAGCAGGTGGGGTGTCAGATAGTACCACGCTGGACGATCCACTACCGGGGGTTCCCGTCGAGTTCAACAGGTTCATACGGTGATCCACCGCGTCGAAGCGGAGGGTCGCTACCGCGATATTTTCGTCGCTGTTGATCCAGGTGAGCTCTGCGCTTCGTGGTCTTCCGACAATACTGTACGGCCCTGTGACCTCGCGATCCCCACCGCTCTCAGGGCACTCGGGGGGCCAGATGACTAACTCGGTCTCTCCGCACTTGCGAGACCACTCCTCCATCAAGATCCGCGCGGCCTCCCGAGCTGAGTGGCAATCACAACCATCCCCACCAATGGTGACTTCTTCCAAGGTGATGATGCGGGACTCGTACCAGTCGTCGAAATGCTGAGTACCGTCTCGCTGAGGGTAAATGGCGTCCTCGGTTCGAAGACCCGGTACACCTAGACCCTTCGGTGGTTTACTGAGATACCCGACCACAACACCGCCAGCAGGCTCTGTGCGAGTACCGTCCTCGGAACTGCCGCGTAGAACCGCATCCCCAAGCCGTACGTGCCATCCACGAGACACCATGAGATCACCCCGTCCTTACTGCGTAGCGTAGTGCCCACTCCAACTCACGGACTTGAGCTCTCGGGTTCTGCGACCCGTAGTTGTTCATGTTGACCTCGATGTTCTGGGTAGACGATGCCATAGGGGTGACCCCACCTCTAGTCTGAACGGTGGGAGATGTAGACACGGTAGGGCCGAATGACGATGCAACCGCAGCGGACACGCCTTCCATGGCCTTGTTGATCTTCGTAGTGTCTTGTAGACCAGACGCGATAGCGTCGATGATGTTACGACCGCCACCGGAAGCCCCGTTACCGTAGTTCCACGCTGTCAGCGGACCATACTTCACGGGAGATCCAGGTAGAACACCCTTGATCGCACCACCGATTGACTTGGCGACACTTCTGAGCTTATCTAGTTTAGACTCAAGACCGCTGACAAGACTGCCGATGATGGACGCACCAATGGAGAACAAAGAGATATTAGCCAAGGCACCCTTGATCGCGCCGGGGATTCCTGAGACAGCGTTTCTGGCTTTCTGTTTTCCGGTCTCGAGTTTCTCCTTCAACGAATCTATAGCTCGTCCGGCGGCATCGCGTAGGTCTCCAGGTAGCGATTGCAAAGCATTTACAACATTGGTCTTGATGCGAGAGGCTTCAGTACGAATGGCCGATATTCGAGATTGAATGGCTGTCTTTACGTTGTCGACAGCCTGAGACGCCTTCGTCCGGAGATCTCCAGGTAGTGATTGCAACGCATTCACGATACTGGTCTTGATCTGCCCCATCTTGGCCCCAAGTCCCGGTATGGCCCCGACAATGGCTTGACCGAACCCCAGTAACATCTCCGCGCCGATTACCGCCAAACGACCAGGAAGCTTGATAAAGAACATAATGATTTGAGGGACGAGTCCGGCCAACTTCGCTAGGATCGACGGACCGTTCGCTGTGATACCTTCTCCGAACTTCGCCATCATGTCTTTACCGAACCGGAGGGCGTCCTTGACAAGATCTAGAAGGTTCTTCTTTATCCAGTCTTTAAGTGCCGAGAAGACAGTCCTGATACCCTCGGACATCTTCTCAATACCCTTGTTCTTCTGGGCGTCGTCTCCACTGAAGATACCCTTCATCATAGTGATGAATCCGCCTAGGATCTTACCTGCCCCTCGTATGACGTTCCCGAAGAACTCGAACGTATTGGCGGCACTATCGAAGAACCTGCCGATTTGCGAAGAAGCGAGCTCGTCGAACTTGTCGAATACCCACTTGACAGCATCGCCGACCTTGTCGAGGGCGGGCTTCACAGGCCCTATCGCGTCAGAGACTTCCTTGAACGCATCTTTGAACGATGAGCCAAATCCCTTGACCTTGTCCCAGAGGTTAGAGAGCTTTTCTTTCAGCGAGTCGGATTTCGCGATCAGAGTGCCAATGTAGACAGCCCACCCTACAAATGGTATGAACCTGACGATACGTCCGATCAGTGGTGCCAGACGCGCAAACGCAGCAGACAATCCTGTGAGTGTCTTAGCGTGTGTACCTGCTGACTCCAGTGGCTTGAACAGGGCTCTTAGAGGAGTGGCTACCTTGAGAAGCACGCTGAAGAACCCGCCAAGTTGTCCTATCAAACTACCGAGGAGGATGTTGAACGAAGCACCAGCGATAATGATCGCCAAGAACAAACCGGAGATAGGTTGTAACACGTTGGCGAACTTGACAAAAGTAGCCACCATCTCCTCGAGAGGCAGTTTACCGAGGTAGTCAAACGCTATCTGAACCGTCTCTAAGAACGAGATGATGACTTGAGGGTCGGACAGTTTGCTGAGAACCTTGAACACAGACGAGACGGTCTTACCGAACTGACGCATCACAGCGACCGAGTTACTGGCCCATTCCGCAATAGTGTTCTTGCCTTCTACGGATCCAGACCACTCTGCGAACTTCTTGGTAACACTCCCAAGCATTTTGAGAAACTCGTTGGTCGCAGGGTTGGCCGCGCTGAATACATTGGTAATCGCTCTTCCGAGATTACCCAACACCTTTAGAAGAAGACCCGCAGTCGTTTCAGCCTTCTTCATCATACTGTCGATGCGAGCGGCAAAGCCCGGAGCACTCGCCCACTCTTGAAACTTCTTAGCCACGTCTCCAATACGGGACGCCAATCGCGCTCCAGCGGGTGCCAGAGCATTGAGTAGTTTCAACAACCCGTCCAACGCTGGCACAACTGCCTTAGAGAACTCGCCGAATATCTTCGCAGAGTTGTCTAAGAGATCTCCGATTTGCTTGAGACCGGCGCTGGAATTTACGTAGTCGAGCATCGACTTGGCAAGGCCGTTCAGAACGCCTGCCATCTTGGACATACCTTGGGTCAACACCGGGAACAGTGTGGAACCGAGCATCCGGATGTCGTCGGAAAGACCCTTGAACATACGTTCCTGAATGGTGTTTCGGAGTTTTGCCCAATCATCGCTCAACGAGCGAATAGCCAATGCAGCACTCTTGGCAGACGGGGTCAAGCCCTTGAAGTCGCCGGACTTCACGGCAGCGATGAACCCGTTCATGCCGATAGCAGCGGTTCCCGCTGCGACACCGATCGCCGCTAACAAAGGCGCAAGTCCATAGGCGGACTGAACTGCGGAATACAGAGCACCCGCGAGCATGGTGGCGGCACCTGCTAGACCACTGACTGCCGATCCAGCCAAGGGAGCACCTGAGACGAGCATACCGAGCAGGGATCGCCACGCAGTAACGGTTTCTCTACCGATATAGCGGTACACTTCGCGGTTACGATCGCCGATCTGAGCCAGTTGGTTACTCAGTTTTGAGAGTTGTCCGTGGATCTTCTTACCCACGGCTGAAATATCACCGGTGTTGGCTTTCATGCCAACGGTTACGTGAGCGCCTCCGACCTTGGGGCCAAGCATCGCCATGGACTACCCCGCCATCGCTACGAGAGCTTTTTGAAGGAACGGGTTAGCAGGTGTTCCAGGATGCTTGACTACAGATGCGAAGATACCTATCCCCTCGAATTCATTGGTTCCCATGAAGAACATGGCTCCAGGTCTCTTCACCCTGAGAGATGGACCAGTACCCTCGTGAACGTAAACCACGTACGGGGTTGACGCATATACCTTGAATCCAAATGAGAACCGACCTAACTCGGTTCTGTTCTGATTCACAGCCACACTCGCAGCAAGTGCGCCAGTGTCTTTAGGTGCGAGCTCTTTCGCCAAAGTAGCCACTTTCTCAGCCTTACGGCGAAGATGTCTCTCGGGCTTGGACTTAGAGCGGAAGACCTTGACGTAGACGACAGGAGGTGAATCCATGACGACAGTAGCCCCGCCCCCTGTAAAGACACCGCCACCCCCTGCCATTGGATTCACCTCCTATTTGTCTCAAGAGTCTTTCATCTGACTCTTATCCCACTCACGTAGAGTAGTGTAGTCCTTGGTCTTGGTGAGGTATAGCCGAACTCGGTGTGGCTCCGACTCCTTTAGGTGTTCGATGGTGCCGATGTGGACCATCCACAAGATCTCAACAAACGAGAAATCCCGCCAGCGAACACCGTCCCTGTTCCAGGACGTTACCAACTCTATCCAGTTCGATTCGATCCCTTCCCAGATTGCGACGGCTGTTTCGTAGGAAAACCCGTCCAGATTTTCATGAGTGCTTCGGAGACCGCCTGCTGTGGACCGAGGCCGTAGCTCTTCTTAACCCACGCCTTCTTCTGCGAGTCGGTAACCAACAGTTCGCTCATGGCTTTGGTGAATGCTGCCAAGGCTTTCTCGAACTCGGTGCCGCCGAAGTCCTCGTTCTCGAACTTGGTGAACTCCTTCAACGAATCCACCAGAACGCTCCATTGTTGGGGTGATGGATCTGAGTCAAACTCCCACTCAATACCGTCACCCACGTCCACCGGGATTGATCTGAAATCTAACCCCAACTTGACTGTGTCGCGGCGTACTTCATCTGACATCGCTGTTCTCCTTTGTTCTAGCGATCAGGTGCTGTGAGGTTGAGAAGAACTGGGGAGAACACCCAACCTCACAGCTCTGTCACTATAACAATCAAAGAGACGAAAGTGTGGGAAGTGCTGGCACTAAGACCTGAATAGTGACGTCTATCGACATTACTGCGCAACCGGCTTTCGGTCCAAGATCCACGGACAAGTCATCGATCCGCATACTCTCACCAGAACAAGCGAGAGACTGCCACATCAACTCAGCGTCTCGTTGGAACTCGTCCGCAACCGCTTCCAAGACATCAGGTTCGGGGATCTCTCCCCTCTCGTCGATGGTGGGATAACACCTCGCCAACACAATCCGGTACTGAGCAGCCGTTACCCCACCCCTACACGGGCGGATACGTTGGACTTCGAGCAACGTGTCCGACTCTGCATCGAACAGACGTGTGAAGTGGATGCTCAGTTCCCCGTTGGTTCCTTCCTCACACTCGCAGCACGTGAGGATCACGGGAGTACCGACGGTCTGGTACACCTTGCACACAGGGCGAAGATCTGCGTCCAGTGCATTCGCAACGTAATCGAGGAGCATGCACGCAGTTTCGCTGATACCTGATGGACTCACGGTGTAACCTCCACCCCAAACCTAGCGCACGCTTCTGAGAAGCCCTCAGAGGCTCTGAGAACGGTTACCCAGCACAACACCCACCACCGCCCCCAAGAATGCCTGTAGACAGCTCAGGGGACATCACAGCACCGGGTAGACGGGCATTGTGCGGGTTTACCCCATGCACCCACGCAGCGAGTTCGGGGATGAACGTCACGATCTCGTCGGTGCGGAGTTTCACAGTAATCCCCTGTGACGTCACCGTGGTCACGTTCGACGGGAGTCGGCACTTACCTCCGGTGCAGGACATGTAGAGCTCTCTCGTCAAACGAGCAGCCACATCTAAAGCCCACGGGTCGGGAGGAACGCCTTGTGTGACGTCCACGACAAAAGCCGCGCCCGTCCCAGCGTGTGATCCCTTGTCGTCTCTAGAAGGCCAGACATCTGGCATCGCTCGCCACAACATCTGGGTTTCTCGCTCGAACCTCCAAGTGGAGTCTGGGTACTCAACATCGCCGAGCCGAACACGAGTCACATCCCAGACGTTGAGACCGAACTGACCTCTCAGGTAAATACCGTCTGTGCCACCACAGCACCACGACCGGCATTCTCGACAGAGACCTAATGGACGGAGTTCAGTCTCGCAGAGTCCGACGGTGTACGCAGACAGCCTCGTCACGATAGACGAGGCTGTTGCGACAGACCTGATGAATAGGTCGCTTCCTGGATCGAGCTCAGTCAGACCACATGCTTCCTCGTCAACCGGCCACGGACACCAAAGCTCACTCAGTAGAGCCATCGTGCCCTCCTATCAGGGGGATCCAGGATCAACTGTGGACACCGCTCCGCACCCAGCAGGAGCGGGTGCACCGATGAAACGGAAACGGTGAGTTCCGGTAGGGAGAGCTTCAGACAGCCATTCGGTATTGCCGGTGACAGCGTCGATCGCCAACGGGATCGGGCCATATCCGAGGTTGTGGCTGTCGGATGTTTCACCGGTGATTCGGATGTAGTTGTCTTCGCTACCGGGAGCACCCTCTTCGGTGATGGTTGCACCCTTGACAGGATAGATGCGAATGAAGTCCTTGACGACTCCGGCCCCACACTCCCCGAGGATCTCTTGCCAGATCACGAACAAGACATTGAAGCGGTCGTTGGAACCATCGGCCCAACCGACGACTTCGGTGTCATGCTCGATAGCTGTAGCCGCACCAGCATCTGAAATCCATTCGGGGTCGAGCCAGTGGAGGTCGAGGTTCACCTCGATGGACTGAAGGCTCTTCTTGCCGGGGATGTACCGCTTGATACTGCCGTCGGCACAACGACGGGTGAACTCTTCACCGTCATCGATATTGTCGCTGGTCTCGAACCCAGCCGGACAATCGTCGAGATAGCCGGTGTTGGCTCCGTAGATGGGGTTGAGGCACTCGTCCGCGAGGAACAGGCCGACTTTCTTGATACGTCCCAGATCGGGAGTCTGGCAATCAGCCATGTTTACTCACTGCTCCTCAGTAGTTGTTTGTTGTAGACGATCATGGTCACAGTTCCGTAGGTGCTGGCACCTGAACGGTGATTTTCACGGCAGGGGATGGAGAGTACGCAATGATCGCGTTGCGATCGGCGTACGCGGTTTCTCGGTTGTTGTCGCGGTTGATGTCGCTGACAACAACGGGATCGTCCATACCCACCCACACCGGACCAGTCGCCCAGAACTGTACGTACATGTAGCCACTGGGAGGTGAGTTACCCTCTTCATCCCATGCCGGATATCCTGGGCTGATAATGACGGGTGCGCCTGTGACGGTTTTACCGTCACGCATCAAGTGTTCCGAGAACAACAGTGTGCCACCTAGGATCGACGTATGGACCCAACACGGAGATCCACCGGACATGTATGCGAATAGGAGTTCGAGATACGCAATGATCGCCGCCAATTGATCCACAGCGTATGTACCTATAGGCATAGCGTCCTTGAGGGACGGGTTACCTGTGTTCAACGCGTCCATAGCGAACTGATTCGCGAGACCTATCTCGAGAGTCTCGGCCAACCGTAGTTCTGCGTATGCCTCGTGATCCAACCGACCCAGTGTCGAGCACTGAGACCCCTGAGTCATGGTGAACGGGGTGAATGTTTGTACATCCACAGGTGTAGGAGTGTTTCTAGGCGCGGTTGGGCACGGGAGCATCCCCATCGGGTACACCTCCGCCATTGGCGAAGCGAACGGAACGGAGATCCCCTGATGCCATCCAGCGGGTGCTGGTAAAGCCGCGTTCAGCAACCCGTTGGGCCACAGACGGGGATTTCTGTTGAGATCAAGCTCAACGGTGTCCAACAACATCTGAGTCATCAGGGGATCTCCTTTCTCGTTTCAGTTGGTGATTATGACGGGCAAGCCACGTTGTCGCAGATCTCGACGGGAATGTCAAGACCGAGAGCGTTGCAACCACGTGCCAGCAAGCCTTCGTAGGACTCAGCGAAGGCAGCCACCCTGTTCTGACGGTTGAGGTTGTGATCCCGGATCTCGGTGCCGAGATCCAAGGAGCCACCGTCGAGGAAGGTGAAGTAGCCGTTGGGTGCCAAGACGGAACCCAACGTGACTGGGAACGACGGACCTGCGGAACCTGAACCGAAGGTGGTCGGATCCAGATCCTGCGAGTACGTGACGCGGATACCCTCGTTGGCGAATGCCGTTGCGAGCAGTGTGTCAGACACGTTCGGATCCTCAGCCACACCGTAGACCCGACGGTTGATCAGGTCTTGACGAACTGCGGCGCGGAGGGAATCACTGACCCAGTAGTCCAACTGGATGTCCCCGAGACGCTGTTCCTGACGCATCGCGGTAGCGGCAGTTGAGACACCGACCACCACGTTGTTGAAGATGGAACCCAGAGCGTCCACGGTGTAGGTGTCGAGGACTGCGGCCCGCATCTTGGTGAACAGGTTCACCTCTGCGAAACGAGCGTGAGTGATCGCCAGCGCGGACAGGTAGCCCTGCCACTGTTCCGGAGCGAAGCGGGTCTGATAGTTGTTGATCGTCACGCACGAGTAAATCGCTTCGACGCCAACCTCTTCAGACTCGTCACAGGCAACCTCGGCGCAGGTCTTCCACGTGTCCGGATCACTCTCAGTGACCAACTCGTCGTCCTCGCAAGTCCACAGACCGACACCATCGACGGGAACGCAGATGGCAGGGTAGAACGTGAACTTCCCTCGGGTTGCGCCGAGCGTGATCAGGGAGTCGCGAATCGGGCGATTGGTGTTACCGCTGACCGGGTTGGCGTAGATGGGTTGTGGCAACGAGCAACAACCACCGGCAGCGTTGACGGCCTCTGGACTGACGAACGAATCGATCAACCGGGTGTCGGCATTGATCTTTCCGGTGAGGGTGCGCTCATCAGCGAAGGACGTCTCGATACGAGCAACTCGCTCCTTGCCACTCTTGAGGCTGCGGCTGGACGAGTCCCGGAAGGCTTCCGCCAGATTGAAGAACGACGGGTTCTCGGTTTCAGATCCGTTGAGGAACACTCGGGTCTTGGTCGTGGCCAGATCCGGAGCAGGCTCTGTGACCTGAACTTCAGGGCTGGAGAGACCGAGGCGAGCAACGGCTTCTTGAACGGAGAGCATCTTGCCCTTCTTGAACTTGCCGGAGAGAGACTTCTCGTCGGGATCCTTGTCCGGATCCTCTTCGTCAGGATCTTCCTCGTCGGGATCCTCGTCGTCAGGATTCTCCTCGGAAGCGAGGTCGGGGTTCGGGATGTCGGCAAGAGCGTTGTCGACCTCCTGAGTTGCGGCCTCTACCTGCTCTTCCAAAGCCTTGACAGCCGCATCGGCAGCAAAGTAAGACTCGCGGAGAGTGGTCAGGGCGTCGAGATCCGGGATTGCCGAACCGCGTAGGGAGTGGAGTTGGCGGGCAATGACATCACGTGTCTGAGTGAGTTCGGACAGCGAGAGAGTCTCTCCCGCGCCGACTCGACCCAGGATGCTGAGAGCCTGATTGAGATCCATGGTGGACTTCTTTCGCGTCTAGTATGATCAGGAACGCGGTGTCCACCGTCTAAGAGGGTCTACGCAGACCCACTGAGAAGTACGATAGCGCGAGATTTTCGTTTGCGCTACTCAACCGGCGTGTCGTCTGGCAGCGGCACGTTCGTGAGAGCCTCCGCAGCCAGCAGAGCAAGAGCTCCTTCGATGCGCTTGAGAGATGCCTCCATCGCAGAAATACGGTCGTCCTGAGTGGACTCGAAACTACCGGGCAACTCTTGATCACCACACTCGGCACAGAACCCACCCTCGGGGTTGTCGATGTGTACGTGCTCCGACGACGTGATCGTCTGGGTGGTGCCAGCACTTGCCGCAACAGGCCACGCTGGAGTAGGTACGAGGTGGATGCCGACAAGTGTGAGTCCCCGTCCTGACGGCCACAACTCCACACTCGGAGCAGACGAGGCAGCGCGGAACAGAGTGTCCTTGTCCACACCCGGCATCACGACACCGCTGACGGCGAGTCCGTGCGGACCCTCCCATGCCCGGACCATAGCGAAGATGGTGTTGGCGTCGTCGCGGTGACGACCGACCTCCAAGGCATCTACACCCTGCCGAGCCAAGCCCGTGTCGATGTGTCGGCCACCGATGGTGAGGGCACCGACACGCACGGTCGACCCGTCTGAGAGGGTGATCTGTTGGCCGGTGTGGAAGCCTCGATGTTGCTTGTCCACGTCCTTCGGGTACTGGAAGCAAGCGCCCATGTCGCTTCGGTGACAGACGCCGTACGGTGCCGAGTACCCGTAGATGTGACGGAGTCCGGTAGCGTCTTCGTCAGTGACGGTCAGGGGGATCTTCTTCGACTGATCCCACGAATCGTTGAAGTACGAAGCGGGTAGGCCGGTCGAGCCAGCCGCTGCCGTGACAGCCTCGACATCGTCTTCACCCACAGCCTCTGGACGTACTGCCGAGGTCATGCCGTCGACTCGCTCCAACTTGTCGATGTAACCGACGACCACCCCGTCGTGATCGTTGTTCTCCGGATCCCAGATGATCGGGATCGGGAGTAGGTCGTTGTCCCACGTGAGAGACCCGTACCGCAGCGTGCGAGCGTCACCCGTGTAGAGACCCTCGAAGGTCACCGGCCCCGACACGCTGTACCCGTCATCACCTAGGGAGAGACGAGCGTCGCTGAACGCAGCGGTATCAACAATAGCGACATGTCGCGGTCGGATACTCGCGTTCTCGTAGATCTCATTGGCCTTGCGTGCCGCATCCAACGCCTCTTCTTCGTTCTCGAAGGGGCCGTCCAATGCCGCCAGTTTCTCGGAATCGCTCGGGTGAAGGTCGTGCTTGATGGAGACCGCTACCGCCCCTTCCTTCAGCAATTCCTGAACACGAGTGACGAGTGCTTGCGTCCTCGGATCCTCGGATTCGGAGAGACGGCCATTACCGACAATGCCGGAAGTCTTCTCTTGATCGTCCATGGGGTGATTCTCCATCTCATTCTCAAATGATTCTTCGTTGAGGCTCTTGTCGTTACGACGTTCTCGCCGTTCCGGGCGGGTTCCGTCTGGGTTGAAGGGGCAGTCCGGCCAATCGTCGTACTTGTCGACAATCCGACGGTAGATCGAGCAGATTTTCCTCTTGATGGCTTGCTTCTCGGAATCAGAAGCGCCTGTCATCTTGTCGATACCGTGCCCACCCGAGACTGCGGACATACCGCGAGGCACGATGTAGAGAGCACCATTCTTCACATCACAGAACGGCAGTTTGTAAGCCTGACGAGTGCTGAGATCCTGCTCCGGGTCGATGAAGAAAAACGCTTGGCGAAGTTTCGCCCGATTCAGCTCTCCCCCGCTGTTCGTGGCCCACTCGAACACGCGGTTGGTTGCTTTTTCTCCGTCCCAAGGCTCGTCTCGACCACCGATGGGAAGACTTGCGTCCCCGGCAACCTTGAACTCACTCGTATCTACTTCCAGCCACTCCACGATCGCACGGAGTGTCTTCGGACCGGGGAGTCGGCCTTGCTTCAGGCGGCTGAACGCAGCCTGATGGATCCCTATCTCCTCAGAGATCTCTGACCAAGAGAGAGGGATACCAGAACCCCGCTCGATCCGAGCATCCTCTAGAACGGCGAGAAGAGAATATGCGTCCACAGGGACAAGATAAGGGTTACTCGTCTAGGTTTGCAAGCCTTTGCAGCATGCGGGCGAGTTTCTCGTCGGACAACAGCGAGATCTCGCCGTCTAAACTTGCAAGAAGGTCTTCAGTGAGGAAGTCCATCAGGTTGTCCCCGGCCACGGACCTCGGACAAATACAGGACAGGCTGTCGGACACGACTGCTGCCACGTCAATATCCGCGGCCTCTAGAGTTTGTCGTCCCAGGTACGTCGGAACCTCGTCGTTGGGGAGATCCCTAGGAAGAACTGATCTCAAGTCCCCGTGGGTGCGTGCCTTGGCACCCAGTCGATCCCGAGCACGGAAGTTAGCGACCTCGATCTTCCCACGCCACTCGGCGAGAGTTACCGCGTCCACGGACTTCTGGTCGGCAGGTGTTCCAGACGGGTCTTCCCGATCCGCCCGTGCAGCCCGTTGCCGTGGGGTCTCCGTGGTGGGGCTGTGGCCGCCCTCCAACGGGTTCCCTGCCGCAGCCCGACGCTCCGCACGTTCCTCGTCGGAGGGGGCACCCCAGTCCGGAATACCCAAAACCTCCCGCAGGTACGCATCGCTGACCGCACCCCGGTCATGGGCATCCTTGACGTCCTGAGTGGTGTGTCTCTTGGCCAGGAGTAAGGACGGGTCAGGCACGACCTCGATCTCAGACCCCGCGAAGAAGGTCGTCAGGACGTCGGTGGCGACCTTGGCTACAATCTGTGCAGGGGGCTCGATGTGAGCCCTGTACGAGTTCTCTTCGACCTGAAACGCGGTTGCTCGGCTCTGTGCCTGCAAGCCCAACAGGATCTCCGGTGGGATGGGCAGCCCGTACGACAAGCGGTGAATGAGGGACTCCATGCGCCCCTCGATCCGAGCATCGTAGGGGAAGTCAGGAACAACCCACGACAGTCCACCCATACCGCGCCCGGATGCCATAGGCTCGACGAGTTCCTTGGCCCCTCGAAGGTGAACCGGCCCCACGTCAGTCGGGTCAGCCATCTTCGCACGAAGGCTCCTGTCCCATTCGTCCCAGAAATCACCGCCTCCGGCGAAGTTCAGGCCGTCCGCCGACCCGAGGATACCGCGCATACCGACACGATTCGCAGACTGTGACCGGCTCAGGCGCGACAGCCACGACATGTCGTCGAGGATGGGTAGTACCCCGAACAGAGGGGCGTCGGGTTGTGTTGGATCGATGGGACTGGGCCACAGACCCCTGACAACGTGTCGCGCCTTCGCGAAGATCGCTTTCTGGTCGGGGTGGATCACACTCACCACAGACCATCCCTTGTTCAGGAACACGTAGTAGAGCTCGCCAGCCACGTACAGGTTCGTGGTCACGAGGCGGACGGTGCTGTTCGTCCACCCGACGGACTTCAACACCTTGTCGGAAGCAGCCGCGTTCGTGTTCTCGTCGTCCTGAGTGACGGACTTGGCAACAGTCCCGTCGGGTAACTCGATCTCCCAGTTCGACGATCCGTCGACCAACACTCTCCACTGCATCCGGGCCATTTGGTCAGCGGCCCACCCCACGATGTAGCGAACCTCACCGACAGCCTCACTGGTCCCGGGAGAAGCTCCGTACGTGGTCAGGTTGGTGTTGCTCTGCGCGAAGGCTGCTCCGTACGACCCGTAGAACCCCCACGCCTTGATCTGGAGATCCCGGGCCATAGATGTCGGTGGTGTGTAGACCATGAGCTATTCTCCTTGAAGGTACGATCCAATGACCCCGCACACCGATGCGGAGGCCAGCGCCGTGATCAGTGCGGCTGCCGGTGACGGGTGGTACAGCGTGAGCGACATAGCCCCTGAGAACCAAGCCCCGGAGCACCATGCACACGTCAGTAACTTCCGCGTCCAGCGCCACCGATGGGCGATGCGAGGCACGAACCCGAACAGACCTTCGTCGTCGTTCAACACCTCCCAGACCCACAGGCCAGCCATCCCGGAGACGATCATGACTGAGATCACAGGACGTCCTCGGCAACTCGCCAGTCCATCCACCACGAGGTCATGGTCTCAGTGGTGACCCGACACTTCGCGAGCTTGTATTGACACGACGATCCCCGTCGCCTCCAGGTGATCTCTCCGTCATTGTTCCGGCCAACCCCACGAGATGTCTGAACCGTGGTGGCGGTGAAGGTGGCGTGAGGTTTCTCGGACCCGGCGACGAACACCGCCCCGTTCCCCTCACTGTCGATGAGAATGCGGCTCAGCCCGAATTTCCATCTGGGTCCGACCACCGCTGCGATGATGTCGTGCGTGATCTCCAATGTCGTTCTCCTCAGAACCGGCCCATGCGTACGCTACTCAGAGCCGAGGGCAACAATACAGGCTTCTCGTCTATACCGGCATGGTTCCGCACGACAGCCGTGTGTCTGCTCCGCAGATACCAGCACGCCCACACCAGAGCATCTACTCGGTCAGGCGAAGCCCCTTCACCCGGGACCCACTCGCAGTTGTGGACCAGAACACCATCAGCGAAGAACTCGTGCGGCCATGGATCAGCCACCTGGAGGTTATAGACCGGCACGGGATTGTTGAGCCTTGAGATAACGACGTCTCTTACTGTGCTCGTCGCAATACTTGGCTCGCATTCCGGTTGACTGGAAGACGGTGCCACATGTGACACACGTGACATCACGAGGTTGGCGGTTCGCCCAGACGTTATCTCGAGTTCGCTGACCCCACTCTTCAGAAGTGTGCTTGGCGACATAGGCACGGAGAGAGTCTGACCCGTGGTCATTCTCCATGTTGTGTGCCGATCGAGAAAGCGCAACAAGGTTCTCGGGTCGATTGTCGAAGGGATTGTGGTTCTTGTGGTGAACGACAAAACCTTCCGGGATAGGTCCGACATGCGCTTCGTAAGTCTCACGATGAACGAGGAACGGAATCCTCTTCCCATTGACCGTTCGTCGGCTAACGTAGTACCCCACGGCCTTGTCGTAGGCGTACCAGTTTCCTCGCCACCAGACTCGCCCTTCAGGGTTGAAATTCTTTCTGGAAGGATGGACAGGAGGTCCCCACGCCGCACACTCGATGCACTCACAAACTTGAACTTCTCGGGATTCCAGACTGGATGGCATGGAGTCATTGTAACGCACAGGTCGTTTGAATGGGTTATCGTAACCAGTTCATCAGACTCTCCGGTCTGACCTACCCAACGTAACGGCGCGAACCCTGCCCGTGTCAACACCTCATCGTCAATCAAAACATCCTCAATCGGAACTTGACCTCGCCGTGTGGTAATCATCGTTCCAGCAGGGTGACACATCTGATCCACGAGCGCGGTGGACTCGGTTACCATGTGGACGATCTGTTCCTCCACCTCCCACAGCAGCGCGATCGGTTCTGCTCGGGTCTTCTTCGACTTCGTCGCGTTCACGGTGTGGATCGGGAGCGCATGGCCCGCAGAGTTCAAAACCTCCTTGACCATCTGTCCGCCTTGGTTGATCTCGGCGATCACGATAGCGTCATAGGTGTCTGCGGCGGACTTCACCCGTGCGGCCCACTCGTTCGGCGATGCTTCCTCGACGGAGCGGTCGTCCAGAACATACATATGTCCGGTCTCGTCCATCCCGACGACCACGATGCCGCAAGTCCCCATCCCGGTCGGAGGGTCTACCCCGACCACGATCCTGTCGCAGATCGAGGCCACCGCTGAGGCTGGCCCCGCCACCCGTGATCTCTCAATGTCCAAGGCTCTCCACAGGGCACCTTCGACATCCTCGATGACCTCGCCGAGGACTTCCTGTCGGTACAGGCGTGTCCCCTTATACATCTTCTCCAGTTTCGCGAGCCAGTCCAGAGGGATGTATTTGTTGTCGGTAGACTTACCGCGCCTGACTGTGACCTTGGGGTCGTTCTCCCAGTCTTTGATCAACTGATGGGGTCGGGGAGTCGAGGACACGACCCAGCGCATGACTCCGCGTCGTCGTGACAGCGCGGCTTGATCGAAAGCACTCTGGGCACACGGGTTCGCGAACAGCTCCTCGAAGACGTCGTAGTCGATGTTCGTCAGAGCACGAAGACGATCCACGTCTTTCTCGGTGGGTGTACCTACGATCCATGCGTGTGATCCGTTGGGGTACTTCACGCACGCGCCTCCAGGGGCAGACGGGAGCCACCTCGCTTGTCCTCCGGACAGTTTCAAAAGTCCGTTCGGACCGTCAACAGCAGCGGCAATACCGTCACCGAGTGTCGGGGCGATCACGCGAGCGCGTAAGTTCGGGATCATGGACAAATGAAGGTGAAGATCCCACATTGTCGCGAAGGACTTCCCGCCGCCGCGACCGGTCAACAATACGAAACCGTGGTTGGTGTGTGTGGGATCTTCAGGGTCGTCCCAGGGAGGGATCTGGTGCGGTTGCAAGACGACCCGGTTGGAAAGGCGTTCTCGCAACCCATGTGCGAGGGCCTTGGAGGTCATGAGTGCAGTCACGAATGGAAGTGTAACCCTGTGTGGGATCCATGCGCGGGGAGAAACCCATGCGTGGGGAGAAATCCATGTGTGTGGAGAAATCCATGTGGGGGGAGAAATCCATGTGTGTGGAAAAATCCATGTGTGTGGAGAAATCCATGTGTGTGGAGAAATCCATGTGTGTGGAGAAATCCATGTGCGAGGAAAAACGCGGTGAAGTCGTCCACTAACCCAAACGATAAAAAATAAAAATTTTGCGCGGCACTGGCCTAGGCCACTAGTGTGCCAGTGGCCTAGGCCACTGGCACACTACGCACTACTTGCTTGCTGGCTTGCTTGCTGGCTTGCTTGCTGGCTTGCTTGCTGGCTTGCTTGCTGGCTTGCTTGTCTGCAAACCATAGTGGGCACGCATGGCCGTGATATGGGGATCATCTGCTGGCACGCCTGCACTCACGACGGCATCGAGTGCACGTTGGATATAGTCCGTGTTAACGGACTTACCAACTCCCGGCGTGGTGACGTTGTGGGTCTTGAGCCACGCCACCGCCCGCTGGGCAATAGCTGGTGTCAGGTTGCCTGCCTTGAACGTCATGCCGTCTGACGGTAGCCATGCAATGAAGTCCACAACGTCTCGTGTTGTGGCTTGACTGCCGTCCCCATGCGTCACTGACGCCGTGGCAACGTACTGCCCACGGCGACTGCCAGTTGCCGCGCGATATGAGAGATTACTCATGTCGTTCCTTCTTCCATGTCATGCGCCCCCCTTTGAGGCACTGAGGTAATAATGGCACAATGCCATGTCAGACACAATGCCCGGTCTAGTCCACAGGCAGGCAGGCAGGCCAGGGCAGGCCAGGGCAGGCCAGGGCAGGCCAGGGCAGGGCAGGCCAGGGCAGGCCAGGGCAGGGCAGGCCAGGGCAGCGCTGGGCTGGGCAGGCCAGGGCAGGGCAGGGCAGGCCAGGGCAGCGCTGGGCTGGGCAGGCCAGGGCAGGGCAGGGCAGGCCAGGGCAGGCCAGGGCAGGGCAGGCCAGGGCAGCGCTGGGCAGCGCTGGGCTGGGCTGGGCTGGGCTGGGCAGGCCAGTGGCAGTGGCCTAGGCCAGTGGCAGTGGTCTAGGCCAGTGGCAGTGGTCTAGGCCAGTGGCAGTGGTCTAGGCCAGTGGCAGTGGTCTAGGCCAGCGCGATCGCGAGAGCGAGCCGAGCCGAGCCGAGCCGAGCCGAGCGAGCCGAGCGAGCCGAGCGAGCCGAGCGAGCCGAGCCGAGCCGAGCCGAGCCGAGCCGAGCCGAGCCGAGCCGGCGGCGATGATCCTCGGCGGAGCGAGCCGAGACGACGATGATCCTCGGCCCCGGCAGGAGCGACAATATACGAGATGATCCTCGCACACGACTCCTCCGGCGAGGACTCCTCCGGCGACGACTCCTCCGGCGAGGACTCCTCCGGCGAGGACTCCTCCGGCGACGACTCCTCCGGCGACGACTCCCCGGCAGGAGCGACAACGTGCGAGGACGATCTTCGTACGCGACTCCTACGGCGAGGACTCCTCCGGCGAGGACTCCTACGGCGAGGACTCGTACGCGACGACTCCTCCGGCGAGGACTCGTACGCGACGACTCCTCGCCGGAGGAGTCGTACGCGACTCCTCCGGCGAGGAGTCGTACGCGACTCGTACGCGACTCCTCCGGCGAGGACTCCTCCGGCGAGGACTCCTCCGGCGAGGAGTCGTACGCGACTCGTACGCGACTCCTCCGGCGAGGACTCCTCCGGCGAGGACTCCTCCGGCGAGGACTCCTCCGGCGAGGACTCCTCCGGCGACGATGATCCTCGCCCGACGACAAAGTAGTTGATCCCGCGGATTGTCCGGCGATGGCCCGCCATGCTAGGCTAGCCACAGGCAGCCAAAGGGGTTCGCCGGAAAGGTAAGTCCAATGAAGCGCAAGAATCTAGCGGTAGCCGCTGCGGTGATCACCACCGTGGCGCTGGCCGCTGCGATCGTATGGGTAATGGTCCAGCCCGATCGCACGCAGCCCAAGCACCGTACGCAGCCCGATCACACGTGGATCGAGCCCTACGGTGGGTGCAAGGAAGCCGCACTCTACCCCGGCACCCAAGGGTGGAAAGAGTGCAAGGAGCGGGGGTTGCTGCCATGAGGTCACCTGAAGATGGGCACAGTCCTGCGTGCTGGGTCCGCGCCATGAAGATGGTGTTGGACGAAGAACGTGACTACTGCACGTCAGCTCTGTACAGCGGAGCAACTCCGTTCCGCATCTGGTTGCAAGACAACGGGCCACTTCACTACGCCGAAGACCGGCTCAGACGAGGGGTGATCCGCTGCATCTGTACGGATTGACAGATTGGACGGGGCCTGTCGGCCCCGTCCTTTCCCCCAGACCCGAACACGATGATCTTCCGCGACGACGATGATCTTCGGCGACAAAGTAGTTGATCCTGCAGATTGTCCACGACGGGGCTGCGTGCTAGGCTAGCCATAGGCAGCCAAAGGGGCTCGCCAGAAAGGTAAATCGCCATGTTCTATCCCCGCACGATGTTCAACGCAAACTGGTCCAACATCGACCAGGACGTCTACCAGCACGTGAGCGGCTACACCGTCTACCCTGCCGAGTTCGGCGGTTGCTGGACGGTCAGCCACCCGTCCAGCAACGAGGAAGTTGTGTTCCCAACGTTGCAGTCCGCCGTGGACGCCGTGGGGTTGGGCAGTCCCGCCCTCCCCGCCAACCTCGGCGGTACCTGGATCAACTGAGTACCGCCGCAAAGGACGGGGGCGCTGGTGGTGTCCAGCGCCCCTGTCGCGTGTCTGCGGACCCGAACACGATGATCTCCCGCGACGATGATCTCCCGCGACGATGATCTTCGGCGACGACGACACGATGATCTTCGGCGACGACGACACGATGATCTTCGGCGACGACGACACGATGATCTTCGGCCGACCCGAACATGACAGCGATCCCATGACGATCTGGGGACGCGATTTGACGTCCCAAAACGACCCAGATTTGACGTCTTCAGACGGCCTTGCAAATCCTCCAAAAAAGCGGGTACAGATCTGTACCCAAAGTACCCTCAAAATGCTAGCCAGATCGTCGTGGGTACATGGGTACGCTGGGTACACCCCCTGAAAGCAACAATCCACGAATTTCCCCACACAGGGGGGTGATCTTCTCTCTTTTTTCGATTCACTACCCCTGTACCCTCGTACCCCAACAAAACACGCCCCATTTTTTCCATTTTCATGTTCTCTGATACCCGCTTTCAGGGGGTGTACCCACTGTACCCGTACCCACCCCTCAAATCGGGCATAACGACCACCTCGTACCCCCGAAATAACCCCCGAAGATCCTCCTGATACACCCCCAAGATCCCATGTTCTGTCGCACGTCCGCCGACAAAATACTTGACCCGATTTACCTCGCCAGACGCCCCCGCGTGCTAGGCTAGCCATAGGCAAACAGGCCAGGGAAAGTCCCCGGCCAGATAGAAAGGTAAACAATGAAACTCATTGATCAGGACACCTACCAGCATTCGTCCGGGTACATCGCATTTATCGCCGAAGACGGACAGCGCTGGTGCGTGATGCACCCGTCCAACAACAACGAAATCATGTTCCCCTCCAAGGAAGATGCCTTCGCCGCAATCGAGTCCGGTGACCCCACCCTCCCAGCCAACCTCGGCGGCACTTGGATCAACTAAAACGTCCTGTGGCTAGTCACCGCACCCTCCAGCGTGCTAGGCTAGCCACAGGCAAACAGGCCGGGGAAAGTCCCCGGCCAGATAGAAAGGTAAGAAGATGGGCAACTATCACGCACTCCTGGCTAAGTCGCCAGCGTTTTTCGCGCAAGAAGCAGGATTCACCAACGATTTTCGGCCTCCCCCGTCGTGGGTGCTGGATCGGCTCGCCGAAGAGACCATCACCGGCAAGTTCGACGCATCACCGTCCAACGTATGTCAGTCATGCTGGATGGCCCGCTCCGTCAACGGCGTGTGCGGGTGCGACGACGACTGACTCCCTTGTTCCCGTGGGGGGAGCGACCAAATAGTTGATCCCCCCACTGGTCAACGGCTGGCCTACCTGCTAGGCTAGCCATAGGCAACTAGCCGGGGAAAGGCCCCGGCTAGATGGAAGAAAGGCAAGACAATGGCAACATCCACCAAGGCGGCTCCGGCTGCTGCGAAGAAGGCGGCTCCCGCCGCTGCGAAGAAGGCGGCTCCCGCCGCTGCGAAGAAGGCGGCTCCCGCCGCTACGAAGAAGGCGGCTCCGGTCGGTCCCCTGCGCGATATCGACAGGGACGTGTTCAAGGCCGACGTCAAGGCGCTCAAGGCGTCCGCGGGTGTGGAGCTGGCTCACACCTTCGCCCACCTGTCCTGGACCTCCACGGACACCGACCCGCTCACGGTCATGAGCAAGATGTCCGGCAACACCCGTCGCAACGACGCCGTGGCGTGGCTGGACTCCAAGGGCGTGATCCGCGAGCCCATCCCCGTCCAGGTCGCCACGCTGGTCAAGGCCCTGCGCGAGGCCGGGGCCGAGTCCGCTATCGTGAGCCGCATCGCGGCTCACTACGGGGTCGGTGATGACCTGATCTAGCACCTCCCCCGGTTCCGCGCAGGCGGCGTCGGTTCACGACCGGACCGGGGACTGAGTGGGTCACCAGGACTCACCGAGAGAGAAAGAGAGAACAATGTACGAAGTGTCCGTTTTCCCCACCGATGTCTGGGAGTTGTTCCCGGACCACGACGTCCTCGGGGCACACTTCGCGCTCACCACGTCCGACTCCGGCCGGGTGATCGGCCTCGCCCTCCTGGAAGAGGGAAGGCCCGATGTCGTGGTCATATTCGACATGATCATCAACCCGTACAACGACGCCGGTGAGTCACCGTACTACGGGGAGTTCGTCGACGTCGTGGATGATGTCGAACGGGCGCTCGCGTTGGTGGAAGAACTCGCGGAGGTCAACTGATGTCCACCGACAAGGCGAAGCAGGGATTCCACCACCGGATCTATCCGTACATGGACATCTTTGTCCAGTACGGGAACGAACGCGAGGGTCAGGAGCCTTGGATCGTGCGGGACAGGAGCTATGCCCTCCGCAGTCAACGTCGCGGGTACGGCAAGGCGCTCGTCCGCGTGTGGACTCCCACCGACTGGGTGGAGGTGAACGAGTGACCTCCCAGGATCTGCACCTCGTCGACGGGTTCCACTGCCGATTCAACTCGACGGATCGGTACGCCGTCGCCGAGACACGTCGCATCTTCCGGCGACCGGGTGCTCCTCGGGAGGGCGACGTGTGTCTTGATCTCGGAGCGCACATCGGGTCGTTCACGCGGCGAGCTCTCGACGTCGGGGTGGACAGCGTGATCGCCGTGGAGCCCGAGTCCACGAACTGTGATCTGTGGCACCTGAACATGAGTGGTCATTCGGGGGAGGACCGAGCCACTCTCATCCAGGCCGCCGTGGACGGCGAGGGAGGAAGAGACATCCCTCTGTTCCTGTCCAGCACCTACGGACACACGACCGTGCAGACCAACCGGAGCAAGGGGCGCGATCACGTCAGCGTGCCGACGGTTGCCTTCTCCGACCTCGTGAACGAGCATGCGCCCACGTTCATCAAGATGGATGTGGAGGGGGCCGAGTACTCGCTCGGTCTGCCGCACGGGATTCCGCCGACGTGCGATCGCATCTTCATCGAGTTCCACCTCACCTTCGGGAATCGCGAACGCGGGATCGCTCTGCGTCAGGCTTTCCTCGACAGCGGGTGGTCGCCCGTGTGGGAGCTCGGCTCCTCCACGAAGGCGAACATGGAGGGGGTGTACGCCCGATGAAGACACGTCGTCCGTCGCTGCGTCACGGTCTTCCGTACGGGTGGTGGAGGTCACCCGACTTCTGGGCAGCCGTGTTCTTCCTGTCCGTGTTCTGTTCCTTCATGACGGTGGTGTTCCTCGCGTGGTGGCTGGACCTCAGGCCGTGACGACGAGGAGGGCTGATCACCGTGCGTGAGAAGCGCGTGGAGCAGGAGCTCTCTCGCTCCGTCAAGGACGTCGGGGGGTGGTGCGTCAAGATCCTGCCCAGCGTTGCCGGTCTGCCTGATCGGCTTGTCTTGTTCCCGGACGGGAGGATCTTCTTCGTGGAGCTGAAGTCTCCGACCGGAGTTCTCTCCCCTCGTCAACACGTCATCCACAACCGACTCGGTACTCTCGGACACACGGTGATCGTCCTCCGCACTCCGGAGCAAGTGACCGAGTGGGTGTCCCTCATGGACAACACCGCCGAGCCTCTCTGAGCCTCCGGGCCAGCCCAGCCAGCCCAGCCTACCCGCCCACCGTGGACGAGCTTCAGCGAGCCGTTCTGACAGTCCTGAGGCTCGCCTACCCAACTACCCCCACACGCGCGCGTACGAGAGACGCCCCCTCAACGACGACAAAGTAGTTGATCAACAGGCTAGCCAACGGAAAAACCCCCTGCTAGGCTAGCCATAGGCAACGCGCCGGGGAAAGGCCCCGGCATGAGAGAAAGGTAAACAGATGAACACTGGTGAACTGTCCGAAGAACTGGCCCGGTTGGAGGGCACCCGGTTCTTCGCGAACAAGCCGCGCAACGTCCCCCAGAGCGAGTGGCTCTACAAGGCTGCGCTGCGTGAGTTCGGAAGGTTCGGTCAGTACGACAACCTCGGCTATCACTACGCACGCCTTTCGGCGTTCGCCCGGATGCAGGAGGGACAGAAGTGATCTACCTGCTGGCTGCGTCAGTCGCGTACGGCGTGTTCATGACGCTTCTGTACATGATCCTGGCCAACGAAGTGGAGGAGCTGACCGCAGCCCTCCGTGACTCCAACAAGAAAGAAGGAAAGTGATGAACGATTGGATCGAGAGCCTTCCTGTCGAGAAGGTGAACGAGTGGATCAAGGTGAACGGCGAAATGGCCTGTGACGCCTACGGCGTGGCCGACAAGCACTTCGCCCTCTGGCTCCACTATCTCAACAGGGCGTGCCTCCGGCGAACCGGGATGTCCTTCCGGGACTTGGAGGACTGGGACTACTGGTCGGCATACGACGGTGGATCGTCCCCGGTGGAGGCGTGCGTTGACATGTTGGACGACAACGGCTACAGCGACTTCGCGGAGGTGATGTGATGAACACGAGGATTGTTCGCACCGTCGAAGAGTTGTTCGAGGTAATCCCTGAGACCATAGGGTTCACACCCACCGACTCGCTGGTGATCGTCGGGCACAACGGATTCACGTCGCGTGTGGACGTGCCCATCGGTCCGGACGAGATCTCCGACGTGGCAGCCTCGTTCGAGCCTGCCCTGAAGCACATGTCCGACGAAGTGACGGTCGTAGTCTACGGGTACGACCAGACGTGGGTGAACGAGAACATCCCCGACATGGTGTTCGAGATCCTGCCCGGGATCCGGGTGCGACACATGATCGCGGCTCCGGAAGATCCCGCAGGGCCGACTCGCCAGAGCATTGTGGAGGTTGCGTCGTCCATCACCGATCCGGTGGCGGCTCTACGTCTGGCCTGGACTTCGTGGCGAGAGGGGAACGGGGCTCTAGCCAACATCTTCCTGGATCGAGTGGTGACGCTGGAGATCCCACCTGAGATCGAGGTGTTCCGGTTCGCCCTAACTCAGATCCTGAGCAACGCGATCCATCCGCACGATACGGGTTCGGAAGCCCTGTACGAGACTGCGATGAAGGAGTTGGAGTCGTTCCAACAGACGACAAAGTAGTTGATCAACAGGCTAGCCAACGAGGTACGTACCTGCTAGGCTAGCCATAGGCAACGCGCCGGGGAAAGGCCCCGGCATGAGAGAAAGGTAAACAGATGGGCAGCAGAACGGACTACTCGGACTACGAGTATCTCGCCCGAGAACAGGTGATCTTCACCTTCCCGGAGGGAACGAACACCGTGGGTCGTGTGGAAGGGATTGTCATGAATGGCGAGGAGAGACTGTGGATGGTCTCGGCTTCGCGCGAAGGTAAGACCTCGCTGGATCAGTACTTGGTTCACCCGACCAACGTCATTCCACTCCACGACGTCCACGCTCACGTCAGCATCTGGTCGCGGGACTGTGACGGGGAGCATTCCAGCGGATACGTGGAGACGCTGATCAACAAGGAGAGGCAGGACGTCTACGGGGACATCGAGTTCAAGCTCCGCATCATCTCGCAGGTGGTCGACGTGACCACTGAGGGGACGCTGAAGGTCAGGGAAGACGGAGCCACTTGGACGGAAGTCCGAGAAGAGGGCTACCTCACCAAGGAAGCGACGTGGCACTCACTGGCCGAGTGTCCCGGATTCACGGACGACTGGCAGCGGGATTACACCGCCGAGAGAATGGGGTACTGACGTGAACACCGTGCATCTCCTGCCAGACTCTCTGGTCGGTATGTCGGTAGACGTGTTCGGGAGAGACCCGGACTCAGACACCGGACTCGCCATCGCTCTGATCTACAACTACGACGACAGTGGGACTGTGGTCGTACTTCACGCCCATATTCTGTACCCTCGGGTGGAAGGGAAGGTTCTAGGTGCTTTCAACTCCTGGGATGAAGCCTTCCTGTTCGCGGTGGCCTGTCTGACAGAGGAGGAGAACAATGAGTAGATCAACACGACCGTGCCCCTGCGAGTGTAACTCGGGTGGCTTCTGCGGAGGATGCGGACACGCTGGATGTGGAGGACGACGATGACGTGGATCGAGCAAACCGAACGATGCATCGATTGCAGCGAGGAGGTGACCCTCTACACGAATGGTCGCCTCGCGTCAGCGTCAACGAACGCACGTGAAGCGATCGGCGTGTGGCGTGACGGCGTTCTCTTTGTGACTGCCTGTCCTTCCCAGCCAGACGATGAACCGTTCGCATGCAACGCATTCATCACGTTCCCAAACGAAGGACGCGTGATCAAACCCACCAGCGCGATGCTCTACTACGCGCAGCCTATCAGCGACGAGGAGCTGTGATGATTTGTCATAGTTGTGATCAACCGATTAACGATGGCGATGAAGTCATCGTCACTATTCCCATGGAGATGGTGCGAGGAGAGCTCAAACAATCAGACGTTGAGTACATAGCACATGAATCATGCGATGACGAAGAGGAGGAGGATTGGATGCTGGCCAACCCCGGCTCCAGTCTGTCGGAGTGGGTCCACGAGATGGTCGAGATCGGAGCGTTGTGATGGACGACCCGTACGAGGAGCCAGCCCACATCAGCAGTGGGTGGTCGATCACCGTGGGCGAACTCCGCGAGGCGATCAGGAACATCCCTGACGACTACGAGGTGATGCTGGAGAACGCGGAGGTCGACGACTGCGAGATCTCCAACGTGAACATCAACCTCTCGTACCCGCCGTCAGCCACGGGGTCGCCCGGTCTGCTCGTCCTCGGGGGCGGGCAGATCGTCACCAGCGAGTACGACTACCACAACCGGATGGACGCGCACCACACGGTCGGCGGCGACCAGTGGTGGAACAACCACCGGGAAGACATCCCTCGGGGCTGGGTGACGCGGGGATGAAGCGACTGCGCTTCCGGTTCAGTCACCGGGCAGGAGGTCGGTACTACTGGCGACGCCCGTCCCCGGAGTACGGACCTACGTACGAGGAGGTCGTGTCCTGCTCCGTGCTGTGGTTCTGGGGCTGGGTCACTGACGACACCACCCTCCCGCCCTGCGACTCGGACTGCGAGAAGCGAGGGACGTGGGGAGCCACGGGCATGATGCCTGACGACAACCACATCCTCGTTCGCACGGAGAACCGCCAGTACATCACACACAAGAAGGAGACCTGATGGACCAGACACAAGCGACCTACGCCGCCGAGGATCTGTGGCGCAGCCGAGAGCGTCAGACCCAGATCCTGTTCGGGGATTGGCACGAGATCCAGCCGTTCTACGTCACCCTCGCGGCGGCATTCCGGGCAGCGGGTGACACCGTCTACCCGCCGACTGTGAAGCCGCGCAAGGGAATGTTGAAGGCACACTACGACCCGACCACGTCGACGGTTCACATCCCCCCGTACGACAAGGGCGGAATGTGGGCGCTGAACGTGGGTATCGCTATCCACGAGTTCGCACACCACGTCGCCGGAGCGGGAGCAGGTCATGGACCAAGGTTCCGGGCCGCGATGGTGGATTGTCTCAAGGTCTCCGGGTGGAATCACGCTCTGCTGGAGGAGTGCTACGCCGAGGCAGGCTTGACCTTGTCGGACAAGGACGACGGCATCCTCTCCCGAGTGTCCAAGGTCTACGCGCAGGCGGATGCCCCCGGTCGTACCGCCGAGGAGAAGCGGATGTTCCTGGAGAAGGCGCAGGTCATGGCGGCTGAACACTCCATCGATCTGGCACTCCTGCGGAAGCGACAAGCCGATGCTGACGACAAGTCCGGAGAACGGGACAGACCCACCACCGGGAAACTGTTCGATCTCACGAGCCTGACCAACACCACGCATCGCAACCTGACGGTGGATCTGGCCAACGAGATCGCAGCGGCGCACGGAGCCAAGGTCACGGTGCGAGGGAAGTCTAACTACCTGACGTTCTACGGCTTCCCGGAGGACATCCACCTGACCGAGTTGATGGTGACCCGTGTGACACCCATGATGTTCGAGGAGGCAGACGTGTACGTCAAGTCACCGGAACGTCGAGCGAGTGGAGTGGCCGCAGTCTCGGCAAGGATCACGTTCTGTCAGAACTTCGCAATAGAGATCGGCAACCGATTGCGTGCTGCTGTGGCTCAGACCCGGACGGCAGTTGCCGAGACGCTCGCACTCACGGATGGATCAGTCAGCGCTGAGATCGCCCTGCGTGAGAAGGAGATCGAGGTCAACGACTACGTGAACTACGTGTTCAAGCAGAACGGTGTGCGCGGCTCTTGGAAGGGATCCAGAACAGGATCGTGGTCCAGCGGTGCCGCGAACGCAGGTAGGGAAGCAGGCCAACGGGCCAATCTATTCGGAAGGAAGGAGGTAACGGGATGAGAGAAGTATGTATCACTCATCAAACCCCGCTGTGTGCGGTGAAACCGGAGTCGGACTGCGTGTTCGGTACGGAGGCAGACGTGTGGGGTGACACGGAGGCAGGACGCTTCATCAATGCGTTCTACAACGTTCTCGAACGAGAACCGGGCAAGCCCCCAACACCCACGAAGATCAACAAGGAGTTAGGTAAGGACACGAACCCTCGATACAACAGTCCGCTGAACGTGTTGAACGGGCGGATGTCGGTACTACGTCGGCGGCTCTTGGTGGAGAACGGCTTCACACAGGAAGAAAAATTCGGAAGATGGAGGAAGCAATGAGTTTGTCGTACAGTCAGATGGAAGAGCACATCTCAGGTGCTCGTGTGGCGTTGGATGCAGCACGTAGTCCCGAGAAGGCTGTGGTGTTGTCCTCGTTGGCGAGCGCACACGCACTCGTCGTCATTGCGGAGTGCATGTACCGGAACACGAGGAGGAAAGAGTTGTGAAGGATTGGAATCCGAACCGGGAGCAACTGTTGTGTCGGGATGTCCAGCACGCCTGGACGCCGACCACCGCCCGAACGATTCGGAATCGTGGGATCACACAGGGGTTCATCCGTTCGTTCGTGTGTTCTCGGTGTGGGACCACGAAGTCACAGAGACTGGACCTCGATGGGTACTTGCTGGGCAGCAACATGAAGTATACCGACGGATACGTGCGCCCCGGTGAGGGACGGTTCACGCGCTACGAGCGTGCCGAGCTCCGCCTCCAGAACATGGGTGACAACCACGAGGAGGACAGTGATGGATGACAGTTCGGTGGAGGATTTCGCGAAACACCTCGACGAACTTCGGGAGATATCCAGGATCTTTGTCGAAGCGTTCGTCGCAGAAGGGTTCAACCGGGAACAGGCGTACGAGTTGTCAACGGAAATGTTGAAGGGAATGCTGAGGAGTGAGCTGTGAGAGAGATAGTGGTGCGAGTCGAGTGCGACGTATGTCGTAGTCAGATCGTGGAGAACATCGAGGGGAGTAACCAAGTCAAGATCACTATCCAAGGGGTGGACAGGGAGATGGACTTGTGCGACAAGTGCGTCACCGGATCGTTCTTGCAGGAAGCACGTCCCGTCCAGAACGGCAAGGGTACTCGTAAGAAACCCGCGAAGCCTGGAACCACGGGGCCACATCAGTGTCCTCGATGCGAGATGAGGTTCACCAAACCGATGGGGGTTAAGCGACACATGGAACGGATACACAAATCGTGAAGCACACATCGGCAGTACGGGATGCGCTGATCGACCCGTTGGACCTACTACAACTCGCATTGGACGTTGCTGCCGTTCCTCACCACGAGTTGGATCCCCGCCTGCACGACTACCAGCGGCGAGCGGTCGCACATCTGTACGCCAATCCACGGTCGGCTTTGTTCCTGGTGCCCGGACTCGGGAAGACAGCAGTCACTCTGTCCGCACTCACCGAGGTACACCTTCCGGCGCTGGTGATCGCGCCGAAAAGGGTGACCGAAGAGACGTGGCCGGTAGAGATCCCCAAGTGGAGACCTGACTTGACGTACACGCTGGTACGCGGGAACAAGGCACAGCGACTGAAGCGTCTTGACGAGGACTCCGACATCCACCTAATAACGAGAGACACCTTCGGCAGTGACCTGAACGTCGGTAGGAAGAAGCACGGCTATCGGACTGTCATCATCGACGAGTTGTCTGGGTTCAAGAACCGAGGGTCGCAACGTTGGAAGCACGCCAACAAACTCGTCAGAGACGTGCCGTACGTCTGGGGTCTCACAGGAACACCGACTCCCAACAGCCTGCTGGACTTGTGGCCGCAGTTGTTCCTCATGGACAGGGGTGCTCGGCTAGGACGCACTGTCACGTCCTATCGGACGAAATACTTCTCCGTCGGGAAGAGGTTGCCGAACGGAGTCATCACCGACTGGACGATAAAGCCGGGTGCCGAGGAGAGGATACACACTCTCATCGACGACATCTGTATGTCCGTGGACAAGTCGAATGTAGACATGCCCGCTAAGTTGGACACCTATCACTGGTTTGATCTCGACCCCGCGTCACGACGAGCGTACAACCAGATGCACCGTATGTATGTGGTCGAGATCAAGGAGACTCTCGCCAGTGTGGAGCACGCTGCTGCGAAGACGAACAAACTAATCCAGATCGCCAATGGGTTCGTGTATCACAGTGGGTTGATCGGTGTGGACGAGTCAGATCAGGCAGACGTCACGCACTACCACATGGACAAGATGGAGCTTCTCCAGTCGATCCTGGACGACGCGCAAGGCTCTCCGGTGTTGGTGTTCTACAGGTTCGACGAGGACAAGCGACGGTTGCTACACCTCCCCGGTGCGGTAGACATCAAGACACCGAACTCTGTGGACAGGTGGAACCGAGGCAACATCCCCATCCTCATCGCGCACCCGCAGTCGGCAGGTCACGGGTTGAACCTACAGAAAGGTGGGAGTGTCATGGTCTGGTACGGGATGACGTGGTCAAGCGAGGAGTACCAGCAGGGGGTAGGTCGGTTGGTTCGGCAAGGGCAGCCCAGTCCGGCGGTAGCCGTCCATCACATCCTGGCCAAGGACACCACAGACGCACTCATGCTGGACGTCGTTCAGGGTAGGATCACAAGGCAGGACGCGCTGCTGAAAGTGTTGGAGAAGTGATGCGTGAAGGACGAGAACTTGCCCTACGTCTGGACGACGGGACGGTGATCCGCGACAGCGACTGGAGGTGTGTGGCCGACATCATGTGGTCGTTCCACGGGTTCTTCACGAACGTGGTCTACGGAACCATCATTTATGCAGACACAGGAGAGGTACACGAGCACCACAGCGCCGACTGATCGGTGACGGCTTACGGGTTTTCAAGTGCGGAGAGGCGATTCTCGATCGTGGTCTGGTTTTGTTCCAACAGGTAGATGCGCTCTCGTAGGCCGAGTACCCACGGGCCACCTGCGATCGAGTAGCCCCAGTCCCCGTTTTGGGAGTTGTATCCGACTACGCGGTCATAGTCCCCGGCGAAAGAGTTGAACCCGAGTAGCGGGTCTGGGGTCGGGATGCTGTTCCATACACCGGGCTTTGTCCGCCAGTAGTCGGTGCCGTCAGTCCACACTGCCCCGTCTGCGAGTCCCCACATTTGCGTGTAGGGATAGTTTCGGTGGTCGCCGCGCCAACCCCCACCGGGTGACCACCAGCGCCCGTCGCCGGGGGTGCTGTCGCCAACCCAAGTCTCAGTGTCGGTGTAGGTGACCTTCCGTGGGTAAGGGAGCGGATTGGTGGGGCCACCAGCGACCGTACTCCATACCCCCGCTGGGGTCAGGTGATGCCAACCAGTACCGTCCCATGCGAGAGTGTCGCCCGTCTCCATGATCGGGTAGGCGTACTGGATGTCTACTCCGGCAGGTGGGGTGGTGATGATCCACGCGCCAGTGGTCGTGTCCACCTTGTACCAGTCGCCGTCAGAGTTGATGACCCAACCTGACTGAACTTCGCCTTGTGGGGACAGCGTGCCGCCTGTGATGAGTGCCGGGGCAGCAGTACCATCCGTCCAATAAATCTCGCCAGTGTTCCAATTCATCAGATAAACAACGCCGCCGGACACGCCGCCTGGCTCCATGCCCGTAGGGAGTGCGAACTCCCAGCCACCGTGAGCGTCACCGCCGATAGTGACCTGAGTGAAATCCTCATTGGGGAGCATCCATGCGATATCTCCACCAACGAAACCGAACACCATCGCGCCAGCAGGCATGGTGATCGGGACGGGCTCCGGGATCGTTACACCGACGTACTTCCAGTCCACCCAGAATGTATTGGGGGAAACGACAAGCAACCGACCCCCGAGGGTAATTGCGTACTTAACCTGCTCCAACGTCGCAGACCCGGCACCAGCGGGGCCAGCGGGACCTTCCGGACCTTCCGGACCTTCCGGACCTTCCGGACCTTCCGGACCTTCTGGTCCACTGATGATCCGAACGACACCGCCGTTCGTGAGACGTGATCGTCTGCCAGGATTCATGTGTGACCAGACGGTGACGGATCCCTGCATGAGGAAACCACCCGCATCTAGTCGCACCCTGCGACACCTGTCCACCAACGCTTGAGGAATAACCCACGTGGCCGTCGTGTCGCCGTCGGAGAGAGACGCCACTCCCGTCCAGACAGTCCCGCCGAATCTGTCGTAGAACGACAACTCTGGAGCGGGATCCCAAGGTCGCGTCACTCCCTCGACGTCAACCCGTCCCAGCGTGAGGGTGTTGTCTCTTCCCAAGATCAAGTCGGCTCTCAGCAGAGAAGGCGCTTCACCTAGATGGGCTGCGTGACCTGACATGTTCCACTCCTCCGCACGGACGACAGGGTAATCCTAGCAAAGTTCCCCCGACATATTAGTTGATCTAACCGCTGGCTAACGAAACTAACACCTGCTAGGCTAGCCGTAGGCAAAGCGCCAAGGGAACCCTTGGTAACTAGTCACAGGCAACGCGCCAAGGATTTCCCTTGGTCACACAGAGAAAGGCAACACAATGGAAGAACACTCCACCCCGGAAAGGTCACAGGGTGAACCGAAGAACCCCGTGATCCCCGGCGCAATCTACAATATGTGCGGCACGGTCTTCATCGCCGTAGACGACACACACCTCGTCCCCATCCTGCGTGACGACAGCGTGCGTAGCGTTGCAACGGACGGGTTTGAGTTGATAGAACAGCCTGGGAGTGAGGACTGGGTCAACCGTATGATCCGAACCCGCAAGGATTTGGCTCGAACTATCTTCGAAGAAAGGGACGGACACCGACGCCTCAGACAATATCTCGATGAACTGAAGGAAGCCATCTTGGAGAAGGCTCTCCAACAGGACTGGTGCCATGAGTACGACGAGTTCGCTTTGGATTGGGATCTCCTCCCGCGCAACCGTGAGTACGAAGTGTCCGTGTCCATTCCGGTCATGGCCAAGGACGAAGAAGATGCCCGTGAGTTGGTTTACGAGCACTACGGCTTGTCGTCAACAGCCGAGTTCTCCGTGGGTGAGCCAACCATCTCAGTCTCGGAGGTGTGACATGAACTACGAAACCGCGACCATGAATGCCGGGAACATGGAGTACGACGCCAAGGAAGCCGAGGTTGTGATCGACGAACTCATCGCTACCCTGAGAAGCGCACAAGCCGAAGGTGCCACACACGTTGTGTTCTTGTCCGGCAACTACCGAGGACCGCAGTACGTCCGCATCCGTATGGAGTACGACTGGCTGGGTGATGAGTGATGGACATCCACGACTTTGTCTATGACGTTGACCCTGACTGCACTCACGAGAACAAGGATTACGATCCGGGTAACTACGTTCCCCCGTACGGTTGGGAGATCTACCCCGGATGGTACTGCACGGATTGCGGGGAGATGTTGGACATTCAGGACAAACCTGACATGACACCGCCGGGACCGTCCCGAGAAGAACTGACCGAAGAACAAGACAACCCCCTGTGACCACAGGGACTATCAGAAACGAGAACAACAGATGATTGCATTGGCTATCGCATGTGTTGTCGGTGGTGTATCGGCAGGGTACGCCTTCGGCCTCCACAGGATGCTCCGTATGAGCGAAGACCTTCGCAAGGCAGAGCACCTCGTGGACTACTACCAGAACTGGGAGCTCTTGGCCCTGACAGACAAGGAGCGATACGAGAAGACCGAGAAGCGTTTGAACGATCGGATCAAGGAGTTGGAAGAACAGGTCAGCTCCTACGACACCAGCCTTTCCATGGTCTTGGACGAGGTGGGTAAGTGAAGACCACCCCCAACCGGGAGTCCATCCTCAACCTCATACGAGGGGAGCGTACTCGTCAGATCGAAAAGTATGGAACGAATAACCGCAACTTTCTGGGGTTCGGCAGTAACCTGTCTGCCTACCCGTGGTTGATGCCATACAGTGACTCGGGCAGCGCAAAGATCGAAAAGGCATTCCGCGCCGATTACGAATCGTATGAACACTCCTACGGTGCGCCCACTTGGATGCACTTGATCCGTGAGGAGGTTGCGGAGTTGTTCGACAGCGACACCATCAACGAGGCGATCGCAGAGGCCGTTCAAGTGGCCGCGTTGTGTGTCAGCCTGTGTGAGTACCTACTGTCCGTAGATGGAGATGACCTGTGATGACCACACAGCCCGGTAGATATCAGCGGCGCGTCGCCGAAGTTGAAGCTGCCCTGTTTGAAGGAGGTGCCAAGGCAGCCGGACCTATTATCCGATGGATCTCGGACAACGGGGGTGCCGCGTCGTACGAAACTGTCGGGGTGAATGAGACTACTGGTGTGATCTCAATCGTAACGTACGACGACGGGGTGATGCCCGCTTACCCTGGAGACTACATTCTGATGAAAGACCGAGGTGGCTTTCAGATCTGGAAACCCGAGACGTTCAACAACACATTCACACCCGCCCCGTCGTTCGAACTAAATGACGCCAACCGAATGCTCGTCTATCGGGCGTACGACGACGGGGATGGAAACACGGTCGCGATCCAACCCAGTAGCACTCCCGGATATTTCGAGGGGGTGTACGACGACACGGTAGTTATGTCCGGCATCGAGGTCGGCGGGAAGCTCTACAGTATTTGCCCTCAGTCAGGTGGTGGATCTGTGTCTGTTCTCGTTGGCGATGAGATCGTACACAACGGCATCGGCCCTGTCTTCGATTCTTGGGCGGAAGCATACGCATACGTCAAAGGCTTGACGGCAAGAACAAACGATTGATCAAAACAGGAGAAAGGTGAACAGCATGACCACGATTGAATTTGGAGAACTCCCTGACTCCCCGCGGAGCATGGGCGTGAAGTACGACCACGAGGGGATTGTCAAACTCCTCCAAGAACGACCGGGTGAGTGGGCCAAATGCTACCCGGACGCTCCGACATCCTTGGCCAGCAACATCCGAGCTGGGAAGGTGGCTGCGTATGTGCCATCACATCGGTTCGAAGCCGTGGTGCGGAACTCGAAAGACAGCAGGGGGGAGATTTGGGTTCGGTTCATCGGTGACGATTATGATCCGAACACGCTCCTCTGATCCGCGTGGTCAAAACAATAGATCGTGGATCCGTGAACTCGTCTCTGTGTTGGAGTACCGGAAGGTCGAAAACAACTGCTCGTTGGAACTCGGTTAGGGGTAAGTCGTGGAACTCGTTCGTTGATTGGCTGAATCCCGCGCATCCGCTCTCAACAAAAGAAGTCAACCCCTACGTAGGGGGGACGTTGATCAACGGTAGGCGGACCATGAGCACCGTTGGTCAGCGATTCCTACTGACTTTAGACGCAGACTACGCAGAACCTGGATTCCTGAGTGATGTGGGTCTTTTGTTCGAGGGTGTGTCTTACCTCACCCATACGACGTGGCGTCACACACCCGATGCTCCTAGGTATCGGTTGGTCGTACCGTTGGATCGCGGGGTCACGGGTTCAGAATACATCGAACTTTCAACACGTGTGATGTGTTTACTCGGAGAGGATCAGTTCGACAAGACCACCGTACAGGCGGAACGGTTTATGTGGGGACCATCTACACCTGACCCGGAGACCTACAATCACTTCATTGGTACAGGTGGTGGTTACCTACCTGTAGACGAATGGCTGGGTGGCTCAGAAGGCCGTTCAGAGGCTCCGCAGGGTGTACCTGCACATAACCCACCGCCACACCAAACGGATACTCCAGATACCTCTGAAAAGTCCGGTGACCGTGTGGAGGATGCGATACGTGCCGAGGAGATACTGGGTGATGCGGTTCAGGACATTATCCATCTTCACGAGAGAGGTAAGTTCGCTGGTAGGAACGAAGCGGTCTTTCACTTACTACCCGTTCTACTTCGGTTTGCGAGTGCTGGTCTTCTAGACGAGGATCTCATTCTAGACAGCCTGTTCAATGCAGCACAGCAAGTGGAGAGTGACGAACCGTACACCCCAGAAGAGTTCTCAGTAAGTGTTGCGTCTGCTCGCAAGTACGCTGAAGAAGAGGGTGCAACAGTCCCGTATTCTACTCCGTGGCGTCGGGCTGTGGAAGACTTCACCGAGATTGAGGAAGATGTTGATCTATGGTCTCTCACACCTCAACTCAAACATGTCGCTCAGGCTGCGGACAACATAGGTTGCAGTCGAGCGTCCATGTTGGCGGTCACCTTGTTGAGAGTCCTGGTTCAGGTTGATCCGGGAGTGCAGTTGGCAGGTTCGAGAGACGGGTCTGTCGGGAGTAGGGCGTCTCTCAATCTAGGGGTGGTGTTGCTGGGTGCGTCTGGCCAAGGAAAATCCACGGTAGCCGAGGCTAGTGCCGACCTACTACCAGCATCGGAGATCTTCCGTAAGAGCAAGATGGCCACGGGGCAAGGGTTGATCCAAGCGTTCCTCAGATGGGATGAGGGTGAGCAAGAAAACGTCTTGGTCAACCAACCTCACGCTCTGTTCTGGTTCGACGAAATCGACGTGCTGGCCGCAACTCACGAAGACTCCACCAACACCGTATTGGGTGAAGTGCGGACAATGATGACGGGAGGTCATACAGGAACACAGACGGCCACGGCCAGTCGCCGTCGTAATCTACCTGCTCGGTCGTACAACTTCCAGTTGGCGATCAATGCTCAGCCGTCACGAACGAAGGTGTTGCTAAACGATCGAGAAGGAGGCACCCCTCAACGATTCATCTGGACGCCTGTCATCGATCGAGCGCAGGTCGTACATCCCAAGGACAGACCGGAGTGGCCGGGGGTACTTCCATGGGATCCGTCGTTCCTACTGGAGTTTGACCTTGGGATTCGCGAGGTGGTAGATATCCCACAGTGGTTGAAAGACGAACTCCTGAACTACGACTACGAGATGAGATTGGAGGGTATGGAGGGAGGCCCGCTGAGTAGGAACTCTCACAAGAACCTACTCAGGTTGAAAGTAGCGACGGGAATCGCATTCCTACATGAAAGCCCTGTCGTATTGGACGAGCACGTCCACATCGCAGACCTAGTGGTGAAGGACAGTTACAAGATGCAGCAGAAGTGTGAGCAGATCATCTCCCAGACAGAGTTCTCTGCGAAGTTGGCACGGGCTGAATCTGACGAACGACTAGCCGCTGTGTCTACAGACAAGAAAATGGAATCACTTATGGCTGCGGTCACGAAGAAACTGAAGATGCGTGATGGCTGGGTGGCTTGGCGTGACCTCCGCCCCGCACACCGCGACAGGGCTGTGTGGACAGACCCTATCCAAGAAGCACTGAGGGACGACCCAGACGTAGAAGTGTTCGACGAAAACGGGGAGTTCAGAAAGGCCCGGTGGGTGAAGTGAGGTTGATAGAACGTGTTGACTTGAACTACATCCGGATCGACGGGTTGGCGTATTGGTCTACGTTGGGTGACGACGGACTAGAACTCCCAGGACCGTTCTTGTTCTGTGTGAACGACACTGGTGCGTGGCTACGTGTTACACACGAGAATGGGAGGGTAGGCACGTCGCAGATACATTACGACAACGCAGATCTTTTCAGAGGTTCACACTGGAGCAGGGCTGTGGAGGTGTGGCTTCGAGACGAACCGATCACACGGCTTGACATGATACAGCGTTACCGACATGTAGGACAGACGTTGGAGAATGTTGAAAGGCGATGGTCTGTCTGGGAAGAGGTGTACCAGTGGGAAGACGGGTCTGACCTTATGTGGGATGGGTTGTCGGTTCACAGACAGTTGGAAGCCCGTGACATCGACGGCGTACGTTCCGTCCTCTGGCGTGGGAACGGGTCGTGGCTCAGGCATTGGGACCGTGAAAGGACTAAGCATGGCAAGTGAAGAACGGTTGGAGTTTGTAGCAGAGATGACTCTGCTTGGATTCAATCCATCTCAAATCGCAACTCGGTTGGGTGTGACGGAGAGAACGATACGTAAGGACTTGGAGAAAGTCCGTGTTCGGTGGCAAGAGAACAGGAAGAAGTCGTACTCAGAGTTTATCGAGGAAGAACTGGCTACTCAACGAATGCTGTTGCAAGCGTTGGAAGACGGTATCAAGATGGGGTCTTGGAAGCACGTGGAAACGGCACTCAAGATCACAGAACGACGGTCTCGTGTCGTAGGTCTCGACCACGCTGATCGAATGGACCAAGCACGTGTGGAGATCGAGGCTCGACAACTCGATCTCATCAGCCGTGCGTTGGAGCGAGTGATGGACGTGCTGGACCTCAGTGACGAACAACGTGTGCTCGCTACAGAAACACTCATTTTGGAACTAGAAGAACCTGACATTGAACTGGAGGATTGAGAATGAAACTAATGGTGGGTATCCCCACAGTCTCGAAGCGCAAGAACTGGGCTGCAATCGCATGTTCATCATATGCGAACGAGACCGGAAATGTGGTCGTCGTAGATCAAGGTGAAGGGGAGATCATCGACGGATACCACGAAGGAGAAACATGGGTTCGCACGTCACACGACAACCTCTTGTGTCAGATCCGCACCCTCTGTGATCTGGCAATCATGGAGAACGCGGAGTACCTGTGCCTCCTGGATGACGACGTGACGTACCTCGCTCCTCTCGAAGAGAAAGACGGGGTATATCGGATTCAATCGAAGAACGACGTCCCCGATGCAGAGAACTGGCACACGACCATCACCCACAAGAGCCTCGCTTTCATTGAGGAGAACGTTGATTCCTTCTTCGAGGAAGGGCGGTCTATGGTCCAGATTGCCACCCGACTGTTCTTCCCGAAACCGGGTGCCGAGGTTCCGTTCGTGACTCCGAAAGACCTACGCCGTTTCCCCACCGTGTTCAACGATCACGTGATTTGGCGAGTGGGTCAACTCGACGAGGTGCTTCGAGTATTCGAGGATCTAGAGGTGTTGAACTATTCCGCAGGTGTGGACAAGTCTGCGGCACTGATCAACAACATCCTGGGGTACACGGTTGGGAAACTGGAATGGGTACGTGCCACCAAGCGCGACATCACCGGCAACAGCGACTCCACCATCTACGACTTCTCGGGAATGGATGAAGCAGAACAGAACCTTCATCGCAATACCGAGGATGCGAAGGCCCTGATCAAGATCAAGCCCTTCATCGACGACAGCGGTCTCTACTTCTGGGCCGCTCTTTCTCGCGCTGGAATGCTGAACAACTTCGTCCGCACGCCGTCGAAGTTCACTCTCGAAGAAATGATCGAGGACTTCACAACACGAGCAAACGCTAAGCAAGAAGCTCGGAACAAGAAGACAGAAGAACCAGAGGTCGAGGAGCCAGAGGTCGAGGAGCCAGAGGTCGAGGAGCCAGAGGTCGAGGAGCCAGAGGTCGAGGAGGGGGATCCAGACTACGAGGTTCTACGGAGAATTCTAGACCGTGGACTCGCCACCCGAGACCCCCGGTACTTCAAAGCGGCCTTGATCATCGTTGGTAAATAGATGACTAACAGCCTTGCGGGTGAAAGCGCAACCTGTTAGGCTACACGTAGGCAACACAACCAAGAACCCCTTGGTTGTCTATAGAGAAAGGTGCAACATGAGAGACCTGAATGCGGTAGCCATTTGGCCCGACGGGGAAGTCTACGAGATCACTATGGCGGATACCTTGGAGTCATTTCAAGGGCTTGTCGGCGGGTGCGTTCAATGCGTATTCGGCGAGGATCACGTCATCTACGTAAACGAAGAAGGGTTGTTGCAATCACTGCCCTTCAACCGGAGGGCAACCGAGTTTGCCAACCGATTTGTCGCCAAGGGGCACCTGCTCTACGGCGTTGCCGTAATTGTCGGTCCTGCTGACTTTGAAGGCAACAACACCAACGTTCATCCGAACGTTGCGTCTCAATGTGCGAAACTATGAAGGAGAAATCGTGCAGATCACACTAGATACGAACAATATTTCGGAACAGGATCGCCAGTTCTTGGCGCTTCTGATTGGCGCTGAAGCCGCAGGCACTGAAAGAGAGCCGGCTCCGAAGAAGCCTGTCGCGAAGAAGCCTGTCGCGAAGAAGCCTGTCGCGAAGAAGCCGGAACCGGAACCGGAACCGGCTGCGGAAGAACCTCTCCCCGACGAAGAGCCCGAGGCCGAAGAGCCAGAGGTCGAAGAGGTTGAAGACGTGAGTGACGAAGACCTTCTCGATCTTGCGATCAAGAAGGCCACTGAAATGGTGGCGGGTGGAGATGCTGTGAAGGTGCGCGAGGCACTGGATGCGGCTGGAGCCAACCGAGTTCGAGAGCTGAACAAGGACAACGTGCACGAGTTCTTCAAGGCGTTGTCGTGAAGGTTGCCGTCTACCTCCGAGATGAGTTCACGGATGCCCATCGCGAGCAGATTGCCGTTGTAGTTGACGGTGCTCGGATGGACCGACTGGCAACTCGGGAAGAGATCAAGACGTTCTTCGAACAACACGGATTTGATTGGAAAGCCGTGTTGGAGAAGCAGTTCGCGGAGTACGTCCAACATGACCTAGAGGATTTGATCTGACATGGGTAACGGTCACGCGATTCTCAGTCCCAGTGCAAGCGGTATGTGGAGCACTTGCCCCGCATCCATTCGCATGAGCCGGGACATCGAGAGGGAAGAAAACGTGTATGCCCGAGAGGGCACTCAGTTCCACACCTTGTGTGAAGTGGTGGCACGTCATCGCCTTCTCGGGGGGTCGCGATTCGAGTACGTGGACGGATTCCTGGACTGGATGAACGACACGAACGAGGAGTGGCAGGAGGATCAACTCCGCTACGTCGAGGATTGGATCACATTCCTACAATCCTTCCTCGACGAAGACCCCGGTGCGACCCTGCTCCTGGAACAACGGGTAGACACCCTTGTTCCAGGATGCTGGGGAACCGCCGACGTGGTGATCATCCACACGTACGGACTACTACGTGTGATCGACATCAAGTACGGAGCCGGGGTTCGAGTGTCCGCCGTCAACAACAGTCAACTCCGACTGTACGGGGCAGGCGCTTTGAACACATGTGTTGAGGACGCGCTGACAATACAGGAAATCACGAACGTCGTCTGGCAACCACGGATGAGTAACATCTCGGAAGAGACACTCTCACGCAGAGAGCTCCTCAAGTGGCGGGATGATTTGATCCCGACTGCGAAGTTGGCTCTCAGCGAGGACGCACCGTTCCACCCGAGTGAGTCTGCTTGTCGGTTTTGTCCGGCTGCGGGTGTGTGTTCAGCGCGTTCTCAATACATGTTGAATCAAGACTTTGGAAACCCAGAGATGTTGTCTGGCGATGAAATGGCGGATGCGTTCCGCCGTACTTCTGAGTTGAAACGCTGGATAGCAGACATTGAAGACACCGCGTTGAAACGAGCCTACGAGGAAGCGGGGAGTGTCCCCGGCTTCAAGGTTGTACGCAGCGGGGGACGTCGTCAAATCGTTGACAACGACAAGGCGGTGGAGATATTGCTCAATGCGAATTTCCCGCCTGACAAGGTTTACACCCGTAAGGTCGCCACCCTCGGCCAACTAGATAAGTTGGCAGGGTCGGCAGAAGAGCTCCAGCAGGTACTAGGTGACCTGCTGGTAAAGAGTGAGGGACGCCTGTCCCTTGCTCCGGACAGTGACCCTCGGCAACCTGCCGACGCTGTCCACTCCGCGCAGTCCGACTTCGCGGATATCGAGAAACAAGGAGAAGCCTGATGGCTAAAGTGGTGACCAAGAAACCTGTTCGTCTCACGTTCACGTTCCTCCCTGATGATGAGGGGGTGTTCCGGACCAGCGTGCTCATTCCGAAGAAGGACAAGACGTTGATCAAGCAGATCGACGATGCGATCGAAGAGGCCAAGAACTACGGCAAGACCGCCAAGTGGGGTGGCAAGATCCCCCGCAACCTCAAGATCGCATTCCAGGACGGCGATGACACCGACATCGACAAGTATCCCGAGAACGAGGGACACTTCCTGCTCAATGCCCGGTCCAAGAAGAAGGTCGGTCTGGTCGATGTTGACCGCCAACCCATCCTTGACGCGGACGAGATCTACTCGGGTTGCTGGGCGTACGTCAGTGTGACGTCGTTCGCGTACGACAACGAGTCGAAGGGTGTGTCGTTCTTCTTGAACAACATCATGAAGGCCCGGGATGACGAGCGGTTCGGAGCCAGCACAGCCAGCCCCGACGAAGACTTCGCTGACGTTGAGATCGACGAGGACGACCTCATCTGAGTGAAGCCAACTCTACGCAATATCGCGTAGTATAGACCGCAGCCGGGACGGGGTCGTTCAGTCGGGAGTAGTTGCCACTCTACCGACGACCTGCGTAGGGAAGCGCGGGTGAGCCTTTCTCCCCCGTCCCGGCTGCTCCTTTTTATTTGAAGGAGTGATCATGTCTGAGTTCATCCGCTTTGGCCCCTCCGTCGAGTACGTAACTAGAGATGACGGGGTTGTCGTCCCGATCCGATTCATCGCGGTTGAGCGTGAAGTAGGTGGTGATATCAGATATTTCAAAATGTCGATACCTCTCTCATGTTCGGACGAACACATGGATGCCATGTGGAAGATATGCGAGACCCGATGGGAGCGACGAAACCTTGATCGAAATTGATGTTTCACATGTACCTAGGTCAGACAAAGCCACCGCTGAGATCAAGAAGGCTAAAGCCGCTGTCCTTGGCAACACACCGCTGAAATGGAACAAGGTAGACATAGACCCTGACCTTGCGTTTGACCTTCAAGACCCGCTTGCACCTGTTCGCACGTTGGGTACAAAGCAGTTCTACGACACCGTCTGGGTTTCTGGCGATGGGGATGGTCAGGGATTCCGTAAGGAAATCGGATACCCGAACGCAAACTACTACGTCCAGTTCGCTCTGAAACGGGTGCTCGGTATGGACCTACACCACTTTAGTGACGACGTACTCATTCTCGACACGGAAACCCACGGTTCAGAACATCGGTGGAACATGCCACCACGCGAGTTCTTCCGCCTTGGTCAGTACGCATGGGGCGAGGGTGATGTGGTCTTGACTCAAGACTTCGACGAGGTCGTGGATGCCATACGTTCCGCACGACTGATCATTGGTCATCAGATCCATGCGTACGATCTCTCATACCTGATGGGTGACGAGGCTCTTGGTCTCCCAGTGTTCGACACGTTCATCCACGCTACCTGTGTGACCCCCGCCCCCGACCGTTTTCTGAACTCCCGTGGCGTGACGCAACTGTCGAACTCACCTGGATCTGCAATGGCGTTCCATTCTCTCGAGAACATGTGCTTCACCTACGGCATTCCAGGGAAGCACGGTGATCTCAAAGAAATGGCGAAACGATACAGGTGTGAGATCGGCGAGATTCCAATCAACGAGGAATACGAAGACTACGCTCGTCAAGACGTAGTGGCGAACCGTGAGTTGGCACGCGCCATGCTGAGTGTCGCCAAGCCTACGAAGTACGAACAGAGAGAACAGGAAGTGGCGGCGATAAACGCGCAAATCTCTCGCAACGGTTTTCGTGTGGATCGAGCGGTGGCGAGTAAGCGGGTTGCCGAACTCCAACGTCACAAGGACGCCCTCCTCGTTGATCTGGTCATGGATTACGGGTTCCCGACCGGGGGTAAACAGCCGTGGCGGAGCAACGCCGGAAAGCAAGCCATTCTGAACATCCTTGGCCCAGATGCGGAGCGCCTGCCCAAGACGAAGAAAGGTGCGCCGTCCTTGTCTGGGGATGCGATCAAGAGTGTGACCGAAGGCACCCACAACGAGGCCCTCGGGCAAGCACTTTGTGAACTGCTGGGGCAGAGATCGTTAGCCCAACTCGCACTGGACAACGTGCATGACGATGGCTTCGTACATCCGGACATAACGTCGCTCCAACGATCACGCAGGTTCTCGGTATCTGCGCCCGGTCTGTCTATTTGGACAGCACGTGGTCCGGGGGCTGTGGAGAAGTCGTACTTCGTGGCCGACAGCGAAGATCACGTCCTGTACGAGATGGACTTCTCTGCGGCTGACGCTCGTGTGGTTGCAGCCTACAGCGGTGATAAGCACTATCTGAGAGATATGACCAACCCTGACTTTGACGCTCACGCGCAGACAGCGCGATGGTGTTTCGGCAGTGAGTTCCAAAGCGATCCGAAAGGCTACCGGCAACGTTCCAAGCCAATCACCCACAGCATTCCCTACGGTGCGGGTGGGAAGCGGGTCAGCACTACGGTAGGTATTACCCCCGAACGCGGCTACGAAGTGATCAAGAAATTCGGACGTACTTACCCGTCCGTGGCACGGTGGATGGAACGGTCTCGTGCGGAAGGGAAAGGCAACGGCGTTCTCGAGAACGCATGGGGTGGGGTGCTCTACCTAGAACCGGGACGAGAATACACACAATCACCCGCGTTGTACGGACAGAACGGCACACGGGAACTCTTGGTTGACGGACTCATAAGGTGTCGAGATGCGGGGTTGCTCCAGTATCTCAAGATAACCGTCCACGACGCTGTCGTGTTCTCGTTCCCCAAAAGCAACCACAAGGCGCTCAAGATCAAAACCGAGAAGTGTTTTACTACGAAGTTCAAGGAAGTACCTTTCCCGCTGACCAGTGGGAAAGCCGCTCACAACTGGTACGAGGCGAGTCACTGATGTACGACACTGAAATGTTGCAGGTGTACCGGAAAATGGTGGTCGAGCGCCACCTAATCTGGGAGCGCAGGCAAGCCGGGGAACCGGGGCCATGGACGACCGATCCCATCTTGTCTAACCTAAAGATGACCAACATGTTCCGCATGTTAGATCCCGGTTCACAGTTCGTGTTCGATCTGGACACTGATGATCCGGTAGACGTGATTGCACGTTTGATCCTGTACCGAATCACGAACCTACCCGAGACGTGGTACGCCATGAGTCAGGCGTTAGGCGGGTTCCCGAATGCGGAAGACATGACGGAAGACTTGACCAAGATTCTCCGAGAGTACCGGGGAGTTGGTAATCAGATATTCTCTGGAGCGTACATCATCATGCCCGAGCCCGGATTACGCGGCGGGGACAAACTAGTCGGAGTGGTGAAGTTGGTACGGCGGTTCTTGGACGGGCCGTTGTTGTCGGTTTTCCTAGGCGCTACTACCGAAGACACTCGTTATCAAGCCCTTCGAGGAACTGCCGGGTTAGGTGACTTCTTGTCCATGCAGGTACTGGCTGACTGGCAGTACCTTCAGGAAGACCTGCCGGATCTGTCGTTCGTCGTAGCAGGTCCAGGGGCGAAGCGCGGAGCGAGACTACTGCATCCGAGCCTTTCTGCGGAAGACGTCATCCGTAAGTTGACCATGGAGTGGACGAGTAACCCCGTCGTTCATGTGAACGGCAGGTCGCTCACACCTATGGACGTACAGAACACCTTGTGCGAGTTCAGTAAGTACGCTCGGGAGATCAAGAATCCTCGTAAGAAAACCCCGTACAAGCCAGCCCATCCTGGCCAGCAACCGAAGCCACTTACCCCTCACTGGTGGTAGTTGATCCAACCTATTGCCCTAGCCTGCCCTGCGTGCTAGGCTAACGGTAACAAACCAATACAGAAAGGCAGTAATGGTGACATACACGTACAGAACGGTCAGTGATGCTCTACCATCCCTTATCGCGGCGTTAGACAAAGGTGACGAAACCAACAGCCGCAACGGTCGAGTGAAGGAACTGTTGAACGTTCAGGTCAAACTCACCAACCCCGTTCGTCGTGAAATCTTGTGTTCGGGCCGGAAGGCCAACGTCTTCGCGCAGATCGCGGAGACCTGTTGGGTGTTGGCCGGTAGAAACGATGTGGAGTGGCTCAGCGCCTACCTACCTCGGGCACGAGACTACAGCGATGACGGCATCACGTGGCGAGCAGGATATGGCCCACGTATCCGAGATTTCAACGGTGTAGATCAGTTGGCCCGCGTGATCAACATGCTGAGGAAAGACCCCTTGACCCGGCAAGCAGTGATTCAGATCTGGGATGTCGCTGACGGGAACATGGAGTCGTTGAAAGACAGGGCGTGCAACACGCAACTCCAGTTTCAGAACCGGCTGGGCAAACTCCACCTGACCGTGACGGTGCGGTCCAACGACCTGTTCTGGGGTTGGTCTGGGATCAACGTTTTTGAATGGAGTACGCTCCTGGAAATCGTGGCATCTCTGACCAACGTGCAAGTGGGGACACTCACGTTCAACATCGCCAACCTGCACCTCTACGAAGTCCACTGGGCCAGAGCGCAGCAAGTCTCGCATTCGTCACCTCTAGTCACGGTAGACGTTCCGTTCAACATGGGCGGGGAGATCACCACAATGTCTGATCTGGACACGGTGTTGGACGAGTGGTTCGTATGGGAAAACGATTGCCGAAACGGAGTTGTCACCCCGGAGAAACTGTCGTATTGGAATGACCCGCTGTTCCGGTCGTGGGCGGCAGCAATCGCATACTACTGGACACGTGATGAAGCGTGGTTGGCGGACCTAAAGGGTACGGCGCTGGCGGTAGCCATAGCGCTGACCCCCGCAAGCGTGCTTCCAGAGCCTGTTCAGAAGCCTTTGGAAGCGGTGCCGCCACTTACCCCCGCCACCGCCATTGACGAGCATGTACGGGCGTTCTACGAGTTTGTCACCGACATGCACGCGGTGAAGCATTCCTCTTACGGGAACTCGTGGAAAAAGCGTGGTGAGAAACTGTCCATCCTGGCGAACATCGCACGCAAGGTAGACCGCCTCGGGGCCAACGACAAGTTCGACTCAGCCACTGACACGTGGATCGACCTGTTGGTCTATCTCGTGAAATACGATCACTGGTTGAACGGGCGTGACGACGGCCCCAACAACGTGAACAAGACGCTGAGAGAACTTCACTACGTTGAAGTGACCAACGAGTTCGTCAGGTATCAACTTCAAAACGTGCCTCACGATTTTGACTGTTACGCCGACACCGTAGACAGTATTCCTCTGGAAGAAAAGTGTGACAGTGTGTGGGCGATGATACTTTCAGTTGCGCCTGTCGCATACACCTTCTGGCTCCGCGAGAACCCAGACGTCGACTATTACCGAGGAGCAGATATCGACTGATCTACAACCCACAACCCACAACAACCAAGAAGGAATGAGTATGACGTATTTCGCAAAAGTACAGGTGTCCGAGAAGACTTTCAATGGGGTGGCTGAAAGATTTTTCCAGCGTGAGGTTCCCAACGCCACCACACATCCCGCAGAGAACTCGGTCTGGGTGACTTTCAACATAGAGGCCGATGACGACCTCAAAGCAGGAGAGAAGCTCTACAACATTCTCACTCGGCTCGAAATGGACGTGTCAATGCGTGAAGGACGCTCGGCTATCGACGACCCACTTCAAGAAGGTCTCTCCATTTTGATGGAGGACACCGGACGATTGATTCTCGTGGCGGGGTTGTCGTGATCAACCACGGAACACGAGGTGGCTACTACGCTCATCGCCGTCTGTCCAGCCCGACCTGTGACGCCTGCCGTGCTGCGATCAACGAGTACGTGAAGGAGTATCGGGCAAAGAACGGTTTGTCCAAGAACCGACAACGGGAGAAGATTAGAAGAATGGCGACCGCTATTCTCCGTGAAAAATATCCTGAAGACTACAAGAAACAGTTGGAGTTGTGTCGAGTCGAGTTCTCCAGTTCCGGGGAGCGTGACAAGCGTCGGCGTAAGGCTGCATCTGCTCTTCGTGATGCTCATCGTGAAGAATACGAGGAGTTGCTGGAGCAACTCAAAGTAGACGATACCGAGTGATTGGACATCCTGTGTTGGTGAGAATCGACTACTGGAACCCCATGATCAGAGATTGGGCTGTGGGACACGCAGGTATCAACCTGCTAGATCCTGAAGCGTACGTTCACAAACTGTTTGCACGGGGAACCATCGCACGAGCGGTTGATCTGGACACAGGTGAGATCGCGTATGGACCGGACGGGGACTTGTTCTGATGGACATTGTTTACGTGAACAAGGAGGGGGAGAACCCCGAACTCCGATACTCGCTTCGCACCTTGCAGAACATCACTCACGACAACGTGTGGGTTTTCGGGGGGTCACCGTCATGGCTCAACCACGACACTGTTCACTACCGGAGCAACGCCCAGAGGGCGTCCCCGTACTCATCCACAAGGTCTCATATCGCAGCGGCATGTAACACCCGTGAAGTGAGTGATCCGTTCCTGCTGTGGAATGACGACTTCTACGTCATGAAGCCGATCATAGATGTACCTATCATGCATCGCGGTTCTCTGAAGGAGTGGATCAGCAAGACACCTCAAGCCCGGACTATTTGGTGGACAGGACTGTACGAAACGGCTGCTCTGATAAACACGTTCGAGAAGCCTGACCACGTGGAGTGGAAGTCTTACGACATCCACGTTCCACTCCCGATCTACAAGTACGAGATGAAGGAAGCCTTGAGGTTGGCGACCAAGATCCGAACAGACGCTGTTCACCTACGCACCCTTTACGGGAACATCGCGTTTGAAGGGATCGGTACGATGGTTGTAGACCCGAAGGTGACGCGCCGTAAGGATCCATTCCCCCGTGGGCCGTGGTTGTCCTCGGGTGACGACACATTCCTCTCCACGGTAGAGCCAGTGCTTCGCTACCTGTTCCCTGACCCCTGTGAATACGAAAGATCTGAGTGACATGACATTAGCCGTTTTACTTCCCACACGAGGACGACCCCACAACTTCAGCCGGTTCATGGACGCGGTGGCGGACACCGCTGACAACGTCCACGTGTACGTCCGGCTGGACTACAACGACGAATCTGCACCGGAGTACGACGAACACCTGAACAGACACCGCAACATCACAGTCATCCACGGAGAGCAAGTGGGGTTCGGGTCGTCCTTGAACGAACTGGCAGCCCGAGCCGAACTCGACGGTGCCAGTCACCTCGGTATGTTCGGTGACGATGTGTTGCCGGTAGACCACGGATGGGACACCGCGCTGGTGGAAGCGTTGGGAGACAGGCTGGGAGTGGCTTACGGTGACGACGGTCTGCGAGACAAACACGCGCCCGATTTGCCGACGCACTACGTCACCCAGACAGAGGTTTACCGCCGATTGGGTTACCTCGCCCCACCGACCATTCGTCACTTGTTCCTGGACAACGTGGCACGAGACGTCGGTCGGTGCCTCGGCCACTTCGTGTTCGTACCCGTGCGGATAACGCACCTGCATCCGTGGGTGGAAGGAGAACACCTACACGACAAGACGTATGCGGAGGGTGGACGCAACGTAGACATCCGCCACTCTGATCGGCTGGCCTATCTTCGATGGGGACAGAACAAGGACTGGAAGAAGAGGTTGAAGGTATGACACTCACTGCGTTTCTCCACGGCTACCCACCTGACTGGTCGATGGGTGGTGAGATCTCTACTCACCGCACACTCAACACCGTACCCGGAGCCACCGTGTTCGCACAGACCGCGACAGAGGGATACACGTTCGACAACGTCACCGTTCTCCCTTCATCCGGATCAACCATGCGAGACATCATCGCCGACGCCGAGTCTGTCGGATCCCGTATCCTCTACGCACACTCCACCCTCAGTCGTAATACCGTGCAGGCAGCACGGCGTCTCCACATACCGTCCATCTTGGCCGTACATGCACCACTACGGTTTGCCGCTGATATACGTCAAGCGCGGCACGCATCGACGGTTCGCCTCTACAATACAGAAGCAGCCCGTAGAGACTGGCATGAGCCGAACGGGTGGTTACTACACCCGCCAGTCGGCATCCCGCAAGAGGAGGTCGAAGGTGCGCGGGATGCACTTACTCTGACATCGTCTCTCTTGAACAAGGGAGTAAAGCAGACGTTGGAGTTGGCCCGCAAATGGCCGCACCGCCGATTCATAATCGTGCGTTCCCCAGCGCACGGTACTCACGGGTCACCCGACTTCGAGGAGACTGCGGCGAGCCTGGATAACGTCGAGGTTTGGGATCGCCTACACCCGTCCCGAATGAGTGAGTTGTGGGCTGAGACGAGAGTTCTACTGGTGCCCTCGCGATACGAGACGTACGGGTTGTCTGCAATAGAAGCCGCGTGGCACGGCATTCCCTCGGTACACGTGGACACCATCCACGTGCGAGAGGGGATCGGTACTGCTGCCCGTCTGATCTACTCGCAAACCACAGAAGAACTCGAAGACGCTGTGACCGAAGTGGAGGGCGATTACACCCGATGGGCGGCGATTGCTCACAGTCGCGCTCACGAACTACGTCAGCGGGAAATCAAGGAACTAAACAGGTTTGCCGGTAACGTGGCTAACCTAATGAACTATCAGCGGCTCTGAGAACCGCGCTGCCGGTCGTGTAGCGGCTGGGGTAGCCCGTTACCCCTTGTAACACCTCACGACCGGCAGCGGGTGTCTGAGTTACTCTGATGGCGGCATTTGCGATGCAAACACGGTTCGCATGAGGTACGACAAGCCTGAGACCATGAAGGTCTTAGCCAGCGTGAACCCCAAAATCGCCCACTGGATGTCCCCCCAGCCGGACGCGTCTGAGAAAGTGGTGAACAATACGAGGCACAAGGCGGCAGCCACGTCGAAGGCCAGTCCCTGAACCAGTGTTCGGAAGGCTCTGTTCCGGGCGTCGAACTTGTCAGTCGGATCTGACTCCACGGTAATACTCCCTGTCATCGTTACGGTGTGCGATCCTTTGTATGCAGAGGAACGCTACGAGTTGCGCCCACACTCCAAAGGCCGTTGTTCCGTATAATACAACGATCCAGATGTCCTCGTGATCCCAATCGAAAATACGACCCAGCACCGCGACATCTACGAGCATCATGAATGTCGCGGCCTTGATGAACAGAGCTCTACCTAGGAAAGTCTTGTACCACGGGAACGTCATGTACAGTAGGACGAATAACGTCTGTCCGACAGCAGCCATTGAGATGGTGAGGATGCGCCACCCTTCGAGACTCATGTCACTCCTTCGACCGGATCATCTGGCTAATGGCTTCTTGCCAGTGATTCTGACGTTGGCGCTCTCGCAGAGAAGCTTCCACTTTCTCTTTACGAGCCACCAGATCTGCGATCATCTGATCCATTTTCTTGTCGGTCTCTGTGTCCGTGGTGACACACTTACGACGACGTCTCCACGGAATCACGTGACGCGGGATGGCAATCATGACACACCCTCAGACACATCATCGTCGTCTTCGACAACCGGAATACGACGAATAGCCTCGTTAGAAACCTCTGCGGCAGTAATGGCTACCGACGCGGCGTCCATCAACGCCCAGATTCGCTCCTCCAGACGATCAGCTCTGGCCTCTGCTCTTCTAAGACGCTTACCCGTAACCAATGAATCTGTCGTCAGTAGTACGAACAGAAGTAGCAAGATGCTTACAACACCAACATCTCCAGGGTTTATCGGAACTCCCCCGATAGACATGACGACCCCCTAGAGAGACTTGATTTCGTATTCTGCTTCCACCACGAAATGATCGGTGTACAGGTGAAGAACCTTGTTGTTGAGAACTCTCGCACCAACGCACCGCACTCGCTTGTCTGGGATGTAGCGGGCGACGGCGTCTATGTTCCCATGACCAGTGTTCGGCCACTCGCGGAGTTCGTCCCAGCAAGTGAGGAAGGGTGCCCTGCCGCGCCACATCTTGAACAAATCGAATCTACGATCTGAAAGGTTGAAGTCGCCCGCGACCAAGACAACGTTGGTGCCGCGTCCATGACGCCGACCCCACCGATTCGCAGTTCGAGCGAACTTCCGGTCAGACGATTTCTTCAGTCTTGCCCCGGCACCTTTCTTAGTGAGTAGGTGAACCGACCCAACCGTGATACGCCCGTACCCCGGCATTGTCCACGAAGCCCACACGAGCGCCTTCGGCCCCCAGATTCCAGGTGGCTTGGGCCGGGTGTGTCTCGCACGTTGCATCACGTGTTCTTGTCCGGTCAGATAACCACCGTGCGCGAGGGTTTGCCGCATCGCTACCCACGTGTCGTAGGTGCCGGTCACGTGAACGTAGTACCCGTGAGCCTTGGCCGCGTCTCGAAGTGCGACATTCAGCGCCGTTCCACCTGCTTCGGTTCCGGTGATGATGTCGTAGCCGCGTGCGAAGATCTTGTTAGTGTCAGAACGCTTCTGTGCCGGTGAGTCGTTGAACTGCATCGAGATGTGCGCGACACGAAGTATCTTAGTCATTACCGGGTTCCTCCTGCTCGGTTGGCTGCCTGCTTCTGCCAGTCCCGTACCCGTCGGTTCCGCACCCGATTCAAGGGTCTACCCTCGATGATGTTCCTGGCAGCCTTCTCCCGTGCCAACCCTAGCGCTGACGTCAGCCATTTGACTTGAGACGTCATGATCCGAGCAACCTCGGGTCGAGACACGAGTCTTACAGGTTTACCGGACACGATATTCCGAGCAGCCTGCACACCCGGTGAAGGCCAAGAGTTCGTCACTAACCACGACCCCGTGTCCTCACGTGCCCGCCGTGTCCCGAGAATCGAGACGTGTACGTGCTTGGTGTGTGGGTTCGATCCCGTGTACCGCTTGGGCTTCCATCCGTTACTCCGCGACCAGATCAGTCGATTGTAGATCACGTACCAAACCCGCCGATCCGTGACCAACGAGTCCAGTAGCAGACGCACGTCGATCCCGTCCACGTCAATATCGAGAGCATCTACAACACCCGGAGGCGTCGAGCTCCAGTCTGGGTTGTGCTGGGAAACCCGTGCAGCGTGCGCCGGATCACCGATCCAACCGTCAGACGACCTGTCTCGCTTAGGCCACTTAGCGTCAATCTCATTCCGCAGGGCCTTCAAAGACGGTGCAAGGTAGTAACTCATCATTCTCCCCATCACAAAACATCCCCGTTACGTACATGCTATACGCAACGAACGATCTTACTTGAAGAAAGACGACTGGCCGTGTACGTTTCCGAAGTTCGTGACTCCGGCTCCGGCTCCTGTTGTAGCGGTTAGGTGGATACGAATTCCATTGGGGTTGATAGTGCGAAGATCGATAGCTCCGGCCAACACGCCGCCTAAAGCCTGATAAGCATCTCCGTAGTTGTGAACATAGAGATCTGAGAACTCTGCATACGTAGACCCACTGTCCCCAGACCATTGAAGTTTGTAACTAATAGCCTGATTACCAGCGGGGCAGCGAGCGGTTACGGACAGAGCCACCCACGCCCAACTGAACTCGTTTGGAACGAAGGACATATCCCACAGACCTATGGAGACCGGACCAGTGGAAATCGGAATGGTTCGCGGAGAACCGTAAACCACCCCGTAGTAAGTCGCGGCAGGTCTCACGAATGGGTTACGTTCTATCCCGTAGAGGCGGCTCTCAAGAGACTCGATGCGCTGGGCCAACCCGTCATTACGTGGGAAGTTAGTCATCAGCAACATCCTTCTCGGTTAGACGGAGGTACGTTCAACACCGAGGTGGCGGGGTCCGTGTCGGGGATGAATCCGAACTGACAGTAGGTAGGCTGACCTTCGGCGATAGACCACGCCTTCGACACCAAGCGGGTGTCCCCCACGAACTGTACGACGCCGTGATTCATGTTGATGTTGAGCGTGTCTCCGATATTGTAGTGGAGGGCCATGTTCAGATCAGCAATCTGTAATGACGGTTGTGCTCGCGGGTGTTTGTTGTTCTGCAACGCTCCTCGTGTGTGTTCGTCCAGGGTGTTCTGTTTCGACACATCGGACCACTGATTGGAGATCTCGAACACGGGGTACATCCCCGAGTTGTCGGATGCGCTTGAGTGGATGCTCTCTCCAGATCCGAACTGGTTGGTGCGATGGTCGGTGGCGGACACGTTCAGACTGTAGGTGGTGATACCTCTGCGAACGTTCAATGGTTGAGATACCGGGTTACCTACCCGGTCTTGTATAACTACGGTGGTAGACCAAGTACCGTTAGAGAACGTGTGGGTGAGTCTGTAATCGGGTCCGTTGATCACTTCGGTGAGTTGAAGAAGAGCCTCTAACCGCACCTTGTAATCGTTCCGGTCGTAGTTGCGTGTTCTCTTGACAGACGATGAACGTGGGTCGGCTTTCAAGGGGATGGAGTTGGGTGCCCGTACGAAATCCGCGGCGATCAGTGTTTGAGATCGGTCTTCGACGGAATACTTGGGAAGAATTCTGTACGCCAGATATCCTTCCAGCGACACCATTCCGATAGAGACCTCTCCGCCGGAATCCGCAGACACCTCCTCCACCAGCCCACACCAGACACCTACGGGTGATGAAGGTGTGGCACCCGGCCCCGCGATACGAGTCACCATCACACTGGTGATGTGCGGCCAGATGTTCACCATGAGTGCGTCGTGAATAGACAGAGTCATCGTCCCCGAACCAACCTCGTTCAGTTTCTCCTCGAAACTCAAGGACAGAGGTTTGACGTACATACGTCGGGCACCTGTGGCTAGATTGAGGATTTCGACCCGCCAATCGGCGGAGCAATCACAACTCATCCGGAAATCACCGCCGGACGCCACGACACAGTGGCGTTCCCACCACCTACTACGGTCAAGGTTTCTCCAGGATCCACAGAGAAGAACGGATTACCTACCAGGAGATGATTAGCGGTCACCCCGTTCGACGTAAGTGACCCAGTGTCTGTTCTGATCTCCACCACAGTTCCGGCAGCGAATGTCCCGTTAGCCCCCACGAAATCACCACTACTGTCCGCAACTCTAGGATTAGAGAACGGAGAACTGCTGGTGAACTGAATAACCAAGGGAACGCACACGTTACCCAGATCGGTGATATTCAGAGGAGCCCCGACACCCAACCCCGTGTCTGATATTTCCTGGGCGAGAGTGTTGTTGTTAGATCCGTACTGATCGACACCTGAAATGATGTCACTGATCAATCCGGTTCCAGAAGAAACTGACGGATAAACCCCGCTGGTTGTCGGGTTGCCGGAAG